>Ga0193718_1000295_pt1 | contig 11546 bp, 12 predicted proteins | sample U2a1metaG_FD_144918 | JGI IMG/M metagenome (GOLD analysis project Ga0193718, IMG submission 144918) | Soil microbial communities from a riparian zone of the East river system, Colorado, United States - U2a1 | ecosystem: Environmental > Terrestrial > Soil > Riparian zone | place: USA: East River... | reverse complement strand
GTTTGATTCTTTCTTTCTTTCTTAATTTTGTTGTTGTTAATTTGATTTGATTTGATTTAGTTTAATTTAATTTAATTTAGTTTAGTTTAGTTTGTTTAGTTTAGTTTAGTTTAATTTGGATTTGGGTTTTGGTTTGGATTTGGATTTGATTAGTTTAGTTTAGTTTAGTTTCTTCTTCTTCATTTCTTCTTAATTTCTTACTTACTTACTTAATTTGTTAATTTGTTTGGTTGTTTCTTAATTTTTTGGTTTATAAAAGGATGATGAAATGAATTTTAATTTTAATCACAGCGGCTACGGCCCTGCCTTTATTTAACAAAATAGGTAATCTTATCGAAGGTTGTCTTGGTTGGTTCAAAGTTTTTTTTTGACTTTTCTTTAGCTTGTGAGCTATTGTAGATCGCATATTACAGTATATATTCAGACAATTGGATTCGTTCACAAGTGCTAACCCTCCTGTTACAAAAACGTTTATTGACGCGCTTATTTTTACTGATACTTCTGCTAACACGAAATGTGAATGTGAATGTGAATGTGAACATAAACATAATTGTAATTGTAAATGTAAAAAAGTTAAACAGCAGCGGTGGTTATATCCATATCCACTAATGATTTTGCTGGTTATCATCCTCTTAATAATATTTTTTGATACTTCTTCAATTTCATCTGTTTCATCGACTTCTTTTGATTCTTTGTTTGATTCTTTTGCTTTTGATTTTGATTTTGATTTTTATTTTTTTCTTGTGTTGTACCTTGATTTTACAAGTATCGTGAAAAAACTTTAAACTCTGATGAAGTATTCAGTTTTCATGAAAAACTTACGCAAATTAAGAATAATTTTATAATTTTTCTTGTATAAAAACACACAATTTTGTATTGAATAAAATTGATAAAGAATTCATCAGTATATATGGGGTTGAATTTTCTTTTGATGAAAAAACTTTAACTTATAAACTTTCAAATAAAGTTTCTGACGTTCTCGATCTAATTTGTATCATAGACTGTTTGTTTTCTACCGTGGGGGATATTAATAATAGGGGGTACGTTTCTCTGAATTCTTTAACTAATAATTTTATGTCGTTGATCTCTGGCCATCTGTTCAGTTTAGGTTTCGAGAAGAAGGTTTTAGGGAATTCTGAATTAGCTTATAGTATGTGATTTAACCTCCTTTATCTTAACCTTTATTATTTAGTGGTTAAAGAGTTGGGAGAATACAGTGAGCGAGGATTTTTTGTTTTAAACAATGGAATTAGATTAGAGTATGAATTTGATGAAGAGTTATTTTCTGAGTTAAAATGTTTAAAAGAAAAATTGTACTCTCACCTTGATCAGTATTTAAAAGTGCAAGTTAAAAATAAGGGTTTCACAATTATTAAAAATACTTATACAGGTTTTGATACGGAGTTTGAAGAGGATCAGTGTAATACGAATAAGAATAAACTTCTATCTGTTCAGACATCTGTTCAGAGACGAGTTATTATGAACTTAGCCAATGTTTAGCCCCTTTATATTAGTTACATCCACCCTATTACGTCGGCAGTTAGTGAAGTCTTAAAAATTAAGGTGGACGGTTATCAATATAAGTACACTTTCCTTTAAGATGCTAGTTTGTCTGTATGGTGGAGTTCTTTCTTCAATAAAAATTTGAAAAAGGGTAATGAGCGAAAACAATTTAAGGAGTTATTAATCCTTAACAACTCACTCAAATTGGGTATCAAACAAGTACGTGGGTATTTGTCGTTTACGACTACCGTAGATACCTTCATTTATGAATTAAGTTGTAAAGTTAAAGAACTGAAGGGACTTAAATTTTTCGAAGTATTTGATTTTTACGATGACTCAAAAAGACGACTCCAAAATACAACAAACTACATTCCTGCTTTAGCTGTCCCTTTTACAATACCTATTCATAAAATTGCCTTCCCTGATGTAGCTTTCAACTTCGTTGATTTATTAGAAATGTCAAAAGAAAAAGTTAATGTTTGTGAATTTGTAAAAATTGTCAACGTACGCGTCAAATTCTCCTTTAATGCCGTGTGTTGAAGGTCAAGGAAAAGAAATGGAAAAATCTATTAAGTTGGGTGAATCCAAAATAAGTTATAATTCTCCAATTTCTTGTTCCAATTCTAATGTTACTTCTCAAAAATCTCATTCTGAACCCTGACTTACTAACTCCACTTAATCTTCTTAATCTAATTCTAAATCCTGAATTTATAAGTTTACTGCTGCTTTAGCTGCTATCGAATCTGAATCTCCTGTTTCCTTAGATCTTAAGTCTTTAAATGTAGTTCCATAATCTTCTGTTCTGCTTTAGCTATAGTAAGTGTTCTGAATGAGTGTTATCTTTGTTTGGGATAATTAAAAAATCTTTCAGATCTTTATATTCTAATTTTGTTGGATTTTTCCTTTCCTTGACTTTTATACCAAAAATATGTATCAAAGTTTTAGGGAGGGGATTTTTACTAGGCATTCTGTACCTAGTACTATATGGTGTTAAGAATGTACTATATGGGGTTAAGAGGGAGGTATCGAGTAATATTACGGTTATTGTTGTAGATGATTAAATTCCGGTTATTCCTCTTGTTAAATTATTAAATTAGAAAGAAAGATTATATGTAACTTACAAGAAATTATGCATTTAAGTTCTTTAGAATGTAAATCTGAAATGTTAGAGAATGAAGAATGTAGTAGTAGTAATAGTAGAAACATTGACGGCTTCATTGGTGTAGTAAACTTTTCTTCACCTTCACCGTTCCTGTTTTTTATCTTCTTTATCAACATTTTCTTATCACTCGGGGCTAAGAATGATAAAAGTATTATTCTAACATGATACACTAAATATTCTTTCAACAAACCCAGAACTAGTACTCCTCCAGGACTAAAATTCTTGGATAAGGTTAAATCCGAAATTTCTTTGTCAGTATTCAACAATAATTTAATCATAGCTCATTATAACGCTGCGGATTTATCAATGCTTAATGATTTTGAAGAGGTTAAAAAACAAAAAAACGAAAAAAAACAACAAAAAACAAAAAAAATCTAAGTGTTGTTGTTAAATGTTTTGTTACTTTAGCAAAACCTTTAACATTTTACTAAACTTTTGTTTACGTGAGAGATACTATGTTACTTGCACTGGGTGGTATGAAAACATTAAAAAGTATTGGTAACCTTTATAAAAATGACGGTGATTTTTCAAATAGAGAGGTTAGCAATGAGGACATCACTCAAATGAGTAAGTTTTTGGAAAGAGAAAAAAAAAGCTTTTATTGAATATGCGATTATCGATGCAAAAATTACGGTTAAACATGCAACGGAAATGGAGAAATTCAATAAAACGGTTAGAAAAATAGGAATACCCATTACACTTTATTCCATTGGTAGAAACTATGTAGCAACACAATGAATGAAGAACTTTGATAAACATTTACCTCACCAAATTTATGGAGAATTTCTTATGAAAATGCTAGTGAAATTCAAACACCAAAAGGTTTATTTGAAACAAGGGATGTTGGGGTACATATGTCCTATTACAATGCCAATTATAAGGATGTGATAAATGAAAGTTTAATGTACGGAGTAGTTGAAGATACTTACTGATTTGATTATGACTTAGTAAGTGTTTATACTACAAAAATGACTAACATCCCTCTACCTGACTACTATATTGCTAATCTAGTAAAGGTAGAAGAAGTTATCAATTGAAGTGATCAAGAATTAATGATAGATAGATGATAGATAGTATCTTATGGTTAACTGTGATTTCGAATTTCCCTCTAATGTTAAATACCCCTCTATACTTTGTTACGTTGATAAAACTACTACAGTTTACCCTTTAAAGGGGACGGCTTTCTTAACTGGTCCTTAAATTTTACTAGCTAAAAAACAAACAAAAACAAACAAAAAACAAGGAGCTTAATTTACCATAAAATCTGCGTTCTACACACACCAAAAAGAAAAAAATTAGATCAAATCAATAATAAAATGGTTTCTACAATACCGTTTCATGGAATCCTCAAGGTATCCAAGCTTTAAGAAGACAATTTCCCAAAGGTCATATCAATAACATAAAGAACAAGGAAATTGGAAATGGGATTTACGGTAATGTTTGTAAAGGTAGGTATATCAAAAAACAAAAACAAAAAAATGAACTTTGATTCGTTAACTAAGAAAAGTTCTAGAGTAACTGCTACAACATTATCCAATCCATTAATAGTTTCGTGAACTACTGCATTCATTAGAAGTGTAGTTGGTGAGTGTTTACATAATATACAAAAGTTAGGTGGTAAGGTTGTATCAGTAACAACGGATGGTTTCATAACTGACATTGAAGATTTAGAGAAAAACTATTATCATTACCACCTAATGAAACTATTTTACTTTCAAAGTAAAGAGCTTTGAGAAAAGATCTGTGTGACTCATCAGAGGCACTTGAAATAAAATATGAAGGGAAAGGTATTATCTATTGAACAACGAGAGGTCCATTGGGTATCGGTTCTAAAATAGCTGCGGCTACGAGACTACAAAGACGCGACCTCGAGAAAGATGACAGAGTCGAGATTTTTAAAGAAATTTTAAGGAGTAAAGACAAATTCATGCAATTCACATCACAAGGACTTTGAGGGACAAAGGATATTTTGGAACGAGGGGTCCTGGCGGAGTAGTAATGGAAAGAAAGGAACAAACGTTTAGAATGTTCTATTATAACAGAAGAAATTTGTTGCACCTGTTTTATTTAACAACTCCAAATTATCACGACATTTCTAATATATTACTTGATACTTAACCTTTAAATGATGTGCAACCTTGTAAAACGCTGAGTTTTATTAGTAAATTTCCAATAACATTACCATACAACACACACAATGCTAAATAAGTCGACAAGTAAGTACACAAATACACTCGATGTGGCAGTAAAACAATTAATTAAGACTTACTACACACAATCTTTTGGACTTAGAAATAATAAATTAAAATATACAAAAGACTTAATTTCCTTTATTAATGGTATTTTTCCAACCAAGGATCTTAAATTTTCTGTATATTTAATCATTAAAAAAAAGAACAGAAAGATCGTAAGAATATAAGTACCTTACATCTCTGTTAAAAAAGAAGAGAATGAGATGTTAGTTAATAAACTGAAAAGTCATTTTCCTATGTTTGATGTAGACAAGTTTTTACAACATAAACCAACACCAATACCACTCCTCCAGGACCAACAACAACACCTGCATTAGCATTACCAATACCAACACCACCACACCCTTACAGGCCAAATGCACCTTTTCCAAATGTAAAGATATACAGATGAGCTTACTGTCAGAGGTATAGAGCTAGTAAGTATATCGAGTCAGACAGGTACTGTTCTTAGTTGGCTTCGGTTATCTTCAAAGGGCAATCTTCTGTGGTAGGTTCCTTAATCCTAGTGTGTCCACGGTATAAATATGTTTCTACCTTCGTTTAAGATTCGATCGCGGGATCGATACAGGAGTCTTGCGGAGAAGAGGCTCTCGTAAATTTAAGAGTCCCTAATTGAGTGAGGTCATGCCTTAGAAGATCTCACAGCCGAGTACGCTTCAGTAAAAAGGGTTATTAATTCATAAAATTAGTGTACCTTTTTGTAGTAGGTAACTTTAAACTAATTTAATAAATAAATAAATAAATTAATGTTATTATTATTATTATTATTATTACTATTTCTGTTGCATTTGCTAGTGCATTTGTTTTAATAATATATGGATAAAATAAGACTAATAATAAGGTACCTATGATTGACACTGAGCTTTTTATTATTTAAACTACACGACTACTAATGATAACGAGATGTACCGTAAACAAAAAACAAACTAAAAGGGACTTATAAAGGAGCCTCTTTAAAAAACGAAGGAAGTGTTGAATGTAATTCGATTTCATCTTTTGTCTTTAATGTAATGCGATTGCATCTTTTAAGTATGAACAAACTAATAATGTAAATACAAATGCTTGAATTAAAGAAACTGCTATTTCTAATCCAATTAATGCTAAAAAGATAGAAAAAGGAATTAAAGTAATAATAGCTACTAAAAGGCTTCCTGAGAATAATTTAAATAAATAAGTAGATAATATTTTTAATAATGTATGCCCAGCTGTTATATTTGCAAATAGACGTACTCCTAATGATACTGCTCTAGCTAAATAAGAAATTAATTCAATTAAAACTAATAAAGATAGGGTCAGCGTATATAACAACTGCCCTCAGAACCGTACGAGATAGTTTCCCATCATACGGCTCGCCACATTGATACGAGTCCAATATAGAAAGAACGTTATGAACATATATAAATTTAAATAGTTGTAAGGAGTCCTCCCTAAGGGGAGAGAGATAATGGGTCCTACGGAGCTGTTACCAGTAGGTGGTTACTATTAATAGTGACAGCATTCGGTCATTTTTCTTAGATCTACGTAGTTTAGCACTCCCTGATTGTATAATTTCTGATCTTACCATAGTGTAACCTGCTTTTTCATTAGAGCTCTTTTAAAATCAGCAAAGGAGATATTATTACCTTTCCTAAATTTAGTTCTAACGTTCTTAACCGATCTGATATGATGCTTTTCTAAATCTCGGGTTGAACCTCAGATTGCGCAGACTTTGTAAAAAGACGATTTTGTTAATTTTCTCTTGCCTCCCCCCAAAATGGAAATGGGGCCAGCTTTAGCCTAAGCTCAAAAGCAACATAGGTTATCCTGTTCCCTGTCCTTGTTCTTATTTTTACTTGTGCATTTTATTATGAAAAAGCAAATGTTAACATCCGAATAAAAAGAATAGTCGGTCCCTCTTTATCCTTAGGCCTCATGGGGGTAAAAATAAAAGCTTGCTTGTGAGGTACCTTTTGCCTCCTGTGCTTTTTCTTATTTTTATCCTTATCAGGATCACAGAAAAATACAAACGAATTTAACTTTTGTTCTTATATTAACTGTTGCATTTTTTTCTGAACAAGCAAATGTTAAAATCAGAATAAAAACCTGAAGGTCACAAGCAAAGGTGTAAGCAAGGGCAAATGTGGCCAAAGCCAAACTCAACAGCCCGTTCGCATACGAGACCAATGGGCCATTGCTGTTTGTTAGAATCCGTAGGAGGGGGAAGGTTTTAAATTTGATCTGAAATATTAAGATAAAAACAACAGCCACAGGTGGCTATAATTCTAACGAACAGCTGCAAAAGGGGACCGGGAGTGGTGCTGTTTTTACTCAAGCAATGCAACAGGGGCCCTGACTGGGTGTATTCTAACGAAAGAAAAGGTATTAATATAAAACTTAAAACAATAGCATTTGTCTTATGGGCCCTGACGGGGGCCAGGATAAAAAGCAAAGGTATTAAGATAAAAATTAAACAAAAATCAAATGCAAAAGGCAGAAGGGGGTGTTTGTGTTAAGAGCTCTAATGAGTTGGGGAGTTTGTTTTATACTCAGCCTTAAAATCGTGTATGACCTTAATTTATGAAGGGTGATATAGTTCTTTTTCCGTTTCAGAGCATTTAAGATTAGATCCGAACTTTCTGAATACCTTCCTCATTTTCTAATTTTTAATTTTCGAGCTAGGCTTAGGGTGCGCAAGCAAGCAAGCAAGCAAGCAAGCAAGCAAGTAGGAGAGGCTTTAACCATTCATAACACAGACCCTAGACTAAATCTGTTTGAGGCCAAACCGTAGAAGTTTAAAATACCATGGATTTTTTAATTATAGAAGGATATTATTTCATAGTGACTCAGTTTAACCACGGAAGTCAATGCCTGAGGGATGTATTTACCCAATTTATTCTGCTTTATAAAACCGACTTTTTTTAGTGAATTTATAATATCAGCTTAATCGTTGGAACTTTTACCTCAATTTTTAAAGATCAACACCCACTCCCCGCCTGGTCTTGTGCTACTACTGCTGCTATAAATAATAGCTGGTACTTGCTAAGCAATACCCAGTAAGTAAGCGAGTGATTAAGATGTCTAACTCTTCACCTTTTCTGTTTACTTTTATCTAAAGCACAGGCAAAAGTTGTGGGTTCAGTCTAAAAATTTTAACCTCACGCCCAAGTAAGCTTCCCTTCTCCTTACTAAGATTGTTTATAATTTTGTTTTGTTTTTGTTTTTGTTGTTTTCTTTAGCATTTTCTTTAGCATTTGTTTTTTGTTTTTGTTTTTGTTTTTGTTTTTGTTTGTTTCTCCTGATTTAGTTCTAGGCCACAGTTAGTTTTAAGAACATCTTTAATGTTGGATTGAATGAACTTAGCATCCTTAAGAGAATCACTAACAAAGATCATAGTCGTAAACGACAATCATCAGCATATTTTATGTACTCCATTCTACTTAAATCAGGGTCAGCTATGAGGCTTCTTCTTAAATTATGCATTTGGTTTAGTAGACTTCGCCTTTTCATAGTGTCCTTTGCTCTACTTCTTTTCGAAGCTAAAGATTTATATTCTTGCTTGAACAGCTATTTCAGCCCTTTCTTTTAAAGTTTCGTATTTAAACTTGTACTTGTTCAATTCCAGGAGTTCTCCGAAAGTAATTGACTTAGAATTAAACCCTGAGGAATTCCAAAGTCTTACTGCACGAGTTAACACGTTTTCTGATCCAGGTATCCCGCTTTGAGAAATTTATTAAGTATTTCAATAAACCGAGGTTCACCAACATATTTCTTTCTTTATACGATTCATTATTATTCCATGTGGTATTTGGTCAAAGCATTGGGTGATATCACCTTGAATAACCCAATTATGTTTATGACCATTAAGATAAACTCTAAGAAGAGCAGACCCCTAAGAGGGGCAGGAGGAGTGGGCAGACTTTTCGCCCTGAACAATTGAGAAGAGGAGAGTAACTTAGATTAGAAAATGGCTTCTAGTATCGCGTGTAAGGCTTTTGTTTTTGTTTTTTGTTTTTACTATTTTATCCCTTGGCTAAATAATACCTAGAGGACGTGTTTGACCGTTTGGTTTGATTTAGGTATTTCAACTCTTCGATTGGGTTTAAATACGAAAATTCCGCTTTTTAGAGTTTCAGATGTCTTGACAAACCATTCCCAATTTAGCCATTCAATAGAATATCTTTATTATCCAGGGCTCTTGTTACCCTTCTTTGTTGTTTTTGTTTGTTGTTTGTTTTTGTTTTTGTTTGTTGCTATTTCCTCATAGCAGTGTATCAAGAAATAGGGATTCGCAATTAATTAAATTAAATTATAATATTTTTGTTGTTCAGTTTTTCTATAATGTTCCAACTTTCCCATCACAATAGTAGTAACACCGACTCGTTTAGCCACCTTTACAGGTTTGACCGTTCTAACCGGCTTTTGATTTGCACTATATAAAGTTTAGAAAGAAGGAGTATCTATGCTGCTTTCCTTTGTGTAACATATTACACTACTATGAAAGCTCTGTTTCCGCATTACAGACAGAGGTACGTCTGAATAGGCGGTTGAATCCCGTAGTTGACTATGTGTTGTGTTTAAAGTCCAAATAGTTTTAGTCGCCTGCTTACACTTGTGGGAGCTTCCTATAGTGAAGAACGCCTAAATCTTTGACAACTTGATGAACTAGTACCATTTCACCAAGCAATTCTAGAAAAATACAGACTTTTAATGTTTAGGTTATTTCCCGTAACTTGAAGGCATTTATAAGTATCAGGTTTGTTATCCTCGACTTGACTATTCCTGCTTATGATAACTTATTTTCGTGACAGTCCGAATCATTTATCACATTTGTACTCTGCTATCCAATCTCCAGAAATTATTAGCTTAAGGAGTCGTGAGTACCCGCAGCATGCATCGTTTTTATTCGGTCAAATATACATGAGAGATCGGACAAGATCTCAATCAACACAAGCCCTCATACGGCGCACGTACTAAAATTAAAGGAGTCCCAGCTGGAATAAAAAAAGAAAAAAATTTTATACCATGTATTTTTAGAGCTAAAATAGTTACACCTATAAATATAGTAAGACTTAACCCTAAAGAGACTATTCCACTTGCAGTTACAGCAAATGAATAAGGAACATTAGAAATTAAATTACCAATTAAAATGAAGAAAAATAAAGAATAAATGAAAGGAAAGTATTTTTCACTTTGATATCCTATTTGTTCTCTAACCATATTACAGATGCTTGCATAGGATGTTTCTAATGAAATAGCCCAATTATTAGGAATTAATTTAGAATCATTATTTCCAAAATAGTGTAATCCTATTACAATTATAATTATTAAAAAAGTATATAAAGCTAAATTTGTTAGAATAATATTAATTTTTCCTAAGATTGGTGAAAAGATCCCAATTAAGTTGGTTACCTCGAATTGACTAAGCGGTGAATTTATAAAAATCATGATTTAAATTAAAAATTTGTTGCCTGTTGTATTCCTTTTATCTCTATAATTATAATTACGATAATTAGAGTATATTTAGAGTTATTTTTAGAGTTATTTTATTTGACTAACTACTCTTTATTGTACAATAAATAAATTAAGAAATAAAAAGGATATTTTGTAAACCGGTACTACCGTTTTAACTACCTGATTAACTAAAAGGAGTTAATTTTTATTCCATTTAAATTTCCAGATACTAGGACAACTCAGCAGAAAATAAAAACAATCACTTCTGGTACCAGTTACTCCGTTAGTTATTCGTAGGACTCCGTGTCCTCACTGCCGGGAGTCTGAAACAAGGAAACAAATATTAATTAGAACAAAGCTGCTTTAGCTAAATGGGCCATTTGGCTTTTTAGAGTGTAAAACAAGGAAACAAACAAAACAAACAAAACAAACAAAAATAAATAAAATTTCATTTGCAAAAGGGTAGAATTAAATAAAAAAAGAATTTAAGTTATTTCACTCTCCCACCTCCTCACTTTCATTCTCAACAAATTTTTCCCTTCCTTCACTTTGGTGCCCAGTTTCACAGTTTCACAGTTACTCGCTTACGCTATTGTTGCTTACGCGATTGCATTGCTTTTGCTGCTGCCGGTACCGTCAACTGCACAAGCACAAACAACACTCTCGATGACTTACCTGGTACCCGGTACTTTGCTACTCAACCATTGGGCCACGGCTGCTTTAGCTGATTTTTGCTTTAGTCCGTAGGAGGGTAGCGCAAACGAGGGGTTAAAAACCACAAGCGAAGTAACCTCTTCTAGTACCGCATTGGCAAGAGGCCAATGTCTTTTATCGTTAATTATAACTCCAGTTTTAACACTATTAGTTTTTTAATTTTACCTATTACTTTTCATCGAACTTGATTTATATTTAAGTAATTTAGTCCAAGTGGTGATTGTCTTTAAGGATTTAATAAAACTTTGGATTATTACAGTCAGCGATTTAGTAAAAGCAAAAACTGTTCTTTCAATTCTTTAATCTCAACAAAATAAAACTCTGGATAGTTAAATTATCTAAAACCTTTTTTCATGCTCTTTTTGTTTTTATTACCTCATTAAACTCCTTAATGCTCTACTCGCATGTACTAATAGTCTTAAGTATAAGAGCTAGTTTAATTTCTTATCTTTTTAAAATTGATATGCCTGACCTACTACTTTTTA
>Ga0193718_1000294_pt1 | contig 11601 bp, 26 predicted proteins | sample U2a1metaG_FD_144918 | JGI IMG/M metagenome (GOLD analysis project Ga0193718, IMG submission 144918) | Soil microbial communities from a riparian zone of the East river system, Colorado, United States - U2a1 | ecosystem: Environmental > Terrestrial > Soil > Riparian zone | place: USA: East River... | reverse complement strand
CGAGCCAACGGAGTTTGCGAGATTGGCGGGGAAAGGCGGGAGTTTAAGCAATTGCAAGCGGCTCATTGTTGGGGTAGAAGAAAAAAGAGTGTAAGGTGGGATTTAGACAACGCCGCGGCCGGATGTTTTTACCATCACCGAATGATTGACGAGAACGCGGAGGATAAAATTGCTTTCTTTAAAAAGTATCTGGGCGCAAAGAGGTACGAAAATCTTAACCGGCGCGCTAATTGGAGTTCACTTCAAAAACCAGATAAGAAGTTAATAGAATTATTTTTAAAAAAAGAACTGAAAAGATATGAATAACCACATCCTGCGCATAACCGGTTCAGCCGAACTGCCGTCTGCCCTTAACTTAAATAGCGAGTATAAGGGCGAGTTCACGGCCGGCTGTAATTCGGTTAAGCAAATCAGAAACTTAAAAAAACTAAAACAGTTTTGTCTTAAAGACCTTTACGGGAGTAAATTTATGATTATAAAACCAGGAACAGAACCACAAATTAAACACAATGAAGCTAACGCTATTAAAGTTGCCGAATATATCGCGGAAGATTTAAAATTGGATATTACGCAATGGAAACGAAATCCCAAAGATGATTCCGGCGATGGCTGGTATGGATTTATTTTTAAAGGAGCGGGTGGAAAAGTCAGAGTTAATATACCGGGTATAGACCCTGATGTTGTAAGAAAAAGTAAGCCTTTTGAATCTCCCCATCTTTATGTTAACGGGTCAAGATGGCTTTATGGCTATGCTTTGAATTTTATTTTTAACGGAATTTAAAAAGAAATTATTTAGAGTTTAAATTTATGGACACTGAAAAAGAACAAAATTTTAAAAATAAACGAAACTGTGAACACCCAATTTGTAAATGGCACCCATACGCCGGTAAGTGGCATTATGTTTGCCAAAACTGTATAGAAACCCAAAGAAATTCAGACGAACCAAAATAATTATGACCAAAAAAGAATTACATTGGTTACGATTATGGGTAATTGAGGCGTGGGATGATTATTATCAGGAGTATGGGGATATAGGCGGAGATGTTTTTAAGAATTTTTTAATAGCACGGCTTGATAAACATATTAACAACGATAAATTTTCAGTAGTTAATGAAAAGCTGGAAATTAGACTCAATGGAGAATTAAAGGAAATTAAAATGAAAAAAACTAATGTGACATTGAAGTAAAAATTTTATGATTATGGATATATGGTTTATGGCAGCTATGTTTGTTTTGGGTTTATTGGTAAGCTCGTTTTTACCTTATAAAAAGAAACAATTTAAAAAAGAAGAAGAAGTTAATATTGAAAAAGAATTATTGCTGAAACAGCAAGCTGAATGTAAGCATATGGATTTAAGGCAAGTAAATGGGTTAGGTTTTGCTTATGGAATTGGTATGGTATGCAATTTATGCGGCAAAGAAATAAAGGATGAGTCGAGGAAATTACAAGAAACATTTTTTGAGGCGCGCGTCGGGCTTGGAGGATATAAAACTTTAGCGGAGTTTGAGGAAGCAAATAAAAAGGAACAAGAGGTAAGACGAAAATGGGAAATTACACACAACTAAAGGATATTTAGATTACCTTTTAAAGCAAATAAACTAATTATGACTAAAAATAATTGGAATATATAAAATTATTCATACAGGAAGCTTGAATTTATGAAACGCATAGCGTGCGCGATTTTATCGGTAGGACTTTGCTTTTATGAAGTTTACCGAAAAAAATTAGGAATGGACTTTGATTGGCTGGCAAGTTGTATTTCTGTTATAGCCGCTTTAATTGTAATTTTTAGTCCTAAATAAATTTATGGAAGAAAATTACGAGATTAAAAATGAAAAAATTAAAGCTCACCTACAACTTGTAGCAAGGCAATTAAAATCAGAAACGCCTAAAGGTTGGGGATTTACTATATTGATGTTTGATTTAGATACGACAAAAGGGTCAATGTTTTATTTATCTTCAGCAGAACGAGCTAGTATGATTGCGGCTATGGAAGAATTTATTACCAAACAAAAAAATTATGCTTAAAATTTCAAGCACATGGAAACTAATTTATGGATATCCCCGATTTTTTAAAAGACCTGTTTGGCAAAAACGATAAATGCTCCAACAGCCTCCACGAAACCGACCCCCTGTCCTGCCAATGGAGTAAGGCCGGCAAAACGGAATATTGCAAAGTTCATTTAGGAGTTAGAATTAACCCGGAGATTTATGGCCAATAAAGAAAGATTTTTAAAAACATACGCTAACCTGCCCATATCGGAGAGGTCAATGCCGATTTATATTGAGTCTTACCCCTGGGGGGACGAGCCGATGTCGTGGCGGGTTTGCTACTTGGAGATTGAACACCACACTTCATTAGGCGATAAAATTTTAGAGCAATTGGAGAAGTTAAAAATAATTTAATGACTAAAACCACAAACGGGAGCAACCCGCTTCGCCATGGTTTAAATAAATTTATGGAAATTTCCGACCTAATCCGACTCTTTCGGCAGTTTGAAGAAGAAACAAAAGAGCAAAGAAAAATGACTATGACTAATATGGAAACGGGAAAACCCGAAGTGGTTATGCCCCACGCTTGGTTTGATGATTTTATTGATTGGCTGGAGTATAAATAATATGCGTGAATATTTAAAACGGTTGTATTTTTTTACCAGAAAATGCAATTTTATGCCGCCCAGGCTGAAAGTGAGTATACCAAACTATCCCGCTTCCTTAATACTAGCCTGCTGTTGGGAGTCTTTGCCCGCTCTTTGGGGTTTCCGATAACGATTAAAGTGATTATCCTCTTCAATCTTGCAATGCTGGTTGGGGCCGTATTGATAGGCAAATTCCTGACCAATTTGGGTATTGTAAAATTTAATTCTAGATTACAAAATGAACAAAATCCTGAAATTACGGAATTGGTAGAATTTGTAAGAAAACAAAAAAATATGCTATAATGTATTTATCAGTAATTCAGCTACTGGTAAATACTATTATGCTTGCAAGGGCTGAATCCTTGCGGGCAGAATAGTATTTTTTAATGAAGAAAATAAAAAATTATTCCGGCATACACCTTTGGCTTTTTAAAAATTATGGTAAGGCTAATCAATGCCAAGCAAGTTTACTCGGTCTAGTTTGTAAAGGTGTGAGTAAAAAATTTGAATGGGCTAAACTAAAAGGCAAAAAATATAAATATAAACGTGAAAATTTTATTCAACTTTGTATAAGTTGTCATAAAAATTATGACTACACACTTGAATGGCGAAAAAATTTAAGTAATACCCATAAAGGTATTTTAAATACAAAAGCACGATTAAATCCTCAAATAGTAAAACAGATTAGAGAATTAAAAAATAAAATACATTCTAAAGAAATATTAAAAAAATTTAATTTAGATTATAGTCATTTATCTAAAATTTGGAAAGTTAAAATATGGAAAGAAGTCATATGATTGATATAGCAAATAAAACTACAAATGAAATATTAATGTCTTTAGTAGAAGCCTCTAACCGGCAGGACGAAGCGATAAGATTTTTGGCAGAAAGTCAGCAAATGGGAGAATGGCAATCTGTTAAAAAAATTGTTTATACCATTCTTGACCACCATTCTTAACGGAGAAAAATTATGCTTACATTAGGAAATATTAAACGTATTGGACAACAAGGCAGTTTTCAGCATTATTTTAGTTATGTTTTTGGAGATGGCCGAGAGCTTTGTTTGGAGGCTTGTTTAAATGGCTATGATATTGCTTTGTATGATAAAGATAAAATTTTAATTGGAGATAAAATTTGTACTAATATTGCCGGAATGATGGAAGCTCAAATTATGCCCGGTTTTTCCATAAGGACAGGCGAGGCTTTAGAGAAAGCATTGGAAATAGCTAATAAGAAATTTTTTCTAAATGGAAAGGAATAACTATGCTTATAAAAACAGAAGATAAGACAATTGACAAACTTTATGATGCAGTTATAGCCTACATAGAAAAACGACAGGGAAGCGTAGCAGTGATTGGCGGAATAACTTTGGTTGAAGAAGATGAAAGAAAATTCCATTATGGGATTATGGTGCGGATAACTGGGAAAAAACCAATATTTGAAAGGGACGAAAATGCCTAAAAACTTAACCAAACAATTTGAATCAGCTTTGCTCGCCAATACTTTAGAGAAAGGCAAATATCCCCCGTCGGTGTTAAATATGACAACCAAAGAACTTGGGGACTGGATAGACTGGGCGAATAAAGAACTGTCCAAGTACAGGAAATTGCACAGAAAGTTTAAATTTAGATTACAGCAAGAGTTGAAGAAAAGAAATAATCCTTTAAGAAAGGCTGGCGCACTGCTGAAACGCTAACCTTTTTCACTCCGCCAGCCCCTTTTAGAGGAATATTTAAATTTATGACCAATCATCACTTACCATTCATACTTTTAGGTCTTCTTTGCTTTGTTTTTATTATAATTCTCTTTTCTCTTGGCCGTATATTATTTGTCCTTTTCACTGACTGGCAAGACTGGCTCCTCCGCAGGAAGTTAAGGAAGCAGATAGAACGGGAATTAAAAGAATGGCTAAGGAAATAGTTATGCTGATTATATTTTTTATTTTACAGGGTTTGTGTATAATTTTGTATATCAGAAACGAGTTGCTTGGTGCTTTCCGTTTACGATTATTGGATGAAATTCATCAAATTGCCAGAGACGAGGTGGCTCTTAAACTTTTAAAAGAAGAGGTAAGCGTGAGTTATGAAGCTATGCTCTTCCAGTTTTGGCGGCCGTTTAAAAGTTTTTATTCGGAGGAGTTAATGAAATTACTGGAATGAAATATTTTAGCGTATTTAGTATATATGTTATACTAATCTTATGCTATATAATAATAAAAAAATTTGGTTTGATTCTAAAGGATATGCTGTAATTTGGAGAGCTGGACAACAAAAAAAAGTTCATATTCTAGAATGGGAAAAGTATAATGGTAAAAAGCCTAAAGGATATGAAGTTCACCATAAAGACGAAAACAAGGCAAATTGGAACATTGATAATTTACAATTAGAAACACCATCAAGTCACCAACGAATCCACGCTGGTTGGATTAGAAAAAATGGAATTTGGATTTTAAAACCTTGTAATAATTGTAACCAAATCTTGCCTTTAGATAAATTTTATCCGCGAAAAGGTTTAACCCCATCAGCTTTGTGTAAAGAATGCAGTAAATCTACTCGTCTTAAAAAAATAAAGAAATTTAGTAAATATAAAATTATATGTAAGTTTTGTAAAAAAAAAGCGATTTATAGAAAAAAAGAATTATGTCCATACCATTATCAGAAAGATTACAGACAAAAAAACTAACTTTTTTTTCAGTTTTTTCCGGCGTGGGCGGGTTTGAACTGGGTCTTGACGGCGAGTGCGTGGGGTTGAGCGAGATAGACAAATGGGCAAGTATGGTTTTAAAGTATCGGTTTCCTAACGTAAAAAATTATGGAGATATTACAAAAATTAAATGGGAACAAATACCCGACTTTGATTTGCTTGTGGGCGGCTCCCCTTGTCAAAACTTTAGCATTGCCGGAAAGCGTGCGGGAATTGCTGGAAGTCAAAGCCGACTTGTTTGGGAATTTATCCGCGGATTACGACAAAAACAGCCACGAAATTTTATCTGGGAAAACGTGCGTGGAGCTATGTCTAGCCGAGGCGGATGGGATTTTGCCAACATCATCAGTGCTTTTTCCGAAAGCGGGTATTCTCTCTGGTGGCAAGTTCTTAACGCCAAAGACTTCGGTGTCCCTCAAAACCGCGAGCGTATCTTTGTCATCGGTACTAGAGGCTCAAGTCCCAAAGAAATATTTTTTGAGCGACAAGATAGCCAAACGCATAATGTCATACCAACCCTTACGGGAAGATATTACGGGGGACAGGCAAATGGAGCTTATATCCGTAATAAGCCGCAACAAATTATCGGAGGAAGCCAGGCATACAGAGTTTACGGAACGGACGGAACCTCAACTGCCCTTGCAAGCCAAGCGGGGGGGTTAGGGGCAAAGACGGGATTGTATGCGGTTGACCCCACCCTGCGGGCCGAAGCCCACCAAACCGCGGATGTCCATTACATACCGGAAGGAAATCAAATCCGCAGATTAACTCCCACGGAGGCAGAAAGACTTATGAGCTGGCCAGATTCTTGGACTAAATGGGGCATAAACGAGAAAGGCGAAACTGTGGAAATATCAGATGCGCAGCGTTACCGCCAATGCGGAAACGGAGTAGTTAGCGCGGTAGTTAAAGAATTACAACAAATTTTATGCTTGAACCCCCAAAACTCCCAAAAGAAATGACTAAAAAAGAACTGCGCCACTGGATAGATTTTGGCAATAATGAGATTAAAGAATATTTGAGTTTTGTTTCTATATTGGAACAGGAGCTGGCGAAAAGATGAAATACCCTGATGATTATATAAATCGGATTATATGCGGGGATAGCAAAGACATTTTAAAACTTATGCCTGATAACTGCGTGGATGCGATTGTTACTGACCCGCCAGCAGCTATTAATTTTATGGGGATGGAATTTGATAGCGACCGTGGAGGTAGAGAAAATTGGATAGCTTGGCTCGCAAGTATTATGTCCGAAGCTCTTCGTGTCCTTAAACCCGGCGGACACGCTTTAGTCTGGAGTTTGCCCAGAACCTCGCACTGGACGGGGACAGCCCTTGAGGATGCGGGATTTGAAGTTAGGGATTGTGTTTATCACTTGTTTGGTAGCGGATTTCCTAAAAGTTTGGATATTTCAAAAGCAATAGATAAACAGGCGGGTGAAACACCAAAAATAATTGGTAAAAGAACAGACGGGCGTTATGGTAGTAAATTTCAAGATGGCAATAATCAATTTGTAAATGCTGAAAATAATCAACGGCTAGAAGTTGATAGTAAAATTGGGTTAATAACTGAACCCTCTACCCCCGAAGCTAAACAATGGGAAGGTTGGGGAACGGCTCTTAAACCCGCAGTAGAGTGCTGGTGGCTCTGTCGCAAACCTTTAAGCGAAGATACGGTTGCGGAAAATGTTTTAAAACACGGAACGGCGGGATTGAATATTGACGGGAGTAGGATACCAACTAACGGAGAAGATTTAAGTATTGAGCGAGAAGAACAAAAATTGGACACTGCTAATCAAGGTTGGGGATTTAAGAGTGTGAGCAGAGATAATAAAGGAAGATTTCCGGCGAATTTAATCCACGATGGCTCTGATGTAATACTGGCGGAGTTTGCTAAGGCGGGGGAGAGTAAGGGTTGGGCAAGTCAAAAACATAATTCTTTTAATCCTTATGGCGGTAATTCTTTAGAGGAATCTAAAACTGAACGAGAGGGTTTCCACGAAGGCTACAATGATACAAGCAGTCCCGCCCGATTTTTTTATACCGCTAAGCCTTCATCAAGTGAGAAGAATTTGCTGTATGGGGAGTTTGAGGAAAAGTATATGGACGATGGAAGAGAAATAGGTTCGGCAGGCGGGAGTAATCCAAGAAACAGAGGGGCTGAAACACCACGCAAGAATCACCATCCAACTTGTAAAGGCCAATCCCTTATGCAATACCTTATTAAACTAATCACCCCGCCCAAAGGCATTGTGCTGGATATGTTTGCGGGAAGCGGCAGCACTTGTCTAGCCGCCAAGACTTTAGGCCACCCGTTTATAGGAATTGAAATTGATGAGGAGTATTGTAAAATCGCAAACGCAAGATTAGCCCAGGGTGTTTTAGATTTTTAACCAAATGATTAAACTGTTAAAACAACTTTACCGCCTGAAAATCAGCGCGATGTTCCTGTTTAGTTTAGGGTTTTCGGAACTAGCCACGCCAATAGCTGTTGTAAGGGATGTGGGTATAATTCTAGCCGCATTAGATATCCTGTTCCATATCCATTTTAGCTTTATAACGGATGTAATAATTTGTGTGGTAAGTTTCGGGGTATTTATATTGTTGGGTTTTATTCTTAAAACTTCGGGAATGTCAATGTTTGCTACAAAAGTTAATAATTCAGTATCGCCCGAAATGCAACTTATCCGGCAGATTGCCAAAAAACTGAATATTGAAATTGTTGATTAAAAATATAACAGGTTTTATGAAAAAAATATTTTTAACTCCAAATAAACATCATAAATTTGTATTGGTAGATAATGAAGATTATAAATGGCTAAACCAATATACTTGGTATTTTACAAATGTGGGTTACGCGACTACGGAGATAAATTATAAAAGATATCTCATGCATCGGTTAATAATGAAGACTCCAAAAGGAATGGATACTGACCATATCAATCACAATATATTGGATAATCGTCGGGAAAATTTAAGAATAGCTACAAGAGCGCAAAATAATGCTAATGGAAAAGGGCGGAAACATACTTCAATTTATAAAGGAATTTGTTGGGTAACGGAAAAAAAGAAATGGAAAGCGCAAATAGCTTTTAATAAAAAGACTATTCATTTAGGATATTTTAATAATGAATTAAGGGCTTCTAAAATTTATGATAAAAAAGCAAGAGAATTGTATGGAGAGTTTGCGTTATCAAACAATCCCCAACTGCGCAAATTAGACAGGATTGCTGAAAAAATGGGAGTAGAATAAAAATCTTCTAAATCCCTCATACAAGTTAGATTAGTCTTGTATGGGGGCTTTAGAAGATTTAAAAGGAGAATTACAAGGAGGATTAAATGACCATTCGCAAAGGTAAGGTATACGGCACCCGTAAGGAGAGGTTAAGAATATCCACGGTAATAGTAATAATAGGCGTGGCTTTTCTTATTCATTTGCTCGCGCCGCTGTTCAAGTTCCCTTGGTAGTTTAAAAGGGGAATAGGGAGTTGCCAGTTCCCCGACTGGCGCTCCCTTTTTTTGTGCTATAATACTTATGGTTTATTTCTCAACAAAACACCGCTCCTTTGGTAGGGCGGTGTTTTGTTTGGTTATTCTGCGGCTTTTTCCGCCTCGGCGGATTCTTTGTCCGCTGTATCGGGGGTTTTTTCTCCGTCCGGTTGAGCAGGACTTTCAACATTGTCTTCATCTGACATTTTTTTCCTTTCGCTTAATTATTATGTAGTCGGCGTGCTTGGTAATTTCTCATAGGCATATAGCGCCGCCACGCCAACGACCACGGCAATGCCACCGCCTATAAAATTACCGGTTTTAGCCATTTCCACGGCCGCGGCTAAAGAGGTTGTGCCAAGCGTTAGCACGGCTAAGTTCGCGATTGTTACTGGATTCATTTGATTTATTGTTAATTATTAGTCTACTAATTATCTACTAACTTATACAAAATTAGTAGTTTACAATCCGCTAATCTCTTTTGCCTGGGCGAAATCAAGCGTCCCGTCCGCCTTAATCAACTCATTCTTGCCCAAATTCAAAGCCATATCCCTTAAAGCGTCCGGGGATAGTTTAGGTAATGCAAATCCATACTCCTGCGTCCCTACCTTATGATAAAACACGGCGTTGCTCATAGGTTTTACGATTATTTTCAGAGCAGATGCCGGTGGACTGCTCATTACTTTTAAAAACGGCGCGTACGAATCAAAATACCAATAACCTAAAGAATCAATAAACAGCAGCACAACAGCGTGGTTGGGATTATTTCCTGGAATTGTTATTTGTAAAGGCGCTTGTTTTAAATGGTACTGTAAGCTGGCTTTGTCGGTATCAACCCATTCATAAGCTTCATTAAAGCGATGAAAAATTAAGGGAGGCAAGGGTCGGTTGTACTGCGCCCAAGTTTGCGGGTCATCTTTATCATCGGGGTAGTCAGCCTCCATAATTCTTCCGGTCAAAACTCCCACATCGGCCACTTTGTAAAGATAGTTGCCGCTATTGGTAGTGCCGGACAAAACAGATAACGCGCGGTCTGAAAAATTAAACTCATAACCGGTCTGCTGTTTTAATTGAATTTCCGCCAGTGAGTTATTGCTGTAATCGGTGCAAGCAAAGGTTTCAAAAGGAAAATACGGCTGGCCTTGAGTTTCCCCTAAAACTATAAACGGACGCCAATCAGCGCTGGCCAAAACTGCTTCATATTTAATTCCGCTAACCTTACCATAGACCCAATCACTAAACCGTTTGCCTAAAAGAACTCCCGTAGGTCTTAGAGGGAACTGGTCAATCGGAGTTTGCAACTCTCCGTAAGTCGGATGTAAATATTTAGCAAAATCTGTTGGCATATTCCCTTTTTTAATCCTAATTCTGACAAACAACTCCACTCATTAAGCTAAGACAAGTTATCTCCGAAGCTGGTATTTCATTATACACCTCTATCGGAGCCGGAGGGTTAACCGGCTCATAATCCGGTTCCTCTAACTCCGGTAGAGGCGTTAATGGGGTAATATGAGTAGATACCGGATATAAAGGTTCAATTATCGGAGGCCCGTGGGTAATGCCGTAATATCTGGTCCCTGAAATAACCACCACTACCAGTGTGGCTAAAAAAAAGAATACATCAAATTTATTCAAAGGGTCCATAGTAATGAATAGCGACAGCCTGAATAATGGAAAGTAAAACCAGCCAAAAAACAAAAGCCCAAAAGCCGTTAAGAAAGTTTACCCACTTCGCTAACTGGTAAGCTAACAGGCCGATTATAAAGTTGGTAAGCATTAGTGATTGATATTAAAAATATTAGAAACCAACAAGTAAGAAACTTTCCTTAACGGGTTAGCCCGGTAAGAAATAACTCCGCGCAGTTGATACTTGGTGTCAGAGGGCGTTAGAGCTAATTGTGGGGGTACTTTAGCGGCGATAACTTTACTGTCCGTGTAGCAGCCAAGGGGCTGGGTGTCGCCCTGTCTGGCCGGTAAGGCGGTAATTACCGAATCTACAAAAGTAAACTGAACAATCGGCGTTATCGGGCGGTTGTGGCAAAAGTTAAGAGTTAAATAAATATCCTCGCCAATTTTGTAGCTTGTCTTGTCAGTTTTCACCGAGTAAGCCCCAATCACATCCCCCAACACTCCAACCGAATAGCTGGAGGTAAAAGAATCGGTAGTGGGGTCGGCCGAGGGCGGAAACATCTTATAAACATCTACCGGCCTGACCGCCGCGCCGTCCAGGAATCGCTGGTAGCCCAAAAACAACAATCCCGTCATTATAAAACCCAACTCCAAATAAATAGTTAGTTGTCTTGGCCAGGGATAGCGTTTCATTGCTTTATAGGCAATCTAATATAGTCCAAAATATAGTTTGATACAATCAATGTGAAAATCGCGATAGCGATAAAAAACAAAACATATCTTATCAGTTGCTCTACCCATTTAGCTGAAAAGATATTATCCGCTTCGTCAAAAATCTCTTGCTTCAGTTTAATCCGCTCCAGCTCCTGGCTGGCGGTTTGTTCTCGGTCAGCCATTTGATTATTTTCATTTATTTAACAAAAAATTTATCTGTTGTTGCTGTCTGTCTATCCGCGCCTGCATTTGCTGTATTTTAATATCTACTTCTTTTTGCTTAACTATAATTTGGGTTATTTGGTTTTCCACTTCGCGCAGAGCGCCAACTAAAAGTCCTACAATATTTTCAATCTTCAAGCCCCTAACCTGGCCTTTTTTAGAGCCGGGAGTGTCGCTGTTTTCTACTGTTACCAAACGGGGGT
>Ga0193718_1000293_pt1 | contig 11608 bp, 9 predicted proteins | sample U2a1metaG_FD_144918 | JGI IMG/M metagenome (GOLD analysis project Ga0193718, IMG submission 144918) | Soil microbial communities from a riparian zone of the East river system, Colorado, United States - U2a1 | ecosystem: Environmental > Terrestrial > Soil > Riparian zone | place: USA: East River... | reverse complement strand
GGCGTAGAATGATCCAATCCGCTGCCCATTGTTCCAGTTCGTCCAATCGCCGTCCGCCGCTCCCGCCGCCCGCGAAGTCAGGCAGTTCCCGGCGCAGAAAAGAATGGCGGCAATAAATACGAGTGTGGATTTCTTCATGGTATCGGTGGAAACACCGGCTTTAACCGTTAGTTTCGGCCGTTGAGACCGCTGGTTTGTCTCAGATTACCACAACCGCGGTCTTCCTGCCGCAAATCTCCCGTTTTATCGCGTAACGGAGCTTGACCTTTCCGTATAAACGGGCACATTACGCGGCTCGGTTTTAACCCGTTAAATTAGTTGAATTGGTTAAATAAGTTGAACGGGTGGGACCTTTTCGGGCCGCAGTTTCCCGTTTAACCCATTTAGCTCATTAAACTTATTTAACGATTTGGCCATTAACGAACAAACAATTTTAGAACTAATGCAGCACATTCGAAATATCGCCATCATCGCGCACGTTGACCATGGCAAGACCACGCTCGTGGATTGTTTGCTCAAGCAATCTGGAACTTTCCGCGCCAACCAGCACGAATCCTCCGAGGAACGCCTCATGGATTCCATGGATTTGGAAAAGGAAAAAGGCATCACCATCCGCGCGAAGAACGCCGCGTTCAAATACAAGAATTACCACATCAATATCGTGGACACCCCCGGACACGCCGATTTCGGCGGCGAAGTCGAGCGCATCATGAACATGATCGATGGCGTGTTGCTCGTGGTGGATGCCGCGGACGGCCCGCAGGCGCAGACGCGCTTCGTGTTGCGCAAGGCCCTCGAAGCCGGCGCCAAGCCCATCGTCGTCATCAATAAAATTGACCGCGAGAATGCCAATCCCAAGAAGGTGCTCGACGAAGTTTTTGAATTGTTCATGTCGCTCAACGCGACGGATGAGCAGCTCGATTTTCCATTCATCTACTGTTCCGCCAAGCTTGGTTATGCCAAGACCGAACTGGAACACGTGACCGGCACCATGGAGCCGCTCTTTGATGCCATCACCAAGCACATCCCGCCGCCACGCGCGAAAGCCGGTGACGGCTTCCAGATGCTCGTGGCCAATCTCGATTACAGCGATTATCTCGGCCGTATCGCTTTCGGCAAAATTTACGAAGGCAAAGTGAAGCTCGGTGATCCCGCCATCTGCCGTCATGGCCATGGCAAAGTCACCAAGAACAAAATCACCGCCATCTTCCACTTCGAAGGCATGAAACGTATCGAGGTGCAGGAAGCCCACGCCGGCGATATCGTCGGCCTGACCGGTTTCGAAGATGTGTTCATCGGGGAAACCATTTGTGATTCCGAACTGCGCTCCGCGCTGCCCTACATCCCGATTGACCCGCCGACGATTCAAATGGAATTCGCCGTCAATGACAGCCCGCTCGCCGGTCAGGATGGCAAGCTCGTCACCGCGCGTCATATCTGGGATCGACTTGTCAAGGAAACCCGCACGAACGTCGCCCTGCGCATCGCGCAAACCTCGGACCCGAAAATGTTTGCGGTCAGCGGCCGGGGCGAAATGCAAATCGCCATTCTCGTCGAGCAAATGCGCCGCGAAGGCTACGAAGTGCTCGTCTCGCGCCCCGAAGTTTTGTGGAAGAAAGATGACGCCGGCAATCCGCTCGAACCCATTGAAAAGTTATTCGTCGAAGTTCCGAGTGAAAACCTCGGCAACATCATGGAAAATCTCGCCACCCGCAAAGCGCAGATCACCAACATGAATCACGTCGCCAATGTTGTGTCGGTGGAAGCTCTCGTCCCGATGCGCGGATTGATTGGTTTTGAAACCGACCTGGTCAACTCGACCAAGGGCATGGGTGTCATGAGCCATCTCTTCCACGAATACGGCGAAGATCGGGGTGAAATTGCCGCGCGCAAAAACGGCTCGCTCGTCAGCATGGACCAGGGCGAAGCCACCTCCTACGCCTTGAACATGGTGCAGGAACGCGGCCGTCTCATGGTCGAACCCGGTGACCAGATTTATATCGGCATGATCGTCGGTGAAAACACCCGCGAGAATGATATCCCCGTGAATCCGGTGAAGGAAAAGCGCCTCACCAACATGCGTTCCCAGGGCGACGGCAAAGGCATCCAGCTCAACGCCCCGCTCAAACTCAGCCTCGAACGCGCGCTGGAATACATCGACGTGGATGAATATGTGGAAGCCACGCCGAAGAATCTGCGCCTGCGGAAAAAAATCCTCGACGAAAATCAGCGCAAACGCTCCGAGAAATCCCGCGTCCTGAAATACGTGACCGAGTAATATAACTTCCCCGCGCGGCCTGACACGATGTGACAGGCCGCGCTTTTTTATTGCCTCACAAGTGGCGGCGTGTTAATCGGATGGCTTATGAGGAATGGATCTGGAGTTTTCGCCGTCATCACCACGACCAAATATTTTTCCCGTGCCCTGTATTTGCTGGCCGGTTGCACGCTATGCGCAACACTCACCGGTTGCGCTCTCACTCGAACGGAAACACCAGTCGCGTTCGTTCCAAAAGTAAACGAGCCGTTAAGGGCGGAACGAAAAAGTTCGGTGACCGCGGGCGAAATCAAAGATTCGCGCCCCGTGCATGACGGAAACGTCCTCATCCACAAACAAAACGAATACGGCACAGCGAGCGGCGCCTATGTTACGAAGCCTGCAGTCGCTGAAATCCTGAAAAACGGCGTCGCGGATGCATTGAAGCAAAACGGCTTTATCGGCGCAGATGCCGGAAAGTATGAGCTTCGCGGAGACATCCAGGAATTTACTTTTGACGGAATCGGCGGATTTTGGCAGGCGACCGTCAAACCGAAACTCGTGGTGCGATTTGAGTTGGTTGAAAAAGCCACGGACCACCCGGTCTGGCACGACACGTTTAATGGCCGCACCACCGGCAAAACCGCCTGGGGCAACAAGGAATTTGTCGGGCAGATGTTTTCCGAATCCGCCGACGACCTCGTGAAACAACTCATCTCGGACAAGAGCTTTCGCGAGTTTTTTGAGTGATGCCGGTTGCCGCCGGCCCCGCCAGAGCGTTTGAAAAAATGCTCTAAACCAGGTCCAGCGGAATGCATTGATCCTCAGAATCGCCCTCGAACTGCAGGATAAACTCAACTCTCCGCAACCCTTGCCCAAGGCAGGTGTGGACTGCGTCAACCATGGTGGGAAAATTAAAGGCAGCCTCAGCCCTCTTCGTCCATCGCCCCGTGGCCCTGAGAAATTTGTTGCTGCCGATCTGCCGGACCAACAATTTTTTTAACGGCGAATGTTTCATCGCTTTCTTAGAGAGAGGTTGCGACGAGTTCGTTCAAATTGAGCGGCGCTTGAATTTAATCGCGATTTCGCTGAAACTTCCCGCGTGAACCAAAACGCGCCACTGGGTGACATGCTGAAAAAATATTTCGGCTTCACATCCTTTCGGCCGTTGCAGGAGGAAATCATCCGCGACACGCTCGCCGGCAAGGACGTGTTCGCTGTTCTGCCGACCGGTGGCGGCAAATCGCTTTGCTTCCAGCTGCCCGCACTCGTGCGCCCCGGGCTCACCGTCGTCATCTCGCCGCTGATTGCCTTGATGAAAGACCAGGTGGACGCCTTGCAGGCCGCGGGTGTGCCGGCCACGTTCCTGAATTCCTCACTGGCCGCCGGCGAATCGCGTCCACGCATGCGCGGATTGCACAATGGCGAATACCGGCTGCTCTACGTTGCGCCCGAGCGCTTGATGTTGTCCGGCTTTCTCGATGACCTGAAACGATGGAACGTAAATTTATTCGCCATCGACGAAGCGCATTGCATCAGCGAGTGGGGCCACGATTTCCGCCCGGAATATCGCCAGATTAATTCGTTGCGCGGAGTTTTTCCGGAGGTGCCGCTGATGGCGCTCACCGCCACGGCCACGGAGCGTGTGCGCGCGGATATTATCACGCAATTGCATTTGCGCGAGCCGGCCTGTTATACCGCGAGCTTTAACCGGCCCAATCTGACCTACCGCATTTCGGCGAAGTCCGGCGCTTACGAACAAATCACGGATTTTCTTCGCGCACGTCCCAGCGAGAGCGGCATCATTTATTGTCAGGCGCGCAAAACCGCGGACAGTCTCGCGAGCAAACTGAACTCCGATGGCGTGCGCGCCGCGGCCTATCACGCCGGCATGGAAACGGATGACCGCAGCCGGAGCCAGGAAGCGTTTTTGCGCGATGAAGTGCGCGTGGTGTGCGCGACGATTGCCTTCGGCATGGGCATCAACAAACCAAACGTGCGGTTTGTCATTCACTACGATTTGCCGAAGAACATCGAAGGCTATTACCAGGAAACCGGCCGCGCGGGCCGCGACGGCTTGCCCAGCGAATGCCTGCTGCTCTTCAGCCCCGGCGACCGCGTCAAATACAGCCGGTTCATCGACGAGATGACCAATCCGAAGGAGCGCGAAATCGCCCGTGCGCAATTGGAGCAAATCGTCCATTACGCCGAATGCGCCTCGTGTCGCCGCGCGTTTTTGCTGAATTACTTTGGCGAACAATACGACGGTAGCGGTGGCAGCCGACGTGAGGAGGCTCCATCTCCTTCTGGACAAAATGATCAGAGCCTCCTGACGTCGGCTGCTACAGATTCTGCAAACTGCGCTGCCTGCGACAATTGCCTCTCACCGCGCCAGACCTGGGACGGCACCATTGCCGCGCAGAAATTTCTTTCCTGCGTCTATCGCATCCGCGAAAAGAGCGGGTTCGGCGTCGGCGTGCAGCATATTGTCGAAGTCCTGTGCGGCGCCGAGACGGACAAGATTCGCAAATGGGATCATCACACGCTCTCCACCTACAATATCGGCGGCGAACACAGCCGTCCCGAATGGTCCGCAATCGGCCGCGAACTTGTAAGGCTGGGTTTTCTCCGGCAGAACGCCGAAAAATTTAACACGATTGAAATGACCGACGAGGGTCGCACCGCCCTCAAATCGCGCCAGAAAATTGTCCTGACCCGCGCCGTGACCGCTCCCGATCAACCGGCCAAGCATCGCGCCGGAGAAATCGCGTGCGAGGAACCGCTTTTCGACAAGCTGCGCCAGCTTCGCAAACGCCTGGCCGACGAACGCGGCGTGCCGCCCTATATTGTTTTTTCCGACGTCTCCTTGCGCCAAATGGCCCGCAACTATCCGGCAGACGAAAAGGCCTTTTCGCGCATCAGTGGCGTTGGCGAAAAGAAACTGCGCGAATTCGGCGCGTCGTTCATGGATGAAATCGCCGCGCATCTGCAGTCCAACGCGCGCCAAATGTTCGCCGATGATTCCTCCCCTGAACCCGCGCCCGCGCCAGTCCGCTCAAAGCTGAACGACACAGCCCGCGAGACGGTTTACTTCTTTCGGCAGGGAAAATCCGTGGAACAGATTTGTCTCGTCCGCGGGTTGAAGGAGAGCACGATTTACGGCCACCTTGAGGACGCGATTCGCGCGGGAGAAGCCATTGAACTGGACCGGTTGGTGGACGAAAAGGGGAGACGGGAAATCGCCTCGGCATTTGAACGGCACGGTTTCGGAAATCTTACCGGCGCGTTCGAAGCGCTTGGCGAACGCTACTCTCACGGGCAACTGCGCGTTTACCGGGCGGCGGCCCAATTATCGGCCGCGTGAGGTTTGCCTCGGGCGGCAGTTCTGCGTTTTATTCAACGCGGTCGCGCGCGCACCGCGTGTGCCGCGTTGGTCGTCGGCATAACCACGGGCGCATGGCTAATGAGGTGGTAAATGTAGTCCTTCAATTTCGCGCGCCGCATTTTCAATTCCTCAATCTCCTGGTCGGTCGCGAAATCAATCTCCTCCTCGATGCGATAGATTTCGTCGTCCAGCCGATGGTATTCGTTGTAGAGATGACGGAAGTGATCGTCGGAACTTTTGAGGCGTTTGATCGTTTCGCGATGTTCCGGAAATTCGCGAGGGATGGGATGATGTAAGTCCATGGGTTTAGCTCACCTTTCTTGTTCAATGGTTAAGGCCGCAAACGAACTGGAGCGGACCGGACGGCGGGCAGCGCCCTTAAGGGATAACCAGCGTGAGTCGTTGGGAGAAGAGCCGATTTCGATTGCACCGGCTGCAGGACACTTACCCGATTCGTGCCGCGTCGCGTTCATTCGCGTTGCACTCAATTTACTCCGAACCTGGCCGCCGTAAAGGGTTCTTTTGAGAATGCTCTAGCGCGCCGCCGCTTCAATCCCCACGAGGCAAACATCGTCCGAGAATTTTCCGTCCGCCGAAAAGCGTTGCATCCGTTCAATCAATTCGTCGAATAATTCCGAAGCCGGCAGTTGCGCGCGTTGCTCGACATCGGTGACCAGCATCGACTGGCTGTAAAGCTCATGTCCCTCATCCTGAACCTCATAGAGGCCGTCCGTGAAGAGCATTACCAGGTCGTTCGGCGAAAATCTCACCTCCGACGTTTGATAAATCGCCTCTTCAAAAAGTCCCAGCGCGGGCTGGCTTTTCCCGCTCGTATTTTTCAAAGCTTCGACCACCTTTTGGTTCCGACGCACGAGCAGCGGTTTGGGATGGCCCGCGTTCGTGTAGCGGATGACGCCGGTCTTCCAATCCGCCACGAGATAAAACCCCGTCGTGAGCATCGGCGTTCCGGCGTGTTTGAGAATGGCATGCAGGTCGCGATTTAATTTCGTGAAAAATTGGCCGGGATCGTGCGCCAGCGGCTTCAATTCCTCCAGCAGCGCGCGAATCATTGCCGTCACCAGCGAGGAACGGACGCCATGCCCCGCCACATCGCAAATGAACACGCTCGCTTCTTCATCCGACAACGCCGAGACCGTGAAAAAATCGCCGCCGACTGCGCCCGTGGGCAAATACCGGTGTGTGAAATGAAACGCGCTCTCCTCGGGCGTGGCTGTGCGCGGGAAGGAGGGATATTGCTGCGGCAACATCGTAATCTGGATCTCCCGCGCCATCTTGAGATCGTCTTCCAGCTCAAGATTCTTGGAGTGCAATTCCTTCCGGCTGCGCGCTAGTTCCGTGTTGGCCTTGCGAATGCGTTCGGCCGCCATCTTCTGCGCCGTGATGTCCCAGAACATTCCCTGCAGGCCGACCACTTGTCCTTCCGCGTCAAAAATCGGCATCTTGACGACCTGGTTGTAACCGCGCTCACCCGCGAACTTGCTTTCTTCAATTGCCTCAAAAGGCTTTTTCGTTTCCATCACCTGCCGGTCGTCACTTTCCCGTTCCGCCGCGAGGTTCGCCGGCAGAAAATCCGCAATCGTTTTGCCGAGCACGTCTTCCTTCGTCTTCCCGAGCGTTTTGCAGAATTGCCGGTTGACGAAGGTATAACGTCCCTTGAGATCTTTGCGGAAAATATTTTGCGGAATGGTTTCCACCAGCGAATGGTAGAGCGCCTCGGAAGTGCGCAGGCTTTCTTCCGTCTGGCGCTGCTTCGTGATGTCCCAGAACATCCCCTGCAGGCCGATGATGCGCCCGCTGCCCTCGTACAGCGGCGTTTTCACGATCTGAACAAAAGACCGCTCGCCCCCGGGCGCCTGGTTTTCCTCAATCGCCGTGAAAGGCTCGCCCGTTTCCAGGACCCGCCAATCGTCGCGGCGATATTTCTCCGCCAGTTCCGCCGGAAAAAAGTCAAAATCCGTCTTGCCGACGATGTTCTCCAGTTTCATGTCGAGCAACTTGCAGAATTGCTGGTTGGCAAAAATAAATTTTCCCTGCGTGTCCTTGCGAAAAATATTCTGCGGGATCGTTTCGACCAGCGAATGATACAGCGCCTCGGAGTTCTTGAGACATTCTTCCGTCTGCTTGCGCTGCGTGATGTCTTCGACCGTGCCCTCGTAATAGAGCAATTCGCCCTGGCTGCTCCGTCGCGCGTGGCAATTCTCTGAAATCCAAATCACGCTTCCGTCCTTGCGATAAATCTGCGATTCAAAACCCGTGATCGTGTCCTGCTCGTGCATTATCCGCACAAATTCATCCCGGCGGCCTTCCAGCACATACAGGCGGCGGCCGATGTCCGTGACGCTATCCATCAACTCCTGCGGCGTGTTGTAACCGTAAATGCGTGCCAGGGCGGTGTTCGCGAGCAGGTAACGGCCCTCGGGTGTCGTCTGGAAAATCCCCTCGATCAGGTGGTCGAAAATGCTGTGATACTTTTCCTCCGCCGCCAGCAGCGTGACATCCATCCGATGTCGCTCAATCGCGTAACGAATGGAGCGTTCCAGCCAGCCCGCGGTGAGTTGTCCTTTGACGAGATAATCCTGCGCCCCCGCCTGCACCGCCTCCACCGCCACCGTTTCATTGTCCGCATCGCCCGCCGCGATGATGGGCAAACGTGGCGCTTCGGCTTTGAGCAGGGAAATATTTGCCAGGCCGGCGCCATCGGGCAGGGCCACATCCAGCACCACCACGTCAAAATGCTTGTGGTTAATGGCTGAAAAGCCTCCCTTGAGGTCCGGGGCCGACGATACATCGGCGGTCAACTCGCGAGCCTGACCAATCATTTCCCCCACCATCCGTGTAAAACCCGGGTCGTGCTCGATCAGCAAAATATTTAATCGCTCTTGCGACATACACAACGCTTTCCCAGCCAGATTCAGGCCAACAGAAGCGCAAGTTTGGTGCGGCTAATAAGATGACAGGATTCCCGGGAGCCTGCAAGCGCTTTGGCAAAATCTGTGTATTCCGGATATTACGGAGTGTGGAAAATTAGACACTTCAATTTCTTGCCCGCAGGACGGCGCGACCGCGCCGCCTCAACCCCCATCTTCCGCCTTCCCATCGCCTCCTTCGTGCCTTATCTTTTGGCCTATTCTCAGCAAACCATGCCGAGTGTTTACATCAAAACGTACGGATGCCAGATGAACGAGCGCGACAGCGAAGCCGTCGCCGCGCAACTCGTTGCCAAGGGCTACACCCTCGTCAAATCCGAAGCCCTCGCCGACGTCGTCCTGCTGAACACCTGTAGCGTGCGCGACATGGCCGAGCAAAAAGCGCTCAACAAAATGAAGTCCATGGTTGGCGTCGCCAAAAAAGAGCGGCCCAACCAGATTTTTGGCTTCATGGGTTGCATGGCGCAGAGCAGGGGACAGGAGCTCATCGATAAATTGCCCGACGTTGACCTCGTCGTCGGCACCCAGAAATTCCATCGCACCGCCGATTACCTGGATGAGATTTTTGCCGGTCGCCGCGATAAAATCGTGGACGTTGCCGCCGAGGAAAAAAGCGAAGCCACGATTCGCGAGCATTTGCTGAATGGCAACGCCACCAAATCCGTCACCGCGTTCGTGAGCATCATGCAAGGCTGCAACCAATATTGCACCTTCTGCATCGTGCCTTACACGCGCGGCGAGGAACGCAGCCGCACCATCGCCGACATCGTTGCCGAATGCCGCGAACTCGTCTCGCGCGGCGTGCGGGAAATCACGCTCCTCGGTCAAATTGTCACCAGCTACGGCAAGCGCGATGTGCCGATGGTGAACGGCAAATCCGCTTTTGTTCAACTGATCGAAGCCGTCCACGAAATCGACGGCCTCGAACGCATCCGTTTCACCTCACCGCATCCGAAAGGTTACGGTGACGACCTCGTGGAAGCCTACGCCCGCCTGCCGAAACTCTGCGAGAGCGCGCACCTTCCGCTCCAGAGCGGCAGTGATCGCTTGTTGAAACTGATGCACCGCGGCTACACGCGCGAACGGTTTGTGGGCATCATCGAAAAATTGCGGCGCTCAAAGCCCGGCATCGGCATCAGCACCGACATTATTGTCGGATTCCCGGGCGAGACGGAAGAAGACTTCGAGCAAACCCTCTCGCTCGCGCGCGAAATCGAATTTGATCAAGCCTACATTTTTAAATACTCGCAACGCCGGGATACACCCGCTGCCGAAATGCCCGGCCAGCTTTCCACCGAGGTGAAAGAAGAACGCAACGAACGCCTCCTGCGCCTCGTCAACGAAATCGCCGATAGGAACTACAAAAAACTGGTGGGTAGCCAAACGCAAATTCTCGTCGAAGGCCCGAGCAAAAAAAATTCCGCCCGCATGATGGGCCGCACGCGCTGCAATAAAATCGTGGTGTTCGACGGCTCCGACCGCCATCGCAGCGAGTTGATGGACGTAAAAATCACCCGCGCCGGCCTGTTCACGCTTTACGGAGATCCCGCGATTCTGGAGTGAGTCGCCGGCACGTTCGGTTCACCGGAACAAAAACCGAAGAATTGAAAAAAGTCCGAACGCGAGAATCACGCAGCCGGACACCTGGTTAATCGCCTGCATCCAGCGCGGGGTAACTCGCGAGCGAAACCGCGCTACACCACTGCTCAGCAAGACCCACCAAAGCGTCGAACCTACAAAGACACCCACGACGGTTATTCCCGCGGTGAAATAATCCGGTGCCGTCCCCAATCCCAGGCTCGCGAACAGCATCACGAAGGAAAGAATCGTCATCGGATTGGTCAACGTCAAAAACACAGTCGAGAGATACGCGGACATAAGTCCTCCACTGCGGACTGGCGCCGCTACTTCAGCCGGCTTGCTCCTAAAAGTGCGAATCCCGAGATAGCACAGAAACAAACCGCCAACCAGGCCGAGCCCCGCCCGTTGCCCGACCAGGAAATTCGAGATGGCGGTCAACCCAAACGCGGCCACAAATCCATAAGCAGCATCGGCCGTCGCCGCTCCCAAACCGGTGGCCAATCCAATCTGCCTTCCCTCCGCCAGCGAGCGCCGGATGCACAACACGCCAATGGGTCCGACCGGCGCGGCGATGGCAAAACCAATCCCGACGCCTTTCATTAAAGGAACGACCGGATTGAAAGTTTGGATCAAGGGCCGATTTTCTGGTTAACAACAGTTTAGATGTTCAGCGTTCCCGAAATTCTTCATTCTGTATTCTGCATTCTTACTTCCCTCCAAGCCGCCGCAACTCCGCCCGATTCATCCGCAACAGAATCCATTCGTCCAGTTTTTGCGCGCCCAACTTGTCGTAAAAATCCAGCGCCTTCACATTCCAATCCAAAGCCGTCCATTCGAATCGCCCGCAATTCTTTTCTACACCGACGCGCGCCACCGCCTGGATTAAATTGTATCCCAAACCCAGCTTGCGAAAATCCGGCCGCACATAAAGATCCTCCAGCCAAATCCCCGCGCGTCCGATGAAACTTGAGAACGTAAAAAAATAAATCGCGTAACCGGCAAGCTTCCCATCGCAGCGCGCGAGCAACGCACCCGCCGCCGGTTGCGGTCCAAACAACGAATTCTCCAGCACACCCACCGTCGCCTCGACCGCGTGTTCGAGCTTTTCGAACCGCGCAAGTTCCCGGATGAGTTCGAGCAACTCGGGCACTTCCGCGCGCGTGACGGGCGTAATCTCAGTTTGGCTCATAATTCAGTTCGTCCGCAAGACGTGGCACGATGCGAATTGTAGCGCAGGCTTTCCAGCCTGCGAGTTCCGGGGACTTTCTAGTCCCCGGTCGGAAGAACGCTAAGCATCTCCCGCCCGCACATGCGAAATCAATTCCGGAAAGAACGCCGCAAAATCGTCGCGAAAACCAGCATAATCGCTTTCGAAAACCGACACCGCGTCTGCCAGCGGCACGGGCTTGCGCAGTCGCTGCGAGATACGCCTCAAGG
>Ga0193718_1000290_pt1 | contig 11692 bp, 8 predicted proteins | sample U2a1metaG_FD_144918 | JGI IMG/M metagenome (GOLD analysis project Ga0193718, IMG submission 144918) | Soil microbial communities from a riparian zone of the East river system, Colorado, United States - U2a1 | ecosystem: Environmental > Terrestrial > Soil > Riparian zone | place: USA: East River... | reverse complement strand
AACCCGCGGCCCAATGCCAAAACGGAGCCGCCGGCCAGATTGCGAATATAATAAAAACCAAATGCGCCAAACAACACGAGCGCGTACGCGACACGCATCACATACATCCGCTTTTGCGCCGATTGCTCCAGCAATTCCTTCCCCAGCAACGGCCAATCCAGCCCCCAACGGCGCGGTAATTTTTTTGTCGCCATAACTCAGGCGACCTTTCCCTCGGTCAATTTCATAAACGCCGTTTCCATGTCCATGGCTTCGGGCTGGAACATCCGGATGCGAGCCCCCAGGCCACGCACGGCGTCCAGCAGGTCTTCCATGGAAAGTTCATCCTCGTGCACCCGAATCACCAGCCGATCCGCCAATTCTTCCACCGAAGCGATTCCGCGCACCGTGCGGATGGCTTCGATGAGCGGCGGCGTCAGATTGGAAATTTGAACGTGCACCGTCCGCTTCAAATCGAGCTTCCGGTAAATATCAGAGAGTGATCCCTCGGCCACCAACTGGCCGGCCTCGATGATTCCAATCCGGGTGCACAACTGTGACAGTTCGTGAAGGATGTGGCTCGACACCAGGATTGTCTTGCCCATGCGTTGAAGTTCTTTCAGCAACTCCCGCAATTCGATCCGCGCGCGCGGATCCAATCCGCTCGCCGGTTCATCCAGCAACAGCAATTGCGGATCGTGCAATAAAATGCGGGCGATTCCCAACCGCTGTTTCATGCCGCGCGACAAAGCATCGACCTGCGCCTCGGCCTTGTTGCTCAAATCCGTCAACGCCAGGACATCGGCGACCGTGCCCGCGCGCTTCTCGCGCTCGATGCGATAGGCGGCCGCAAAAAATTGCAGATATTCCGTGACGCTCAGGTCCTCATATACCCCGAACGAATCCGGGACGTAACCGATGCTGCGCCGAACCACCTGGGGTGAGATTGCGACGTCCGTGCCGAGGACGCGCACGACGCCCCTGGTCGGCTTCAAGAGCGTGGCCAGCACCCTGATGGTGGTGGTCTTGCCCGCGCCGTTCGGCCCGATAAATCCGAACACTTCACCGCGAGGAATCGTCAGCGACAGGTCGCGCACCGCCACCTGTTTGCCGTAGAAAACACTCAGACGCTCGATATCGACAATCGGTGGTTCAGTTGCCATGAAATAATCTCCGGTATAACACAATGTCATCGCCCGCCTGCGTCACGATGGCGAGGACCGAGTCGCTGGTCTCGGCATCCAGGTTTTGCAGGTCTTCAAAGTTTCCGCCGCCCGTCGGCGAAACCTGCGAGACGAGCGAGAGCAGGCCGGTGGGTTCGCCCCGGCAGAATTCCCCCAGTATCGAAGCGGTTAAAATCTCGCTCTTACCCGAATCGAACGCCCCAAAAGGTTTGCTCCCGGAAAGCGCAGTCCGGATATTTTGCAAATTAGGCCAGGCGTCCTCTACCGCGCGCCAGTTCTGGAGCGACGGCACCGGCGGCGGCTCGAAGGAAAATATCCGGTTGAGCTGAGGCTGCCATTGGCGGATTGATTCACTGGTCTGGAAGTGCACCGGCAGGACGCCCTGGTACCACGGCGGACCGGTTTCCCGGGGAGCAGTTCGTCGATTGAATCCGTAACGCAGATTATAGCTCTGGCTGAGGTCCGTCTCGATGTCAAGAGGCGCCCAGAGCGCGTCTTTTAAATCCGTCACCGCTTGTTTATCCCGGGCCGCAAAGATCAGCTCGTAACGATTCCAACGCACCGCGGTTCCGTCCTTGCCGAGATCCACCACGATGAGCGAACGCCGCTGGTCGCGTTGGCCAAGGAAATAATTAGCCATCATCACCGTCGCAACCATAAACGCCAGGCTCATAGTGGGAAATAAGACCCAGGTGTAGCGCCGCCGCCGCAACCATCCCAACACAAAATAATCCACCGGTCCGATCATCAATAAAAAAAGCCCGAGAGTTCCCATGAGGGCCCCAAACGGAATGAGCCGCACCGTTCGCGGCATCAATTGCTCCATCAATTCGCCGCCGAGGCCGGTCGCGTGGACCGAATAGGATGGAATCCCGAACATGTTCTCCTGCGGGGAATTTTGAGCTGCAGCGTCTGCGGCTGTGTCCCAATGCCCGGTTTCGGCAATCGCCCCCACCCGGCTGCTGCGAAACTTCCAAAGAAATGCCACCGTTTGCCGCCAGAGCGATGAATCAAGGGCGGGCATCGCCGAAGGGTTGGCCGTGATGATGGCGCTTCGGCCCACACCGGAGTGCAGGCACCAAACTTTGTTTTGGACTGGCAGCACATGGCCGTCGTTGTCGGATAGAAAGGTCGGACCATGGCCGGAAGATTCGGCGAGTTCATTCAAAAACCACAGATGGTGCGGTTGCAAACCGCCGCCCACAAACACACACACGCTGCCGCCGCCTTTCACCCAGCGGGCCAGGGCATGGAGTTGTCCCTCGCGCGCCTCCTTGAATCCGTCCACGGTTAAAACCACGACATCGTACGCCGTGTAATCCAGGGGTTGCGCAGGTAAATCATCCGGGGTCAACCGGACCAGGCTGGTGATTAATAACTTTCGAAGCGCCGTGGAGGACGGCGGCGCGTATCGTTCGAAAAGGAAGCTTTGTTCGAGGCCGGGGATTTGCAGGTCCGCGCCTTCGCGGGGATTGCACCAGCCAACCACGAGCGAACGTTCATCATGAGTCGGCATAAACAGGACCGAAGGGGTCAGATCAAACACCTCATGGGCGGTCACGAACTTCATTTGCTCTTCAATTTGGGAATCTGAAAAAGGTGAAGGGACCGGGGGCAATAGCATGCGAAAGTTTTGATCGCCGGTCGTCAAAGCCAGATCACCGCTGCGATACCGGCCGAGGATCCGATTTCCTTCGCGCAGTTCGACGTCCAGATGTCCCTCCAGGATATAGGTCCCATCCCATTTGAATCGCGCTTCGACGGGAATGGGCGCGTCGTTCCGCGTGCGAAGTCCTTGCGGCATGAGGTCGGCTTGCAGCTTGCCCGCCGCGGCGGCGCTCCACGCCAGGAATTGAATGGCCAGCAAAAAGCAGCAAAGGATCGAGGCAGGTGAATTGAAGCTGCGCTTCATTTCCAGCCTCCCGGTTTCTTTTGGAAGAACCACCATTCGACCACCAGCACGCAGAGTCCGCTCATCAGCAACATCGGCCAGAGCGGCCGGTCCGATTTAACCAGCGTTGCGGCCACCGCGACTTGCAATCGCTCGTTGAATTGAATCTGTTCCACACCGGCCAGGCTGGTCTCCGTGGGAGAAAGCAAACAGGCTCCCACCCGGCCCTTCGCCGCGCCGTTCTCGGAAAGGGAATAATATCCCACGCGCGAGGCGCGCACGCCGGACAACGTCCCGCGTTCGTCGGCGGTAACCGGCTCGCTCTTTTGGTCCGGCCCCTGAACCTCGTAGCGATGGTGCGGCGCCAGAGTCAACGGAGGCAACACGCCTGTTCGATCGGCATTGGCTTCCGCCAATCCCACCTGCCCCAGCGCTATCTGGACTATATTGGCGACAAAAATTGGGAATCCCACCCGGTACGGAAGCGTTGAGTGATCGGTGTGGAACAACAAAGCAAACCGCACCGCATCCGACTCTTGTTTGCGCACCAGCAGCGGCCCGCGCTGGCCGTGAATCAGCACTTCGTAGCCGAGATTCTCCAAATCCGCTTCGCCGGCGTTCGCGGCGAAGCGCGGTTGGTCCAAAACGACCAGGTCACTTAATTCCACGTGCTGCAACGCGGCGGCATCGCGCCGCCAATCCACCACGGTCGAGGCGTTGGTGCCGATTTCCACGAAGCGCTGCAATTCCGGCGGAATGAATCCAACCGACAATCGGGTGCGCGCCGCGATACCCAGGTCCTGCGGCCGATCGCTCATCACGAGATCAAAGCTGCCGGAGGCTTCGTCGCTGGTGTCCTGCGGAAATAATTGAATGCCCACGATCCCCTGCAACGCCAGCCGGTAGGACGCCATCGATTTCGGAACGAACACCTTCAACGGTCGCGACTGCGGCAAATCCAGATAAGCGGTGTTATCCCCCGCGAGCGAATCGAATCCATCCGGTGTTAATTGCACTCGCAAGGCGGCGGCGTGATCGCCCTTGATCTGGAACACCATCCGCTGTGCGTGACTGCGCGCCAGCGTGATGCGTTCGCTTCCGATTGCCGTGCCGTCCTGGAGCAATTCGACCGACGCATTGCCTTCCGCGTCGGCCGATCCTTCGATCTGCACGAACACATCCCAACCGCCGTTCGCCGGCCGTTGGGCGGTCAGGGAAGTAATGCCGAGGTTGGGTCCAGCCGCCGCGAGGCGCTGATAATTCAATTTGAAGGAAAGGTCGAAATTGACCCGGGCGGGAAAATTACCGTCGGAAAACAACATCGCCTCGTCAAACGGTTCACTGCGCCCCATCGCCTGCACGAGCCGCAACGCCTGCTCCAAATCACTCGGCACATCTTCCACCTCGATCTGGTCCAGCGCATCGCGAAGGAGGCGTTTATTATTGGTAAAACCCGTGCGCTGCCGGGCACTGTTATCGAACGAGACCAGGCACAACTCCTGGTCGGAGGCGAGACCGTCAATGATCTGGCGCGCGCGGCGCTTGGCTTCCGCGAGACGGCTGATTCCACCCGGTTTGTCGAGCGCGCCCATGCTAGCGGAGCAATCCACTAACAGCGGCAACCGGCGATGTTTTCCGGGGCCGCCGCGCCAAAATGGTTGCAGTGCGGCCAGCACCAGGAGCAGCAACAACAGGATTTGCAGCAGCAACAACAGGTTGCGTTTGAACCGCTGGAAGGGCGAGTTGACCCGCTGGTCCTGCAATACTTGCCGCCACAAAACCAGCGACGGAATCTCGGCCCGCGGCCGTTTCAACTTCAAAAAATAAAACAGCACGAGCGGCACCAGCAGCGCCGCCAGCCAAAGGTGGCTCAATGATTGGAAGCCGCCCCAGTTCATTCGATCCACCCCCGTCGGCGCAGTTGATCGAACAACACCGTTTCCACCGGCACTTCCGAACTCACTGAAAGAAATTGGCCTGCCCGCCGCCGGCATAACAACTCGAGGTCGCGCTCCAACCCCTGGCGGTATTCCTGGTAGAGATTTATCAGGTCTGAGCTCGATGAGATGTCCAGCGTCTCCTGCGTTTCGGAATCCACGAGCCGCAAATCGCTGGCGAGGTCGGGATCGATTTCGCGCGGACTGAGAATTTGGATGCCGAAAGGTTCCAGACCGGCGGAATACAGCAGGTTGAAACTGCGTTTGAGATCACCAAAGGTCAGGAAGTCCGACAAAATCACGCAGACCCCCCGGCCCGTGTGATAGCGCAACAACTTCTCCGCCGCCCGATCCAGCGGAGCGTCGCCGCGTCCATCCACCCCCTCGATAAACTGAAACACGTTGCGCATGTTCATCCGCCCGCGACACGCTGGCAGCCGATCGGGTGCGTCGCCGGACATGTGCGATGCGTACACACTGACCCGTTCGTTGTTGAGCAATCCCATGACGCCGAAGGCCGCCGCCAGCTGCTTGCCAAGCTCGAGTTTGCCGTCGAATTTCATGGAGGCTGAGGCATCGATCAACAAGACAACGTGCCGCTCTTCTTCCTTGTGAAATTGCTTCAAGTACGGCCGGTGCAGCCGCGCGAAAATATTCCAATCTACAAACCGGGTGTCGTCGCCGGGCACGTAGTCGCGATAATCGCAGAATTCCGTGCTGGTGCCGCCCTTGCCCGAAAGATGTTCGCCGCGACTCCGACTGGTTCGGCGGCTGACGGGACGAATCCGCAGTCGTTGCAGCCGGTCGAGCACGCTGTTGGTTAACAGCGAGGTCAGTTGGGGTCGTGGCAAGGGTTGCACAGTTAAGCCTCCGAGGGGACGTGGTCCACGATATCCTTCACCAGGTCGAACACACTGACGTTGTCAGCCTGTCCGTCATAATTCAAAAGCAGCCGATGTCCCAACGCCTCGGTCGCGAAACTGCGGAGGTCATCCATTGAGACATGGGCGCGTCCCTCGGCCAGCGCGCGGACGCGGCCGCTGCGGATCAACGCCTGGCAACCGCGCGGGCTCGCGCCCCATTTGACGTAGCGCTTGACGCGCTCCGGCGAGAACTCCGTATTCGGATGCGTCGCCAGCACCAACCGCACGGCGTAATCCCGAATGGGATCCGCCACCACGACTTTGTCCAGCACCTCGCGCAACTGCATGATCCGCGCGGCATCGACTATTTTCGCGATAGTGACCGACCGTTTTAAAATGGTTCGCGTCACCACCTCGTTCAATTCGGCGCGGGCCAGGGTCGGGACATTGACCTTGAACATGAAACGATCCAATTGCGCTTCGGGCAGCGGATAGGTTCCCTCCTGCTCAATCGGATTTTGCGTGGCCAATACGAAAAACGGCGGTTTCAGTTGATGCGTCACGCCCGCGGTCGTCACCGAACCCTCCTGCATGGTCTCGAGCAACGCCGATTGTGTTTTCGGCGTGGCACGGTTGATTTCGTCCGCCAGGAGCAACTGGGTAAAAATCGGTCCCCGCCGAAACTCGAATCGATACCCGCCGTCCGGCCCGGCGGTCATGCTGTTGGTGCCCACGATGTCGGCGGGCATCAAGTCAGGCGTGAACTGAATTCGGCGAAATTCCAGGTCGAGGGTATGGCCGAGGGTCTTGACCAGTTCCGTCTTGCCCAATCCCGGCACGCCTTCCAGCAGCACGTTCCCGCCCGCGATCAGCGCGGTGACGGTGCATTTGACGACTCGCTCCTGGCCGACGATGACCTTATGAACTTCGTCGAGGATTCGCTGGAAGTCGGTTTTGAATTGATTTGCCTCGGCCTGCAATGTTTCCAAGTCGCTCATGATTTTATCCTTTCGACATTTCTCTTATGGTTTCGTGTCATCACTTTTGTCTTCCTGCCGGCGTTTTCGCTTGAGAGCCAGTAATCGTTCGGTGGTGGAAATGGATGCATCGGGCTCGGTAGGCGATTCGGTGACCGCGGGTTTTTGCGCTGGTTTGGGCTGAGACCCCGATGGCGGCGAGCTGCGCGGCAAAATCATCGGAGCAGTTTTGCGGTCGCCGTCAGTGGTCCCGCGGACTTTCTCTTTCAACTTCAACAACGCGCCCAGCGTTTCGGTCGATTCCATTTTTTGTTTCGCGCCGAACCATCCGCGAACCACGCTCCAATCCAGTTGCACGCGCCGGACGCCCACATCGAGCGGGATCAGGCACGCCAGCACCAGCAACAGTAAATCGAGGATGGACTTGGAAGTTTCCTTCGGTTCGCGCGGGATGGCGAACAACTCTTTGCCGCCTTCCTGCCCGGAAAGAATTCTCCCTCCAGTCCGTTCGGCAATCCGTCGCAGCGTGACCGGGTCGGACCGAAACCGGAGATACTCGGGCGAATAAGCGACCACAAATCCGCCCATGGTTTGTTCGTTGCGTCCTGCTCCCACGCCCGCGAGCGCCACCTGGTAGCGCCCTTTGCCTCCGAGCGGAAACCGGCCTTCGTAACGGCGCGGCCCCACTTGTTTGAGTGCGAGGCTGGTCTCACGATCGTGCGGCCCGCTGATCTGCGCCTGGACCTCCAGCATGGATTCCTGCGGGTGATAATCCTCAACCATGATCACACCTTCATCGCCCGCGGCGAACGTTTGCATGAATAAATCGGAATGTTGCTCCAACCGGGAAATCTCGATCATCAATTGTTTTACAAACGCCTCGTACTGTTTCCATTCAACCCAGTCGGAACCCCAATTGGGCGAGAGATCGGAAGTGAATGCCGCCGTTTTGCCGAGGCCAAAACGCCACGTGGACAGCACCGGATTGACTTCGTCTTTTGAGGGCCCTTTCAAAATCGTCACGGAGCGCGGTTTGGGCGTCGTCAGCACATAGGCGTGCAACGGCGGCATCGAATCAATGCCTTTGAGCACCGGCGAGTTGAATTCGACCGTCGGCACAAAGGTCCCGTTTTGAATCATGCTTCGCTTCAGCGTTTTGGCCTCTTTGATGAAAATGGATGGCAATTCAGTCGGATCCATCACCAGGTAATGGCGGCCGCCCGTCACGCCGGCCAATGCCTGCATGCCGGAGATGTCCATTCCGCCGTGTGGATTGATGACCACGGTCGAAACGCTGATTTTTTCGGCGAGGAATTGCTTGACGAGTTCGGGTGTCGGCGGCGACGGGTCGCCGTCGCTGATGATGATCATGTGTTTGGCCGCCGCGTCACTGGCTTTGAGCCCGGTAAAACCCATTTGCATGATGCTCTGGAAGCTCGGCATATCGCTCGGTTCGCATTGATTGATCAACGTCACCAGATGGTCGTACTCGCTGGCCGGGGTGAGCGGGAAAACCCATTGATCTCCGCCCGGGCCGTAAATCAACAAACCCACTTCGTCCTGTGCGCCAAGCACGCGAATGGCTTCCTTGGCGATTCGTTTGGCCCAGACGTTGCCTTCGGGAAACTCGCAAGTGTGCAGGACAATCACCAGCGCGCCCTTGGGCAGGACTTTTTTCTGCGCGATATCCATGTCCACCGGCAGCGCTTCCTCGACCGGGGTGCGATGATAGCCGCCCGGCCCGAAGCTGTTCTTGCCGCCGACCATCAAGAATCCCGCGCCCTGGTTATAGACCGCGTCGCGCAGTGATTGCATCTGGACGGGATCAAAGCTATCCGCGGGAGCGTTGACAAATGCAATGCAGTCGTAAGGCAGGAGCGACATCGCGTTGCGGGGAAATTCCAAGGCGGACCGCACTTCGACCAGGAGCACCTTGCCTTCACCCTTGAGATAAAGAAAATTGATCGCCGTGTTGTTCTCCTGCCAGCCGTCCTGGCCAGCCGGCGGCTCGATGGTGGCAACATACTCGTAGTAGCCGGGCTCGCGCAGATAGAGTGGCAAAGCGTAGCGGTTCTTGCCCGGTTCATAATGCACGGTCTGCTCGGCAATCACGGTGCCGTTTTCGCGCAGCACCAGTTTTCCGTCACCTGCCTGCAACGAATTCAACAACACCGTTGCTTCGTAGGTTTCACCGATCTTAACCTGGCGTGGCAGGTCGAGTCGTTCGAGCCAGACTTCGTGCGGGTATTCGTACTGGACCGGCAGCACGTCCACGGCCACATGACGCGATTTCAGGTCGTCCAGAATGCCAGACACGTTGCCTTCCGTTTCCACACCGTCACTCACCAGCACGATCCGCCCCTGGCGATCTTCCGGCACCATGGCGGCCGACAGCGACAAAGCCCGGGCAATGTCAGTGCCGTCCTTGGCCACTCGCGCGTTGACCACCTCGAATGGGAAACTCAACCGCGGCGGGAGTTCCACCGCCGCATCGCGCCCGAACACCACCAGGCCGGCTGCGTCCTTTTCCGGTTTTGCGCTGGCCGTTTTCAGGATGTATTCCAGCGAGCGGTTCGACACGTTTTCACCCATCGAATCAGACACATCCAAAGCGTAAACGACGGCAAGGCCGTCGTTTTTCCGCACCACCCGCGGCTCAGCCAGCGCCAGGATGAATAATCCCAACACTGACAAACGCGTCAGCAACGCAAGGGCGGATCGAAATCCTTTCAGCCCGCTAAAGCCCGCCACCTGCATCCACCACAACCACACGCCCACCACCAGCAACCCAAACGGTGCGATGCTGGAAAACACAACCACACGCCGCAGGCTCACCCACAAACAGCCGCCGACAAACACGAACAGGAAAACGAGCAAAGGCAAAACCGCGCCGATCGTCACCCGCTTCCGCGGTGGCGGGAAAATGTTTAAGAGCCATTGGCGCGCGTTCAGCATCCGGCCCCCAATCTGTCCAGCCTGACGCTCGCCCGTCCCATCGTAACGCCAAAGATGAGATGCGCCGACAGGGTCACCACCACGAAAGCGGTCGTCACGCTGATGCCAAACGTCGCGGGATAAAGCGTGAACAACATGGCCAATTCAAGCCCAACCGCGAACACGACTGCCACCGGCCAGCGACGCCGCCATTGGGCATTGACCAAAGCGCCGTACATCACGCCGAACGTGGCGCCATTGCTGAAGTGATAGAGCCAGCCGACTACTTTCGCAGCCAGCGAACTGCTGTCGGTCTTGCCAAGAATCATCGCTCCAAATTTTGGAAAAACTTTGAATAATGGCAGCGATGGAATCACGCTGGTCAATCCCCAACGTGTCGAAAAAACAAATGGCAGCCGAAACACGTCGTAGGCCACGGCCCCCGCCAACCCGGCTGCGGTGCCGATGAGGACCAATCGGCAAAGCCGGCCGTCGCCACGGCATCGGTCATAAACAGCCAGCGCGATGAGCGCGCAGCACGACGGCGCAAAGACCGCCAGCGCGAACAGACGCATCGGCCACAACTGGTACATCTCGCCGAGCAAGCTGGCGATCGAGGTCGCTGCCAGCAGAAAAACAATGAGGCGCGTCAACGGTTTCATTGCATCTGCACCTCCACGACGCGGCGATTTCCGGTGTCCGCCACGTAAATTCTCTTGTGGGAATCGACCGCGATGCCCCACGGCGTGGCGAATTGCCCGAGGCCGGTGCCGATGGTTCCGTAACGCCCCAGCGCCCGCCCATTCAAATCGAGCCGCGTCACCCGCCCCGCGCCATACTCCACCGCATATAGCGTATCGTCCGGGCCTAACTTCAAATCGTACGGCAGCCGCAAGGCCAGCGGTTGCTCGGTCGAGTCCAAAATTTTGATAAACTTCCCATCGTCCGTGAACACCTGGATTCGGTTGTTGAAAGCATCGGCCGCGTAGATTTTGCCATCGCGCCATACGAGGCCGGATGGTCGCTGAAACTCGCCGGGCCTGGTTCCGAACGCGCCGAACGCCAAAATGAATCGGCCCTCGGACGTAAATTTTTGCACGCGATCGTTCGAGCCGTACTCCGCGATGTACAAATTCTCCTGGGCGTCTTTCGCGACCGCCGTGCCCTTGTCCCTCCTTGCCGAAAGTTTTGATAACCTTGCCGTCGGCATCGAATTCAACCACACGATGATAATGCGTGTCGCAAACGATCACGCGCCCGTCGTGTAAAACGACGACTCCCTCCGGCTTGCCGATTTTGGTGTCGGGCATGAGCCATTGCCGCCGCACGGAACCATCCGCGGCGTAAACCAAGACCCGCCCCGCTGTGTCCAGGGCGATCACCTCGCCTTGATTACCAATCGTCAAACTCCGGGCCGCTGGTTGCAACGCACCCTCCGACGGCACGGACCAAAGGTGAACTTCGCCCACGGGAATCGTTGGGCCGCCCGGTGACCGGCTGCAACCGGCGAAATGGAGGCAAAGCAACAGGCACACGAGCACCTTCAAAACAATTCGCGTGCCGCGCGCGAGATGGTTCGCTGCCGGCCGATGGAAAAATTTCCGGACGGCGCCCGTGGGTTCGTGACGGAGTTCCAACTCGGCAACCGAGCCCTGAAAACGAGACGACTCAACGACGAAGGGTGATTGCTCGTCAAGTAGCGCGGAAATTTGTTCCGGACGAAAACATCGGGCCGCCGACTCTTCGCGGCGCAGCCAGAGGAGAGTCGCGTCCGGCTCCATCCAATTGCCTTCCCCCAGGCAACCCGCCAGTTCCGGCGACGCCGCGCGCCAGTATAATTCCTCCACTGCGCCGTTGTACTCCACGCGCCCTGCGCGCAGGCAAATTACGCGTTGCGCCTCCGCGAGCACGGACCTCGGCGAGTGCG
>Ga0193718_1000289_pt1 | contig 11695 bp, 10 predicted proteins | sample U2a1metaG_FD_144918 | JGI IMG/M metagenome (GOLD analysis project Ga0193718, IMG submission 144918) | Soil microbial communities from a riparian zone of the East river system, Colorado, United States - U2a1 | ecosystem: Environmental > Terrestrial > Soil > Riparian zone | place: USA: East River... | reverse complement strand
CTTCACCCCCATATAAAGAAAGGGAATACTGGTAGCCGTACACGTAAATACGGGAGTAATAACTTCGTCTCCCGGCTCCAGGCCGGCAAGAAGGTAAGCAAGGTGCAGCGCATCGGTTCCAGACCCGACGGCCAGAGGGGAACACTTTCCGCAAAATCGTTCGCCAAACTCTTTTTCAAATTGAGCGACCCGGGGTCCTTGTCCAATCCACCGGGACTGCAATACTTTGGTGACCTCTGCAATGGCAGACTGTGGAACATGAGGATAAAAAAGCATAATCCCTTCACCATCCAGCATCACTGGCATTTCGTTCATCGGTTTCTCCCGATGTAAATTATGCACGACTTCTGCACGGTTCATAAGTCTCTTATTTCAATACAAATTTAGTCCTATTTTATAAGAATTTTTCACCGCGGAGACGCAAAGGCGCTGAGGGGGCGCAACGTTCAATCTGATTTCGTGGCAGGAAAAATATCAGAGAGATGCGTCTGCCCCGGGGCGCCGGGACTTCTGTGGTGAAGACTTTGCATGAATGAAAAGGCCCCGACATCGGGGCCTCTCTTAATTTAATTCTCTAATTCTGCAAATTCTGATCAAAGATTCGGCTGTGGTGTCGTTCTCAAATAGGGCTTAATGCGCTTATGCCCTTTGGGGAACTTGCCCGGAATATCTTCGTCTTTCACTGCAGTTGTAATAATTACGTCTTCTCCGTGCTTCCAGTTGGCAGGCGTGGCGACACTATACTTGGCGGTCAATTGTAAGCTATCAATGACACGGAGGATTTCATCAAAATTTCGTCCTGTCGAAGCGGGATAGGTGATGGTCAGTTTCACCTTTTTGTCAGGTCCGATCACAAACACAGAGCGAACGGTGAATTTGTCGCTTACCTGAGGATGGACCATGTCGTAGAGGTTTGCGATCCGGAAATCGGGGTCGGCGATCAGCGGATAGTCAACTTTTGTGCCTTGGGTTTCATTGATATCACCGATCCATTTGGTATGTGACTCCAGCGGGTCGGCGCTGATCGCAATGACTTTTACGTTGCGTTTGTCAAATTCCGCCCTGAGCTTAGCAACGGCTCCTAATTCAGTCGTACAAACCGGTGTGAAATCGGCAGGGTGTGAAAACAAGACGCCCCAGCTGCTTCCCAGCCAGTCATGAAATTTGAGGGTCCCTTCGGTGGTTTCTGCCTGAAAGTCAGGCGCAATATCTCCTAATCGTATTGCCATAATAGTAATCGTTTAAGTTTATAAAATAAACGCAAATATAGTTAAAGTCTATAGATATTATAGATATTATTCAGATGCGAATTTACCGTTTCCCGATGATTTTCTCCTGTTTTGCAATTTGGTCCAGGGTGCTTTCCGAGAGGATCCGCAGCGTTTCATCCCGAACCCCCAGGAAGGCAAACCGGATGCCGCACGTCTTTTCATCAAGGCACTCCTCGCAGGGTTCATAATAATTGAGGGAGACGCAAGGAAGCATCGCAATCGCCCCATCCATAAGCCGTATAATTTCAATTAAATTCACCTCCTGCGGCTTCCTGTAGAGGTAATAGCCGCCCCCTTTGCCCTTCTTGCTGTGCAGAATCTTGGCATTCCTCAATTCCAAAAGGATAGCCTCCAGAAATTTTTTTGGAATATGCTGGGCCTCAGCAATTTCCTGGATGTGCACCGGACCCTGCTGATAGCGATCGGCAAGGTAAACCAGCGCATGAATAGCGTACTTACATTTTTTCGATAACATAAACTTCGTTTCAAGTTATGCTTTTTATGAATAATTGATCAGAATTGGTTAGAATTTAAGAATTTGCGATCAGAATTTACCACCGACAAAGTCGGGGCAGGCGGAATTTGAGAATTGGCTGAATTGACTAATAACGGATCAAAAGTAACATCAGGTGAAGTTCCCTTCTGGAGGTCACTCAAATGGTAGTTTGTGATGTTGATCTTTCTATCCTAATTCTGAAAATTCTCACATTCTGAAATTCTGATCAATGCCGAGATAGCTCAGCGGTAGAGCAGCTGTTTCGTAAACAGCAGGTCGTGGGTTCAAATCCCATTCTCGGCTCAACTATCAGAATTTGCCACCGACAAGAGTCGGGGCAGGCAGAATTTGAGAATGAACAGAATTTGATCTAAATGCAAAAAGCCCAGCAGTCGCTGGGCTTTTTGAAAGTGCCGAAGGCGGGACTCGAACCCGCATACCTTGCGGCACACGCCCCTGAAACGTGCGTGTCTACCAATTTCACCACTTCGGCCCTCGTTCCCTTCTCTTTCAGGAGAAACCCCTTCCTCCCCTTCTCCTCCAGGAGAAGGGGCCGGGGGATGAGGAGTGCCCAGAACTGGACTCGAACCAGCACACCTTGCGGCACTACCCCCTCAAAGTAGCGTGTCTACCAATTTCACCACCTGGGCAAAGACTTTGAAATCAATTTTCAACGAGGGACTACCCGCCTATCCAAATCGGTCAGCAGGCTTGCCCGCCGGAGCGTCTCGCGTAGGCGGGGGTGGCAAAAGTATAAAGGTTTTCAGATTTTGCCAAACACAATCAGTAGGCAGTAGGCAAAAGGGCAGTTGGCAAAGAGCTATCTAATTGAGACTTGATTACCAATAGTGAATAAATAGCGAGTGGTGACAGCAAAGCGGGGGAGTATTATTGCCTATTGCCTATTGCCCATTGCTTACTTGTTTGCCTATTGCCTACTTCTCCCTGCCTACTTTTTGATTCTTCGTCCGTACTTCATCCACTACTAAACTCTTTGCCTACTGCCCGTTGCCTACTGCCTACTTGTTTGCCTATCGCCTACTTGTTGACCCGATTACTAATCGTGAGCGATGACAACAAAGCCGGGGAGTACTATTGCCTACTGCCCCTTGCCTACTGCCTACTTGTTTGCCTATTTCCTGTCGGCTACTATCCTCCTCTCCCGGTTAGCAATTTCCCACGCCGTATAAAACACGCACTGCGCGCGGACGGCCAACAAGTCAAAATCAATCCTGGCAACTTCATCGCTGGGGCGGTGATAATCTTCGTGGATGCCATCGAAATAAAAAATAATGGGGATGCCATTCTTGGCAAAGTTCCAATGGTCAGACCGCTTGTACAGATTGGTCGGGTGGTTCTCGTCGTTGTAGGTGTAGTCAAATTTCAACTTCGTATAGGTTGCATTTGTCTTTTCACTCAATTGGTGAAGTTCAGTGGAAAGGCGGTCCGAGCCGATCACATACACGTAGTGCGTACTGTCTTTGTGTTCCGGGTCAACCCTGCCGATCATATCGATATTCAGGTCGACTACAGTGTTGGCGAGCGGATAGACAGGATGCGCTGTATAATATTCCGAACCCAATAGGCCCTGCTCCTCTGCAACGACCGTCATGAACAACATGCTTCGCCGTGGACCATGACCTTCCTTCTTCGCTTTAGCAAAATTCCTGGCAATTTCCAGCACAGAGACCGTTCCCGAACCATCGTCATCTGCCCCGTTGTTGATGCGGTCTTCTCCGGTGGCAGTGGTGCCAATATGATCGTAGTGCGCCGTTACTGCAATGACTTCCTCTTTTTTGTCCCCTCCCTCCAGGAAGCCCAGCACGTTTTCCGTTTTCACGGTGTTTAAGTGAATGGTCACGCGATAAGCAATTTTACCGGGCTTGATTTTTATTAGTGATTTTTTCCCGGGATCATCGCATGCCTTTTTCAGTTTGTCCAGGCTGGTATTAAAAATCTTCTCGGCCACCGGCTGATTGATAACAAAAACACCCCCGGAAGAGGATTCGGACCCCGGTTTTTTTAAGCTCAACCTGCCGGCAGAAGTATACGCTCTTATCCGGTCTGCCATCGAACGATAGTCTTCTGGTGTACCTTCTGTCAGGATGAAAACCATTGCCGCCCCTTTGTCGCGCGCAGTTTGCGACAGACTACGAAAAGTGGCGGAAAGCGGGCCTTTAAGAACAGGGATTAGCACGACGACTGCCTTATTCGAAACGTCAACCCGCTTGTAATCCTCCTCCTTTCCGCGTCCAACAAATACAATGTCTTGCGGCACCTCACCCAAAGTCTCATCCGAGCCGAAATAAGTAACGTCTCCATAGTTGTCATAACGTGACTCACCGGTCTTAACGTAGGCATTTTCAACGGATGAAGAATACAACTCAAACGGTTGATAGTACCCTCCATTGACCGGTGGGGTCAACCCGATCTCACGATAAAAATCAGCAATAAAAGCAGCCGCCATTTTCTGCCCTCGCGTACCCGTCTTGCGCCCTTCCAGTGCATCGGAGGCGATGATCGACAGGTACTCCTTTAGATCAAGGGGGGTAATCTGGTTGCCATAGTTTTTTGCAATTTCATTTTCCTGGCCCAACACTATAGAGTCACTGGACAACACTAAAACGAGCATGAAAGGGATCCACCGCATAAGGTATAAAGTCTTGAGTTTCTAATCTTGAGTTGGTTTCAGCCAAAGGCCACGGGACCTCCAAATATAGATGGAAGTCTTGAGGTTTTTAGTCTTGAGCGTTGGATTCAACTCACGACTAGCAAAGGGGCAAGGCAGGAAGTTTTCTGATCTGCCCCCCTTTTATTTTCACTCGAATCCATTGAAAGGGAATGGGTTAGTTGAAGGATTGAATTGACCGGTGGAGTTCGATAATTGTCGATTTGTCTATCAAACAAAATCTAAAGAAAACCTATTTTTGTTTAACTTTAGGTTTGGTAAAACCACGGGAATCATGAGTAATGTGCATGTTAAGATTGATTTGAGCTTCCAGCAGTTGACTGACATAGTGAAACAACTTTCACCTTCAGAAAAGTTGAAATTGAATGATGTGATTTGGGACGAGAAAATGGACGTACCTGCAGAGCATCGAAAAATTGTGTTGGAGCGCATTAAGAAGTCAAGGCAAAATCCCGGGCGAATGGTTGATTGGAATAAGGCTTCAAGGACCCTCAAGCCTTAAATGCCGGTTTACCAGATATCCATTGATCCTGAAGCACTGCAGGACATTCAAGATGCCACAGATTGGTATAACGAACAGCTTGAGGGATTAGGCGGCCACTTTCAGAAGCAAGTAAAGACACAGATCAGTTTATTAAAGAAAAACGCTGGCACATATTCAGTGCGATATCAGGATGTCCGTTGCATGCTCATTAAGCGATTTCCCTTTCTTGTTCATTTCAAGATAAGCGAAAAGCAAAAAGTCGTTGAGGTATTTGCCGTTTTGCACACAAGCCGAAGTCCCCGAATCTGGTCAGAGAGAAGAAACGAATGACCTTTTCGTGACTTGAGTGTCTCCTTCCATTCATTCCCATAATCTTCCAAATCCTGCAGAAAAAAAGTTCGATATTCGACCGGTCCAGACCAGGACTCAAAACTAAGGACTCGTTAACAACGATGTCGAAAACACGTCCAACAACCTCAACTGATTCGCCGCGCGAACATAGTTCTGTTCGGGATAGGTGATCTGATAATACACATCCCCATTCAAAAAATCAGCGAGCATGCGCAGCGCCATGATGTAGGTCATCATCATGCCGGCAAATGGAAAAAGTGTTTTTTCAGTTTCGGTCAACCGGTCGCCCATCTGGGAAAGATACCCCGTGACCAGCGCCTCATAGATCGTTTTTCGGAACACGACTTTGCTAAGATCTTTCTCCTCCTCATTGGCCGGACTTACAAAAGTCCGGATCATGTCGCCCACATCGTAAATAAAATAGCCGGGCATGAGCGTATCCAGATCGATAACGCATACCGGATGCCGTGTCGTAGCGTCTAATAAAATGTTGTTGATCTTCGCATCGTTGTGCGTAATGCGAAGCCGGAGGGTGCCTTGCTGAATTAATTCCTGATACCGATCTACCAGGTGCTTGTAGCGCTTGCACGTTTCAATCAGATCCGGGGCTTTGCGCAAGCGTTCCACGGTAGAGGTTTCGACGGCACGTTCAAACTGCTCATAGCGCCATGCCAGATCGTGGAACCGGTCAATAGTGGGTTTGAAATGGCTGACTTCCACTCCATCCAGATTGCTCGTCAGGCGGGCAAATTCGGCTGCTGCATCATAGGCTTCCTTATCGGTCTCCGCTTTGTCGATCGTGATGGAATTATCAATGAAGCGAAACAACCTCCAGGGATAGCCTTCTTTGTCAAAACTCATTTCCTTACCATCGATGGTGAGGAGGGCGGAAAGAAAAACGTAACCCGGGTGTTTTTTCTTCAGGTAATTTGAAGCCTGGCGAAGATTACTGGCAATGACCTGAGGTTGAGTAAAAACATCCTTGTTGACCCGCTGCAGAATGTAACTGGGCTTGCCGACAAGCTTATAGGTGGCATGAATATAGCCGGAAGGAATGCGCTGAACCGCAAAATTTTCCGGGTCCAGACCAAAGGATTGAATGATCTCCTTCATTCCATCCCAATTAGATATTCATCAATTGAACTTACCACAGTTTCGCTGGATAGGCTCCTTTTTTAACCAATTCCCTGATCCTTCCCGAAACCTGGTCTTTGTCTTCCTTGTAGGTAACACCAAACCAGATGCTTCCCCCCGATATCACTTTTACTTTACCCAGTCCCCGCTTGATCATATCATTGACGACAAGGGGAATGAAAAACTCGGCCTTTACATTTTGATAATTATCCTTCAAAAATTCTTCAAACCGCTTTTGTGTTAACGGCATGATGGTCGGATGAAAGCCCCAAAAGTTCATGGACGTCGGCGTTTCCGGGCTCATCTCAAGATCTCCGTCCTTTTCTTTCGAGATAATTTTTCCGTTTTCCTTAACGATCGTTATTCGTTCTACTACGCTTTTTAAAAAACCCTGTTCGTCCCGGTCGCCACACCCTCGTGAAACGCTCCCGTGCTCGGACAAAACATTTTTTAACGTATATCCGACCATGGCGTGAATCCCTGCCGTTTCCTGCTGGAAAAAATCGGCGACAGACTGAAATGCATCGCGCCCATAAAAATCATCGGCATTGATGACCGCAAAAGGTTCATGAATTACCTCTTTGGCGCAGAGCATCGCGTGGCTGGTACCCCAGGGCTTGGTCCGGGGGTTATCCCTGTATTCGGAAGGAACAAACGTCCCGAGCGACTGGGTTACGAATTCTACTTCGACCTTTCCCTTCAATTTGGGCAAAAACATTTCCTTGACGGTTTCACGAATTTCGTCGCGGACAATAAATACAACCTTGGTAAACCCGGTGCGGACAGCGTCAAATAGCGAATAATCCATGATGGTTTCGCCGCTCGGGCCAAATCCGTCAATTTGTTTGATGCCTCCGTAACGGCTCCCGATGCCGGCGGCCAGGACCACCAATGCGAGTTTTTTGCCATCCTTCATGGTATTACATTTGTTTCTTTTGGTTCTGAATGGTTACTTGCCTTTGTCTCAAAATTATGGTTTTACCGGAAACCGTGTGCGAAAAGGCACACAAACTTTCGACTTAAATATCAATATTATTCTCCACTGTTCAACCCCACCCCTCCTATGCCATCCATGAGTGCCCAACAAAAATCGTACGTCCTTCCGATGTTCATCATCGGAGCCTTGTTTTTTATTTTCGGATTTTTCACATGGATTAATGGAACACTTATCCCTTATTTGAAAATTGCATGCCAACTGAAGAGCGACTTACAGTCCTTTCTCGTGGTCACGGCTTTTTTCATCGCTTATGCTGTCATGGCCCTTCCCTCCTCCCTGGTGCTCAGAAAAACGGGATACAAGAAAGGGATGGCGCTGGGCTTGCTGATCATGGCCATTGGAGCGGCCCTCTTTATACCGGCCGCCAACATCAGGGAGTTCAACCTCTTTTTGATTGGATTATTCATTATTGGAACAGGTATGGCCCTGCTCCAAACAGCCTCCAATCCGTATATCTCCATCATTGGACCAATTGAAAGTGCTGCGACCCGTATCAGCATTATGGGAATTTGCAATAAAGGCGCTGGCATTGTTGCGGGTCTTATCTTCGGATACATTGCGCTGAAAGACGCTGACGTTTTTGAGAAGAAACTTCTTCTCATGAACGATGTCGATAAAAATGCAGCCCTTTCAGAACTGGCCGGCCGGGTAATAATGCCTTACGCAATCCTTTCGGGAGTATTGGTCCTATTTGCGGTCGCTATTTTATTCTCCGGCCTGCCCGATATAAAAGACCAAGGAGAGGATGGAGTGGATACGGCATCGACCGGTCCTGCTAAAACCAGTGTATTCCAGTTCCCCCATCTGATCATGGGTGTCATTGCAATTTTTTTGTATGTCGGCGTGGAAGTCATGGCAGGTGATACCATTATAAGCTATGGAAAGTCACTGGGCATTGAATTGTCGGAAGCCCGGTATTTTACGCAGTGGACATTGATCAGTATGCTGGTGGGGTATGTCATTGGTATTATTACTATTCCCAAGTATGTTTCTCAATCTTTGGCGTTGCGCATTTGCGCCATCATTGGCGTCGTGTTCACTATTCTCGCCGTTGTAACCAGCGGAAAAACCTCGGTCCTCTTTATCGCTTTACTGGGTCTGGCCAATTCTCTGATGTGGCCGGCTATTTTTCCTTTGGGCATAGATGGATTAGGTAAGTTCACAAAGATTGGTTCTGCCTTGCTTGTTACGGCCATTGTCGGTGGCGCCATCTTGCCTTTGTTATACGGCAAGCTTTTACAAATCTGGAATCCCAAAGATGCTTATCTGATGATGGTTCCTTGCTACCTGTATATACTCTACTTCGCCACGAAGGGGTATAAAGCGGGAAAGGGAGTAATTGGTATTTAAAAAAAACACGGCTATGCGTTTGACTATTTCTTTTTCGCTTTTGTTCCTATCGCTATCACTACTGGCCCAGAAAACGGATGACTTCACTAAGTCCAGGTATGAGGCACGCGACCTAACGGCCGAAAACCTCTTCACTGAAAACATTGAAGGACCCAATTTTGATAAATCGGGAAATCTCTATGTCGTCAATTTTCAGAAAGATGGAACAATCGGGCTGGTCCATCCGGATGGATCGGTAGAATTATTCGTCACGTTGCCGGTGGGCAGTACAGCCAATGCCATCCAGTTTGATGTTGCCGGGAATATGCTACTGGCTGATTTTACCGGCCACAACATCCTCCGGGTGAACATGAAAACAAAAGAGATCACTGTCTTGTGTCACAATGAGCAATTCAACCAGCCCAACGACATTTGCATTAATAAAAAAGGACAGCTCTTTGCATCGGACCCCAGCTGGAAAACAAGTACCGGCAAATTATGGAGAATTGAACCGGACGGAAAAGCGATTCTGCTGACCGATGAAATGGGAACGACCAATGGCATCGAACTAAGTCCGGATGAAAAGATCCTGTATGTCAACGAAAGCGTACAGCACAACATCTGGGCCTTTGATGTGGATGGCCAGGGCAACATCGGCAACAAAAGACTATTTCATAAATTCGATGATTTTGGCATGGACGGAATGAAATGCGACCGGGATGGAAATCTGTACGTTTGCCGGCATGGCAAAGGGACTATTGCGGTTTTCTCACCCTCCGGAAAATTACTCCGGGAGGTGGCTCTAAAAGGAAAAAAAGTAAGCAACATCGTTTTTGGTGGAATAGACGGAAGAACGTGCTACTTGACCCTACAGGACAGGAAAGCAATGGAAATGTTCAGAAGCGAGGTGGCCGGGAGAAAGTGGAGTAAATAGTTTCCCGCAGATCTCGCAGATTTACGCTGAAAATACACAACTGAACTTGAAAAAGCCATTGTAACATGCTGATTTTCACTCAAGTCAGGAGCTGTTGTACAGTTTCTTAACCAACAAGCGTTCGGGGTCGGCTCTTTCAAACAAGGGGCAGGCAAAGATGCAGTACTCCCCTTCCCATGCTGTCCCTGGCACCCCGAGGAAGGAGGAACGAGGGCCGACTGACGAGGGGCGGAATGCCCTCGCTCCTTTCCCTTATGCCGAGGAACGAGGCATCTTCTGGTAGTAAGCCGGCTCGTTAACGCCAGGGGATTTCCACCTAGTGAGTGGCTCGTTCATGCCAGAAGATTCCGCTGCCAAGCACTCACATCCGCGCCCTTGTTGGTGTTTGCGAGGGACGAGGGCGGCGACACCAACAAGCTTCCGGGGGCACAACTCGTTCCGTCAGGGTAAGTGCATAATCCGATTTATCTCCTTCTTAATTATTTGCTCCCTTTCCTCCTGACTCCCCCGAACGTTAATAAATGGAATCTTTCTCTTCGCCAATTCATCCTTAAATACATCGTACATCTCCTTCCTTTGGTTTCCCAAATCGCGCAACCCGTCATCCACCCACGGCAAATCGATATCAAACAAAAAATATAAATCGTACTTTATCTGACGCTCCAATTCGTACAAAATACCGGGAACTTTTTTAAGGTACTGTTGCGAGTAAATCTGGGTGGTGATTAAATCGGTATCACAGAACAAAATTCTGTTAGCCGTTTTTACTTTTTCAAGGACACGCTGCGTTTGGGCATAGCCGATCCGGATAATGTCTTCCTCGGTGAAGTCGTTGGAGGCGATCATTTCACGCGACACTTCGGGCACAAATTCGGTTTGATACACCTCCGCCAGGCGCTTGGCCATGGTCGTTTTACCCGTGCTTTCCGGACCGTAAAAGCACACTTTTTTTACAAAGTAAGGACGAATGATGGCCGGAATGAAGTCCCAATACGTTCCGATGTTGAAGCCCCGTCTCACGCCGTTTTTGCAGAATACGAGCGGTATTCCTTCATCCAATTCCATAATCCGAACGCAGCAATGAAACAAAATACAAAATACTCTGCTCCGACAAACTTGATCCCTTTGACGAAGTACATTCCGGTAGCGACCGCATCCACCACAATCCAGAGAACCCAGCTTTCCACTTTCTTTTGAATCATCCAAAAGGTGCCGATGATGCTCATCACCGTTACAAACGAATCGAGAAACGGAAAAGCGCTGGGTTTGTTAAAAATGCCGGGGAGCCATTCGTGAAGGCGGCTGGCCAGGTTTCCGGAAACAATCGTGCCGGCTATGCCAATGACCGAGAAGGTCACCAATTGCCTGACAGGGAGATAACTCACCTTCAATTCTTTTTTCCTGTCCTCCTCTTCTTTTTTTGGATTGGCCCAACGCCACCAACCAATAATGTTGGTGATGAAGAAGAAAACATTCAGGAACATATCCGGGTAAAGTTGTACCTGAAAAAATAGAAAAAAGAATAAAACAACATTGATGATACCCAGCGGCCAGCTCCAGAGGTTTCCCTTTGCCGAAAGCCAGACCGCAAACCCGCCAGCCAATGTACCGAAGAATTCCAGGTAGCTCATGGGATACCCCCACAGCGTAAAAAAGATGTGATCAATGTCAAAGAAACGCACGGGTCAGAGTTTAATGCAAATGTTCTTCGCTTCGGTAAAAAATCGCAATGCCTCCCATCCGCCTTCGCGTCCCACACCGGATTGCTTCATGCCCCCAAAGGGTGTGCGCAAATCGCGGAACAACCAGCAATTCACCCATACGATACCGCTCTTCAGTTGATGCGATACCCGGTGAGCACGTTTCAGGTTCTCTGTCCAAAGTGTAGCGGATAAACCATAGATTGTGCTGTTCGCTAATGCGACAGCCTCCTCTTCGGTGTCGAACGGCATGATGGTCACGACCGGACCAAAAATTTCTTCCTGGTTGGTCCTGCAGGTTTGATTTAAT
>Ga0193718_1000288_pt1 | contig 11700 bp, 15 predicted proteins | sample U2a1metaG_FD_144918 | JGI IMG/M metagenome (GOLD analysis project Ga0193718, IMG submission 144918) | Soil microbial communities from a riparian zone of the East river system, Colorado, United States - U2a1 | ecosystem: Environmental > Terrestrial > Soil > Riparian zone | place: USA: East River... | reverse complement strand
GTCTCGGCGCGTTTCTGGACGCGTGCGAAAGTCCCGAGATGCGGAATCTGGTGACCGAAGCGGCCACAGAAGATCGGCTGCTCCCGAATCCACAACAACAACTGGCGGATGTCGCGCTTCGCTTGCGGAATTTATTTATCGAACGGCAATTGGCTGCGTTGATGCATCGCGCGAATCAGCCGGAACTGGATGACGCCGCGCGGGTGGAGTTGCTGCACCAGCAACAGGCGCTGCGACAATTGAAACGGCAGCCGTTACAGCCACTGACTTCCTAGCCTCGGTTGGCCGTGCATTAGTTCCGAGTTTGCGCGGCAAAGTATTGTCATTGGCCCGAACCGCCTGAAGGCGGAACTCCAAACGGGGCAGTGTTCGGCCAGCCTCGGTGAATAGGCGGATTTGGGTTTTGACGTATTCAGGTTACGTCTTTAGATTGGTATCCGTAATCAACCCAACCAAAGGATACCTATGAAACTCCAGAAACTCGTTCTCACCGCGGTCATCGCTGCGACGTTCGGTATTGTTGGCTGTAGCAAACAAAGTTCGGTGGACACTGCGCCGCTGGAAAAAAGTTTTGCGTCGGCGGATGCGCCGACCAAGAGCGCCTCAGACAGCGTCGTTTCCGAGGTTAAAAGCGCGAATTATTCCGGCGCGATGGCGGATTTGACGAAATTGGCCCAGAACGCCAAGCTCACTCCGGAGCAACAGCAGGCGGTCAAAGACGTTTTGGCGCAGGTTCAGAAAGCCATGGCCGACGCCGCCGGCGGTGCTGCCGCCGACGCCAACAAGGCCGCGGGAGATCTTCAGAAGTCTTTGCCGAAATAATTCCGGCAGAAATAGAAACGGCGCAGCTAATCAACGCTGCGCCGTTTTGCTTTTGAGGAATGGATGCGTAACGATTTTGTTGGAGCCCCGCCCTCACCCCGTCCCTCTCCCCCAGGAGAGGGTGAACTTTAGCGGCGCTCCAAAGGTCCGTTGATCTGGAACTTCATCCAGTTCAACTGTGTGATTAGCCAGATTTCCTACTTCGCGCCCTGGTCGATCCAGGCGCGGACGAGGCCGACTTCCTCGGCGGTGAATTTCGGATATTTCGTTTCCTTCGGCGGCGGCATGAAATCATCTGCGTCACCAAGGAAGGCGATGTTGGCGACCAGGAAACTTTTCTCGCTCTTGCCGGGTTCGAGGACTTTGCCGTCCACGCTGCCTTTGAGGGTGCCTGCCAAAGTGTCGAGCCGCAGTTTGCCTTTCGGTTTGACGGCTCCGTGACATTCCACGCAGGACTTGTCGAAAAGAGGTTTAATGTCTTTTTCGAAGGTGAGGTCCTTCTTATCGGAAGGCGGCGGCAGTTTGCTGACATCGATATCCACGGCGTTCGCCAGCAGAGAAATCCCGAGCGCGCCGATTAGCGGAATTGCAGTTTTGGCTTTCATGGGTTTATTCGCGATTTGGGGCAAAGATTTTTATTTCGCGCCCTGGTCAATCCATGCGCGAATGAGGCCGACTTGTTCGGGCGTCAATTGCTTGAGCCCCATTTTATTTTTCGGCGGCGGCATGAAATCATCCTCGTCGCCGAGGTGCGCGACGTTGAGGACCACCACGCTTTTGGCGCTGTTGCCCGGTTCAATGACCTTGCCATTCTCGCTGCCTTTCGAAACGCCTTCCAGGTTGTCGAGCCGCAGCTTGGCCTTCGGCTTTTGTGCGCCGTGACATTTGATGCAGGACGCATCCAGAATCGGTTTGATGTCGGTGGCGTAGGTCACGCCGGTTTTCGTGGAAGCGGGCGGCAGTTTGCTTATATCCGCGTCCGCGGCGAACGCGGCAGAGGAGATTCCAAGGGCAATAATAACAAGCGAAGATTTAAGATTCATAGTTTAGCTTTGCACAGAATTTTAGATTAGACGGGCGAAAGGTCAAAAGGTTTCAAATACGCGACGGTTTAATTCAACCGCAGATGGACGCCGATAAACGCAGATGTTTTACAAATAACCCGCCAAATTGTAGATGCGCGAGGAGTGGGAGTGTTGTTTGCTTTGGGTAATCAGATGAATGAGAGGCAAAAACTGGCGGGAATTCTGAAGGGCGTGAGCGGCACGAATTCGTTTCGTGCTTGCATCGGTTGTTTGGTTGACCCTTTACTAGCGGCAGAGAGAGTAGATGGGCCTTTTATGATTGCTTGCACCAAACCTACCTGACTTATGTCCGCTTTTCTTGTTTACCTGTTTTGCATGTCGATCGGATTCGCCTTTGTGGTGTTGTCCGCGATGATGGGCCACCTGTTCGGTGGCGCGCACGGACATGTGAGCGGCAGCGGGGGTCATGCCGAGGCAGGCGGTGACAGCAGTGACTCGCCCGGGGTGTCTTTCTTCAGTCCGATCATCATGGCGGCGTTTGTGACCTCGTTTGGTGGGTTTGGCCTGGTATTTTCGGAAATTGAAATTACCAGGAGGCCGTTGATCAGCGCTCCGCTGGCAATTGTGGCGGCGTTCATTATCGCCTCGGTGCTGGTGAGCGTCTTGAGGAAAGTGATGAGAGCGTCGGACAGTTCGAGTGAATCCCGTGTTTCCTCGCTGCCGGGGTGCGTGGCGACGGTTGTCTCTGGGATTCCTGCCGGCGGCGTGGGAGAAATCGCGTACGTGCAGGCGGGCACCCGTTACACGGCGCCGGCGCGCGAAGAAGACGGGCTGGCGGTCGGCGCCGGCAAATCTGTTACCATTACCCGTATCGTGGGCCAGCAGTGTTATGTGACCACCGGTCCCGCGAAGTCTGTTAGCATTGATCCTAAATGAACCACTTATGAGCATTCATCCGTTATTCGCTGATTTATTGACCGGGCCCGTCGTGATCGTGGTGGGCGTCGTTGTTGGCATCGTTATTCTTTCCGTATTTGTCGCGGTGATGAGCCGTTACACCAAGGTTGGCCCGAACGAAGTGTTGGTCGCGTCCGGCATGAAGCATAAGTATGTGGACCCCGACGGCACCGTGCGTCCGCGCGGTTTCCGCATCAAAAAGGGCGGTGGCACGTTTGTGGTGCCGATGCTCGAGAAGGTGGACATTCTTTCGCTGGAATTGATGACCATTGATGTGCAGACGCCGGAGGTTTACACGAGCAAAGGTGTGCCGGTGCGCGTGGATGGTGTGGCGCAGGTGAAAATCAAGGGCGATGATATTTCCATTTCGACGGCTGCGGAACAATTTCTGAGCAAGACTACTGATGAAATTAAAAGCGTGGCCATGCAGACGTTGGAAGGTCATTTGCGCGCGATTCTCGGCACGATGACGGTCGAGGAAATTTACCAGAATCGCGATGCGTTTGCCTCGAAGGTGCAGGAAGTCGCGGCGGGCGACATGGCGAACATGGGCCTCGGGATTGTGAGCTTCACGATTCGCGATATCCGCGATTCGCAGGGTTACCTCGATGCGTTGGGCAAGCCGAGGATTGCGCAGGTCAAACGCGACGCGCAGATCGCACAGGCTGAAGCTGACCGTGACGCGATGATTAAGTCTTCGCAGGCGACGCAGGCGGGGCAGGAAGCGAAGTTTGCGGCGGATTCGAAAATCGCGGAGGCGCAACGGGATTATCAATCGAACGTGGCGCAATACCAGGCGGCGGTGAACCAGAGGAAAGCGGAAGCGGATCTGGCGTATGATTTGCAGAAGTTCAAGACGGGTCAATTGGTGAAGGCGGAAGAAGTGCAGGTCAGCATCGTCGAGAAACAGAAACAGATCGAACTGCAACAACAGGAAATTCTGCGCAGGCAGCGCGAACTCGAAGCGACGGTGCAGAAGCCGGCCGACGCCGAGCGTTATCGCGTGGAGACGCTGGCGAATGCGACGAAATTTCAACTCGAGACCGAGGCCGCCGGTGCGGCGTCCGCCGCGAAGGCCAAAGGTTTTGCAAACGCCGATGTGTCCAAAGCGACCGGTATGGCTGAGGCCGAAGCGAACAAAGCGCGCGGTCTGGCGGAAGCCGCGGTTATTGAGGCGCAGGGCAAGGCGACCGCTTCCGCCATGCAGGCCAAGGCTGAATCGTTCAAGCAATATAACGAAGCCGCAGTTATCGAAATGATTGTGCGTATCCTGCCGGAAATTGCGGGCAAGATCAGCGAGCCGCTCTCCAAGACGGAGAAGATGGTCATCATCAACAGTGGCAACGGTCCGGGCGGTGGCGCGAGCAAATTGACGGGCGACATCACGCAAATCATCGCGCAGCTGCCGCCGGTGCTGGAGAGTTTGACGGGCGTGAAGTTTGAGAAATTGCTGGAACAGGTGCCGGCGTTGCGGAACGCGATGGGCAAAGAAGACAAGGAGAAAGGCTGATTATGGGATGGGGAAGAATGATGTTACTTGGAAACGTCGGTCAACAACTCGACATCGGCGACCTGGAAAATGCTATTGGCCAGATGCGGGATGACTTTGCCCAGAAAGAGAATGTGGATCAAGAGCAGGGGCAGGAGATTGAGGCGTTGAAGAATGAGAACCACGAACTCAAGTTGTATCTGGCGACGCTGATTCGCTTGTTGGTTTCGAAGGGCGTGTTGAAGCAGGAGGAAGTGGACACGATAGTTTCTGCGATCGATAAAACCTGAACGAAAGAAAAAATATGTTCGGATTCATATTTGGAGGATTGGAAATTTTATTCGCATTGTTTTTTCTGCCGTTGGGACTGCTGACGCTGGCGTTTTGGATTTGGATGGTGGTGGACGCCGCGCAGAACCGCGGATTGGATCAAAACGAGCGCGTGGTGTGGATTTTGGTGGTGGCGCTGCTGCATTTGCTGGGCGCGCTTATCTACTTTTTTGTGGGCAGGCCCAAACGCAGGCTGGCGGCACCGGTCTGACGAATAAAATTAACAGAAAGTAAACATCGTATGGAACATTCTACCATGGCAGGCGGTCTCGGAATACTCTTCCTACTGTTTTTTCTGGCCTTGGGGCTGTTGCTGTTCGTGTTCTGGATCTGGATGCTGATTGACGCGATTTCCAACAACGGATTGAGTGGGACTGAAAAAATTGTTTGGGTGCTGGTGATCATCTTCCTGCATTTTTTGGGCGCGCTGATTTATTACTTTGTGGGGCGGTCGAGGCGATAGTGACCTAAACCGGCGAAACGAAAGGTTTCGGGTGCGGTCTAATCGGACGGCAATGAAGGAAAACGCCGAAATGAAAAGTTGTCCGTTCTGCGCTGAGACAATCAAAGCGGCAGCGAAGATATGTCCGTTTTGTCAGCATCGTCAGTCGCGGTTTGCTTTGCTGAAGAAAGATGTGGTGGTCGTGATTCTTGCCATATATTTCGTGGGTGGGATCGTGATGTTGGCCATCGTTGCGTCGAATATTTCGGATCACCCGAAGGCGGAATTTGCCTCTCACCGCGAGGATCTGGAGGTGGAAAGAACTTCGATTGAACGAGCCCGTCAAACAGCTGATAATTGGTTTGCCAACCAGGGAACCAATCTCGTCAACGTGACTTGGACGACAAATTCGGCTGGAGGCGTGGTAACGAAAGTGCGCGCGGATATGATCGAGGTCCACTTTATCGATTCGCAGAGCAATCTAATCGATGTTCGTGAGCCGAACGCAGGTGCGTTAACTGCTGAACCTTGTCTCTGGCTGACCGGATTCATTACGAATCGTGGAGTACGGGGATGGAACGCTTCTGAATTGGAGGTTCAATTCTTCGACGCGCACACAAATTTGATAGACGTTCAGCACCCCAGCCTGGACAGTCCGTTCCGGCTTGGATCCCACGAGGAACGCGCTTTCCGGTTGGCCCTGAATCTCTCGACACCAACAAATGCGGGCGTTTTTTATAAAGTGCGGGTACAACGAGCGGATGATGTGAATAATTCTGAATAGAGGAACCTATTTGTTGTAGAACTAGAGGCTATCTCATAAATATGGAATTTGCCCATTTTTTCAGCGTTTTTCTGGCATTTATGAGATGGCTTGTAATATGAACACTGAAACGAAGACCTGCCCCTATTGCGCTGAAGCTGTGAAGGCGCAGGCGCGCGTGTGTCCTCGATGTCGTCAATGGCTCGCATTCCGTTCGCTGCGAAATCCCGCTTTTGCAAGTTGGGTAATCAGTGGCATCTTTATACTCGCATATTTACCTCTTGTTATTTTGCTTCTGGTGCGGATGGATCAATCGTTTAATCCGAGGCCCCTTTACCATGAATCTCCGCAGAAGCTTCGCTTGACGGAATCGAGAATGAGTTGGAAGCAATTTGATAGTGGTTTCCGCATCGTGTTGACGGGGGTTGTTACCAATGAAAGCAATATCCCGTGGGAGGACCTACAATTCGAGTGTCGCTTCTTCGATACGAATGGAACAATAATCGATGTCGGAAATACTTATGGACGGACGACCGCGCAGCCTCACGATGATGCCGCTTTTCGGTTATTAGTTTCGCCAGCTCGCGACACTAATGTTTATTCGTCGTACAGACTGACCATCATCGATGCCAGAAACGGTCGCCGTGGTTTTTAGGATTTATGCGCCTTTTTGAAGCCATTGTTGATGCCAATCACCGCGCGATTGCGGGGGATGCGACGGCGGGGGTGCGGGTCGCGGATTTTGAGAGTGAATTGCCGGTGATTGCGCTGACGTGTGTGGATCCGCGGTTGAATGCGTTGTTCCCCAATGTGCTGGGGTTGCCGGGGGAACAATTCATTTGGTTACGCAATGCGGGGAATATCATCACCGGGCCGCTGAGCAGCACGATGCGGTCGCTGGCGCTGGCGTGCGCGGTGAAGGGCGGGAAGGAGATTGCCATTATCGGCCATACGGATTGCCAGGTGGGCAAGACGACGACCATGCAGTTGCTGGAAAAGCTGGAGGCGATTGGTGTGAAACGGCAGTTGTTGCCGGAAAATCTGAATGAATATTTTGGCATGTTCGGCAGCGATCGGCAAAACGTAATCAAGGCGTGCGATTTTGTGCGGCGAAGTCCGCTGATCGGGCCGAAAATTCCGGTGCACGGTTTTCTGGTGGATATCGAGACGGGCAAATTGGAATGGCTGGTGAATGGTTACCAGGATTGGGAGAACATGAGCACTCGTTGGAACGAAGTCGTGAAGTCCGCCGGGCATACGGTGGATATGATGAAGTCATTGACGGATTTTAACATTGGCGAGATGAAGTTTCCCGAAACGAAGATTGGCGAGACGGTGGTGAAGGCGGAGGATTGGCTGGCGAAAAAAGTGGGACAAATGGAATTCAGCCCTCAGCCGACGGTTAAGCCCCCTCCGGCGGCTCCCATCCCTCCACCGGAACCGCCCAGGATTCCCGTGCCGCCGCCGATTCGTCCGCGCATGCACATTCGACGGGGAGGCAAATCGTCATGATGCCTGCAGAAAAGAAGCCAGGTCGCGGGTGTTTGTTCTGGGGCGGGATCATTGCGGCAGTTTTCGTGTTGCTCGCGATGTTGGCGGGTTACGCGAGTTATCGGTTTGTGAGGCACTTGGTTTATGATTATACGGACACCAAGCCGATTGAGGCGCCGGCGGTGCAAATGTCCGGCGCGGAAATCACAAATTTGCAGCAGCGGGTAAGGAATTTTGACACCGCCATCAAGGCGAACAAGCCGGTGGATCCATTGACGTTGAGCGCGGAGGAGGTCAACGCGATGATTGCGAATGAGACCAAGACCAATCCGTCGCCGGTGCGCCTCTATTTCAGTTTCGAGGACAATCGCGTGCAGGCTAAGTTAAGTCTGCCCACCGATGGTTTTGGGGTGAAGATGTTGAAGATTTCGCCGTGTCGGTGCATGACGGGCGGCTAAGGTTGAATGTGAAATCGTTGTCCGTTAAGGGCCGGCCATTGCCGGAGCAATTTATGGTTTCCATCCGCGCGGAGAATTTTGCGGACTCATGGACGAATGATGTCGAATTCAACCAGGCCCTCGCGAAGTTGCAGGAGGTAAAAATAGAAAACGGCAAGTTGATCGTCATTCCAAAACCGCCCGCATCCGAACCTGCGCCGAAAGAGGAAAAGTTGGAAAAGCCGGACGCAGGGAAATAGCCCGTTGGTTTTATCTTCGGACCAGTTTAAGTTATCGGCACATTACTTATGGCTGATCCGCAACAGAAACAGAAACGCGGTTGTTTATTTTACCTCGGCATCATCGCGGTGGTGTCATTCCTCATGCTGGCGCTGGGCGCTTTCTTTGGATTGCGCTACGCGAAACGGATGGTCAATGAATTGACTGACGCGCAGCCGGCGCAGTTGCCGACGGTGCGGTTGCCGGAGGCGCAGATGTTTCAATTGCACGATCGAGTGAATTCTTTTCGCGACGGCATTCGCGATGGCGATGCGGTTGAGCCGCTGGAGCTTTCGGCCGATGAGTTGAATGCATTGATTGAGACGGACCCGGCGATGGCGTCGTTGAAGAATCATTTGTTCGTGACCATTAACAGCAATCAATTGGGCGCGCAGGTGAGCTTTCCTGCTCAGGATTTGGGTTTGGTTAGCAGGCGGTGGGAGGGACGATTTGTTAACGCCACAGGAGTTTTTGACGCGGCAATTACCACAAACGAGCTGCACATTACCGCTGAATCACTTTTGGTCCGAGGAACGCCGATTCCGAAAATTATCATGCGGGAAATTGCGGCGGAAAATCTGGCGTACAAATTCAACCAGGATCCGAGAACGGGCGCGGGCTTGAAAAAGCTTCAGTCGGTCGAGGTGAAGAAGGGGAAGTTGATTATTGTGCCGAAGAAGTGATTTACCGGCGACTGGAAAGTCGCCGGAACCCGCAGGCTGGAAAGCCTGCGCCACATTATTCCGCGCCGGGGGAAAAGATGCGTTCGTGTTCCTGGAGGGCGTAACGATCGGTCATGCCGGCGAGATAATCACAGACGGCGCGGTGGATGCCGAGTTTGCGAATGCGTTTGCGGGCTTGCTCGCCGATGGCCGCAGGGTGCTTCACGTAGTAGGCGAACAGGTCGCGCAGGAGTTGTTTCGCGCGCAGGTGCGGTTCGTTCACCACGGGATTGAAATACAGATTTTTGTAAAGATATTTGCGCAGCTCGATGTTCAGTTTGCGGCGGTCAGGGCTGTATTGGATGAGAATGCGGGGATAGAGCCGCACGTTATCGGCGGATTGCACTCCGGCGGCGAGGATCTTTTGTTCGCTCGTTTCGACCACGTCTTTCACCTGCAAATCAATGATGGTGCGAATGATGAAATAGCGGCGGCATTCGTCCGGGAGATTTCCGTGCTCATTTTTCACGAGGCGCGCGGCGTAGTTCCAGATGTGAACATCGCGCGCGAGTTTCTTTTCCGAGAGCAAACCGGATTCGAGGCCGTCATCCAGGTCGTGGCTATAATAGGTGATTTCGTCGGCGAGGTTGGCAATTTGCGCTTCAAGCGAAGAATTCTTCGCGTCGAAATCGGCCCGCTTGCTGGGATGATCGAAGGCGGTGTAGTGCTTGACCAATCCTTCGCGGACTTCCCAGCTCAGATTGAGCCCGGGGAAATTGGGATATTTTTGCTCCAATTCTTCGACGATGCGCAGACTGTGGCGATTGTGCTCGAAGCCGCCGTGCTTGCGCATCAAATCGTCGAGGACGGTCTCGCCTTTGTGGCCAAAGGGCGAATGACCGAGATCGTGCGCGAGGGCGATGGCTTCGGCGAGGTCTTCGTTAAGTTTGAGGGGACGGGCGATATTGCGGGAAATCGCGGCGACTTCGATGGTGTGGGTCAGGCGCGTGCGGAGGTGGTCGCCGGTGCCGTTGAGGAAAACCTGGGTTTTATATTCGAGGCGGCGAAAGGCACGGGAGTGAATGACGCGATCGCGGTCGCGCTGATATTGGGTGCGCCATTCAGGCGGCTGTTCCTTGTATTTGCGACCACGCGTGTCGGCGCTGAGTTGCGCGTAAGGCGCGAGGATTTGGCGCTCGATTTCTTCGAGTTCGATACGTGTCCGCGGCATGGGGAAAGGGTAGGGGGAAGTGTCAATCGTTTCAACATTCAACATCGAACCCCGAACATTGAACTTCAGTTCGCCAGCAGGTGCTGGACGGAAATCCCGCGCAGCTCGAACAAGCGGCGAATGGTGTCCTCGATCAGGTTGTTCGGGCAGGAAGCACCTGCGGTGACGCCCACGGTAACCTTGCCGGCCGGCAACCAGTCAGGGGTCTCGACTTCCTTGTGCTTGTGCTGGTCGTAATGGACGATCAGCTTGTCCGAAACCATTTTGGCGGCGTTCTTGATGAAATAAGTCGGCAGCTTGGCCTCGCCCATTTCCGCGAGATGCGACGTGTTGGAGGAGTTGTAACCGCCAATCACAATGAGCAAATCCATCGGCTCGCGGAGAAGTTTTTGCAGGGCATCCTGCCGGTCCTGCGTCGCGCCGCAAATCGTGTCGAAAAAGCGGAAATGCTTTTCGATCTCGGATTCGCCGTATTTCGTGATCATGGCGGCCCGGATGCGGCGTTGGACTTCCTCGGTTTCACCGCGGAGCATGGTGGTTTGATTCGCCACACCGACGGCTTGCAGATGGGTGTCGGGGTCAAATCCGGCGGAATACGCGCCCTTGAATTTTTCGAGAAACTCGGTTTTGTCGCCGCCGTTCAAGATGTAGTTGCAGACATAGTCCGTTTCCGCGAGCGTGAAAACGACGAGATAATGACCGCTGCCATATGCACGCGCCTGCGAGGTGGTGGCCTTGGTTTCCTCGTGCTTGGCTTTGCCATGAATGATGCTGGTGACGTTTTCCTTGGAATATTGCCGGACGCGTTTCCAAACGCTCATGACGTCGCCGCAGGTGGTGTCCACCGGGATGCAACCTTTTTCCTCGATCTTTTTGCGCGTGCCGACTTCGGTGCCGAAGGCGGGAATGATGACGGCGTCGCCGGATTTCAACTTGGCCAATTCTTCATCCGTGGGCTTGGGCGAAATGATCTGGATGCCCATGTTGCGAATCTGGTCGTTCACTTCCGGGTTGTGAATGATTTCGCCCAGGAGATAAATGGGTGTGTTGGGCGAAACCTCGGAAAAATATTTCTTGGCTGCATAAGCCAAATCGATCGCGCGCTCGACTCCGTAACAAAAGCCGAATTCCTTCGCCAGTTTTACCGTGAGATTGTCGGCCGCGAGCACGCCGCCATGGGCGCGAATGCGCTCGACCAGTTCGCTGCGGTAATGCGAGAGCACCTGCGCTTGCACGGTTTCCATGATATCGGGCCGGCGCAGGTTAATCTTCTGAGGCGCGGAAGGCGCGGTAGCTGACATGGGAACAATCTAACATGCTGGCGGTGAGCGTCCAGTCGAAAGCCATGCCGGCAAGGTGGCGAAAAGGGCGGAAAAAATGGTCGGGACGGCGAGATTCGAACTCGCGACCTCCTGCGCCCAAGGCAGGCGCGCTAGCCAGGCTACGCTACGTCCCGAACCAAGTGCGACACGGTATCTTTAATCATCGGATAAGGCCAATACTTTCTTCGGAGGTGGAAACGTGAAGAAACATCGAACGTCGAACGCTGAACATTGAACATCGAATGCCGGACTCCCCGCGAGACCGCGTTTAATTCAGCGTTCGATGTTCAGCGTTCGATGTTTTTCTTAAACGGGGGCGGCGAAGAGACGCTGCACTTGAGCGAAGCGCGGTTATTTTACGGGCGGCACGTCGCCGCGATCCAGGCGCATGCCGGCGGTTTGATTGCGACAGAGGCGGCAGAAGTTTTCTTCACCCAAGGTCATGCGACG
>Ga0193718_1000287_pt1 | contig 11702 bp, 12 predicted proteins | sample U2a1metaG_FD_144918 | JGI IMG/M metagenome (GOLD analysis project Ga0193718, IMG submission 144918) | Soil microbial communities from a riparian zone of the East river system, Colorado, United States - U2a1 | ecosystem: Environmental > Terrestrial > Soil > Riparian zone | place: USA: East River... | reverse complement strand
CTTTTTGCTGTCGGTCAGCACTTGTTGCGTCACGCGCACGCCGTTGCGGATGGCTTCGGCGAGAAAATGCTGGACGCGCAAAAGGTTCAATCCCGCCGTGCGCGCAGAAAGGTCCTCCGCTTTCAAATCGCTCCAGTCGGAAATCGCTTTTCCACCCGCGAGCGTTTCGGCCCAGCCGGATTGGAGAAATCGCAACCGCTCATCGGCCTCCGGCAAATCAATGCGCACCTGCGCCACATGCGGGTTGCGCAACAGATCGGCGGATAAACCGGCCGCGGATTCCGTGATGAGCAGCACACCGACATCAATGCGCGCGAGCTCAGGCGCCGAAGCCCATTTCAGGAACGTGACGAGATTCATGCGCTCATCGAAGCTCGCGCTGGTCTCGCTCGCGGGAATGAGCATCTCGGGATAATCAATCATGAGCGTCACGCCCTTCCACTTTTGCCGGTCTTCGGCGACTTTCAGGAAAAAGCGCGTCAGCAACGGCGCGAGCGCCTCGAAATCCTTCGGCGGGCCTTGCCGGCAAAAATTGGTATTCTCGACGTTATCGAAAATTTCCAGCCACTCGAAAAAGTTTTTCTGCATTTCGGGCGAGCCGAAAGTGAGCCCGCCAGAAATATCGTAGAAAAGCAGGCAGGAACGATCCGGAAACAATCGCCGCATCAAAAACGTTTTAAGCGGGACATAGTTGACGCTGGAATTCTCCTGTACGGGGAACAGGTCGAAAATATTTCCGTGCAGCACAAAAAGCGAATACGTGCTGCCGTTCCAGCGCCGCGCCAGTTCAAGCGCCCAACCGCGCAATGGCAGGCGGGCGGCGGGAGTCGGAGGAGGAGTGGAGGCCATAATTATTTCACTTTCATCCGCATCGGCGGCCGCGCGGCCGCTTGCGGCATCACCGGCGGAGCCGCGGCTGCGTAACCAATTCGTTTCGGCGAATCAGGCATTTCACCGACCATGTCGCGAAAATCACTCATCTCGGAAATCCATTTATTGGTCTGGTCCAGATGCGCCACGGTCGCATCGATACGCGCCGAAAGCGTGTCCGCATTCTTGCTGGCAATCGCATCGGCGCGAATCAGCTTCACCTGTTGCTCGAGCCGTTCTTCCTCGGACACGACCAGTTCGAGATTGGATTGTGCCTGCTCGATCCGTTCCTGGCGTTTGTGCAACACATCCAATCGCTCCAGCTTGGAATCGAGGAGGCGTTCCTTGGGATCGAGAACGGCCACGCTCGTGCCTTTGGCTTTGAGCGCGTCGAACTCCGCCGATAATTGCGCGACTTCCGCCTCGGCGTTCTTCACGATCCCCGGCAAATCCTCGCGGCGTTCGGTTTCCAGAAATTCCTTGAGCGAATCTTCGATGCTCAACAACCGGAGAAAAGTCCACATGAGTTCATCGAGCTTGCGCAAGCGCGGGTCGTCGTCGGGATTATCCGGCGTCAGCGGTGTGTCGGCGCTGGCGGCTTCGATGTCGCGGCACACGGCGGCGAGGGATTCGTAATGGCTGCGCGAGGCGCTGGTGAGGCTGGCGATCAAGGCGTCGCGCTGCTTTACGAATTTAGCGACCTCCGCCTGCGCCGCCGCGCTCTCCACCGCCTGCCCGCGCCTATCCACCCAGTTGCGGAAAATCGGCATGTCCGGCAAATAAATCCAGCCCAGCACGTAGGCCGTGACACCCGCCACCAGCGCCAGCGGAAAGCCGGCACCGAAAATGAAACCGCCGCCGAGCGTCACCAACGCCAGGGCGGCGTGATGAGGGCTTTTGAGAAACAGCCCGCGATAAGATGTTGGTTGGTCACCCATTTAATTTGCAATTATGGGAGCGTGCCTGAATTCGCGGTTTTGGGCAATTCGAGTAATGCATTCCTCAAGGCTCGCACGGACACCCTCGTAGCGCAGGCTTCCAATCCTGCTGTATCGCCGAATTCCATTCGGCGAGGCATCGGAATTCCAAAGCCTCGATAGTTTCCACCGGGTGCGGATTGGAAATCCGCGATACAGCAGGTTTGGAAACCTGTTGCGCTACATTCAAATGCGTAAGCCCAGTGCATTCCCTTCATTCCACGGCTGGAAATTTCGGGGCCGGTTGCTTTGGTTCATCATGGCGCCGGAACAGCATGTAAGTGCCCCATTTGAGCAGCGCAAAAACTCCCGCCGCCACCGCAAATAACATCACGATGGGTCCGTGAAACAACAGCCAGATGCGCGTTTTATCAATGGCAAGCACGATGAGGAAACTGCAACCGATCATGACCATCAATCCAGAAATGCGGTCGAAGCCGGGCACGTTTTTCGAAATTCACGGTTTTGTGAATCAGGATGAGCGTCACGATCATCGAGATGATCGGCAAAAAATAAACCGCGAGGTTCACGTTGAGCAAATCGGCGTGTCGGAAGAAGAGCGAATAGCTCGTCAATACGCTCGCCAGCAACCCCGGAATGCAGACCAGGTAAACCGTTGCCCCGCCCATGGATAAGCCCGCAAAGCCATGCGATGGCCGGCGGCGCGACAAAAAACAGCACCAGCGCCAACAGGTGCCCGTTCGCCATTTGGATGAGCTCTTGAATCGTCATGGGTTATTCCAACATGAACCACTGTACTTCCACGCGCCGGTTTTGCTCCGGGTCGGTGCTCACCGGTTCCTCCCATCCGCGCCCGACAATGTCCACGCGCGCCGCGCCCACGCCGCTTTGCTCCACGAGCAAGCGCTTGATCTCCGCCGCGCGATTCTTGCTCAATTCCACCGAGCGCAATGCCATTGTGCGCACGTACGCTTCGCCGCCGGTTTTTCGAAATTCCTCCACCTTCGAATTATCCACGTGCCCGCGCAGCAAGACGGTCGAACCCGGGCTGACCTGCAACATCTTTTTAATCACGTCGAGATTTTTCTTATTGTCCTCGTTGCTCAATTCCAGTTTGGCCTCATTGGGCGCGAACAAAAATCGAATGTCCTTGCTCAAGACGGCGTCGCCTTCCACCGCAGCGCCGCGCAAGCGGATGGGTTTGATGGCGATTTTCTGGTCGGCGAACTCACCGGACTTTTCGAGCGCGTTCAAATATTTCAATTCCGCAAAATGGTCGGCATCGACCGGATCTTTCACGAGGCCGTTGCCGTAGGAATAAACCGCCGATTGATAAATGCCGCCAAAACTGCCCGCGGCATCAATGGCTCCCGAAAAGAACGCGAGATTCTCCGGCAAATTTGATAGATGCACCTTCGCCAATTCATCCTGCGTTTTTTGGCGATCCCATTTGAAGGCCTTGCCGATAACATCGTATTGCGACGCCGGATTATCCCGCACCATGCGATTGCCCTGGAGCAGTCCATCCACGAGACCCGCGACCATGTCCGGATGCTCCTGCGCGAAGCCTTTGTTCACGATAAAAATATCCGCGATGATCAACAGGTTGACGCTCGTGGTCAGCACGCGCGCTTTGCCGCCGCTGCCGTCCGCTACTTCCGTGGTTTTCGGATCCCACGTCACGCAACCGGCCAGCCAGTTCCCGCCGCTCTTCACATCGCGCAAAAACAAATCACCCGCGGCGAACGCGTCCTTGCAATAAATCAAATTCAACTTGTCCGGGTCGGGCGTCGTTTTCAGGTCCGGCAACATGTTGATTCCGAGACCGGCTTCCTGCGCCAGGTATCGAATGAAAAAATCCGCCTCCGTGAATTGCGATGTCGCCAGGATTTTTCCCTTGAGCGCATTGATGCGTTTGATTTCGCTCCGCACCACCACGCCATCCGCTCCGCGCGAGTAACCAATTTGCGCCGGCACAATCACTTGAAATTGTTTCCCGTAGATCGCCAGCACATCCGCCGTGGTGGCCGACGCCGCAATTTTTCCGCTGTTCAACGCCGGCCAGCTTTCGTCCTCGCTCATAGTCAGGTGAACCAGGAAGCCGTGCTTTTTGAAGAATACCGAATTCGTGTTGGGCTCCATCCCGCCGTTGGCCGCGATGAATCCGGCGTAGCCCGCGTACTCGCTCAACTCCACGACAACGGTATTGTCTTTGACCTGATAAGACGCGGGCGGCGCGAGGGTTGCGACTTCCGGCAGTGTCTCGACGACTTCAGGCGCCTGGGCGTCCTTGGCAGCCGTATTGGTGACCGAGCCTGTACTCGACGTGACCGGCGCATAGCCCGGTTTGTTCGTCAACCGATCCCACCATTTCCAGGCGCCAAGACCAACGACGGCCAGGATCAAAATCGTCAGAATAATTTTGCCGCGCGCAGTCATACTTCAAAAACTTCCGTGTGTTACTCAAGTGTGAACCACTGCGCTTCGACGCGCCGATTCTGGTCGTTGTCCGTGTTGCTCACCGGCTCTTCCCAGCCGCGGCCGATGGTATCCAACCGCTTCGGGTCGGCGCTGTATTTCTCAACGAGCAAGCGTTTGATTTCATTCGCGCGCTGTTTGCTGAAATCCACAGCCTTGAGCGCCATTTGCCGGACGAATGCCTCGCCGCCGCGCTTGCGGAATTCCTCCACCATCGAATTATCCACGTGTCCGCGCAGCAATACTGTCGAGCCGGGACTCACCTGCAAGAGACGCTTGATGGCTTCGAGGTTTTTCGCGTTGTCTTTGTCGTTCATGTCGAGATTGGCCGAGTTCGGTGCGAACAAAAAATGAATGTCCTTGCTCAACAACGGGTCCGTCTCCACCGGCGCGGTGCTGCTCGAACGAATCGGCGCGATGGCGACTTGTTGGCCTTTGAAATCGCCCGATTGGTCGAGCATTTTCAAAAATTGCAGGTCCGCGAAACGGTCGCTGTCGGCCGGGTCCTTGATGAGCTGATTGCCGTAGGCGTAAACGGCGGATTGATAAATGCCGCCGAAACTTCCCGCGGCATCAATGGCTCCGGAAAAGAACGCCAGGTCCTCCGGCAAATTCGACAAATGCACCTTGGCCAGTTCGTCCTGCGTTTTTTGACGATCCCACTTGAACGCCTTGCCGATGACATCGTATTGCGACGCCGGATTATCGCGCACGAGCCGATTGCCCTGGAGCAGTCCATCCACCAGCCCCGCGACCATATCCGGATGCTGCTGCGCGAAACCTTTGTTCACGATGAAGATATCCGCAATCACCAGCAGGTTCTTGGTCGTGGCCAGCACGCGCGCTTTGCCGCCGCTGCCGCTCGCCACTTCCGTCGTCTTGGGGTCCCAGGTCACGCAACCCGCCAGCACGTTGCCATTTTCCTTCACGTCGCGCAGAAACAAATCACCCGCCGCGAATGCGTCCTTGCAATAAATCAAATTCAACTTGTCCGGATCGGGCGCGGTCTTCAAGTCCGGCAACATGTTGATTGCCAAACCGGCTTCCTGCGCGAGATAGCGGATGAAGAAATCCGCTTCGGTGAATTGCGAGGTCGCCAGGATTTTACCTTTGAGATCGTTGATGCGTTTGATTTCGCTGCGCACCACCACGCCATCTGCGCCGCGCGAGAAACCGATTTGCGCCGGAACGATCACCTGGAATTGTTTTCCATAAATCGCCAGCACATCCGCCGTGGTGGCCGACGCGGCCATCTTGCCAGTGTTCAATGCGGGCCAGCTTTCCTCTTCGCTCAGGCGAATCGAGACCTTGAACCCATGCTTTTTGAAAAAGATCGAGTTCTCGCTGGGCGCCAGGCCGCCATTCGCCGCGATGAATCCCGAATAGCCGGCGTATTCGCTCAATTCAACATCAACAACATTGTCTTTGGGTTGATAGGCGGTCGCCGGTGGAAGTTTGGGTGTGTCAATTAATGTCTCCACGACTTCACTGGCCTGCACAGTGGCTGGCGCGGGAGCGGTGGAGTTGCCTGTTGTGGCCGGCGCGCCGCCCGTGGTTTGTGCGACGGGTTGCTGTTTCGGCGCAAGTTTGTCCCACCACTTCCAAACCCCAAAGCCGATTACGGCCAGGAAGAGAAATGTGAAAACAATTTTTCCTTTAGCTGTCATAGTTAGTTCCTCGTGTTAATCAAAATCTCAATCCGAAAAATCTGACAAAAACTATCCAACTACCATCAAGTCGATCTGTTCTCCCTCTCCGCCGCGAAGCGGGGGAGAGGGCCGGGGTGAGGTGGCGCTGATTAGTCTTTAGGCAGCCCACGAATTTATCAGCAACCCCTCTCTCTATCCCTCTCCCCGTGCTTCGCTGCGGGGCGAGGGAACCTGCTCTCGAATTCTTCCAGCCGCACCTGTGCGGTGAGCGCTCAACTTCATTGCTCCGCAATCTTCTGCCGCTCGGGCGTCGCCGGTGGGGCGGATTGAGCCGCGGCGGCGGCATCGGGCTGCACCATGCCCATTTTCTTTTTGTATTCCTGGAATAACATCGCGCCGCGCGCTTTGCGCATTTCCTGCTGGCGCGAAATATCCGAGCCCATCGCCTTTGCCAAATCCAGCGTCGCGCGCATCTGGCCTTCGCCGCCGGCGGCGGATTGCCGGAGTTGCTGCATGGATTGGCTCATCTCGCCGCCCATCATGCCCTGCAATTCCGTAATGGAACTTTTCATCATGCCGGAAAGATTTTCCAACGAACGACCGATGGCCACTTTGGCTTTGGTCGCCTCAAACTCCTGCTGGAATTTCTGAATCTCGCGTATGCTCTGCGCGATGATCTGCGTGTTCTGCTGGTAAAGCTGCTCCAGATTGTCAGCCTGCGCCTGGTTGTCCTTGAGGTCAGCTTCCAGCGTGGCGAGTTGTTCGGCGTAAGCGGAGCCGTTGGCCTCGTCATTCGCGGCGGCTGCCGCCTGCAACATGCCCTGCAAATCCTCCCGCTGGCGTTGCTGGCGCTTGATTTGGTCCTTGAGCAACGCAATCTGCCCAGCCAACTGGCCGTTCGCATAATGGGCCTTGTCGGCCTTCGCTTTCGAATCGCGAATGCCGCGCTCGACCACCGCCTCGTTGATGGCATCGGTTTCGGTGGCTTTTTCAGCCATCAATCCCATCCAAATGAATAATCTCTTAATAGCTCTGAACATAGGTTTCCTCGTTATTTGGTTTTTGACGGTTTTTCGAGCAGGATCTGATTTTGCAAAATGAAATCCAATTGTGAATTAAGCTGGGTCTCGTCCGCGGCCGACGCCACGCTCGCGCCCTGTTTTTTCACGCTATTGAAAGCTTTTGCGTCCACATCGAAAGCAATAAAATGAACAAAAACGGCGCTTTGTTTCTTGTCCGCGGCCCGGCTAATTTCCGGCATCACGGTCGCCGGCCCCGGGCCCACAGTGTTCTCGCCGTCGGTAATGACTATGATGTGCTTGCGCGGCATGGGTGACGTAAGAACGGCCCGAGCCACTGTGCGGAGAGAATTCCCCAAAGGCGTCCCGCCAGTCGGGTTCGTAAAATTAGTGGCCCAATTCTGAATGGCGCCCGCATCGAACGGCGCGAGTTTCACGACCTCCTTCGCGCCGTCTTTATCGAAAATGAAAAGGCCAACATCCACTTTATGCGGCGCGTCAGCGGTGCCGCTGGCGGTGAAAGCCTGTATCTGTTTGACGATGGCCAACACCGCGCGATTCGCGATGACGTATTTGGGCGAGGAAGAACCGTGGCTGTCCGGCACTGGCTCCTTCATGCTGCCGGAAGTATCATAAAGAATTCCCAAAGCGACGCCGTCGTCATCGGCGGCAAAAACGTGGAGGAGGCCCGGCCCCAGAAAGATGACCAGGGTAAGAACCAGGACTGAGGGGATGATTCTCATTTCTGACCTTATTCGTCTTTCGACTGGTCTCTGGGAGCCACCGAGCATAGTTATCAACGGGTTCATACGATGTCAACTTATCGTTGGTTCCGCAAATCTTCGCAGCTACAAAGCTGACAAAGGTTTGTAACGAGGGCCCAGAACTTCGGGCCGATTCAGGTCGGGTAAATACCCGGTCTCGGCTTTGAGCAATATGTTAGGCTCAGGGGTCGAACGTTTACTGTATGAAACTCTTTCAATTGATGTTTAAGCGGGAAACAGTGGTGCCGATGCTGGCACTGACGTTTTCGTCCGTCGTGAGCGTGGTTCTGGTCATCGGGCGAATCGTGTTCCTGCACAATACGCACTACGCGTTTCTCATCTGGAATCTGTTCCTCGCCTGGATGCCTATGGTGTTTGCGCTGCTGGCGCGCGAGCATCAAAGAGAGGGCGCGACCCCTGGCTGGCGGTTCTTCGCCTTCGGTGCCGCGTGGCTCCTGTTTTTTCCCAATGCGCCTTATATCTTTACCGACGTCATTCACCTGACTCGCTATTATAGCAATTTCTACGTGGACCTCGTTTTAATTTTGATCAGCGCGCTCACCGGGATGGTGCTGGGATTCCTATCGCTCTACTTAATGCAATCCGTGGTCCGGCGCATGGCGGGAGAATTGATGAGCTGGGTATTCATTGTCGCTGTCGCGTTCCTGAGCGGTTTTGGAATTTTCTTCGGGCGCATCCTCCGGCTGAACAGTTGGGACATTCTCATGCCCTGGAAATTGTTTCACACCGTCGGCGCATGGGCGGCGCAATCGTCCGCTTACTCCGGCTCGGTCCTTTTTTCGCTTTTGTTCGCCGCCTTTCTCATCGTCACGTATCTCATGCTCTACGCGTTGACACACCTGTCACCGTCGCAATTCAATTCGGTGCCCACCGCGAAATAGCACCCATATCTCGTAGCAGCCGAGGTAACGAGGCTCACATTTCTGTTAAGAAACAGTCTATCCGATCCTCCGCCTAAACTGCACGGCGCACAGCGAAAATAGCGCGAGCCCCATTCCGGCGAGAATCGCGATGTTCATCCAGAATTCCCGCAGCGTGGCTCCACGCAAAATGATGCCGCGCATCAGTTCAATGAAATACGTCGCCGGCAGGCACGAGCCAATCACGTAAAAAATCGTCGGCATGGTTTCACGCGGGAATATAAACCCCGAAAAAAACACCGACGGCAAAATGAACAGCATGGACATTTGCATCGCTTGCATCTGGTTTTGCGCCCGCGTGGAAATCAGCAGCCCGAGACTCAGCAACGCGAACACGTAAAGCACCACGGACACCATCAGCGCCCCCACCGATCCCGCGATGGGCACCTGGAACACCCAGCGCATGGCCACAAACAGCCCTGCGCCCATCGTGACACTGATGAAAAGATACGGCGTGAGTTTTCCCAGCATCAATCCCCAGCGCGACAACGGGCTGACCAGCAATTGTTCCAGCGTGCCGCGCTCGCGTTCGCGCACGAGCGACATCGCGGTCGCGAACACCGTCGCGATTTGCAGCACGAGGCCAATGACGCCAGGCACAAAAAAGTTCGGACTGCGCATCGCCGGATTGTAAAGAATTTGCGGGCGCACTTCCACTGGCACCTCGCGCCCGCCGGTCTGGGCGAGCAATTGCAAAACCGATTCGCGAAATGTGATACCGATGGCCGTGTTCAACGCCGAGGAAGCGATGGTGGAATTCGAGCCGTCAATCACCACCTGCACTCGCGCCGTGCAGGCCCACGTAAGCCCTGCCCTCGCGAATCGCCGCGGATAATTCCGCCGGACTGGCGACCGAGCCCTTCAGCTTGAAAGTTCCCGTGTTCACAAAACGCTCAACAATTTGCCGACTCTCCACCGTCCGGTCCTCGTCCAGAACCACCAGCGAAAGATTTTTAACATCGGTATCCAGCGCGAAACCGAAGGCAATCAGTTGAATCAGCGGCGGCACGAACATGAAGAACAGCGTCAACGGATCGCGCAGCACGACGAGGAATTCTTTGTAAAGAATGGCGGTGTAACCGCGGAAGGGTTTCATTGTATTCCTCCTTTTTCATTGATGAAAGGAAAGCTCCAAGAACCAACATCCAAGCTCCAGAGAAATTCCAATAACCAACATCCAAAAACATGGGGCGAGATTCTTGAGGCTTGGATGTTGGAGCTTCTCTGGAGCTTGGATGTTGGAATTTGGAGCTTCACTTCCCCTCCTTTTGCGCCGTCAACGCCACAAACACATCTTCCAGCGACGGCCCCATCGGATGAATATCCACGTGCGGCACGCCCGCTCGTGAAAGTTCCTCGCGGATCCGTTCCTCCGGCAATTGTTCATCCACCAATAAATGCATGGATTGCCCAAAAACAGTCACCGTGCGCACGCCGGCGAGGCGCCGCATGATTTGCAAAGCCGTCGTCACATGTTCGCAGGTAATGTCCAACCGCTTTGTGCCCGGCGGATTTACGATGGGCAATGTTTTCAAATCGTCGGGCGCGCCACACACGATCAATTTCGACATATGAATATAACCGACGTGGGTGCAGCGCTCGGCTTCATCCATGTAATGCGTCGTGACGAAGAGCGTCATGCCGCGGCTGGAAAATTCAAACAACAAATCCCACAGTTCGCGGCGAGCCACTGGATCAATGCCCGCCGTGGGTTCATCCAAAAAAAGCACCGTCGGGTGATGCATCAGCGCGCAAGCCATCGCGAGCCGTTGCCGCCAACCGCCGGAAAGCAACGCCGCGCGCCGGCCAAGATAGGGCTCGATATGAGCGAGCGCCACGAGTTCATCGCGGCGTTTGGCGAGCGCCGCACCTCGCAAACCATAGAGACGACCGTAAAATTGCAGGTTCTCGTAAACGGTCAGCTCATCATAAAGCGAAAATTTCTGCGACATGTAACCGATGAGACTTTTGATTTCATCGGTTTGTTTAACGGCATCGAACCCTCCAATGCGCGCCACGCCTTCCGTCGGTTCCAGCAGCCCGCACAACATGCGAATCACGGTGGACTTGCCCGAACCATTCGGCCCCAGAAAACCGAAAATGGAACCCTTCGTCACCTTGAGGCTGACATTATCCACCGCCGTGAAATGCCCAAACCGCTTGGTCAGGTTTTCGCATTCGATCATGGTTTCCGCGGACATAATTATGAGGCGGCCTGAAAGACCACGTAAACCCGGCCAAAAGATGAACGCGGCGAGAAAAACTTTCTCCTCTGGTAACTCGGCCCGAAGGCGGCCTGAAAGGCCGCAAGAATACAGCCCAAGTCTGAAGGCGTAGGGAGAAATCCTCTCCCGCGCCAATATGAACCAAGGTCGATTACAGTAGCTGGCGGAACCCAGGCCATGGCTGAACGCATTGACAAAAACTCATGCTTTGGGCAATGCGGCCCAGAGGCGGCCTGAAAGGCCGCGAGAATACAGCCCAAGGCTGAGCGCACCGGCGCGATGCCTTGGGTAACCATGGCAACAAAACCCGTGCGCCCTGAAGGGGCGCGAGAGCTAATCCCAGACATATCGTTCATCAAATTCAATTTCGTATCTTTTGAGGAAAGCCCGGTATTCATCCTGAAACGAAACCTTTTTGTGGTGCTCGCGTTGATTGCGAATATATTGACGAACTTCCCCAACCGCGGACTGGCTCACCGAAAATGCGCCATAACCACCTTGCCAGTAAAAATTCTTAAATTGCGGATCACGATTACGCAACCAATCGTTGGCGCTCTTTTTTATTTGGCCGACGACATCACTGATGGATTCTGTACGCGTCATTACAAATAGCAAATGCGCATGATCGGGTTCTGTGTTGATTTCGATCGGCGAACAGCCGAGACCGTTGAGTATGCCGCCCATGTAGCCATGAAGTTCAACGCCGATGTCGTACGGGATGCTTCGCTCCCGATTTTTTGTGGAAAAAATTAGGTGAATATAAATTTTGGCAAGTGATTGGGACATCGCTTATCCCTCTAGCGCCCCTTCAGGGCGCC
>Ga0193718_1000286_pt1 | contig 11738 bp, 10 predicted proteins | sample U2a1metaG_FD_144918 | JGI IMG/M metagenome (GOLD analysis project Ga0193718, IMG submission 144918) | Soil microbial communities from a riparian zone of the East river system, Colorado, United States - U2a1 | ecosystem: Environmental > Terrestrial > Soil > Riparian zone | place: USA: East River... | reverse complement strand
CCATCATAAGCACTAAAATTATAACTCCGATAGACCAAACTAAAACCCTAGGTGCTAAATAGGATCCATAATATAAACCTCTACCTATATGCAATAATTATTAATTTTGAAGAGTATACCTACTATCTAAGGCCCAGCAGCAAAATTAGAAAATTAAATTTGTCTACCTTAGGTAGGAGTGCAGGCCAATTTAGAATATACTTTCAAAAAGTAAACCGCTTTGTAAAAATTTAAACGAACCTATCCAGGTAGGTGTTGCTAAAACAAAGTCTAAGAATACTTCTTAACTTATCAATTAAGTTTAGACTATATCTTTATCTATAATAACTTTAATTTAAACTACTATCTTACATAATTAACTTTAATTATAGAATGTTAGCGTATAGTCGTTGAGGGGCTTAAATAAATTTAAGGTTAAAATTTAAACTTCCCTGCTGATTGCCCAATCTTTCAAATTTTCACTTTTTAAATTTAAATACATAACTAAATTTATATACAATTAGTATTGAAAGCTCTAAGGGGTTTCCAGCAAATAGCTAATTACTGTTTACAAAATTGAGTAGGAATTAATATAAACAGGCCCAATAAATTTTAATTATAATACAACTTTTTTATTTCTAGTTCTAAAAAAACAAACAAAAAAGAAAAGAGTTGTTAAGCTCCGCGTACCTATTTTTTAAAATTAGAATTATTAATAGGAGAAGAAAAAAATGTATAACCATCTTCTTTCTAAAGCACCTTTCCAGTATTAATATAGTTGCAAATACTAGAGACAGAGGCTAAACCAATAGCTTTACCTCCTTCTCTGTAACTATTAAATGGAGATCCTGGTATTTCTTCACCATCTTTGTAAATATGTAAGTTATAACCCTTTCTGCTGCCTTGTGTATTGGTGGGCCTTGGCCTATTCTTTACTCAATATAAAGTGGCTTTTTTTAGAATAGATATTAAATGGGGGTTCTATTTCAAAAAGAGCATTTATTTCTTCTATATCAATAAAATCGATAATGTTTGAGAAATATCTCTTAGAATTCAAATTATTATATAATTTTAAAAAAATAGCCTTCCCTCCTTTAGGAGGGATTTTAGTATACCCGTGAATTATTAAAAATAACCCTACACTTCAAATTTTAAAATCTACCCCTTTTCTACTTAAAAAAGATAAATCTTTAAAAAAAGGAAAAATATATTGAAAAAGAACATCAGTATCAGAAATAATTAATTGATAAGCAGTATTATTATTTTTTCCACTTATTATACAATTAGGCTGAAGAGCTACAAACAAGCCTTTAAAAATAGGTGCCCTTTTGATGTTTTTTATATATAAAGATATGGCCTCTAGTACTTGTCTATCTTTTTGAGTAATTGAAAAAATAGCTCTATTATTGCACAAAAAGAAGGAACCGTCCCCTTCGACAAAGCCTAAAAACCAATAATTAGAAATCATTAAATAAGATATTTTATAGCCATCAAAATTAGTTCTATTTCTATTCATATTTTCTTTCATTCGTTTACGACTATTTTATTGAAAGTTTCAGGAGCTATACTAAAATAAGATTTATTGGAGGCAGCTGAATTTTGTTTTTTTAATAACACTGCTATTCTTCAATCTCTATAATCCAATTGTTTATGTGTGATTCCTAAAGGAGGGTATTTATCAAATATAGGTACTAATACATCAACTATATGTTGAAAAGAATGAATAGAAAAAGTACAAGTATTACCTTTGATGGAAACAACTCCTATACCTAATTTATCTTTAATTAAAAATAAAACAGCAGTAGTCGTAAACGACAACATCAATATGAAGAGTAATTTTAAAACAAAATTGTACTCCTCCAGGACTCTTATTTTTGGTCTGTATTAAGAAGCATCCTTCGGCATCTGTCGTGCCGACCCAATAAACCATTGAAGAAATTTGTAATCCCAGTTTTTTCCCTCGGCCCTATTTGACCCACACCCCCCCGTAAGGGGGGCAAGGGCGTCGCGGTTTATTAAAATTAATATTTTGGTTTAAAAACCAACCCAAATCAGTATAATCTAGGCCACTAGTTGTAAAAAATTGTGTAAAAAAATCTACAGATCTTATCTTAAAATCACAGAATTTAATTAAGCTATATGTAAGAGCTGTTCTAAAGAACAGGTAACATGACAAAATTAATTTACATAGTTTAATAATTTGGTTATAACTCTTTGCTACTGGCAACAGTCCGCAGGACCACCTATAAAGAAGGCCTAGCAGCTTACTACTAGCTAGCTTTTGCCCTGTAATACTACCTTTTAGATAGATAGGTTTATTATCTGAACCTCGATGAATAGGGTGGCTTTTTTCAATATTTAGCAAAGGTCAATTATAAAAAAAAAGGTTATTATTAATTATAAATTTATAAATAAGAGCATATACAAAAATAAAAAAGAAAGAAGCAACATTAGCGTGAGTATATCTTATTAACCAACCATTGTTAACATCTCTCATAATCATTTTGTTAGAAATATGTACCACCTATTAACTTATAATATTTATTATAGGATTTCTCTAGATAACTTTGGCTTAAAAAGTTAAATAGATTGTGGTGCAGAATAAATTGTGTATCGACCTCCAATTATTTTACCAGTATCAATAGTACGTCTAGCTGCTATACTTGTTCTTGAGTAACCAATAGCTTCCATTGCATCACCATAAGTTGTGAAAGGATGCGGAGCTAGAGAATTTAATAATACTCCATTTTCATATACCCAAATATTTCGTTCTTTAACTAAACGAGCAAAAGCTTGTGCTAAATTAACGTGACGCATTTCTGGAGTTAGTTTTACAGGTAAGGTAAGTTCTAATACTTTATTTACATTTTCTAGACTAGGTTGGCTAACTTTGTTTATGTTTTATGTTAGTACTATATCGTCCATTGTTAGTGTATTTAGCAATTTCTGATACTAAATTAAAACCTTCTTTCAGGTAAAAATAACCTAATTTATGTAAATGTAAAGCAATACTCCAGAAATAAAAATCTACTCCTTTACGAGTTTGAAAAGGCATATCTAGTAAAAAGAAGATTAAATAATCATATAATGCATCGATATTAGTAATAGATATCACATATACTGTATTATTTGAATGCAACGTGTTATTGACAACAAGTGGCAGACTATTTAGACTAAAGGTAAAACCTTGAGCTAAAGATTCTAAATACAATGCAATACCTTGAAGTACCATTAAGCTTTTAGTATGCTGACCTATTTGCTCGCAGAGGTATGGACTTAAGTTTTTAACCCAAAACTTCCTTCCCCCCCGTCAGGGATGAATCCTAGTAACCAATAAGGATTAACTTTTAAAGTTGGAATTAATAAATAGTTGAATACAGTTCGTCTAGAATTCATATTATTCTTAATACTACTGGTAACAGCTCAATTTAGTTTAATATTGTTTACTCTTGTAGTTTTATTCCCAGATAAATAGTTTATTACTAATTTAAAATCAAGATAATCTAATCATTTACTAGTAAAAAGATTGTAATTATCTAATAAAGGTAATAATACATTTTGCAAATCATGAGTATTAGAAATTGAGAATAAGCAATTTGAACCATGAACACTAATATTTCCCACCCCTAAAAACTCTTTGATTTTATAAAGGATAGCAATATCATCAATATGTAATCTTATACGAAATATTGCTCGTAGGTAATTACGATCAAGAATGGCCTGAGGGCTACCTTCTCCATCTATAAAACCTGATAATCAAAGTGAGAATTGATTTCGATCCATATCCGAGGGTACTTTTCTATTGAATATTTTGTAAACTAAGGGTATAACACTTAAATTATTCTTCATATTATCAACCATTTTCAAGGCTGATCGGACTATATTATCTCTCTATTTTATTTGAGAGCTCTACGTGTAGTCTCTGAGGATCCTACTTAAAAAGAATTTGTTTTCTTCTGTTGGTTTCCTGCTGATTGCCCAATATTTAGGATTTTTACTCCTACCACCCATAAACATATGGGGATTTAAAGTATAAAGGTATTCCAGCATATAGTAGAGTTTAGAGAACACAATAAGAGTTATTTTTATGTTCTATACTATTAAAAGCAAAATCAACATTGGGTGTATAGTTGGATCGAGAACCCGTACCGTTATTAAACTCTTTAAATAAGGACTTTAACTGGCAACGATTTCTCTTCCACCGAACCGTACGTGCAAGTTTCCCCGCATACGGCTCTCCAGATTCGTCTACAAACTTACAAACTTTTCTTAATTTCTCTCAAGCTTAGACCATCATATTTACCTGTGTGAACTTTATTGTGACAAGGTATGCATAAGGGGACTGTCTTCCGCCTTATTCTACTCATTATTCGAATAAGTGTAGACTTGTCTTTGGTATTTTTCAAATGTCTTAGATGATGCTCCTCCAGGACAATATCTTCCGTGACCCCACAGATCAGGCAGGGATTGTTTAGGATATTCGTTTCTTTAGCGCTGTATAGAACAGCAGATAGAGGATCAAATGGAAGGGAGGTTGCGTCATTCGAAGTATTCCATCTACTAATTTCCCTGTATTTATTGTTAAGATAGACCGCTGTAAGAGAGGTTGGGCGATCGAATTTGACTATTTTTTGCTTCTCTTCTGATTTTACGGTTACCTTTATAGGTTTTCCATATTTAATGAATACCTTCTTTATAGATAGCCTATGTTTGGCAGCCAGCGTGTGAGCGAGTGAGTATTCCAGTATATAAATAAGTTCATTCAAGGATGTTCGGTCCTCCGCTATATTGTAGAAATTCATAAATCCTCTTAGTATACTATTATATCTCTGTACAATTTCGTAGTCCGATAAGTGTATTAGTTTTCCAAGATATTTAGGTTTTCCTTGTTCATTCGCGAATCCATTTTTGATTAGTTTTGCCTTTATGAGGTCCTTTGGGACTATTAATTTAGGCTTACCTGTGGATTTTCTACTGTTTAGGAATTCTCCTGTTTTATTTTTTCTACGGCTAGATATGTTTTGGGTTGCTGTGTTACATTTGATATAGTATCCTAGGAATTTTGCGTATTCAGATCCAAGATGGGTTATTTTTGTTTTTTCCATAGAGAGTTCTAGTTTAAGAATGTCTTTTAGAAAGGCTCTGACTTCCTCTCTTATCTGAACCGCTAATTCGTAAGGACCTGTAACTCCTATTACTCAGTCGTCTGCATATCTTACATAGTAGATTTTAGTTCCGGTTCTTATCGCCGATGGAATGGTTCTTAGCATTGTTCTATTTTTCACAATAGTTTCTTTGATTAGTCTTATTTCATCTGCGGTTCTCTTTTTGGGTCTCGCAAGTTTATTTATGTTGTTTGAAATGGTTCACTCTATCTTCCTATATTCGGGATTTATGGTTGAGATAGGTAGTTTTTCATATTTTCGCTTTAGCTCATCTAAGAATTCGTCGAACGGCGTTAGGAAAAGGTTAGAGAGAATGGGAGAAAGTATTCCACCTTGAGGTACACCCATAAGGGAGTGTTGGAATTTCCCTTCTTCTATGTAACCTGCTCTAAAGAATTTTCAAATTAGTCCCATTATCGTTCGGTCTGGATTAAGTCGTTCAGTAATAAGTTTAGCCAACAGTTGATGGTCTATATTATCAAAGTATCCCTTAATGTCTCCTTCTATCATCCAGGTGATACCCATCATGCTTCTAACTTCGAGTAGTGCGTGATGCACGGATCGTTTGGGTCTGAAGCCAAAGCTATTAGGATGAAAAATCTCTTCACACTTAGGCTCTATGAGCATTTTTATTACGACCTGTAGTATCTTGTCCATAATTGAGGGTATACCTAAGGGGCGTAGTTTCCCGTTAGCTTTTGGAATGTAGATTCTCTTTGTAGGGTTACATTTGTATTCCCAGTTTATAACAGCATCTCTCAATTTAGTTATTTTTTTTATTGAGATACCGTCGAGAGTCTTACCATCGGTACCCGGAGTCATGTTCCCCGGTTTTGATTTTATTAAGTCATATGCATTCTTATACAGTTCTAAGTTGTTTAATGCTTGGCTTGAGATGTTTCTAGTTAAAGTTGGTTTAGAGTAATAACTCTTCACGTTTGTTCTCAATATAGAGAAAGGGTGTATTATTTTACCGGCCCTTTTCTTATTGAAGACTGAATCCTGCAACCCTTCCCTTCTACCAAAGGAGGCATAGGGTACTACGGTTGCTCCGTCTCCCTCCCTTATTTTAGTTCAGGGAGTCTTGGTCTCTAGTTCCAGGACACCAATTATTTGGCTTAGGAGATCCCCAGTTCTCTTAGTACCGTCTCTTTTTTCATCCGTAGTCTCCATCCTTATAGATGTTCTATATGTCATATGAAGAGAATTTAAGATAGTGTATGCATTCCCCACCATTTTTATTCATAACCTCGTTACAACTATTTTCGAGTTCAGTTTAGCGTCCTGTGACAGATGTATTAGTAAGACATAGATGAAAAGTACCTCGCCTTTGAGAGACTTATAGTTAGTCTCCTTCAAGACTTTACCGACATGCTCCAGTTCCCTCCTCATTTTGATTACAGGTAAGTCAGTTGGTTTACATGACATCAATTCAGTCATGGTAACTAGTATTACGGGCAATATTAAGATGAAAGGGCGCACATGCATAGCTAAGAAAGCTCCAGTTAAAATTTGTATAATTAAACAAATAGCTAATAAAGAACCGAAATTCCATAAATAACTAATGTTGGCTGGTTGAGGAGAATCCACTAAATAAGAATTTAATAATCTAAGTAGAACGTTTTTTTTTAATAATCTCATCTTTTTGTAAATATTTGTATATTTCTATTTCTATTTCTATTGATTTTCTTACTCTTACTTAGTTCTATTACTCTTATTTAGATCTCTTACTCACTCTTATGGGGATATATTACCCTGAGCCTTTTAATTTAGTCAATAGCTTTATGTGTGCTGCTCATATTCCTTAAGCTTAAGGTAATTTTAACTTTGAATTTTAACTTGAATTTTAACTTGAATTTTAACTTTGAATTTGTATTTTAAATTGAATTTATGTTGCATTTGTGTTTATTTTTTCATTTGATTTTCAATGGAACTTTTTACTGTTGTCTTGTGCTGGTTCTATTACTATTAATAGTAACTTTTATTGCTAAAAGTAGCTGCTGGTGTCAACAGCACCCGGTAGCAGCAAGTACCGATTATTATTATTTGAACCTTTGACTTGTTACACAACCAGGGCTAGTATATACCCTTGCTTTTGTGCGAGGCCAATTGCTGTTAATTTAGCAAATGCAACAGGGGAAAAATTTAAGTTCGAAAATGAAAAAGTAAAAATAAGAACAAAAGGTGGCTGTTGTTTTGTACACTATAGTTTCACATTGTTTGCTACGAAGGGGCAACAGGGCAAAAGGGCTTTTGGGAACGTTTACTCCAGGCTTTAACAGAGAAGAGGCCAGGGGCAGTAGGTCACAAGCGAGTAAAGCAAATGTGAAATGAAAAGCAAATGTGAAAAGCAAAGGTTGCGGGTTAAAAATATTTGCATATTAAATTGAAAAAAAGCAATTCAAGAGTTAAGGACCCACAGCTGAGCGCTGAGGAGTTAAATTAGGATACGAAATATAACATGAGATAGTACCCCCTCGAGGGCTAGTATAAAGTTTAAGATTAAAAACAAAATAAAATATTTGTTAAATACCTAATTATTAGGCTTTATTATAAACAAGAGGAGAATAAATTAAATTAAAATAAATTAAAATAAATAAAATAAATTAAATTAATTTAATTGTTGTGTGCGTATACACAAAAAATAGTAAAAATTCAAAAATTTCTTTTTTAATTTATTTATCTTACCGTAGTAACCTTAGTTAGAACTAAATTAATTTAATTATTAGTACCCCTCGAGGGCTAGTATCTTGTATTTTATATTTTATTTTATTTTTTATCTTAGAGTTAAAGTTATTATTTGCTATTACATACAATTATTTTAGACGGGCACTGCCGGATTCGAACCGACGACTTTATTTTAAAGTGCTCGTGTTCAAAACGAGTGCCATAAACCAAACTCGACCAAGTACCCCCTGTAGTTAACTTATGTTTGAATACAAAATTTATGTTTTTTGTTTCTTTAGCTTGTACTTTTATCTATACTTTTAATATAATTGGTACTCCTCCTGGACTGTATTCATTTAATTAATCTGCTCTTGTAAGCAGTGTCCGTATGAATAAATTGAAACTTTCATTAATCTTCTAATTTCAGCATAGATCCAAGGAGATCAAAGATTTTAATTTAAATTTTATGTTTCGTTTCTGTTAGCTCAATTTTAACCTAAATTGGAATGGAATATTACCAAAGTATGATTAACACTAGCACGGGATTATACATTGATTATTGAATTCTAACTAAAGTAATAATATAAATTTAAATAAATAAAGATATTTAGCTAAGAATGAAAGAATGAAAACCCTTTGAATACAGCTGTAAATTTATAATATGTTTAATTCACTCTTACAAATAATTATAAATATAAAGTATATATTTAGCTAAAAATATAAGTACCTGCTACACTGCCAATTTTTAACTCAGTATACTGAATGTTTTTGTTTTGTTTTGTTTTTAGTTTAGTTTAGTTTAGTTTTTAGTTTAGTTTAATTTAGTTTAATTTAGTTTAGTTTAATTTAGTTTAGTTTAATTTAGTTTTTCTCTTTTTGTTTTATATTTTATAGCATATTTTAAATTTGTTGATTATTCTTATTTCAAGTTATTTATATTTAAAATTTATAGGACCCAATATAGCACCCTAATCTTACCTAATCTTATATTCTAGGTGTGTTTTATTAAAAACTAAAAAGTCCCCCAAATTATTGCTTCCTCCAATACAAAACTAGGGTCAATTTTGTTCCACTCCTTCATTTACATTAAAATAAGAGCAAATAAAATTCGTAAAGTTTGTAGGACTTGTAAACAAACAAAACAACAAACAAAAAAGAAATTCATTAAATTATAAGAAACTAGAAGAGATGGTCGAATTGATTTGGATATCGATTTGTAATACAATAGTTTTAACTTTAATTCCACATGGGAATGACAATTGCGAGTCCAATATAGCAAACAGGCGAGGGGTCGGCACGACAATGCGTAGAGCTAAGCGAAATTTTAAAAAGCCGAAAAAACAAAAACAACAACAAACAAAGAAATATCCTTGGAAATGGTAAAATTTTACAAATATAGACTTTTTTACACCAAAAGAGTGACGAAAAAGGATGGAGTTAACACTTATCATTGATCATTGATCATTGATCATTGATCATTGATCATTGATCATTGATCATTGGAAATGTTAAATTTTATTTAGAAGTATACGTGTAACAGTATCCTTACAATGAAGGACACCTTTTTAGAGTTTAGATTGCTAATTATTAGAGTTTAGATTGCTAATTAAATTTGAAATGCTATTTTTTGTTGTTTTTTGTTTGTTTTTTAGTTTCGCTTGTATTACTTAAATAATTTTCCTAACTAATTTAATTAATTATAATAAACTCCAAGTGTTGACAGCGTCTATAACTCTCTAGGTTGTTGTCTAGCGGAGTGTCTGAGAGTTTAGTTGTGTTTGTTTGGTTATAAGTATATTACTACTAATTTTCCTTTAATTTGTTTATTTAGTTTATTTAGTTTATTTAATTATTGGTCCTGGTTTTGTAATAATAGTGTTTCATAAATAGTGAGAATTAAGAATTAGAAAAGTTTAGATATAGATAATTATGAAATTTTCTTATTTGTGTTCTTATATTATTATGTGATAAGAGCGTGTATATTATATCTTAAAAGTTTCAATAACTAAAATTTATGTTAAAGTGTATTAATTTTGCTACAATAGATCAAATTACTGTGTTTTCTGTTAATGGAAAAAAGGTTAAAAGAGTTCCTAAAGCAAGCAAACCCTGGTGGATCAAGGCATATCAAAATTCTTTGGATGTAAATATGAAAATTGTTTTAAATGATTTAAATAAAGAATGGATAAGGTGGATAAGAGAACGAAATAATATTTTATTTAGTGATATGTCTAATTGGAAAGTTGTATTTGATTTGGTTATTTTAAATAGGAATAAATACCTTGAAATATTATTATTTGGTAAAGATTCAAGTGAGATAATCTTAAGTAGTAATCCTAAAATTAGAAGTTATATTAATAGAATTACTAAGATTAATATTAGTGAATTTTATGCAAAGAACAGAATCCGTAGGAGTCCTCCAGTAGTCCGTAGGAGTAGGAGTAGGAGTAGGAGTAGGAGTAGGAGTAGGAGATTATTATATGAGTTAATTCTAAAATCGACTAGATTGAGAGTATTGGAAAATAAAATTAAGAAGTTTTCATTTCAAGATAGTCCATTATTACAGATATTAGATGCTTTATTCTAGGTTCCTGATATTAATCTAATAGATAAACAAGTTACAAATGACAATTGTCAGTTGTCAATTGTCAAATTGAATTAACCTTGGTTGATTATGAATTAAAGTTTTGTAAGGAATATTTTTAGAATAGTAGTAATCAAATTAAAAGTATTAATCAAGAATATGAATATATTTTAAATAATTATAATGTTTTCTTAAAGGGTCGGCACGACAATTAATAAATAAAGTAAATTAAGAGATATGTTTAGTAAAAATAAAAATAAAGGCTATGGGATTATTGTTTTAATGATATTGCATATGGGAAGAGATAGTACTATTTCTTTAGTTTTTAGAGAGATATTAAATGTTTTATTTAATAAAAGTTCTACAAGTGAACTAGGAGTCGCGTAAGTCTCGTAAGCGATAGTAGTATAAGGTATTAATAAAACTAGTTTAAATTATATGCTAGCTAAAAAGTTTATTAAACATATATCTTTAATGAAAGCAGTCCGGATGAGTCCTGCGGAGTGAATAAATCTGTTAAGGATCTTTGTACATTTTTGAGCTTTATAAAGAAGAATTAATTACAAAATGAATGAAATTGATCTAATACCCTTAGGAGATACTTTATTTTCATTAATTAAAAAGGGTTCAGAGCTATTTGAATTAAATCTTATTAAAAGTAAAAAAATGCGGAAGTATTGGTTAAACTTAATTCTAATTATTTTAATAGTTTGATTATTTCAGCTTTTACTAGCAAACAATTACCAATGATTGTTAAACCTAGGGCGATAGTAACAAAAGGTATATATTTTTATATATACATATATTAGGGCATGCGGAGTAAACGCAGTAAACGCAGTAAACGCAATAAACACAGTAAACGCAGTAAACGCAGTAAACAATGTATTAAATGTATTAAATTTAAGTGAGAATCAAATAATTAAAGGAAAATATGATCAGATATATAAGACTGAAGGATCAGATCTTTTTTTTATAATAGTATAAATTATCTAAATAGTATTAAATTTAAAATTAATATTCCTATGTTAATGTTTGTTATTGAGGAACTGAATAAGGATAAGTCTATACTATTTAAAGGTTATAATAAATAAATAAATCTCAGATGACGCTAGTAGAATTATTAAAAAAAGAAAAGGAAAACATAATGCTTTATATCATTTATATTTCAATATTATTAATATTGCTATATTATTTAGAGCTCAGTGTCAATCATAGGTACCTTATTATTAGTCTTATTTTATCCATATATTATTCCTGCAACTCACTGCGTGGCTACGAGAGTGCGAGAGCGCGAGAGTGCGAGAGTGCGAGAGTGCGAGAGTGCGAGAGTGCGAGAGTGCGAG
>Ga0193718_1000285_pt1 | contig 11763 bp, 9 predicted proteins | sample U2a1metaG_FD_144918 | JGI IMG/M metagenome (GOLD analysis project Ga0193718, IMG submission 144918) | Soil microbial communities from a riparian zone of the East river system, Colorado, United States - U2a1 | ecosystem: Environmental > Terrestrial > Soil > Riparian zone | place: USA: East River... | reverse complement strand
ACGTGCGGATGGCAATGCCCCACGCTCACGGTCACGATGCCGCCGAGCCCGTCCAGGTAACGCTTCCCGTGCTCGTCCCAGACGTATTGCATGCTTCCCTCCACCACCATGATCGGCTTTTTGTAGTACAGAAAAATTCCCGGGTTCATGAACTGCTTGCGCAGGGCAAGCACTTCGTCAGCGGACGGGCCGGTATATTTCTGCGGCTGATGACTGGTCGGAGGCAACGGTATTTCTTTCATAAATAATTCAAAGTTTCGGCGCGAGTTTGCGCAACACAAGATAAATAATAAACGCCAGCGCGAAACCCACAAACCACGCATAGTCGAACAAGCCGACGAGGCCGGCGGAAACATTCGCGGGATTAAGCCGGTGCACCTTCACCAAAAAGCCAGGCAAACTGGGCAGAACGCCGAGCACAAAAGCAATAATCGCCACATAACTGAATCCCTTTTGATACGTGTATTCGCCATCGGCCTTGTAAAGCCCGATAAGATTCAATTTACACCGGCGGACAACGAAATAATCGGCGATGAGAATGCCACCAATCGGTCCCAGCAACGCGCCATAGCCGCCCAGCCATTGAAAAATATAACTGTCCGGGTTCGCCAGCAGCTTCCACGGCATCATGGCTATCCCCAAAACGCCCGTGATGAAACCGCCGGTGCGAAATGAAATTTTTCTCGGTGACAGATGCGAAAAATCATTGGCGGGACTGACGACATTCGCGGCGATGTTTGTTGCCAGCGTCGCAACACAAAGCGCGACCATGGCAAAGACCAGCAACGCCCGATTCTCGAAATGCGTCAGCACATCCACCGGGTCCCAAATCGTCTTGCCGAAGATGATCGTCGTCGCGGATGTGACCGCCACGCCGATGAACGAATACAGCGCCATCGTCAATGGCAACCCAATCGCCTGCCCCAGCACCTGGTCGCGCTGCGATTTTGCGTAGCGCGAGAAATCCGGAATGTTCAGCGAAAGCGTGGCCCAAAACCCAACCATGCCCGTCAGTGACGGGAAAAAATATTTCCAAAACTCACCGGCTTTCGGCTGGCCAGCGTCAAATTGCGACGGTTGGGAAAGTATCGGCCCAAAACCCCCGGCCTTGCGATACGCCCAAAAAAGAAACAACAATCCCAACGCGATCAGCAACGGAGCCTTGATGTTCAGCAGCCAGCGAATGGTATCAATGCCGCGATAGATGACTAACATGTTAATGGCCCAGAAAAAGAGAAAGCAAAGGAATTGCCCGCCCGTAATGCCCAGCCAACCGATCGTCGCCCCCGGAGTCAGATTGAAAACCGTCACGCAGATTTTATAAATCGCCTCGCCGCCAATCCATGTTTGAATCCCAAACCACCCGCAGGCCACCAACGCCCGCAAGATGGCCGGCACGTTCGCGCCCAGAATTCCGAAGGACGCGCGGCAATACACCGGAAACGGAATGCCATAAAGCGTCCCCGCGTGCGCATTGAGAATCATCGGGATGAGCACGATCACGTTCGCGAGGAAAATTGTGAGGATGGCCTGCGACCAATTCATCCCGCCGCTGATGAGTCCCGACGCCAGCATGTAAGTTGGGATGCACGCGGACATCGAGATCCAAAGCGCCGCAAAACTCAGCATGCCCCACTTGCGGCGCGACGCCGGCACCGGCGCGAGATCGTCATTATAAAGACGGCTCTGCTGGATGTCGGCCTCGACATCAGGCGCGTTGGCAGCGAGACCGGAATCAATCTGGCTCATGTGATACTCATCTTCGTTGCGTCAGGGGAACCACACGCCGCTCGCCGGGGCCCGTGTATTTCGAGAGCGGACGAATCAACCGGTTGTTCGCCTGTTGCTCCATGATGTGCGCCGTCCAGCCGGTGATGCGCGCCATCACGAAGAACGGCGTGAACATATCGATGTCGAAACCCATCATGTAATACGCCGGGCCGGAAGGAAAATCGAGGTTGGGATGAATCTTCTTTTGCTCGAGCATCACCGCTTCAAGAATGTCCTCCATATCGAGCCATTTCGATTGCCCGGTGAACTCCGCCATCTTGCGCGCGTATTTTTTCATCGTCGGCACGCGCGAATCGCCACTCTTATAAACGCGATGCCCAAAGCCCATCACCACGCGTTTGTCGCGTAACGCCTTCAGCATCCATTCCTTCGCGCGCGCCGGCTCGCCGATTTCCAGCAGCATGTGCATCACCGCTTCGTTGGCTCCGCCGTGCAACGCTCCCTTTAACGTCGCAATGCCTCCCACCACGCCACTGTAAATATCCGACAAAGTCGAAACCACCGTGCGCGCCGTAAACGTGGACGCGTTAAAACCGTGCTCGGCATAGAGAACCATGGAAACCTCAAACGCCTTCACCACTTCCGGTGCGGGCACTTTGCCAAAAATCATGTGGAAAAAATTTTCCACGAAACCCAAATCGCTGCGCGGCGGAATAAACTCCTGGCCTTTGCGCAACCGATAAAACGCCGCGAGCATCGTGGGGATTTTTGCCATCATGCTGACTGAGCGTTTCAGATTTGTCGCCGCGTCGGTCTTATCCATTTCCGCGTCTTCCATGCCGAGAAAACTGATACCCGTTCGCAGCACATCCATCGGATGCGCGGTCCGTGGGGATTTTTGAATGACCGACAGTAAATCCTTGCTGATCGCGCGCAATCCCCGCCCCGCATCCATGAAAGCCTTTAGCTCTTCCGCGCTCGGCAATTCCCCCCTCCAAATCAGCCACGCGACTTCTTCGAAGTGGCAATGCTCCGCCAGTTCCTGCACCGGATAACCGCGATACACCAGCGAGTTAATCTCCGGCATCACTTTCGAGACGCTCGTAGTATCCACCACCACGCCGTCCAGCCCGTAATGAATGACTTCTTCCACTTCGTTACTCATGCCGATTCCTCGTAGCAGCCGACGTGAGGAGGCTCCACTTAAATCGTCAAAAACATATTCACATCAAAAGCCCATTCCCCGTAGCAGCCGACCTCAGGAGGCTCCATTCAAATCGTCAAAAATTATTCATGCAGAAGATGAATGGTCTCTGAAGCCCACTCACGCTTGCTCACAGCTTAAAATTAAACACATCCTTATCGAACTGCTCGTAATCCTGGTAACGCAACAATTCATAAAGCTCCGCGCGCGTCTGCATTTCCTTCAACAACGATTCCTGCGTCCCTTCCTTTTTCAAGATCGCAAGGCCATCCTCCACCGCCTTCATCGCCAGGCGCAACGTGGTCACCGGGTAGATGACTACATTCACGCCAACACTCTTCAACTGTTCGGTCGTCAGCAATTTGCTTTTGCCAAACTCGGTCATGTTCGCCAGCAACGGCACCGGTACCGCTTTCCTGAATTTTTCAAATTCTCCTTCATCGGCCATCGCTTCCGCAAAAATCATATCCGCGCCCGCATCGACGTAAGCCTTCGCACGATTGATCGCGCCATCCAAACCCTCGGCGGCGCGCGCGTCCGTGCGGGCGATGATTACGAAATTCGCATCACGCCGGGCCGTTGCCGCCGCGCGAATTTTTTTCACCATGTCAGCCGCCGTCACGAGCGTTTTGCCGTCGAGATGTCCGCAGCGCTTTGGATTCTGTTGATCCTCAAAATGGCATCCGCACAACCCGAGATCCTCCAATTCCTGCAAGGTGCGCGCGGCACTCATCGGCTCGCCAAAACCGGTATCGGCATCAATGATCGCCGGCAATTCCGTCGCCCGCGCGATGGCCCGCCCGCGTTGTGAAACTTCGCTCAACGTGGTCAACCCCACATCCGGCAACCCAAGATCATTCGCCAGCACCGCCCCGGAAATGTAAACCCCTTCAAACCCCTGACGTTCGATCAGCATCGAAACGAGCGGCGAAAACGCTCCCGGGAACCGCAGTAGCTTACCGGACTTCAACGCTGTGCGAAAATCAACGCGTTTATCGATGGGAGATTTTTTCGCGAAAAGCATATCAAAAAGCTCCAAGCACCAACATCCAAGCATCAGAGAAATTCCAAGCACCAACCTCCAATTTAAACGCGAACAGCAAGGACTTGGAGCTTGGACGCTTGGAGCTTCTCTGGATGTTGGAGCTTGGAATTTGGTGCTTCATTCGAGTTCGGCTAGAAAATGCCACGTTTATCTCGCGTGGCGCAAGTCAATCGTCCAGCCGGCAAAACCACATTCAGCCCTTTCAACTCGTCCGCGCTCAACTCGTCCAATTGCTGCGCCGCGTCAATAAACCGATCGCTCTCTTCGCGCGAAATTAAATCCTCGGTCAGCGTCTGAAATTTGCGAATGTAATCCGCGCGCACGAACGGCTTCGCGCCCAGCGGATGCGCATCCGCGACCGCGATTTCATCCACCAGTTTGCGACCATCGTCGAACACAATTTCCACGCGGCCGCCAAAGGCCTTTTCCTTTGGATCGATGGAATGATAACGCCGCGTCCACTCCGGATCCTCGACAGTTTTAATTTTGTTCCAAAGCTCGACGACCTGTGGATGTTGCGCCACTTCCGGCGCGTAACTCTTCACGTGATGCCAAAAACCCGTGTGCAGCGCCGCGGCAAAAATAAACATTAAACTGTGATCCAACGTCTCGCGGCTCGCGCGCGGATCATACTTCTGCGGATCATTCGCGCCACTCCCGATCACCGCATGCGTGTGATGGCTCGTATGAATCGTCACCGACTTGATCGCATGAAGGTTCGGAATCTTGCCGCGCAATCGAAACGCGAGATCAATCCACGCCTGCGCCTGGTATTCCGCCGAATGTTGTTTCGTGTAGGAATCCAGAATCCCGCGACACGACTCGCCCGGCGACGGCAGTGGCACGCCGTAACTCGCCTTCGCGCCGCCCAGCATCCACGCGATGACGCTATCCTCGCCCTCGTAAATCGGCGACGGACTTTTCTCCCCACGCATCGCGCGATCCACCGCCTCGATCGCGAGCTTCCCCGCGTGCGCCGGCGCGTAAGCCTTCCAACTCGAAATTTCTCCCTTGCGCGATTGTCGCGTGGAAAAACCCACGTGCACCGCCTGCTGAATCGCCTGGTAAATCGTATCAATATCGAGCCCCAACATCGCGCCCAAACCCGCCGCCGCCGAGGGACTCAGATGCGCGATATGGTCCTTCTTGTATTCGTGCAAACAAATACTGCGCGCGAGATCAATTTGAATTTCGTACGCCACCACCAACCCACGCAGCAAATCCGCGCCCGAACGTCCCGTCTGCTGCGCCACCGCGAGCAACGCCGGAATGTTATCGCCCGGATGCGAATAATCCGCCGCGAGAAACGTGTCGTGCATATCGAGCTCCCGCACCGCGACCCCGTTGGCCCACGCCGCCCACTCGCATTCAAATCGCTGATCACTTGGCATCCCAAAGAGCGTCGCACCGCATAGTGGCACGGGCGTCTCGCCCGTGAGTTTCTGCCCGTCGGAACGCACGGGCGAGACGCCCGTGCCACTACCGCCACGGGGATGCGCCAGCGCCTGCGTCCGCGCATTCGCCACCGGCTCGCGATTAATCGCCGCAATCGCCACTGACGCATTATCAATCACACGATTCGCCACCATCTCCGCGACCTCGGGAAGAATGGGCGCTTTATCCGCCGCAACCGCGGCGAGTTTCCACGCCAGTTGCTCCGCCTTCGGCAACGCGATTTTAGAGGGATAGACTTTGACCCGATGAGTAATCATGCAACAAATAAATATTCCCGTTAGTAATTGGCAAAATACCTGTTAAATCAATCGAATTCGCCTGCAACGCCCGCAAGAACAGGCAAACTTCCCGCAGCGATATAGGGGTGCCTCATGCGAATCAACTGGGTCTTAAGTCCCATCCTTACTTTCGGAGAACTGTGCGATATTTTGACATCTCAGCCATCGATCATGCAGGACTAAAATCAGTTGAGCTCGAAAGAATCCCGAAAGTTATGTGGAAGAAAATAATTTTATGCAGCTGGGCTGGAATCGTCGGCGTGATTCTGGCGACGCCAGTCTTCGCACAAGTTTCCCCCACGCTCGACTTGCGCTTGTACGCCGGAGTGAACATCACCGGCACGACCGGGAGCGTTTACGCGATTCAATCCACCTCGGACCTCGCGCAAACTAATTCCTGGACGAGCCTCGCCTATCTCCAGTTGCCCACGACAAATTATTTGTTCGTGGACACATCAGCCGCTGTTGGTGATCGCCGCTTTTACCGGGCCGTTCTGCAAAGCGCGCCCACCAACATGGTTTACATTCCTCCGAATAGTTTTCTCATGGGCAGCCCCACTAATGACCCTGTACGCAGCGTCGATGAAGGGCCGCAGACCATTGTGATTATCAGCCGTGGATTTTGGATCGGGAAATATGAAGTCACTCAGGGCGAATATGTGTCCATCATGAATACGAACCCCAGCTTTTTCCCTGGGGATTTGAGCCGTCCGGTTTCGAGCGTGAGCTGGTTGGACGCGACCAATTACTGCGCGAAGCTGACCCAGCAGGAGCTTGCGGCCCGCAGAATTCCCGCAGGCGCGGCCTATCGGCTTCCGACCGAGGCAGAGTGGGAATTCGCGGCTCGCGCGGGAACTTCGACCAGGTTCAGTTATGGAGACGACCCGGATTTTTCCAGCCTGACAAATCACGCATGGTACTCCGCAAATGCGGGCCCTACGGTGCATCCTGTTGGACAAAAGCTCCCAAACCCTTGGGGCCTTTACGATACTGCAGGCAACGTCTGGGAATGGTGCCTGGATTGGTATGGAGCAACATTGCCGGGCGGCGTTCAGGTTGATCCCAAAGGACCTGCTTCGAATTCCCAAGGACTGAAAGTGATGCGCGGCGGCGCTTATGACTATTTCGATTCCGACTGCCGGTCCGCGAGACGACTTTTCTTCACCGCGAGCCCGTTTTTCACGGATACGGATCTTGGCTTCCGCGTGGTATTGGCGGTCGGGCCACCGTAATCGTCGGGTAAAATTAGAAATGACTCGGCTCGCGTTGCAAAAACTTCCCTCGACCCAGTTTGCCGCTAAATTACCGGCTCCGCAACGCGATTTCCCCGCTTGAGCGAACGTCAAGATGCGTTAGAATGAAGGCATGAACACATGGATTGTGGCTGACTCGGAACACTTAGGCGGAAGCCCGCGTGTACGCGGCACACGAATCTCCGTCGCGCTCGTCCTGGAATCGCTGGCCGCCGGCATGTCGATTGCGGAAATCGTTGACGCTTATCCGAGCCTGACTGAGGAATCCGTGCGCGGTGTGCTGGCCGAACTCGCCCATCAGCAAGAGCCGCATCCCGCGTGAAACTTCTGTTGGATGAAAACCTTCCGCGCAAACTAGTAGTCGCGTAGTGGCACGGGCGTCTCGCCCGTGAGTTTCTGCACCTAATATCTTAGTTACTTTTGAAAAGGATGGTTGCGAATTTTACTAATAACATAACAACCATAACCCATAAAACTATTTCTGGATTTTTTGAAGTGATTTCCCTTGGACTCTTACTTTTCGGTTGATTAACTTTTCTTAAAGAATTCTTTTTCTCAATTTGCATTCTGTTTGCGTCGGCGATAGCGACAATCGCTACCGGCTACGATGTTGAGACTACGGTATCTAAGAACATCGAAGACCTAACCAAATCAAGCGCCTTGATTTGGTTAGGGGGCTATCGGAAATCTTTTTTATTCAAAGGCGTTCCTTTTTCAAACCATTTCAGGATCAACTCGGCCTTCCGGCAATCTTCCCGACGAGGGGCGGCAAGGGCGTCAATATCCGGCGATTTCATTCTAATACCCTTTTGCCGTTTAATCGCCCTATCGTTATACAACTCCATGTACTCGCGCCACGTGCTTACGTGTCGGCGACGGCGGAGCACTCCGAGCCATTGCAATGCCGCGCCTCTACGGAACGGAAACGCACCGGCAAAGCTAAGGTGAGTTTCTGCTTTCCTGGCAAATTCTTTGAATTGCGGAGGACGTCCACGTTTTAGGGCATCGGAGAAATACCATATCAGTTCCGAATCTGGCATATACCAATTGATTGACCACTCGATTACACTCAATTCAGGGCGCGGAATAAACTTCTCCAATTCTATAGGAATGAGTTTGGTTCGTGCCTTTGCTTCCATCCACGCTCGAACGACCTTCTGATCTCCAAAATTGACAAATCCCGCCCAACCGAGAGGCGGTCGAAAATCCACTTTGTTTAACTTTACCTCGACCATCCATTCGAGGGTTTCAACAGGAGCGTCGGGCGACCGGTAAGGAAACACCCTCTTTCCCTCCCTTCGTCTTACGTCATTCAAAATGTTGCCCTTCGCTCGTTTCTCGCGAATCCTGCCAATAGCGGTCTCTTTCAATTCTGACCAAGAGATTCTCGGAAAGTACTCTCGCTCAGCTAGCCAATGAAGAACCTCATACAAATGATGTTCACGAGGACAGTACATCCAAACATTAGGATGCGGCCGCGAAGCGCGCATCTTTTCCACCTCTTGCTTCAATCCGTCGCAGTCACGACTGTATTCATAATAGAACGCGAGCTTGACTTCTCGGTCCTCAAAATTAGAAAAATCCCACTCAAGTTTAGATAGCGGCTCGTTTTTCACTTCTGCACGATTCTATCACAATAACACAATCAAAAATGGCTCGGCTTCCGCAGCAAAAATTTCCCGCGCCCGAGCTTACCAACGAATTTCCCATCACGCACCGCCACCTCACCACGCACCGTGACCACGCTCGGCCGCCCTTCAAGTTTCCAGCCTTCGAACGCGCTGTAATCTACGTTCATGTGCTGCGTCTTCACGGAAATTTTGCCGCGATACTTCGGGTCGAACACCACCAGGTCGGCATCAGAGCCGGGCTGAATTGTCCCCTTGCGCGGGAACAAATCGAACGTCTTCGCCACCTGCGTGCTGGCGACGTTCACGAAAGTGTGCAAATCAATCTTCCCAGCCTTCACGCCGTAAGTGTAGAGCAGGTTGATGCGCTCTTCGAGTGACGGAATGCCGTTGGGAATTTTCGTGAAATCATTTTTGCCCATGGGCTTCTGACCTTTGAAATCAAACGGTGCGTGATCGGTGGCGACGGTTTGCACGAGGCCATCGCGCAGGCCATTCCACAAAATCGCCTGGTTGCGCTTATCGCGCAGTGGCGGCGACATCACAAATTTCGCGCCTTCAAACTTCGGCTTCTCAGCGTAAGTCTTATCCAGTGTCAGATATTGAATCAGCGTCTCAACCGCCACGCGCACACCCCGCTGCCGCGCCGCGATGGCCTCATTCAACGCCTCCTTGCAACTGAGATGCACAATATAAGTCGCCGCGCCCGTGAGTTCCGCGAACGTCATCAAATGATGCACACCCTCGGCTTCGACCGCCGGCGGACGGCTTTCGTGATGCTGGCCGGGATCGGTCTTGCCGGCCGCGAGCAATTCCTTCGAGCGTTCCGCCACCAATTTTTCGTTCTCACAATGCGCCGTGACAATGACACCCAATTCCTTCGCGAGCTTCAACGTGCGATAAAGCTCCGTGTCATCCACACCGAACGCGCCTTTATACGCGAGGAAAACTTTAAAGGAGCTGATGCCGCGCTTCACAATTTCGCGCAATTGCTTCTCCGTCCCGTCATCAAACTTCGTCACCCCCATGTGAAACGAAAAATCGCACGCTGATTTCCCAACCGCCTGTTTCATCCACAGTTCAAAACTCGCGAGCGCATCGTCCTTCCGCGCCGGGCAGCACATCTCGATCAGCGTCGTCGTGCCACCCACCAGCGCCGCCTGGCTGCCCGTCTCATAAGTATCCTTCGAAAACGTCCCCATGAACGGCAGATAAATATGCACATGCGGATCGATGAACCCTGGAAAAACAAACTTCCCCTTCGCATCGATCACCTCCGCGCCCTTGGGCGCAGAAATATTGCGGTCAATGCGCGTAATGGTCTCGTTCTCGCAGAAGATGTCCGCGGTGTAGCGTTCGCTAGCGGTTACGATTTCTCCGTTTTTAATTAACAGACTCATATTAAAAAAGCTCCCAGCACCAAGCTCCAAACTCCAACATCCAAGTGCCAACACGCAGACCACCAGCTTTGGAGGTTGGACGCTTGAAGTTTCTCTGGAGCTTGGACGTTAGAATTTGGTCCTTCATTCCACCGCGTCATTTCTTCTCCGTATGCCAAATATCCCCTTCGCCATAACTAAACCACCGGCTCGTCGTGACCTTCTGCTGCGTAAAAAATTGCACCCCTTCCTTGCCTTGCATGTGCAGGTCGCCGAAAAAGGAATCATTCCAGCCGTTGAACGGAAACCACGCCATCGAGGCCGGCACGCCGATGTTGATGCCCACCATGCCGCAGTTGATGCGATGCTTGAATTCGCGCGCCGCCTTGCCATTGCGCGTAAAAATCGAGCCGCCATTGCCGAACGGCGAACGGTTCGCCAACTCAATGGCCGCGTCCAGGTCTTCCATGTGCATCACGTTCAACACCGGGCCAAAAATTTCCTCCTTCGCCACCGTCATGCCGGGCTGCACCTGGTCAAGAATGGTTGCGCCGACAAAAAATCCATTGGGCGCATCACTGACTTTCACACCGCGGCCGTCGGCAGGAATTTTCGCGCCTTCCTTGACCCCGGCTTCAATCAATTGCAACACGCGATCGCGATGCTGGCGCGTGATCACCGCGCCCATGTCCGGCTGCGGATCGCGATCCGTCGGCCCCACCCTGATGCGCCGCGTCGCTTCGATGAGCGTCGGCAAAATAGTTTTCTCCGCGGCGCCCACCACGACGGCTGTTGAGCCGGCCATGCACCGCTCGCCCGCGCAACCGAACGCGGCTTCAATGACTCCGCGCGTCGAATTCTCTGCGTCCGCATCCGGCATCAGCAAAACGAAATTCTTCGCGCCGCCGTTGGATTGCACGCGCTTGCCGTGTTTCGTGCCGACCTCGTAAATGTATTTCGCAATCGGCGTCGACCCCACGAACGAAATCGCCTTCACCTTCGGATGCGTCAGCAACGCGTCCACTACTTCGCGCCCGCCATGAACAATATTCAGCACGCCCTTCGGCAGACCAGCTTTCTCCAGCAGCTTCGCAATCTTAATCGCCGTGAGCGGAACCTTTTCACTCGGCTTGAGCACGAACGTATTTCCGCACGCGATGGCGATGGGATACATCCAGAGCGGCACCATCGCCGGAAAATTAAACGGCGTGATGCCGACACACACACCGAGCGGCTGGCGAATCGCTTCGCAATCAATGCCGCGCGCCATGTTCTCCAGCACCTCACCCATCATCAGCGACGGCACGCCGAGCGCAAACTCCACCACTTCCATCCCGCGCTTCACATCGCCCCGCGATTCTATGAGCGTCTTGCCATGCTCGCGCGTGTTGCTGCGCACGAGATCCTCAAAATTTTCTTCCATCAACATTTTGAATTTGCCCAGAATGCGCGCGCGCTCGACCGGCGGCGTTTCCATCCATGCCGGAAACGCGGCCGCGGCGGCCTCGACGGCTGCGTTCGCATCCGCCGCGCTGCCCACCGGACATTCGGCGATCACATCACCCGTTGAAGGATTATAAACCGGCGTACCGGAAGTTTTGGATGACACCCATTCACCACCGACGAGATTGGGGCACGATTCAAGAGTTGTAGTCGCTGACATAAATTGAAAATTACGGATGCGGTGGAATCGCCTTCATTTCCCCACGGGAAAGTTTCGCCTGATAATCGCTCCACGACATGCGCGCTTCGCCCGTGTCAACGCTCACCATGGTGATGCACTCGTCCAC
>Ga0193718_1000284_pt1 | contig 11763 bp, 13 predicted proteins | sample U2a1metaG_FD_144918 | JGI IMG/M metagenome (GOLD analysis project Ga0193718, IMG submission 144918) | Soil microbial communities from a riparian zone of the East river system, Colorado, United States - U2a1 | ecosystem: Environmental > Terrestrial > Soil > Riparian zone | place: USA: East River... | reverse complement strand
AATTGGCGCTCGGCGCGGATCCGTTCTTTCAGACGCTGCGCTAGCGGAAGGGCCTGACGCAGCGAGGCGTCCAGGTCGTCCGCCTGGCACAGCGCGGAACAATCCACGTAAGCTTCGTCGATGGACATTTGTTCGACCGTAGCGCCGGTCTCGCCCACGATGCGCATGATTTCGCGAGATTCCTGTTTGTAGGCATCCATGCGCGGCCGGACGAAGACACCCTTGGGACAAAGCCGTCCGGCGGTGACGCTGGGCATGGCGGAGCGGACGCCGAATTTGCGCGCCTCGTAGCTGGCGGCGCACACGACGCCGCGCTGGGTGGGCGGTGAGCCGACGATTACGGGCTTGCCGCGCAAGGACGGGGTGTCGCGTTGCTCGACCGAGGCGTAGAACGCATCCATGTCCAAATGAAAAATCACGCGGTGCATCTGCCGCATCTTATTGAGGCCAAAGGGTAAGATGTCTTCGATCCAGTTCGTGAAGAAGATAATTCGGCAGCAGATACAGGAGCAACACAACGAGAATGATTCCAATGACGGGGGCCAAATCGATTTTTCCAAAGCGCAACGGCAGGCGGTTCAGTGGCGCAAGCATATTCCGCGAAGTGGTGTTGATAAATTCCCAGACCGGATTGGTTCCCAAAAAAACGTAGGTGACAATCAGGTGCACGCTGAGGAACGCGAGCAACAGGAATTTCAAGGTGAGATACACAATCAAGCTGACCACCGCCCCCTGGGCCAGCAACAAAGCATTTGAACGGAGGTGCGTGGTGACGCCGATGTAAATCAACAAAGGGTGGAACAGCGCCCACAGGCCGGCGATTATGAAAATCGGCAAAATCAATTGGATGAACAGTGGCCAGCGCGCCACGCGACCGAGCTGCTGCAGCAGGAGCTTCTGCAAGGGGGCGGGATTGGTTTCATGGCGGTTGAATACTGCGATCGCCAGCAGCCAGAAATAGAAAACCACCAGCAGGCGAACAAAGCTCGCCACGGAAAAAAGGAAGGCCGAGAGGAAGAAGTCGTGGCCGCGAACGGTGAGCGGAAACGCCGGCATGACGACGGTCAAATTGAGTTTTGGGGTCCAATTCACCGCCGGCCCGATGTGCTCGTAGAAATTAGCGCGGATTAACAGCAGGCCCGCGAGTGCGGCGAGAAAGTGCCAGCGCTTAAGCCGCATCGGTTCCGCGCGCCGCACGGTGCCGGCGAGGGTGGCGGGGATGCCGCGATTAAACGGGTCCAGCCGGACGGAACGCCAATTCAGCCAGAGCAGAAGTCCGGCGACGTTCAGGATGAAATCAATGGCGTCGAACATGAAACGTCAAAGGTGGCACGAGTGCGATGCGCTTTTCCCGTTTCATGAATTATGCGTTACATCATCTTCAACAGCGTGTCCGCCATTTCGCTTGGCGTGGCAGATACACCAATGCCGGCAGCTTTGAAAGCGTCAATTTTGGCGGCCGCTGTTCCTTTGCCGCCGCTAACGATCGCGCCGGCGTGGCCCATGCGCCGGCCGGGCGGAGCCGTGGCGCCCGCAATGAATCCCGCGACAGGCTTTTTGCAATTCTTTTTAATCCATTCCGCCGCTTCTTCTTCCGCGCTGCCGCCGATTTCGCCGATCATGATGATGCCGTGAGTGTCGGGATCGTCGTTGAACATTTTTATGACGTCGAGATGCGATGTGCCATTGACTGGATCGCCGCCGATGCCGACGCAGGTGCTTTGGCCGACGCCGCGCTCGGTCAACTGCCAGACCGCTTCATACGTCAACGTGCCGCTGCGGGAGACCACGCCGATGTGGCCTTTTTTGTGAATGTAACCGGGCGCGATGCCGATGCGGCAGCCGCCGTTTGAATCCTTGCCTTCGCCGGGGGTCACGATGCCGGGGCAATTCGGCCCGATGAGGCGCGTTTTTTTGCCTTCCATCGCTCGCTTCACTTTAACCATGTCATTGACGGGAATTCCTTCGGTGATGCAGACGACCAGTTCGAGTCCGGCATCCACACCTTCCAGGATTGCGTCCGCGGCGAACGGTGGTGGGACGAAAATGGCGGAAGCGGTCGCGCCGGTTTGTTTCGCGGCCTCGGCGACGGTATCGAAGATCGGCACTTTGTTTTCAAAGAGCTGCCCGCCCTTGCCGGGCGTGACACCGGCAACGATTAGCGTGCCGTAAGCGAGTGAAAGCTGGGCGTGCCTCGCGCCGAAGCTGCCGGTGATGCCCTGGACGAGGACCTTGGTGTTGGGTTTAACGAGAATTGACATGAGAAATTTATAATCTTGGAAATTTTACTTCGCGTGCCGTTTGTGAATGCAAATGGTGTTGCCATCCGGGTCGGAAATGAACGCCATCCGACACACGGGAGTGGGGAAGGGCTCCATCACAAACTTGACCCCTTTGGCGTGGAGTTCGGTGATGGCGGAATCGAAATCTTCCATTTCGAGACCGACGCTGCAACCGTCCGGGCGCGGTTGGAAACTGGGGGCGCCCGCGCCTAACGATAGGGTTCCGGCTCCGATGTTGTATTCGGTCCATTGCATGCCGCCGGGTTCGCCGACTGTCATCGAGGGTTTCAGGCCGAGAAGCTCTTCATAAAATTTCCGCGCCCGCGCCATGTCGGTAACGGGATAACAAGTGAAGGCGATCTCGATGACTTTGAGCATAGGTGCTGGATTATTTTATTGGCCAGGCAAGATTCCACATGAGTTCCGCGATTTCCCGCGACGCCTGCTCTTGCTTTGAAACCGGATAGGTAACGCGATAAGAGACGAAATAGCGGTCTGTCACAAGAAATTTTACGCCCGGCTCCATCAAGAAAACGTAAAGTTCAGAAGTCGAATCTTGAGACGAAAGACCAAAGGTATATTTCAAAGAGAAAACTGCTTTTTTGCCCTTAAAACTTTCCGATCTCTGGGTCAGCGTGTAATCCGCTTCACTAATTAGTTTGGCATCGGGATGAGCCCTAAAAATATCCCCTTTGCATTGTTCAAAATGAGAGGTTAGCAACGATTGCCTGGCCCCTTCTTGTTTGGGGGCCGGAGTAAGAGCAACATCCTTGGGACCAGGATAGACGAAGATGGTGGCAGCAATGGGGAGCGGATTATTGTAACCGATCCCAATATCTTTTCCGGCTGGATCAAATTTTTCCACACGACTCCGATGAAACCCGCCCAAGTTCTTCGGAAAGGAGAATTTCGTGGGTTGATGGATGTAATCCGACGAGACAGCTTGAGCAGGGTTTTGCCCGGTCGTGTTTGTCGTTTCGCAGCCGCCAAGGAGGCAGCATGCGAAAACAAACGCAATGGACTTTACCGATCTCATCGCCATTTAGTGGTTCACCGCTTTAACTACTTTCTTCGCCGCGTCAGCCATGGAGTCGCCGGTGATCAACGTGAGGCCGCTTTCAGCCAAAGTCTTTTTTCCGGCGGCGACGTTGTTGCCTTCGAGGCGGACAACGAGCGGGAGTTTCAATCCCGTTTCTTTCACCGCGGCCACAATCCCGGTGGCGATGACGTTACAATCCATGATGCCGCCGAAAATATTGACCAGGATTCCCTTCACGTTCGGGTCTTGCAAAATGATTTTGAAGGCCGCAGTGACTTGCTCCTTGCTCGCGCCGCCGCCCACATCCAGGAAATTCGCGGGCATGCCGCCGAAGTGTTGGATGATGTCCATCGTGGCCATCGCGAGGCCGGCACCGTTCACGAGACAGGCGATGCTGCCATCAAGTTTGATGTAATTGAGATTGAACTTGCCGGCTTCGGTTTCGAGCGGCGCTTCTTCGGCGAGATCGCGCATGGCTTGAATGTTCGGGTGGCGATAGAGCGCGTTGTCATCGATGGAAATTTTCGCGTCCACGGCGAACAGGCTCTGTTTGCCATCGGGATTCAACACGATGCAGAGCGGGTTGACCTCGACGAGGGCCGCGTCGCATTCCCAGGATGTTTTATAGATTCCCGCGATGAGTTTTGCGCCGGCGGAGATTAAATCACCTTTGAGGCCGAGCGCGGCGGCAATTTTGCGCGCCTGGTAAGGCATGACGCCGACGGCCGGGTCGATCCATTCCTTGACGATTTTCTCCGGCGTGTGGGCGGCAACTTCCTCGATGTCCATGCCGCCTTCGGTGCTGGCCATGATGACCGGGCGCGAGTTGCCGCGGTCGAGCAGCACCGCGACGTAGAGTTCTTTTTGGATATGTGGCGCGGCGGCGACGAGCAGTTTGCTGACGAGGCGGCCTTCGGCGCCGGTTTGTTTGGTGACGAGCACATTGCCGAGCATGTTCTTCGCGGCGTCGAAAACTTCTTCGGCGGTTTTGACGAGTTTGACACCGCCTTTGTAACCGCTCTTGAACGTTCCCTTGCCGCGTCCACCGGAATGGACCTGAGCTTTGACGACGAGAAGTTTGGCGCCATCCGCGAGGAGCTTTTCAGCAATGGCCTTCGCCGTTTCCGGTTTGTCGCAAACCTCGCCGGGCGGTACGGCTACCCCGTATTGGGCGAGAAGTTGCCTGGCCTGGTATTCGTGAATATTCATCTTGAAATTTTGTTTAGAATGTCAAATGACGAATGGTCGATCCATTCGTCATTCGTTATGCGTCATTCGCTTGGTTATTTTCGGTCTTTGATCGCCACGTAGTGATTGAGTGTCGGCCCGGTATAAATCTGGCGCGGACGATAGATGCGAGTGGGTTGATCCATCACTTCCTTGTAGTTCGCAATCCAGCCCGGCATGCGGCCAATGGCGAACATGACGGTGAACATTTCCACCGGAATCCCCAGCGCGCGCATGATGATGCCGCTGTAGAAATCCACGTTCGGGTACAGCTTGCGCTCGACAAAATAGGAATCGTGCAGCGCGGCCTCTTCGAGACGCTTGGCAATGTCGAGCAGAGGGTCACTCACGTGCATCTTGGAGAGCACTTCGTCGCACGCTTTTTTGATGATCTTGGCGCGCGGGTCGTAATTTTTGTAAACGCGATGGCCAAAACCCATGAGCTTTTTGCCGCTCGTTTTGTTTTTCGCGTCATTGATGAACTTGGAACCGTCGTCACCCGTTTTATGAATATCGTCCAGCATCTCGAGGACGGCCTGGTTGGCGCCGCCGTGCAGCGGACCCCACAGCGCGCAAACACCCGCCGCGGTGCTGGCGAACAGGTTCGCCTTGCTCGAGGCAACCATGCGCACGGTCGAAGTGGAACAATTCTGCTCGTGATCGGCGTGCAGCACAAAAATCAAATCGAGCGCTTTCACAATTTCAGGCTTGAGATCGTAATCCTTATACGGCAGCGAGAACATCATGTGCAGGAGGTTCGCCGTGTATTTGTATTCCGGATTCGGATAGATCGTCGGAAGACCGCGGGACTTACGATAGGCAAACGCCGCAATGGTGCGCACTTGCGAGATCAAACGCGCTACCTGAACCTGGAAAGCATCCGTTTCCGTGGAAATCAAATCGGAATCGAAACAGCCGGCGGCGTTGATCATTGAGGAAAGGATCGCCATCGGATGCGCTGTGGGCGGAAATCCTTCGAAATGATGTTTCATGCTCTCATGGAGCAGCTCGTTCTCGGTCAGCAAGTCGGAAAATTTTCGGAGTTCGGTGCTGTTGGGCAGGTGGCCCCAGATCAGCAAATGCGCGACCTCCATGAAGGTGGATTTCTCGGCCAGTTCCTCGATGGGGATGCCGCGGTAACGCAGAACCCCTGTCTCGCCGTCGATGAAAGTGATGGCGCTTTTGCACGAACCGGTATTTCCGTAGCCGTCATCCAAAGTGATGCAGCCGGTCTGGCTGCGGAGTGTCGAGATGTCAATGCCGCGCTCATGTTCGCTGCCTTCGATGATGGGCAATTGGTAGCTCTTCGAGTTTAATTTCAGTTCGGCAGTATTTTCCATATTCGTAACAACTTCCTTCCAAAATTCATAAACGCAAAAATTAGTGAAAAGAAAAAATTCAAGCAATCACAAACGGCATTTCTCTTGAATTAAAATCCGCTCACGTGCAGAGTGCGGCTCCGTGAAAAAAGCCATTTGTGCAGTATTGTTTGCGCTGATGTTCGTGCCGTGGACGCACGCGGCGAGTCATCGCTATGACGTGCGTCCCAATTACGTGCCGCTCAGCGAGTGGGCGCGAGCCAACGTCTTCACCGTTCGATGGCTTGAGCGTGACAAGACCGTGGAGCTGACCGGACGAGGATCGCGCATGACGTTCAACGTGGATTCGCGGTCCGATGCCCGGAAGGCGCAGGTCAATGGAGTGCAGGTCTGGCTGGCGTTTCCAATCCTTTACCAGAACGGCAGGGCTTTGATTTCACAAATTGACCTGGTCGAAACTTTGGGGCCGGTGCTTTCACCGCCCAAGACTCCGCCCGGATTCAACGTAAAAACCATCTGCCTCGACCCCGGTCATGGCGGAAGAGACCCGGGAAATCGCGCGGGTTCGAACGAGGAAAAAAAATACACGCTGCTGCTGGCGCAGGAAACGAGCGCGCAACTTAAAGCGGCGGGTTTCAATGTCATTTTGACGCGCAGCAGTGACACTTTTGTGGACCTCCCGGCGCGGCCCGACGTGGCGCGCAGGCGCAACGCGGATTTGTTCGTGAGCCTGCATTTTAATTCCACCGAAGAGGGTCGCAACGAGGTCAAAGGCACGGAGATTTTTTGCCTCACGCCGGCGGGCGCGACTTCCACGAACGCCCGGGGCGAGGGCGACACGCGCTGGGTCGTCGGAAATCGGAACGACGAAAAAAACATGCTGCTCGCGTACCAGATGCAAAAGTCATACGCCAAAAACCTGGACGTGGAGGATCGGGGCGTGAAACGCGCGCGGTTCCAGGTGCTGCGCGAGGTCACGGTGCCCGGCATTTTGATTGAAGGCGGCTTTATGTCGCATCCGACTGAAGCCAGGAAGATTTACGATCCGGTTTATCGCAGGCAAATGGCCCGCGCAATCGTGGAAGGAATTCTCGCTTACAAAAATATCCTCCAGGGACGAGGATCGGAAAAGCAAACCGAGGCTTCCAAAAAATCCTCCGTCAACAAGCCTTAATCCGCTTTGCTTTTTCCGCCGCCGCGTTTTCCGCCGGCAATCATCACGGTGCCGGTCAGAACACCCACGGCGAAGAATCCAAAATACATTAACGCGGCCGGGACTTTTTGGGTTTGCTTCACCAGTGGCGGCATCGAAAGTTCCACGTCCTGGCGATTATTCATCCCCATGATGACGAGGAGTGAAAGGATAGCGATCACAAAAATTGTTTTCAAAAGCAGTTTAGGATTCATAGGTCAAGTGGGCCGAGCGTAGTACAACAAATCGGTAAACGCAAAGCGAATGTGGCGGCGAAGCACAAAACGTGAAACGTGAAACGTAAAACGTGATTGCGAGGTGATTCCGTTATTCACGTTTTACGTTTTACGTTTCACGTTCCACACTCTAGCTTCGCGACGTGAGCATTGTTACCAAGACGGGCGATAAGGGAACGACTGCGTTGATGTACGGCCGGCGCGTGCCGAAGAATCATCCTCGCGTCGAAGCGTACGGCGCGGTGGATGAACTGAACGCGGCGCTCGGGATGGCCCGGGCGACAGCGGAACACGAGTTGGTGGGGGAAAATTTGTTGCGCATCCAAAATGAACTGGTCGTGTTGATGGGAGAACTGGCGACTGCGCCGGAGGATTTGTCGCGTTATCTCAAGGATGGATTTTACCAGCTCAGCCCGGACAAGACAGCCATGCTCGAGGAACTCGTTGTCCAGATTGAGCCAAAAATTTCGTTGAAGGATTGGGCGATGCCGGGCGCGACGATTCATGGCGCGGCCCTTGATTCCGCGCGGGTCATCTGCCGCCGGGCGGAGCGGCGCGTTTGTTCGCTTCAGGAAACCGGAGATTTGGGGAACAGCGAGATCGTCGTTTACTTGAATCGCCTCGCCGATTTGCTCTGGCTCCTGGCGCGCTGGGTGGAACTCAAGCACTCGTAAACGACAAAGAGTTCGTCGCCAACGCGCTTAATCGATTTTAATTTAAACTGCGCGGCGTCGGCCAATTTTATAACGCCCGCTCCTTCTGCAATGGTGGGCGCGGTGCGCCCGCCGAAAATTTTTGGGCAAATCGTCAGGTGCAATTCGTTGACGAGGCCAGTGCGAAAAAGCGCGTCGTTCAGATCTCCGCCGCCTTCGCAGAGTAATCGCTTCACGCCCCATTCTTCGCGCAGCCATTGAAATGCCTTGCGGAAATCAACGTCATCTTTCCCGAAACTCTTCACGTGCTTCGTGACCGTCTGCAACTGCTGAAGGGAGGCGTCGGACGCGCGATCCGAGACGAGTACGATCACCGGTGAAAATTTCTTATTAAAAATTTCCGCCTTTGGATTCAAATTTCCGCTCCGCGTTGTTACAACGCGCAAATTATATTCCGCCAGCCCGCGGCGAATTCTCATGCGCCGAAATTTCGCTGATCCCGGCCCCATGGTAATGGGACCCGATTCGACCGTGCGCGCCCCCGCCATCACCGCATCCGCCGTCGCGCGCAGTTGGAACATGTGCTCCTTGTCCCGCTTGCTGCCGAAGGAAGACACTGACCGATTGGCGGTGGCGATTTTGCCGTCCGCCGTAATGGCCATGTTGATGAAAACAAAGGGAAGTTTCGGGATTCGAGTTTTTAGTTTCGGGTTCACAGGCCGCGGTATTCTAACTCGAAACTCAAAACTCGAAACTCAAAACTGTTTTAAAGAATGAGCATGGCATCACCATAACTAAAAAAACGATACCGTTCGCGAATGGCTTCGGCGTAGGCGGACATCACCATTCCGCGCCCGCGCGTTTCACCCGGCGCGGCAAACGCGCTGATGAGCATGAGCAAGGTGGAGCAGGGGAGATGAAAATTGGTGAGCATTACGTTCACTATTTTAAAATCGCGCGGGGGGAAAATAAAAATCCTCGTGCGGCCACTACCGGCGACGAGCCTTCCTTCATGTTCGCTGGCGACGCTTTCCAAAACCCGCACGCTGGTGGTGCCGACCGCGATGATGCGGCGACCCGCGCGCCTGGCGTCGTTGATGGTGCGGGCGGTTTCCTCGCTCAGGTTATATCGCTCCTCGTGCATTTTGTGCTCCGCTAGAGTTTCAGTTTTCACCGAGGCAAAGGTTCCGAGACCGACGTGCAAGGTGACGAAACAAATCTGAACGCCGCGCGCGCGAATTTCTGCGAGCAGCGATTCGGTGAAATGCAATCCAGCGGTCGGCGCGGCCACGGAGCCGGGTGGTTGCGCGAACACCGTTTGATAACGTTCACGATCCGCTGCGGCTTTGCTCGCTTTCGGGCGGCTGATGTACGGCGGCAACGGAACTTCCCCGAGGCGATCGAGCTCATCGAAAATATTTTCTGTTCCGGTAAAACGAAGGCGGCGGTGTCCTTCCTCGTTTATTTCCATTACGGCCGCGCGCACTTCCGTGGGTTTGCCGGCGTCAGTTAAAATTATTTCTGTCCCGACCCGGGCGCGTTTGGCGGGGCGCATCATGGCCCACCAATCGTTCGCCGCATTTTCTTCAAGCAGGAACATTTCAAACTGGCCGCCGCTTTCCGCATTCGTTCCGCGCAGCCGCGCGGGGATGACGCGCGAGTTATTGAAGACGAGCATATCGCCTGGCTGAAAAAATTCCAACACGTCGCGAAATTGGCGGTGCTCGATTTTTCCCGAATCACGATGCAGGACCAAAAGGCGCGAAGCGTCGCGCGTGAGCGCCGGCGTTTGCGCGATTAGCTCGGGCGGAAGTTCAAAATCAAAGTCGGCCGTTTGCATTGCGCGGGCATGCTAACCGGGAACACGGGATAGCAAAGGGTAGATTTTGCCGGTGGGGGTCGAAGTGGGGCGAGTCTGATACTGGGCGGGCCGTTTTGGCGCTCCTATTTTCGCTGGAGCCGGGCAATGCGTCCGACAAGCGCGAAATCTTCGTTCTCCGACCACGGTCGATTGTGGCATTTGAATCACAGTACGCTAGCAGTAGTGGTTTTTGCCCCCTGTAAAATTTGTTAATAACTTTGGGATAAGCGGAGTGGATTGTTATTGACGGCAATGGGGTAAAATGGTTTAAAAGGGGGCGTTGTGGGGCAAAAGACGTTGTAGGGCCTCACCTGTGGATAAGTCAGAAGCATGGAATCCGAGAAGACAAGTGGGCCGACGTATTATAATTCGCTCTATAAACATGGAGTGGATGAGAAACGACGTATTCAGATTCCTGCAAAGTGGCGACCGGCGAAACCGAATGTCGAGTTCACGTTGATCGTCTGGCCGAAGTCGAAAGAGGGTCCGTGTTTGCGCGCGCTGCCGCCGGAGGAGATGGCGCAGTTGATGGGAGACATCGATGCGATGTCCAACTCGGACCCGAACAAGGTGGTTTTGAAAAGATTTATCGGCAGCGAATCCGTCCAGGTTGCCTTAGACAAAGCTGGACGGGTTTGTCTGCCAGACGCAATGGCGTCAGCCGCGGGCATCAAAGACGAAGCGATGCTGGTGGGTTTGCTGGACCGGTTTGAGATCTGGAATCCTGAGCGTTATGAAAAAGTCCGTGCATCCGACGCCGTGATGGCGCAGGAGGCATTCAAAATGATGGAGTAACCATGAGCCTAGGAAAATTACTGACAGCGGGAAAAAGTCTGGTGGGTTTGCACGATTCGAATGGGCGCTATCACTTGCGAAAGGGCGCGCTGCCGAAATTCGAATCGGCAAAGAATCCCTTCGCCGCGAAGCTGCAGGCCGAGGTGTCCGAGCGCGAACCGAATTTGCCGAAATTGACGCCGGCGGAGATGGCGGCGGCAGATTTGAAGAAAACGCAACGAATACCGCTGATTGGCGAACCCAAAATCGTCGCGAAACCGGAATCGAAGCCGATTCAGCCGATTCAGCCGATTCAGCCCATGCAGCCGACTCAACTGGTGAGACAGGCGGAACCTGTAACGTCCGCCGCGGTGGTGGATGGCTGGCTGAAAAAAATAAATCCGATGGTCTGGTTCGGAAGTCGGAAACCCGCCCAGACAAAGCCGGTGATTCGCCGATTCAGCAAGGGTCACGTGCCCGTCCAGGGCGAACTCTCGTTGGATAACATCAAAGTGATGCGAAATGATTTAAGTGAGGCGGATGTGGAAGTAGTGCCCGCCAAATCGCGGCCTACGGCATCGCAGCCGTCCGGGGACGCCGCCGCGGCGGTGATGACGGTGCCCGAGTTGCCGTCGGCAAGAAGGGCGTTGGATTATTTAAACGATAGGTTGCTCGGTAAACATTAACCAATAGGAACCTGATGCGTGTCACCCGAGTTCGTTCACAAAACAGTGATGATGGCGGAAGCGTTGGACGCGCTGAAGCCGAAGGCGGGCGGTCGGTACGCCGACGGAACAGTCGGTGGGGGTGGACACGCGGAAGCCATATTGGCCACGAGTTCACCGACTGGATGGTTGTCTGGATGCGATCACGATGGCGCCGCGGTGGAAGCGGCGAATAGCCGATTGGCGCCCTTTGCCGGGCGCTTTGAAATACGGCGCGGAAACTTTGCGGAGTTGGGGGATTGGGTGGCGGCGGGGAGTTGTGACGGGGTGCTGCTGGATTTGGGCGTGAGTTCGCCACAACTGGACATGGCCGAGCGCGGCTTCAGTTTCCAGAAGGAAGGCCCGCTCGAAATGCGGATGGATTTGCGGCAGGCGAAGACGGCGGCCGATTTGGTGAACAACGCGAGCGCCGAAGCGCTGGCGAAGATTTTTTGGGAATACGGCGGCGAACGGGA
>Ga0193718_1000283_pt1 | contig 11783 bp, 13 predicted proteins | sample U2a1metaG_FD_144918 | JGI IMG/M metagenome (GOLD analysis project Ga0193718, IMG submission 144918) | Soil microbial communities from a riparian zone of the East river system, Colorado, United States - U2a1 | ecosystem: Environmental > Terrestrial > Soil > Riparian zone | place: USA: East River... | reverse complement strand
TGATACCACGGCGGTGCGAGAGGTTTGGGAAGAGATCGGCTTGCGATTGGCGAAAGTTCCGGAGCGATTATTCAAAATTTCCGCCTGCGCGGAAACGGATGAGGAATTTGTCTGGGTTTACCGTTGCGAAAGCGAGGGGCCGTTTGAACTGAACCGCGATGAAATTGACGAGGGCGGGTGGTTTGACACGGAAGAGGTTTCAAGCTGGATGAAGGGCCATCCCGAGGAGTTTGCGAGTGCGTTGCTCTACATCTGGCTAAAGATAATGACGAATAACGAATGACGGATGGCCGGAGCACGCGCGTGGCTCCATTCGTCATTCGTCATTCGTCATTTTTCCGTCGGCGCGCCCGCGCTTGACCTCCCGGTAACCCTCCTTTACGTTGCGGCACTAGAGATGAAATCTGATATGAAAAACTTTTTGGTTCCGATGGTCGTCGAGCAAACCGGACGCGGCGAACGTGGCTATGACATTTATTCGCGCCTGTTGGTGGATCGCATCGTTTTCCTGGGCACGCCCGTGGATGACATGGTGGCAAACCTGATTATTGCCCAGTTGCTGTTCCTCCAGATGAGCGATCCTAAAAAGGATGTTCATCTCTATATCAATTCACCCGGCGGCAGCGTGACTGCTGGCCTCGCGATTTACGACACCATGCAGTTTTTGACCTGCGACGTGAACACCTATTGCATCGGCCAGGCGGCCAGCATGGGGGCGGTGCTGCTCTGCGGTGGCACCAAGGGCAAACGTTACTCTCTGCCGAACGCTAACATCATGATTCACCAGATCTTGGGCGGGGCGGAAGGCCAGGCCACCGATGTGGAGATCCGGGTACGTTATATGCTGAAATTGAAGCAGCGGCTCAATGGAATCATTTCCAAGCATACCGGCAAATCCATCGAGCAGGTGGAAAAAGACACGGATCGCGACAATTTCATGACGCCGGAAGAAGCGAAGGCCTACGGTTTGGTGGATGAAGTCGTACAATCGCGCAAAGAGATTCCAAATCTCGCCGATCACGCAACGAGTTTGATTGATAAAAAAGAATAACGCGGCAGAAAACATTTAAATCTTAAAGTCCCTTGGCTCGCCCAACGAACATAACGCTGTGCAGCTTCTGCGGTAAATCACACGCAGAGGTGAAGAAACTCATTGCCGGCCCGGGCGTTTACATTTGCGACAATTGCGTCGTGCTCTGCAAGAACGTCCTCGACAAGGAATTTGCGGCCCAGACCAAAAAACAAAAACCGCGCGTCACGGTTCCCAAGCCCGCCGAAATCAAACGGCAGCTCGACAAATATTGCATCGGACAGGAGCACGCGAAGAAGACTTTATCCGTCGCGGTGCATAATCATTACAAACGCATTTTGCAGGATATTCCGGCGAAGGGCGAAACTTCCGAGGAAACCGAGGCAACCGACGCTCCGCAAGATCCGCACGCGGAGGTTGAAATCGAGAAGAGCAATATTCTCATGATCGGACCGACGGGGTCCGGCAAGACGTTGCTGGCCCGCACGCTGGCCCAAATCCTCGATGTGCCTTTCGCGATTGCGGATGCCACCACGCTGACGGAAGCCGGTTATGTGGGTGAAGACGTGGAAAACATTATTTTGCGCCTGTTGCAAAACGCCGATTACGACGTGAAGCGCGCGCAACGCGGCATCGTTTATATTGATGAGATAGATAAAATCGCCCGCAAGACGGAGAACGTGTCCATCACGCGCGACGTCTCCGGTGAAGGCGTGCAGCAGGCGTTGCTCAAAATTTTAGAGGGAACCACTTGCAACGTCCCGCCGCAGGGCGGCCGCAAACATCCGCAGCAGGAATATATCCGCGTGAATACCGCGGATATTTTGTTTATCTGCGGCGGCGCGTTCGTTGGGCTCGAAAGGATTATTCAACGCCGGCTCGGCAGGAACGTGATGGGTTTCCGCGCCGTCGAAGACAATTTCAAGACGGCCAGCCACGTGCGGGACAAGGTTCTGCAATATGTCGAGCCGGAGGATTTGTTGAGCTTCGGTTTCATTCCGGAATTCATCGGCCGTTTGCCCATGGCAACGGTGCTGAGTGAATTGACCGAAGAGCAATTGGTTTCAATTCTTACCCACACCAAAAACGCGCTCACGAAGCAATACGCCAAGTTGATGGCGATGGAAGGCGTGGAGTTGGAATTCACGGCGGATGCGCTGCGCGAATTGGCCGCCCAGGCCGTCAAGAAAGGCACCGGCGCGCGCGCGTTGCGCAGTCTGCTCGAACGGCTAATGCTGGATGTGATGTTCGATGTGCCGAGCAATGAAGATATTCTGCACGTGAAAATCACGAAACCGGTCGTGGCCGGGGATGCGAAGCCGATTATCCGCCGTAAGGCGGATCAGAAGGCGGCGTGATTCAATCGCGGAGATCGTCCCTCCGAAATTGAACTCCGATTTTCACTTTCGCAGCTTGTGGAATCTCGCGTTCCGGTTCATTCTTTCATCATGCAACTGACATTGCCTGAATCCGTCGAGGCGACGTTGTCGCCAAGCAAGGCCGCTTTGCATCTGGCGATCGGCCTGTTTGTTTCCGAAGAAGCAACGCTTGGCCAGGCGGCGGAAATCGCTGACCTGACGCAGGCTGCATTCCTGAAGGAACTTGGAGCGCGGCACATTCCAATTCATTACGGCATGGATGAGTTGGCCGAGGATTTGAAAGTGGTTGAATCTTTCCGCCGCTGATGATTGTCGTCTCGGGCACTTCGCCCATTACGGCTTTGCTCGCCGTGAAAGAGGCGGAATTGCTGAAGGAACTTTTCAAAGAGGTCATCATTCCCGAGGCAGTTGAATCGGAATTGCTCCGAACTCATCCGACCTTACCCGTGTGGCTGCGCGTCCAACCGTTGCGCGAATTGTCGAAAGCCAATGCTTACGCGCTCAGTGTGGATCGCGGCGAGGCCGAAGCGATTGCGCTGGCGGAAGAACTTCATGCCGACCATTTGTTGATCGACGAGCGCAAAGGGCGGCGTCTTGCGCAGCAACACGGTTTGCCGGTGATTGGTTTGCTCGGCGTTGTCCTGCTGGCTAAGCACGCAAAGTTGATTTCTTCCGCCAGAACGTTATTGGAGAAATTAGATCGAGAAGGGGGAATCTATTTAGCGGAAGAATTGAAGAAAGCGGCTCTGAAAACGGTTGGGGAATAGATTTCAAACTCCAATATCCTCATTCCAAAGCTCTGGTCGGGCTTTGATGAAATCGCGCATCAATTGGACGCAGGTCGGATCCTGCAATATTTCCACCTTCACACCTTGGGAGCGGACGTATTCTTCAGGGCCCTGGAAGGTCACGTTTTCACCGACGACGATGCGCGGGATTTTGTAGAGCAACGCCGCGCCGCTGCACATCGGGCAGGGTGAAAGGGTCGAGTACAGCACGCAACGCTGATAAATCGAGGCCTTGAGGCGCCCCGCGTTTTCGAGGCAATTCATCTCGGCGTGATGAATCACGCTGGCGTGTTGCACGCGCTGGTTATGGCCGCGCCCAATGATTTTGCCATCACAAACGAGCACGGACCCGATGGGAATGCCGCCCGCCGCCAGGCCTTTTTTTGCTTCTTCAATCGCTGCTTCGAGAAAGGAATCCATGGCTGGTTCTAACGGTTGTTCCCGGAGGTTTCCAGTGAAAAAATAACACCCGGGCGTATCTGAATTTTACAAAACATTGAAGAAAAGTTGATTCAATCCTGCTGTTGGAAAATCCGCTCGCTCCCGCAGGACAAAGAAGCACAAAAAATGTCTCTTAAAGCAGACGGTTTTAATTTATAAAGAATAAAACATTTTGGTCATTTGACCACGTATCTGTTTAGCGTGCGAGGAGAGAGATTTCCCGAGTTTAGTGGAATTTGCTTGTACATAGCGGTGTTTTTTGGCTGGATGAGCGGAGATGAGCCAATCCGCGACGTTAAAGGCTTCGTTGGAAAGCTTGCGCGATCAACCCGATCGGCTGATCGATATTATTTTGCGTCAGGCCGGCGTGATTGAGGAACTGCGGGTGGAGATCCAAAGCCTCAAGGACCAGATCAAGGATTTGCAAGAGCGCAACGATGGTTTGAGCGCCAAGGTAGCCGTCTTGGAGCAAAAAACCGCCCGACAAGCAGCGCCCTTTCGTATTCCGGAACAGCAGCGCCAACTCCACCCTCAAAAGCCCGGACGCAAAGCGGGCCATGTCGGCAGTTGCCGCCCGGTTCCCGAAGTGGTGGATGAACCAATTGAGGTGCCCCTGACGGCTTGTCCCCAGTGTGGCCAAAAGGTGGAAGAGGCGCGACCGGTGGTGCAATACCTGGAGGAACTGCCCGTGGTGCGCCCGCGCGTCGTTCGGTTGACCACGCACCAAGCATATTGTCCGGGTTGCCGCCGAACCGTGCGTTCAACTCATCCCTTACAAGTCTCTTTGGCGCGCGGGGCAGCGGGAGTGCAACTGGGGCCGCGGGTATTGGGTCTGGCAGCCACCCTTAACAAGCAATACGGCCTGACGGTGCGCAAGACCTGTGCGGTTTTAAAAAGCATTTTTGGACTGAACCTCAGTCCGGGAGGATTGGCTCAGGGACTCAAACGAATGGCCGGCAAACTGGAGCCGGCTTATGAAAAGTTAGTGGCTCGTCTGCGCGACGGTCCCTATGTGCATAGCGACGAAACCAGCTGGTGGGTGGGTGGTCCGGGCTATTGGCTGTGGGTGTTTGCGGACAAAAGCACCACCGTCTATCGGGTGGCTCGCGGGCGCGGACGCCAGGTGCTCACCGATGCTTTGGGCGAAGCTTTTGCGGGCGTGTTGGTCAGCGATTGCCTGGCCACCTACGATGACTTCAATCCGCTACAACAGAAGTGTTATAGTCATCATCTCAAAGCCATCAGCCACGCCCAGGAAGATAGTCCCAGCGTGTGGCTGGAAGACCTGCGCTGGCTTCTGCAGGCGGCTATGGATTTAAAGCACCACCCCAAGGAAGGGCAACGGGCCGCTTTGGAACAAAAACTAACGGGCTTACTGGCCCAGCCACGGCCCACCAATGTGGAAGAGAAAGTTCGCCGCCGAATGGAAAAACAGAAGGACCATCTCTTCACCTTTTTGGATCATGCTGAAGTGGATGCCACCAACAACCTTGCTGAACGCCAACTGCGGCCTGCGGTCATTGCCCGAAAAGTATCCTGCGGCAATAAAACAACCAGCGGCGCCCGCACCTGGGAGATCCTCACCAGCCTGGCCGCCACCGCCGCTCAACAGGGCGAATCCTTCGCCACCCTCGTCAGCAAGGCCGCTCTGCTAAATCCCGCACGCTAAACAGATACTTGTATTCGCGTAAATTGGGCAACTGATTTTTTATTTCGCTTCTTCATTCTTCAATAAAGTATCGGTTTAGTTCTTCAATAGGGTATCGGTCTGGTTCTTCGATAAGGTGTCGATCAAGAAAATCCTTGGCTCAATTTTTTGTCCTCCCTTCACCCTCTCCGCCGGTTTGTAAACACCAAACGCCAACCGCAGCATCAATTCAAATTTCTTGCGTATGCCACGGAAATTAAATGCGTGAGCTGCCCTGGACGGGGAAAAGTGCGCCCTTGCCGGTTGCGCGAGTGGCGTATAACTTCCTTCCCAGAACCTCGGCGAAAGGAATTTTGTTATGTCACAGACTGGCCGGCAGACAATCAATACGAGCAACGTGCTTTCCGTCATTATGGGTGGTGGTCAAGGCACGCGATTGTTTCCGCTGACCAAGGAGCGGGCCAAGCCGGCCGTGCCGCTCGCGGGCAAATATCGCATCGTTGATATTCCAATCTCCAACTGCATCAATTCGGGCCTGCGCCGGATTTATCTGCTGACGCAGTTCAATTCGGCATCGCTGCATCGGCACATTTCGCAGTCCTACAAGTTCGACCATTTTTCCGGCGGGTTCGTGGAATTGCTGGCCGCCGAACAGACGTTTGCTGACACCTCCTGGTACCAGGGTACGGCGGATGCCGTGCGCAAAAACCTGATTCATTTTCTCACCCATGATTTTGAGTACCTTTTGATCCTGAGCGGCGACCAATTGTATCGGATGGATTTTCGGGAGATTATCAGCCAGCACGCCGAAAGCGGCGCAGACATCACCATCGCCACCATTCCTGTTTCCCGGCGCGACGCACAATCGTTCGGCATCATGCAAATCAACGAGGAACGCCGCATCACGCGCTTTGTGGAGAAGCCGAAGGATACCGCGGTGCAGGACTCGTTGAAGCTGCCGGAGGAATGGTTCCCGAAGTTGGGCATCACGGATGGCCGGGAATTGTTTCTGGCGTCGATGGGCATTTATGTTTTCACGCGGGACGTGCTTCGGAAGCTGCTCGAGAACACCCACGCGGATTTCGGCAAGCACATCATTCCCAGCGCCATCGAGACGCACCGCGTTTTCTCGTACGTGTTCCAGGGCTATTGGGAGGACATCGGAACCATCCGCTCATTTTTCGAGGCGAACATTGATGTCACGGCGGAATTGCCGCGATTTAATTTTTTCGACATGGGCTCGCCGATTTTCACGCGCCCGCGCTTTCTGCCCGGGTCCAAGATCAACGGCGCGGAGGTGGATCACGCCGTGATATCCGATGGGTGCATCATCAATCACGCGAACATCCAGCACAGCATTATTGGAATTCGCAGCCTCGTCGGCGCGGGAACGGAACTAAATCGTGTCATTCTGCTCGGCTGCGATTACTACGAATCGGCTGAATCCATCGAGTCGAACGAGGCAGCGGGTCGTCCGCGAATTGGAGTCGGTTCCAATTGCAAAATCGAAAATGCCATCATTGATAAGAATGCGCGCATCGGAAACAACGTCGTGATTTCCCCGACAGGCAAACCGGAAAATGCAGACCATCCTTTGTACTTCATTCGCGATGGCGTGATTATCATTCCCAAAAACGGCATTGTGCCACACGGAACGGTGATTTAATTCCCCGTTTCTTTTCTTCGTAAAATGCCTCGTGCTTGACAGCATAAGCCCCGTCTGTCATCTCCAGAATTGTGATGAAGCCTTTGATTTCCGCTCTCTGTGTTTTTGCGTGCGGTGTTTCGAGCGCGCAGACGAATGTCTGGCAACCGTCGCCGGGACACGCGCAAATGCCGATATGGCCGAGGGCGGCGCCGGATGCGCGGCCGGTCGCGGGACCGGAGATTGTTAGAATAAGCGAGCCGCCGAAAGCAGGCGGCCGGCCCGTGATATTCGTGGACCGGGTCTCGCAGCCCACGATGACGGTTTATTCGCCGAAGGGAAAGAATACCGGGGTTGCGGTAGTCGTATTTCCTGGCGGAGGCTACAACGAGCTGGCCATCGATCTCGAAGGCACGGAGGTTTGTGATTGGCTGACGTCCAAAGGAATCACCGGTGTGCTGTTAAAATACCGCGTGCCGACCCGGAGCTCAGCGGCGTATGGGGAGTCGCCGCCGGCGTTGGAGGATGCGCAGAGGACATTGGGGCTGGTGCGCTTTCACGCCGCGGAGTGGCAGATTGATCCGCACAAGATTGGAGTGATCGGATTTTCGGCAGGAGGACATCTGGTGACAGCGATGAGCACGCATTTTGACAAGCGTTCGTATCCAGCGATAGATGTGGCGGACAAAGAAAGCTGCCGCCCGGATTTTGCGATCGCTTGTTATCCGGGGCATCTGTGGGATTACGGAGAAGATCTTAATTTGAATCCGAATGTTCCGGTTACGAGCCATACGCCGCCGACATTTTTGTTACAGGCGGAGGATGACCACGTGGATGGAGTCGAACAGTCGCTGGTTTATTACGTTGGACTGAAGAAGGCCGGGGTCCCTGTGGAGATGCATTTGTATGCGGAAGGCGGGCACGGGTTTGGGTTGCGGCACACGAAATTTCCGATTACGGGATGGCCTCAGTTAGTGGAGACGTGGCTGGGGACGATCGGAATAATTCGGGAGTGATGGGCCTTCTGTTCTCGGGAGCGCCGGCGTCTCGCCGCCTCGCAGAAAAAATCGCCGCCGAGACGGCGGCGCTCACAGGCTGCTTTAGAAAAATTTCTGGCGAGAAGGCAAATGGTGAGGCAAAGTAGCTATCATGATTCTGTTTTATAAACTGCTTTTGGCTGCCCTGTTTGGTTACGCCATCATGTCGTTGTTGTGAAAAAGTTTCGTTACCTCGGTGACGGTTTGTTTCTGATTTCGTGCTCGTTATATGCCCTGAATCGCTGGTGCATCAGGCCTCACGTCCACAGTGCTTTTATGCGGTTTCATTTTAACGATCTCCTGATGATGCCGTGCGCGTTGCCGCCGCTCTTATGGATGCAACGCCGGCTGCGCTTGCGCACCATGGATGATCCGCCGACCTGGGGCGAAATCGCGCTTTACCTCGTTTTTTGGTCCATTCTTTTTGAGGTGATCGGCCCGCATATCATGCGGCGTGCGACGGGCGATCCTTGGGACGTGGTGGTGTATGTGATTGGGGGCATTGGCGCCGGGTTGTGGTGGAATCGGCGAAAAGTTTTTTCGCGGTGGGCTGCGCATGAGCTTTGATGTCCTTGCGCCGCACTACCGCTGGATGGAGTTCGTGCTGGCGGGAGACAAACTTCAACACGGGCGCACGGCATTCCTCGGGCGGGTCACCGAAGCAAAAAAAGTTTTAATTCTCGGCGAAGGCAACGGGCGCTTCCTGTTGGAATGCCGGCGAAAATTGCCCGACGCAAAAATTACGGTCGTGGATGCCAGCGCGCGAATGCTGTCTCTGGCTCGCCGGCGGCTGGCGGGGCAGGGGATTGATTGCGAACGGATTGAATTTATCCACGCGGATGCGCTCACGTGGATGCCGCCGGCGGGTGATTATGATTTAATTGTCACGCATTTTTTTCTGGATTGTTTTCGAGGAGACCAATTGCAGCCGTTAATTGCGAAACTCGCCCGCGCCGCGGCATCTCGCGCAAATTGGTTGCTTGCCGATTTTCAAACTGCGGAATCGGGCCTGCGCCGGCATCGCTCGCGTTTGATTTTATGGGGAATGTACCGGTTCTTTCGCGTCGTGACGCGGTTGCCGGCAACCGAGTTGATATCGCCGGATGCGTTTCTTCAGCAGCACGGGTTCAGGCTGCGCGAACGCGAAGCGTATGACTGGGGGTTGCTTCACTCAGACTGGTGGCAGCGAGCCGGGTAGCTGCCTGAACAGGGAGCGCGGAATTCATTCCGCGTTTTCCTGTGCGATTTGCGCAAGAGGCGAAATGAATTCCGCGCTCCGCTCCGTTATCGCGGTTTTGCGACAGTGTTCGTCTGGGATACCGCGGCAGGCTTGTAAATCCCAGCCTTGATGAAAGGCTCCAATTGCGCGCCGTAACCTTGCTTTTCCATTTCTTCCACTGGAATAAAACGCAGCGATGCCGAATTGATGCAGTAGCGCAGATGCGTCGGCCCGGGACCGTCGTCGAAAACATGTCCCAGGTGCGAATCCGCGGTTTTGGAGCGGACTTCCGTCCGTTCCATCCCGTAAGTGTTGTCGTCGCGCGAGACGATTTTGTCGTTCGACACGGGCTTGCTGAAACTCGGCCAGCCGCAGCCGGAATCAAATTTATCCAACGAGCTGAACAGTGGTTCGCCGGAAACGATGTCCACGTAGAGACCCGGTTTATGATTGTCCCAAAACTCGTTCTGGAAAGCGGGTTCCGTGGCGGCGTGCTGTGTCACTTGAAATTGCATCGAGTTCAGTTGTTTCTTTAACTCGGCGGCTGGAGGTTTTTGAAAATTTTTCATATCCATGGAATTAGTGCCTGAAAATGCCGGGGTAACAGTGGGTTGCGAGGTCGTCGGTCCGGCGAGCAAAACGGCGGCGCACAGTGCGGAAACGCCCGCAATGGCGGCGACGGCGATGAGTGTTCGGTTCGCATTCATAATCATTCTAACATAACCGTCGCGGGCAGGTGCGCAAACCTTACAGGGAATTTATTTGGCCACCGATGTGGCGGGAGAATTGGTGCCAAAATGGGCTGGAGCGGCCTGAACCGGGGCCGCTGGCGGCTCGGTTTCGTTCACGAAACTTTCCAGAATGCTGAGGTAGCTATCCAGCGCGACGTCGGCTTGCGGTCCCAACTCAGCTTTCAATTGGTGAATTTGCTCAATGCCCTTTTTCGCTTCATTGCGGATATCGTTCGCGTTCAGCTTGCCGGTCATTAAACCGGAAACCAGCTCATCGTATTTCTGGTTCGCCGCCGGATTCGCGCCGGTCAACATTTGCTGCCGGACCTGCTCGATGAAATTCGTGTTGGCGCCCATGCGACGAAGGGCGGCAGTGACATCCGTGTTCGTCGGAGAGACCTTTGCCGTGCGGGGGACGGGAGCGGTAAAGTTCGGAACGCCGGGCGCGGCATTGGTCGCCGCGCTCGTGCCCATGGTCAGGGACGAAACTTTCTCTCGCGGCAACGTTATTTTCCCGAGCACGTCGCTTTCCAGCACAATGGAATTGGAAGTCATTGAGAGAATCTTGCCGGAATAATGATCCCCGTTTTGCATCTGTAATTGATCGGCGCGAAGTCCGGTTGCAACTAACGTAAGGACACAAGCTGCCAAAATGGCGAGGTGATTCGGGGTGGTCGCACTCATTATCGGCAAGTTATCACAATCCGCTGCGACGGCAAATCTTTGTCCTGCACCGACCGCGGCCGGTTATTCATTCGCGACCAGCCGATAACCGACCCCGGGTTCCGTGATGAGCAGTTCTGGCTCGCCAGGATTTGCCTCCAATTTTTCCCGCAGGTAAGCCATGTAAACGCGCAGGTATCCGGTTTTATCAACATCCTTCTCGCCCCAAATCTCGCGCAGGAGATGACCGTGGGTGAGCACTTTACCGGCGTGTTTCACAAACAGGCAAAGCAACGAATATTCCGTGGCCGTCAATTTCACTTTGCTGCCGGAGACTTTCACCGTCCGTGTCGCGAGATCCACATCCAAAGTTCCGGAGTGAAAAACCGTTTTGTTTTCGGCGGGCTGAACGTGTCGTTGAGCGACGCGCAACCGGGCGAGCACTTCCCCGGTGCTGAACGGTTTCGTGATATAATCATCCGCGCCATTATTGAGCGCGTTTATCTTATCGTCTTCGTGACCACGGACGGATACCACCAGGATGGGGGCACGGCTCCACTCCCGCAAACGCTTCAACACCACGGTGCCGTCCATGTCCGGCAACCCGAGGTCGAGCAGAATGGCGTCGGGATTGCAGCGCGCCGCTTCGCCGATGCCGTCCTCGCCGGTGGGCGCTTCGAACACCTGATAGTCGTGTCGTTCGAGAAAGACTCGCAGCAGGCGGCGAATCTGGACTTCGTCCTCGATCAGCAACACGGTCGCTTTTTTGGCGGTTGAATCAATCACAGCTTTGTTTCGTGCGAATTCGAAATTCTGTCGAGCGGCAGGCGGATTGTAAAGATTCCTCCGCCACCCGGGCAATTTGCCGCCGCGACCCGCCCGTTTTGGGCTTCGATAAAGCCTTTCACGAGCGAAAGGCCCAGGCCGGTGCCGCCCGTCGGCGCGTTTGGCCCGCGGAAAAACTTGTCGAAAATGCGGGGAATGGTGTCCGGATCAATTCCCGGACCGCCATCCGCGACGGTCACCACGAACTCTCCGTGTTCGAGATACGCTTTGAGTTGAACAGCGGTGCCGGCAGGCGTGTGGATCGCAGCGTTGGAAAGCAGGTTCATCAGCGCCTGCTGCGTCATGACAAAATCCATGGTGACGAGTGGCAATTCCGGCGCAATTTCCACGGTCAGCTTGTGGCGGGCGAATTCCTT
>Ga0193718_1000282_pt1 | contig 11814 bp, 10 predicted proteins | sample U2a1metaG_FD_144918 | JGI IMG/M metagenome (GOLD analysis project Ga0193718, IMG submission 144918) | Soil microbial communities from a riparian zone of the East river system, Colorado, United States - U2a1 | ecosystem: Environmental > Terrestrial > Soil > Riparian zone | place: USA: East River... | reverse complement strand
TTGCCGTCGTCATTTTTTGCGGTCGGGGACGGTTTGACGGGCGTCTTGGTGGTGTTCGACTTGCCGGTCACCAACGTGGTGCTGATTTGCGGAGTTTGTTTGACGGGCTTGGGCTTGGGAGCCGGCGCGGGACCAGGTCTTTCTATTTTTATCGGGTCAGGCTTCTGTGTGTCTTTCGGCGGCTCAACTCTCACCTGCGGCTGCACCGGCGGCGTCACGGGAGCCGGAGGCTGTTGCACTGTGGGAGTTGGCGGGGGCGGATTCGCCTTTGGATCGCCGCCGCCCGCGAGCGCGCCTTCAATAACTTTATCGGGAATGAAATCGATCGGTTTGAATGCCGGACCCGTGTCTCTCGCCAGAAACGCGGCGCTCACAAATAAAATGATCAGCAGCGACAGGTGGAATCCTATCGAAGCAATGATGCATTTTTTTTGCAAACGGTTCATCGTTGGTCCTTCGGTTGTTCGGCCAGGGAGTAGCGCGTGATTCTATTCCGAACGCAGCCATCCATCAGCGCTGCCAAGTCTTTCGTGTGGCTCTCACCGTCCGCGCGGATATACACAATCAAATTGGGGTTCGCATTAAAATCAGCAACCAATTGCGCGATGACCTGATCCAGTTTCATCGGGCGGCGGTTCATGGCGTAAACGCCCTGCGCGGTGATTTCCACCGTGCGAATATCGTTCTTGGTAATCTGCTGCTTATCCGGCGTGCCGCTGCCCGTGGGTAATTTCAAATCGAGACCCTTTTCCAACAGCGGCGTGGTGATGACGAAAATAATCAGCAACACGAACGCAAGGTCGAGCAGCGGAGTGATATTGATATCATTCAGCGTGACCAACGAATTGCGTTGTGAGAACCTTCGCATAATTTATTGTATCAGGTGTGTGGCGCCCGCAATCAGGTAAAGTCCCCGTCCTGACTCCTGATACCTCGCACCTGACACCTGTCCCCGACACTCAGTCTTCCAAATATTCCGTTTCAATTTTCGACACGATTTCCTGCGCGAAATTGTCCAGTTCGACCGTCAAAACCCGCAAGTTATGTACCAGCCAATTGTAGCCGAACATCGATGGAATGGCGACCAGCAGGCCGGCAACCGTCGTAATCAAAGCCGCGGAAACACCCGGCGCCATGGCCGCCAGCGAGGCGCTGCCTTGCTGGGCAATGTGACCGAAGGTGCTCATGACGCCCCAGACCGTTCCGAGCAATCCGAGGAACGGCGCGCCGCTGACCGCGATGGCCAAAAGGATTAGACCGGATTCGAGCTTCAAAGACTCCTGCGCGACGGCATTTTCCATGGTGCGCTTCACATGCTCGATGCCTTTGATGGAAACGAGGCGCTTGCGGCTGTTGTCGGGATTTTTCAGGCGCGCATCCAATTCGATGCTGCCGGCCTGGTAAACCTTGAACAACGGGCACGCTTCGGCCTGGACGCGGCGGTCGAAGACATCGAGGACGCCTTTTTGCGAGCGGAATTCGGCGGTGAAGAATTGGTTCAGCTTCTTGGCCTGGCGCATCTGGATGGCTTTGGAGATCATCACGAACCAGGCCATGACCGAGAAGATGATCAGGAAGAAGATGATGACCTTGGCTTCCGGGGTCGCTTGATCCCAGATATAAACAAGTTCAAACTGGCTTTTGCCAGTGGCAAATAAAATAGGCACGTTCACAGCACGATCCTTCTCCGCGATCTTGGTCGTGAGGAACCGAAGCGCCCAGGCGGAATAACAACAAATTGACGTCTTTTGCCGATTTCAACAATCGACAGCACTCTTTCTAACAACGTCTGGGAAAAAAGCAAAAACATTTTGCATAAATATGTACCGGAGATTTTACCTCCTTGTCTAGTGTGTTATCACCTATTATACCCAACCCATGGCCACGCTGACGATTAAGCTGCCGTCACAACGGGCGCAGGCGGATTTCAACCTGCACCGATGGGCTGAATTGATTGAAGACCCTGAACTGGCAAAAATCGAGGGCAGGGTTGAAACGGACCGCTTCGGACGGGTCATTTTGCACTCTTTCGCGATTGCCGCCCACGGGAGCTATCAAGCTCAAATCGTCTGTTTACTATACTCCCGCATGTCGCAGGGCCAAGTCCTAACAGAATGCCCGATTTCCACCGCTGATGGCGTCCGTGCCGCCGATGTTGCCTGGGCATCGCCGGAGTGCATGAAGGAATTGGGCAACCGCGTTTGTTTTGCGCATTCACCGGAAATTTGCGTGGAGGTGCTTTCGCCCGGCAACACCGAAGCTGAAATCCAGGAAAAGATGGCGCTTTATTTTGACGCGGGAGCAAAAGAAGTCTGGCTCTGCGAAAATTCCGGTGAAATGAAATTTTTCCTGTCGCCGGCCACGCCATCCGCTCGAACTTCAATACTGTGCGCGGATTTTCCTGCGCAGATTCAATTGCGCTGACTGCCGCGAGGCGGTCCTTCAGTTCATTCCGCTTGCCAGCGAGCGGCAAAGCATCGCACACTTCAGTTGTCGGTAAGGTTGTTCCGAATCCTAATATATGGATGGTGGCATAGTCATAATCATCCTCCTCGTACTGGGGGTTCCGCTGGCTCTCGCCATCTGGCTCATCGTCCGCGCCGTTCAGGCTGGCACCCATCTCGACGAAATTTCGCGGCGCCTCGGTTTTTTGGAAGCGGAGGTATTACGCCTCAAGAAGGAACGCGAAGCGAGGCCCGAATCCCGGCCGATATCAGCTGTCCCGCATACGCCTGAATCCACGCCGGCTAAACCCATCGAACCGCCGATTGTTCCGCACCCGGTAAGTCCACGGCCATTTGTCCCGCCACACATCCTGACGCAACCAGAGCCGGCCTTTGTGAAATCTGAACCGGCGCGCGCAGAATCTGCGGCAGCGCCGCCGGTAATGGAAACGGTCCAACCCGTTCGCGAACCTGCGCCGCGCATTAATTGGGAACAATTCATGGGCGTGAAAATGTTCGCGTCGGTGGGCGGGTTGGCGCTTTTTCTTGGTGTGGCGTTCTTCGTTAAATACTCGTTCGATAACAATCTCATTTCTGCTGAACTGCGCGTGGCCATCGGGTTCGCGGTCGGTCTCGGCTTGCTGGTCGGGGGCGTGTTGATTTCACGCAAGAATTATCTCGTGCTCTCGCACACGCTGTGCGCGACGGGTGTGGTCATCCTCTACGCGATCACGTTCGCGGCGCGGGCCTATTATCATTTCCTCAGCTGGCCGGGCGCGTGGTGGGATGCGCTGCCGGCATTCGGTATCATGGTGTTGATCACGGCCACCGGCTTTCTGCTCGCGGTGCGCTTAAACGCCCTGGTCGTGGCCATCCTCGGCATGCTCGGCGGTTTTCTCACGCCCATCCTGCTCTCGACGGGCGTAGATAATCCCGCCGGGTTGTTTGGCTACATCGCGATTCTGGATGTTGGGTTGGTCATTGTGGCGCTGGGCCGTCGTTGGTTTTTCCTCACGGCGCTGGCCGCCGCGGGAACGGCGCTGCTGGAAATTGGCTGGGCGCAAAAATTTTTCGTGGCAGGAAAATATTTCGAAGGAAACAAAATCTTCATCGCGCTTACCGTCTTGCTGGGATTCAATTTGCTTTATCTGGTTGCTGCCTGGTGGACGAAACGCCGCGGCCAAACGGACCGCTGGTTGTCCGGTTCCGCGCTCGGGCTCGCCGCGGTGGCGCTTGGGTTCACGCTGGCGTTTCTCACCTTCGAACCGCTCGCGCAGCGGCCGTGGTTGATATTCGGTTTTGTTTTCCTGATTGATTTGGAAATTATCGCGCTGACGCTGCTCGATAATGAAATGGCGGTGGCGCAACCGATCGCCGGCCTGGGTGTCTTCGCGTTGCTCGCGGTCTGGACCGGGAATTCATTGACCAACGAAATGCTAAATGCGGCGCTGGTGTTTTATTTCATCTTCGCCGTGGTTCATGCGGTGTTTCCGGTGGTGTTGCAGAAAAAACGCGGCCTCACGAGTTCGCTTTGGGGCAGCCAGGTTTTTCCTCCGCTGGCGCTCGCGCTGGTGCTGGTGCCCATTCTTCACCTCACCGAAGTGTCCTTCATCGTGTGGCCGTTCGTGCTGCTGGTGGATGTGCTGGCCATCGGCCTGGCGGTAATGACGGCTTCCATCCTGCCGGTGATCATCGTGTTGTTGTTGACGCTTGGCGCGACGGGAGCCTTGATCTTCAAAATTCCCGAAACGCTGACCGGCCTGCCGAGTTCATTTTTCCTGCTGGGCGCATTCGCGGTGTTCTTTTTCGCCGTGAGCCTCTGGCTCATCCGCAAATATTCGCCGGATGTTTTTAAGGCGGGTCTGCGGTTTGGCGATGACTTCAACAGCCCGGCGGATGTCGCCGCGGTGTTGCCGGCGTGTTCCGCCGTGCTGCCATTTCTTCTGCTCATCATGGCAACCATGCGTTTGCCGGTGACGAATCCTTCGCCGGTCTTTGGCCTCGCGCTGTTGCTGGTGGTGCTGTTGCTCGGCGTCACGAAATTGCTTTCGCTCGACTGGATGCCGGCGATTGGCCTCGTGTGCGTGGTGGCGTTGGAATGCGCGTGGCACTTCGAACATTTCGGGCGCACTTTGGGCGTGGTGCTGCCTTCGTTGTCGCTGACGTGGTATCTGGTGTTCTTCGCCGTCTTCGCACTATTCCCATTTTTATTCCTGCGGAGATTTAGCGAAAAGATCGTCCCGTGGGTCACGGCCGCGATGGCGGGTCCATTGCAATTTTTTCTCATCTATCGGCTGATTAAAGTGGCGTATCCGAATCAAGTGATGGGTTTGCTGCCCGCAGCGTTTGCGGTTCCCGGTTTGCTAAGCCTGGTCGTCATTTTGAAAAAGGTTCCCGCCACCAGCGCGGCGCGGATGAGCCAGCTTGCGGCATTCGGCGGCGTGGCGCTGTTTTTCATCACGCTGATTTTTCCGACCCAATTTGAAAAGCAATGGATCACCATCGGCTGGGCGCTGGAAGGGGCGGCATTGCTGTGGTTGTTCCATCGCGTGCCGCATCCGGGTCTGCGGCTCGTCGGCGTGGGACTGCTGATGGCGGCGTTTGCCCGGCTCGCCAATCCTTACGTCCTCGAATATCATCCGCGCGCCGCAACTCCGATTTTCAACTGGTATCTTTACGCTTACGGCCTGGTGACGGTTTGTTTGTTCGTCGGCGCGGCATTGCTGGCAGCGCCACGAAATAAAATCGGCAGTCTCAATACCCAGCCCATTTTGTTTACGCTCGGCGTCGTGCTCGCTTTTCTGCTGGTGAACATCGAGATCGCGGATTTCTTCAGCGAGCCGGGTTCCACCTTGACCTTCCAGTTCAGCGGCGACTTTGCCCGCGACATGACTTATTCCATCGCGTGGGCGTTGTTCGCGCTTATTTTGCTGGTCTTCGGTATCTGGAGGAAAATTCCGGGCGCGCGCTATTCCGCTCTGGGCCTGCTTAGCGTCACGATTTTGAAACTCTTTTTCCACGATCTCGCGCAACTGAATCAATTGTATCGCATCGGCGCGCTGGTCGGCGTGGCGGTGATCGCCATGCTCGCGTCCGTGGCCTATCAACGTTTCTTCGCCGCAACAACGCTCAAACAGGCTCCGCGAAATGAATCGCCTCCGTAACCAACCAAACATTTGGCTGCTTGGCGGTTTGCTGGCCGCTGGTTTATCTGTTGCCGCGTTGAAAACGAAGCCCCCGCCGGATTTTCCGGAGGATGGCGCTGTGCTCGATGTCTCCGGCTGGAGCTTTCGGAAGAGCGTTGAAATCATTCGTCCTGGCGCGCAACAAATCGAACTCGACCTTGACGTGCTTTCCCACGCGCAACGGGGCTTTGAGGACCTACGGCTGATGCGCGACGGCGAACAGGTTCCTTACGTCATCGAACGCACATCCATTCAGCGCGTGTTGATCCCGAATGTTACGGTGACCAATTCAACCGCACCTCCGGCATTCACCAGCTGGTTGTTTACATTGCCGAAATCCAATCTACCCGTGACGCGCCTCAGTTGCATTGCGCGCACACCGCTGTTTCAGCGCGAAATGAACCTTTACGAACTGATCTTTGATGAACGCGATACAAGCTACAATTACTCACTCAAGACCGAGACATGGACGCAAACACCAAATCGAAAGAGCAAGGAATTCTCTTTAGAGTTTATTCCTCCCGAGCAAACCGGTTCGTTCGTATTGGAAACTCAAAACGGCGACAATCCACCGATTGAATTGGAAAGCTTCCGATTCTTTTATCAGGCGACGCGGCTGTTTTTCAAAGCCGAAGCTGGCGACCAGTTATTTTTGTACTACGGAAATTCTCGCGCCGACCGGCCACATTACGACTTAAACCTCGTGGCAGATCAATTACTCGCGGCGGGCAAAACGACCGCGACGCTCGGCAAGGAAGAGCCATTGAAAAAATCCGGATGGCGCGCGATTGGGACATCCGGGAGGGGTGGCATGGTCTTCTGGGCAATTCTCGCACTCGTGGTCGTGGTTTTGCTGGTGGTTATTTCACGACTGCTGCCGAAATCCGATTCTCAACCGCCCAAATAAGCGCTCTTCACCTGCGGGTTCTGGCGCAGCGCCGCCGAGCTGTCCTGCAAAATAATCCGTCCGGTTTCCAGGACGTAACCGTAATGGGAAATTTCCAGCGCGAGATTGGCGTTTTGTTCCACCAACAATATCGTGATGCGCCGCTCGCGATTGATTTCCACGATTTTCTCGAAAATCGTTTTCACCAGCAACGGGGCGATGCCGAGCGAGGGTTCATCCATCATCAGGAATTTCGGCTTGCTCATCAGCGCGCGGCTGATGGCGAGCATTTGCTGTTCGCCGCCGCTCAGCGTGCCCGCCACCTGGCTTCCGCGCTCTTTCAAACGTGGGAACATGCCGAAGACAAAATCCATTTCGGCGCGGATGACGTTTTTATCCTTTTGCAAATAGGCGCCCATCATCAAATTTTCGTGGACGGTCAGGTTCGCGAAAACCATTCGGCCCTCGGGCACCTGCGAGATGCCGAGCTTTACGATTTGATGCGGCTTGAGGGATGCGATATTGTGCCCGTCATACAGAATTTCCCCGGAACGCGCCTTCAACAAACCTGAGATGGTCTTCAGCGTCGTCGTTTTGCCCGCGCCGTTTGCGCCGATGAGTGTGACGATGTCGCCCGGCTTGATCTGCAAAGAAATCCCGTGCAGCGCGTTGATCGCGCCGTAGCTCACGCTGAGATTCTTAATTTCAAGCATCGGTTAATTTTGAATTTTTAATTCATCCCCGAGATATGCCTCGATTACTTTCGGGTTTTTTCGCACTTCTGCCGGCGCGCCTTCCGCGATTTTGATGCCGTAATCCAACACCGCGATGCGTTCGCAAATGCCCATGACAACCTGCATGTCATGTTCGACCAGCAACACGGCGATATTATATTTGGTCTGGATGAATTGGATGAGTTTCATCAGTTCGACTTTCTCGCTCGCGTTCATTCCGGCGGCGGGTTCGTCGAGCAGAAGCAGCTTTGGCCGCGTGGCGAGCGCGCGAACAATTTCCAATCGGCGCTGGTCGCCGTAGCTGAGGCATTTCGCCGGTTCATCGCAGGATTTATCGAGATGGAAGATTTGCAGCAGCTCCATCACTTGCGCGGTGATGGTCTTTTCTTCCTCGCGAAAAGTTTTGCCGCGCCACAAGCCATGCGCGATCCCGCTCTTCACATGGCGATGAAACGCCACGCGCACGTTGTCCGCCACGCTCAAACTGTCAAACAGCCGAATATTCTGGAACGTGCGCGCAATTCCGTGCGCGGTGATTTGAAACGGTTTCTGTCCAACCAGCGAGTCGCCGCAAAAGGAAATATTTCCTTCTGTTGGCTGATAAACGCCCGTGATTAAATTAAACACCGTCGTTTTGCCCGCGCCATTGGGACCGATGAGCCCGATCAATTCCCGATCACAGATTTCGAAATTCAAGGCCGATACCGCCGTCAATCCGCCGAAGCGGATGGTGCAATCGCTCATTTGCAGCAAACACGAGGCGGACGCGCTCACGTGGTCTTCCTTTCCGCCAGCGCGCGTTTGCGCGGCGTGAAAAGCCCCTGCGGCCGCGTGAGCATGAGCACGATCAGCAGCAATGAATAAATGATCATCCGAAATTCTGCCACTGGACGCAGCACTTCCGGCAACACGGTGAGAATGACGGCGGCGAGAATGACTCCGGTCGTATTGCCCATACCTCCGAGAATCACCATCACGACAATCTCGATTGATTTGATGAAATCGAAACCTCGCGGATCAATCGAAAGTTTGTAGTGGCCGTACAATCCGCCGGCGATGCCCGCGAAAAATGCGCCGGTCAGGAACGCGACGATTTTGTATTTGGTCGGATTCAGTCCCATCGCTTCCGCCGCGACTTCGTTGTCGTGCACCGCGAGAAATCCTCTGCCGTAAGTCGAGTTGACCATGGCTGTCACGGTGTAAACGGTGAGCGCCGCGAATGCGAACACCCAAAACAAATTGGTGTAACCGGGAATACCATTTAGCCCGAGCGCGCCTCCGAGCGCGGGAATGTTTCGGAAAATGACGCGAATGATTTCGCCGAATCCTAGTGTGACGATGGCCAAATAATCGCCTTTCAACCGCAACGATGGCGCGCCGACCAGAAGACCGGCAAGCGCGGCGACGATTCCGCCGCTGAGCAGCGCCAGAAAAAACAGGAGGGCAATTGCGGCACTTCCACTGCCGAGCGTCGAAAGAAATCGCGGCCCGAAAAAAATGGATACGGCCGCGGACGTGTAAGCGCCCACGGCCATGAAACCCGCGTGTCCCAGCGAGAATTGCCCCGTGTATCCGTTGATCAAATTCAAGCTGACCGCGAGAATGATATTGATGCCGATGCCGATGATGACATCGAGGAAGTACGGGTTGATATACCCGGATAAGGCTTGCGCGACGAGGCTCGCGAGAATCGCACCGAACAAAAGAGTTTTGGCGCGTGGAAGCATGGGTCAGTTTCGGAGGGTCAGAGTGCGCCGGCACTTCGTCCGCTGTTTTCGACCTTGATTGATTTCACGTGAAGCCGGATGCGTCATGACTCAGACTTTTTCCACTTCCAACTTTCCGAGGAGGCCGCCGGGGCGAAACAATAAAATGAGAATCAGGAGCGTGAAGGCGATGGCATCCGTCCAGGTGGACCAGCGGCTGCCGTTGGAAAAACTTTCGATGACGCCGATCACCAGGCCGCCCAGCGCCGCGCCGGGAATATTTCCGATGCCACCCAGCACGGCCGCGACGAAAGCCTTCAACCCGGGCAACACGCCCATGAGCGGATCGATCGCCTGGTAATTCATCGAATAGAGAATGCCGCCCGCGCCGGCCAGCGCTGAGCCGAGTCCGAAGGTGAACGAAATCACGATATCATTATTGATGCCGACCAGTGACGCGGCCACGGGATTGAACGACAACGCCCGCATGGCGGTGCCGATCTTGGTTTTCATCACGATAAATCGCAGACCGATGAGTAAAACGATGGCGACGACAAACACCGCAATTTGATTACTCGAAAGAATCAAGCCGCCAACGGTGAACGAGGTCGAGGGAAATAAAACCGGCGAGGGTTTTGGTGAGGCACCAAAGATTTTTTGGCCGGTATTTTCCAGCAGCAGGGAAACGCCGATTGCGGTGATGAGTACGTTAAGTTTTGAATGGGAACGCAGGGGGCGATAGGCGAGCCGTTCGATGACCATGCCAAGCACCGCGCAGATGAGCATCGCCCCAATCAGAACCGCGAAGCCGCCGCCGAAAGTTTCGCGCGGGACATATTTGGAAAGGTAAAAACCGGCAAACGCGCCAATCATGAAAACGTCGCTGTGCGCAAAATTAATAAAACGCAACACGCCGTAAACCATGGTGTAACCGAGGGCGATGAGCGCGTAAATCGCTCCGAGCGAAAGGCCGTTGAGCAGCTGCTGTAGGAACTCGTTCAAGGATTAATCGTTTCGACGTATTGGAATTTGCCGTCCTTGATGGTGATGATGACCGCCGCTTTCGTTGCGTTGCGATGTTCGTCCAGGGTGGTTATTCCGGTCACACCGGGAAAATCTTTTGTTGCCGCAATGGCGTCCCGGAGCTTGGCGCCGTCAGTCGTGCCGGCGCGCTTAATGGCGTCCGCCAACACCATGGCGGAATCGTAACCGAGGGCGGCCATCGCATCGGGAGTCTCGCCGTTATTCCTGGCCTGAAATGCTTTCACAAACGATTGCACCGCCTCCGACTTGTCCTGCGGAGAATAATGCGTCGAATAAAAGCAGCCTTCGAGGGCGCTGCCACCGATTTGAATCAGCTCGGGAGCTTCCCATCCATCACCGCCGAACAGCGGCACCTTGATTCCCAGTTGACGCGCCTGGAGCACGATCAATCCAGCTTCAGTGTAATAACCAGGAACAAAAATTGCCTCGGGGTTGGCCGCCTTGATGGCGGTAAGCTGCGCCTTAAAATCCTTGTCGCCACCGCTGTATTTCTGCTCAATCACCAACTCGTTGCCATCGGCCAGAAAACGTTCGCGGAAATATTGCCCCAAACCCGCGCTGTATGCCGAGGCGGCGTCCGAAAGCATCGCCACGCGTTTTGCCTTCAATGTTCCCTCCGCGAATTTAGCCATCACCGTTCCCTGGAACGGATCAATGAAACACACGCGGAAGATGTAATCACCCATTTCGGTGACTTTCGGATTGGTGGACGAAGGAGAGATCTGCGGAATTTTGTATTGCTGACAAATAGGCGCGGCTTCAAGCGAGCGCCCGGAGGCGACTTCGCCGAGGATCGCGACCACATTATCCCGCGTAATCAACTTGCGCACGACCGTGGCGGATTGGCCCGGCTGCGATTGGTTGTCTTCATAGACGAGCTCAATCTTTTTGCCCATTACGCCGCCGGCGGCGTTGATTTGATCGATCGCGAGGAGCGTTCCTTTGTGTGACGATTGGCCAAACGCGGCTTCTTTTCCAGTCAGCGAGGCGAACTCGCCGACTTTGATGGTGTCGGCCGCAGCGCCGCCGGACCCGCCACTCTTGCCGCAACCGCTGGCCCACAAGAGGCACGACAGCGTCGCCGCCAATAAAAATTGTCCACGCCAGTTCTTCATAAAATCTTTTCGCGTCCGCCCCGGTTCAATGCCTGAACGTCAGGCCCTTTGGAAATCGTCTAACCGTAAAGAAATGCCGTTTGAGTTTCAACCCTCAATAGTGGCACGGGCATCTTGCCCGTGCGAAGGCATCTGAAATCCTCGAATACTCGAATAGAAAAGGGACGCACGGGCGAGACGCCCGTGCCACCAGGGAACGGCGCGCGAAAAATTATTTGACGTACCGGCCGTGCCTACCTACCGTTCGGTAAGTTCCTGATGGCTATACACGCTCTGAATTCGGAGACGCGCGGGCAGATTTTGCGCGCCGCCCTGAAACGATTCGCCCATAACGGCTATTCCGCCGCCTCGGTGCAGCAGATCGTGGATGAAGCGAAGGTCTCGAAACCGGCGTTGTATTATTATTTCCGGGACAAGGCCGGGTTGTTCCAGGCGCTCGTGGATGAGGCGCATGATGAGCGGTTGCGCCTGATGCAGGCGGCGGTCGCGCGCGGCAAGGATTTGAAGGCGCAATTGGTGGAGATCCTGACCGCCTCGTTTGATTATTTGGAGAAAAACCGGGAGCTGATGCGCATCGCGTTTGCGACGGCCTTTGCCGCACCGGGTGAAATGCCCGACGGCCTCCGCTATTCGGACAAATGCGAGCGGAATTTTGAGTTTGTGCATTCGGTGATGAAGAAAGCGCTGGCCGCGCGGGAAC
>Ga0193718_1000281_pt1 | contig 11842 bp, 11 predicted proteins | sample U2a1metaG_FD_144918 | JGI IMG/M metagenome (GOLD analysis project Ga0193718, IMG submission 144918) | Soil microbial communities from a riparian zone of the East river system, Colorado, United States - U2a1 | ecosystem: Environmental > Terrestrial > Soil > Riparian zone | place: USA: East River... | reverse complement strand
AGAAGGTGGTCGAGCACCGCGAGCGGAAATACGGTCATAGTAAATTTGGCTGGGAGCGATTTGTGCGTGGATTTCTGGATTTGCTGACGATCACATTTGTCGGCAGGTTTGCGCGCCGGCCGATGCATTTTTTCGGGACGTGGGGAATTTTGTTTTTTGTTATTGGATTTGGATTTACCGTGAAGTTGATCTGGGATAAGGTTGATGCGCAGTTCATTTCAAAAATCCCCGTGAAGCGGGAAATAGTGGAGCAACCCATTTTTTACCTTGCTCTGGTGGCCCTGGTGATCGGCGTTCAGCTTTTTGTAACAGGCTTTCAGGCTTTTTGGCCGAGTTGCTGGCGCGGCAAGGGGTGTCGAAGAGAGATTATTTGGTGATTGATACGGTGGGGGCGGAGGTCACCTCACCCCCGGCCCCTCTCCGAGGCGGAGAGGGGAGGAGTTTGAGCTAACGCTTTTTTTGAGATGGATTGGGGAATGACTTGTTCGCGGGGACAGGCCGTTGCCTACTGTCCTCACCCCCGGCCCCTCTCCGAAGCGGAGAGGGGGGAGTTTGCCTACGACGTACTGCTTACTGCCCACTGTCTCAGGATTTTCCAGTGAACTTTTCTTTCCGTATTTTTGTCCCCCTGTTCGTGCAAAGATCTTCAATGCAAGAGCAGGCACTTTGCCTACTGTTTATTTGCCTATTGCCTATTGATTCACTGGGGCCGACCGGTTTTGACAGGATGTGTGAGGGTGTATGCCAGCATGCAGGCTCATGGGGTGAGAGCCTTGAAAGATAGTCCCAACAACTAGCAGGCGAGTCTAACTACGCCATGGCTGCTTAATCTGACCTAAGGTTGGATTAGCTTATTCCGTCTAAGAGGCGGGAGGCCATCATCGCTCAGCGACTCCGTTTTGCAGGAGCTGAAATCGCGGTGTCGAAAAGCAGAACTGGGCAGCACCCCGCCTGAGACCACTCCGGCGGGGCTACGGTGGACGCAGTCTACTAAAACCCCCTCGAACGATAAAAAAAATTTCGACCTTTCAAATTAGGTAGTTTGCACCCTGGGCATGTTTAATGGCCGCAATGGGGAGATGGAAGTCAATACGAGAAATTTACAATCGTTTTACAATTGTTTACAACCTGTTTTAGGTTAGAACCTGTTTATACACTTAGGTTTAACATTAAGTAGGGCATGCTCAAAAACTATATCACGATTTCCTATCGACAGCTTATCAAGAACAAGACGTTAACAACCGTGAACATTCTTGGTTTATCTCTCGGTATGGCGGCGGCCTTATTGATTTATGAATACGCGGGCTACGAAAAAAGCTTCGATCGTTTTCATGGTAACCTGAACAATATCTACCGGGTAACAACACTGTGGAATAAAGAGGTTACTCCTGAGGATAAAAGGGCAACCACGGTACCCTGGTCCGGACCGGGGGCAAAAGAGGAGTTTCCTGAAATACGGGACTATACCCGTTTCGCGCCGTTCAGCGCATTTACAGGGGAAACCTGGGTGAGCTATCAGAACAGAAAGTTTGCTGAGGAAAAAATATTTTTTGCTGACCCCGGATTCCTGAAGATGTTCTCTTTTCCATTGACAGCAGGTGACAAAAGGACTGCATTGTCCGATCGATTCAGCATTGTCCTTACGGAAACCACTGCGAAGCGCTATTTCAAAAACGAAAACCCTCTCGGGAAAATTATTACGATAAATACACACGGTAATTTTCAGCAAAGTGGGTTTAAAGTAACGGGTGTGATGGAGGACCCTCCTGTTAACTCCCATCTTCAGTTCGATTTTCTGGTTTCGTATAGTTCTATTTGGTCTGAGTTGAGTACCGGCAGCACCTACTGGCATTGGGATTATACCTATTGCTACCTGTGGCTAAACGATCAAGCAGATCCCAAAGCGCTGGAACAGAAGATATCTCATCTTAGAGTTAAGCAATTTGGTGGCGAGTTAGGCGATTGGAACGATGAAATTGATTTCAAACTGCAACCGTTAAAAGACATTCATCTTTTTTCGTCATTGAAAGGTGAGTTGGCGATAAACGGTGATGGAGTAGCTGTATACTTTTTGACGATCATAGGCATCTGTATCCTGTTAAGCGCGAATTTCAATTATATAAACCTCGCTACTGTGAAAGCAGTGGAACGTAGAACGGAGATGGGTATCAGAAAAATCGTGGGGTCTACTGCCTGGCAACTGGCATCGCAGCTTTTGGTGGAATCGGGATTGTTGAATATGGTTGCCGCATTGCTGGCTGTAGTAATTTTTCTCATGTGCCAACCTTTGTTGAAGAATTTCACCGGGGTTGAATCATTCAACCTGCTACCCGCTTTACTCACCGCAGAAACGCTGTTCTGGATTGGGGCAATACTGACTGCTGGAATTGTCCTTTCGTCATTGTATCCGGTTGTTGTGCTTTCCTCTTTTAAACCGGCCCAAGCCCTGAAAAGTAGTAAGAGTAAGGGTAAGGGGGGAAAGATTGACCTGCGGAAATGCCTGATGATTGTTCAGTTTATCTTTTGTATCGGATTTACAGTCGGCACCTACGCACTGTACCGGCAGCTCCAGTATATGAAGAACATTGACCTGGGCATGGACATAGCCCAGGTATTGGTGGTGAAGGGCTTCGGAGGCCAGTCTTACGCATCGTATGAAAATTTCAAATCAAAACTTGATGCATTTCCGTCGATACAGGCGGTGGGTACGTCTTCCTCTGCACCCGGCGAGGAGATTACAAACCTCGGTTTACGGGCACGCGTCACTACGCAAGGGAGTAAATCATCTGTTGATAAAGAGCTGAAATTGATGACGATTGACGGAGATTTCTTCAAAACGCTGAACGTAAAGTTATTAGTGGGAAGAAGTTTTGACCCCTCCATTCCTTCAGACAAGGAGGCCGTCATCCTCAATGAAGCGGCAGCAGGCTTATTGGGCTATCAAAATCCGGGGGATGCAGTATATAGTAGTTTAACCTGGGGGCGTTCTATTATGGGCGAGGGAAAACGATACGGCATTATCGGTGTAATTCGGAATTATCATCAACTTTCACTCAAGAACAACCATGAACCATTGGCATTTATTTCCAACGTTACCAATGAATGGCAATGGAATAAGCGCTACTACTTCATCCGATTTGAAGATCATTCTACAAAAGCGAGCGTTAAGACCGTAATGCAAAATGTGGAGAAGGCGTGGAAAAGTGCCGTTAAAGATGAACCGTTCAATTACTTTTTCCTGGATCACTATTTTGACAGACAGTATAAGTCTGACACTACGTTTAATGCATTATTTATCCTTTTTTCGACCGTGGCCATTGTTATTGCCTGCCTTGGTCTGTTTGGATTGGTGGCCTATACAACACTACAACGAACGAAGGAGATAGGCGTAAGAAAAGTTCTAGGAGCATCTGTTCAGGGCATTCTTTCCCTTTTGGCTAAGGACTTTATCCGACTTATGGTAATTGCCGCCATACTCTCAGTTCCATTGATCCGGTGGGGACTTGAGCAATGGTTGAGCCAGTACGCCTTTAGAATCGAATTAACCGTATGGTTATTCATACTTCCTATTTCAATGATTATGATGATTGCGTTACTTACAGTAGCACTGAGATCGATGAAAGTGGCCGTAACAAATCCCGTTAAGAGTTTGAGGTATGAATAAACAGTATTCCCCGGAGCACGAGTGTTGGGAGGCAACTTGAGGACTTACTGGAGGAGATTAGAAACCGGGAAATAGGAAACGGCGTCGCACCTGAAAACAATGCCTTCAACTACGGCAAGATGACTAATGAAAGTCTCAAAGGAAGGGCAAGCTAGCTTATCGGCCTTGTCTTCCATTTTGAGTTTAATAGCCTCAATAGGGTCGGGGCGTCAGGATGGGAAAATGTTTGTCTTCGTAGGACTTGATCAAAAGAAGTACTACCTGCAGTGTTTCGCCTTCCGGAGAGGTTGGCTTCACCAGGTTATCAAACATTGTGTCTACCCGGTCGAGACTGGCTTGGTACTCTTTTCTGCCCTTTATTGTTTTCAGTTTCACCGTCATATCATAGGAATTGTTCGGTAAAGTTAATCAATGAGTTACAAATGCACCTCGGCTTCCATGCAAGACAAAAAGAATATTTGTACCTTTGGAATATGAGAACGTTACATCTAAATATCCCCGAAACGGTTGATTTTGACGACAAGGAAGCCGTAATGGCAATCGCCTCAAGGCTTTACGAAAAGGGCAAATTGTCATTAGGACAAGCTGCCGACCTCGCCGGACTTTCCAAGAGAGCGTTTATGGAAACACTCGGTAATTACGGAGTCTCCGTTTTTAATTACTCGCCCGACGACCTTGACCGAGACGTAGAAAATGCAAAGAACCATAATATCTGATACGAGTTGTTTAATCCTGCTTGGCCAGATTGGACGGAATATTTGTACTTTGAGAACGTTTTAACAACACTGATTATGTTAGTAGAAAGGACGAAAAAGGAGGTGATTATCCGGCTTCCAGCCTCGATAAACACAGATGACTTACAAGATTTTTTGAATTATGCCCGGTATAAGGAATTAACCTCAACTTTTCATGTTCCCCAACAAGTGGTGGACAAACTTGCTGACGAAATAAATAGCAATTGGTGGGCAAAAAATAAGAAAAAGTTGCTCAAGTGAAAGTTGTTGTAGACACCAACGTAGTATTTAGCGGGATTTTAAAATCGTCAGGTAAGATTGGCAAAATCCTTATTAACTCCCGGCCACATTTTCAATTTTACTCCTGTGACTTTTTGCGTGCAGAAATCCTGAAACACCGGAATAAGTTGCTCAAACTGACCAAACTCTCGGAGCTGGAGTTAATTGAGCTTGAGACATTGGTTACGAAGAACATTTCATTCATTAATGAAGGACTTTTGCCGCAGGCGCTTATCCAATCAACCGAAACCCTGCTCAAAGGCATCGATCAAAGCGACACACCTTTTGTAGCCCTGACCAAACATTTGGAAGCAAAACTCTGGACGGGAGATATGAGACTCCTTACGGGGCTAAAAGCAAAACGGTTTAATGACGTTATCTCGACTGCAGAACTTTCGTTGATGTTGGACGATTTAGAGAAGGAATAGAACTCACTCATTGAAGCCCAAATCCCTTTACCGGACTGGGGAAGGCGAGAACGAACACATCGAATAATAGAAAGATTGCAATGACGGCTGGTTCCGGTTATTCATGAAGTCCGGTGTGAATTTGTCCAGGCTGGTTTCTTTTGGCATCACTACGCCCGAAGCAAAGAAGTCCACCATAATTAATTCTTACGATTATGGAAAGCATAAATCTTCAAACCCTTCAACTCCAGGCTGCCGAAATCCAGCTATCCTACAAGTCCACAGTAAAGCCTTCGTTACGTCCCAAGGGCTAAGACAAATCGGACATCGATCAGACTCAGAAGATGAAGGACAGAGGCTTGCTATGGGAGGGTTACGAACTACCAACATTCAACTTACCGACACTATTCATCCACCATTTTTGACTACAATAAAAGTTGATTCGGCTACATCTGTTTTTCTCTCATTGCGGAGTTTTGCATCATAAAAAAACAGAAAATGAAAATCACATTAACAGGTTCATTAGGACACATCAGCCAACCACTTACAATAGAATTGGTGCAAAAAGGGCATACCGTTACGGTTATCAGCAGTAAGCCAGAAAAACAAAAAGACATTGAAGGGTTGGGAGCAATAGCTGCCATCGGCACCATGGAAGACGCTGATTTTCTTACAAAAACGTTTAGCGGTGCAGATGCCGTGTACACCATGGTTGCAGGGGGAAACTTCTTCAATCGTGATTTTGACCTGATGGCTTACGGTGATAAAATTTCCAATAACTATGCACAAGCCATCCAGCAGTCGGGAGTAAAACGGGTGGTTCACCTTAGCAGTATTGGTGCTCATTTAGAAAAGGGCACCGGTCTGATTCAAATGCATCGTCAGGCAGAAAGTATCTTAACTAATCTGAAAGATGTTGCCATCACGTTTATGCGTCCAGTTGGTTTCAATTACAATTTATTCGTTTTTGTAGGCGGCATAAAATCAACGGGCAGGATGTCATCCAACTACGGTGCTGATGATGTAATACCCTGGGCATCTCCAATAGATATTGCCGCTGCCATAGCCAAAGAAATAACAACTCCACGAACGGGAAAAAAAGTGCAGTATGTAGCAAGCGAAGAATTGACCTGCAGCGAAGTGGCAGGTATTTTAGGTGCTGCCATTGGTAAGCCCGATTTACAATGGTCACTTATTACGAATGAACAATTGCAAAGCCGCTATGAATCGTTTGGGATGAATAAAATAATTGCAGCCGGTTTGGTAGAGATGCAGGCCAATATGCACAATGGTCCATTTTACGATGACTATTATTTAAACCGACCATCTTGGGAAAAGTAAAGATGAAAGATTTTGCGAAGGAATTTGCTATTGTTTACAACCAATAATTGGTATCATTGCGACATGGTAAACACACCCCTTCATAGAATTAAAACGATAAGCGAATATCATCAGTTTATGGGGCTGCCAAAGCCCGAGCATCCCTTTAATCAGCGTGATAAATTTTGAATCTATTAAACATTTGCCCGGCAAGGGACCGATGAGTTTGATGTTTGATTTTTATTCCATTTCGCTTAAACGGAATTTTAATGCCAAAATGAAATACGGGCAGCAGCAGTATGATTTTGATGAAGGTATTTTGTTTTTTATGTCGCCAGGTCAGGTGTTTGGCATTGAGGTAGAGAAAGGGGAAACATTAAAACATACGGGATGGTTGCTATTTATCCATCCCGATTTTTTATGGAATACGCCTTTAGCCAAGACCATAAAACGATACGAATATTTTGATTACTCCGTGAATGAAGCGCTGTTTCTTTCAGATAAGGAAGAAACAACCATTGTAGGCATGATGCAGGACATCGCGCAAGAGTATCATGCTAATATTGATAAATTCAGTCAGGATGTAATTATTGCGCAATTGGAATTATTGCTGACGTATGCAGATCGATATTACCACCGACAATTCATCACAAGAAAAATAACCAATCATACTATCCTGAATCGCATGGAAGATTTGCTGAACAGGTATTTCAACGCCGATGCTTTAATGAAAGAAGGATTGCCGACCGTTCAATTCATCGCCGAGTCATTAAACATTTCGCCAAACTATTTGAGCAGTGTGCTAAAAACATTGACAGGACAAAGCACACAACAACACATCCACAACAAGTTGATTGAAAAGGCAAAAGAAAAACTATCCACTACGGATTTATCAGTAGGCGAAATTGCCTACGAATTAGGGTTTGAGCATTCACAGTCATTCAGTAAGTTGTTTAGGTCAAAGACTGATCTTTCACCTTTGGAATTCAGAAAGTCTTTTAATTGATAAATTCATGACAGGATAGCCAAATCTTGATGGACAGGAAGCCAACGCAAAAATTATGCTTCTATCATGATCATAAAGCCGAAGCTTCCGGGCATGACAGATGACGGCACAGTAAGGCGACTATTCGGTTTTTCCGGATGGTGAAACATTTCCTGCAGGACTTCAATTGACACGATCGTTAGATCGCTCAAGAAAAATAGTTATTCATTTCTCAACGACTCCACCGGATTGGCAAGCGCCGCCTTTACAGATTGGAAGCTCATCGTAAGCCAGGCGATGGCAAAGGCCAGAAGCCCGGCGACAACAAAGACTGCTATAGTGAGGTCGACGCGGTAAGCAAAATTCTCAAGCCATCTATCCATTGCGTAGTAGCCGATGGGCCCGGCCAACACCAAGGCAATAAACACCAGAATGATAATGTCTTTGGTCAACAAACCAATGATGCTCCCGATTGATGCTCCAAGTACTTTCCGGATGCCGATCTCTTTTACTTTTAATTCTGCAATAAAAATAGACAATCCATACAATCCAAGGCAGGAAATCAGGATGGCAATGAGGGTAAAGCTGAAAATGATTCCTGCGACCCGTTTATCGTTTTCATACTGTCGCTTGACGCTGTCCGATAAAAACTCATTTTCGAAAGGGGTATCGGGGATTACTGCTTTCCAGGCTGCCCGAATGGAGGCCTGGACACTTTCAAAATCCTCCGGCTTGATTGAAATCGTGCTGTAGATAAAATCGGTGGGATTGGGGGAGACATAAAACAGGAGGGGACTCACAGCCTGGTGCAAGGAGAATTGATTAAAGTCATCCACCACGCCGACGATTTCGTAGTTAAACGTTTTGTTTCCAAAAGTAGCAAGGAGTTTCGTGCCAGCAGCCTCTTTCAGATCAACGCCCAGTTTTTTCAGGCTGGAACGGTTTACCATTACTTTGGTGCTCGTGAGGGGATCCCGGGTAGGCGACAAGAAATCGGATTCAATCCGGAAATCCCGGCCCGCAATAACGGAAATACCCATGGTCTTGAAATAATCTTCATCCGTGTTGATGATGAAATGGCCAATGGCATCTGTACGGGTGCTTCCTGCCGGATAAAAAGACCAATCACTCATCACAGGCATTGAGGGAAGGCTGGAAGCAGCCGTAATATGTTGCACTCCCGCTATTTGTTTGACGAGATTCTTGAATTGGGGATAGCGACTGGATGCCTCAACCGTTCGCAAAGGCACTATTATTTTATAGTCAGCATCGAATCCTAAGGACTTGTCTTGAATATAACCCAGCTGTTTTTGGATAACGATGATGGAAGAAACCAGGATGATAGAAACAATAAATTGGAATACGATCAAGGATTTACGCAAGGGATTGGAAAAACCCAAGATGGCCCGCTTGTCTTTCAATACACGGGCCGGCTCAAAAGAGGAGAGATACAAGGCCGGGTAACTTCCGGCAACAAACCCGGTTAGAATTGAAATAAGGAATAATGCCCCGGCTACATACGCAATGTTGTTGCTGTTAATGTGAATATCCTTCTGTACAAGTTCATTGAAAAAAGGAAGAGCCAATTCTATTAATCCAAACGAAAGGATCATCGCGGCAAGGGTAATCGTCAGGGATTCTCCTAAGAATTGAATGATCAAATGCTTGCGGTTGGCGCCCATGGTTTTGCGTATTCCCACTTCGCCCGCCCGCTGGGCGGCCTTCGCCGTGGTGAGGTTCATGAAATTAATGCAAGCGAGGATAAGGATAAAGAAGCCAATGGAGGCAGTAATGTAGAGATACGTAATGTTTCCCAGCGTACCCAGGTCAATATTGTAATTGAAATGAGTGGAGTAAAGGTGGACATCAAGCAGGGGCTGCAGGCCAAGTATTTTCTTATGTCCCATTTTTTGATTCTCTTCTTCCCCATACTTGTTCATTAAGGCCGGGAATTTGGCCAGGAGATTTTCAACCTTAGCTCCGGGTCGTAGTTTAAGATAAGTAAATATGAAATTATCCGTTGCCCAGGTCGTCGTGCTGCTAATGCTTTCCCCAAGGCCATTGCTGTTCATACACATATAGAAATCGGCGTCCAGATGCGATTTCATTTGAGGTGTTTTCAATACTCCCGTTACCCGGAATGTATCCGTATTCGGCCCGCCAGTAATGGTAATCAACTCATCTAACGCGGACCGGCTTCCAAAGAATTTGTCAGCCACTGCTTCACTCAGAATTACGGATGACGGTGAATTCAGGGCGGTCTTGCGATCCCCCTCTTTAAATTCATAAGGAAAGACAGCAAAAAAAGTGGAGTCAACGACATACCCTTTTTTTTCATAGAACGATTTGTCGCCCTGCTTCAACAAGTGCAGCTCGACAGCAAGATCTTTGGCTACGCGCGTCGCGGATTCCAATTCAGGAAATTCTGCAAGCATGGTCATCCCAACCGGCGGGGAGGTCCTTTGGATGATCTGCGTTTGACCATCGTTGGCCTGAAAAGTGGACGTGACACGGTAAATCCGTTCGGCGCCTTCAAATTGCTTTTCATAAGTCAACTCGTCCTGAATGTATAAAGCGAGCAATGCGCAGCAGGCTATGCCAACGGAAAGGCCCAAAATGTTTATGAGGGAAGAGGATTTGTTTTTGAACAAGTTCCTTACGGCGATCTTGAAATAATTCTGCAGCATAAATGTTTATTTAATTTGCTCCATTATTAACATGATATGACGGTAATCTTTTTTTGAAGCGAAAACAGAATACAACCCCAACCGCTTTTGTATCAAACGGATTCAGCTCGCTCAAGGTTTGTTTTATTTCCTTAAAAACTTCTTAGACAGCCGGGTTTTACCCGATGAAAGTGAATCTCGCCTTTTTTATGAAAAAGCGTTTAATTTGCCTCCATAATGTATCGTTATGGAATCGGAGCAGAAACAACAACTCATCCGCGACCTTTCCCTCGCGCGGATGGACCTCACCAGTTGGGAGGAAAAAGAAATAGCGGACGAAACTATAAGGAGAGCCTGGAGGGGATACGATTTTGCAGTTCTTGACAAACTAAAGGCCGAAGATCTTATCAATTTTTCATTCAAGGCCAAATCGCTGTACCTAACCGGGGAAGGCGAGAATGAAGCGCGACGAATAATTGAGAAATTACAATAGGAGGAGTCAGCCTGGATTTCTGCCCGATCTCCCTTTTTCACGCATCCTTGAATATCGTCTCCCCTTTCGTTAACCACGAAATCCCGAATGCAACTAGCGCCGCGGCCTCCAGCCAAAATACAGGTTTCAAATCCCGAAGGGAGGGGTAGCGTTCCTGAAGAAATAACATGTAGAGTGCAATCAGGGTCAGACAGATGAGCATGGTAACGCCACAGATCTTGTAAACAATGTTTCTTCGCTTTTTTCCGGATGTCATTTGAGCCGGGTCGTTGGTCCGTGTGAAGAGGAACAACGAAAAGTACGTGAGCACCAGAAAAAATGAAATGGCAAACGACAGGTGTACGACTTCAATAGTGAACCAGGGCGACTTCGTGCAGCCCACTTCGACTGTTCCAAAAGCAGTCGGGATCAGCGCGACGCCGATAGCAAAAATCCCGGCCAGGTTGGCTGCGCGGGAATCCCGTTTGTCATAGCCCATATAAGCAAACAGGAACATGGCAAAGGCACAAAGAAAGCCGATGAATACCTCTCCCATGGCGGTATGGTAATAGTAGCTGATAGAGGAGTGGATTTCGCTGCATCCAAATGCTTTGGCGCCGAGCGCCAATACAAACGGAAAGGCCATACCAAGAACACCGATGATCCGCTGAAGGATTTTGCCACGGATCACCTGGCCTTTTTCGCTGGGTTGTTGGTTCTGGCTCATCAGGATTTTTTGATGGAAGCTTGTTCAGGGTAGAGTTTCTCAATGAGTTGCTGAGATCGTTCCTTACACATTTTGGATAGGCAACTACAATCGAAAAATCCTTTTAAATTTAGTGTCCAATTTAATAAAACTCATTTGTTATTGGTGCATAAGTTAAACCAATAACAATTAACGATGAAAACATCAATCAAAATCACCCTCCTGATTATAGCCGCTATCCTCGCGATCGCCGCTGATTCGCTAATGTACTCCCTAAACGGGAGGAACGGCAAAAATAGTTTTAAATTTATGTCCAATCGTTCCCATCTCATTTGTTATGGGTGTATAGTTAAAATATTCACTAACAATTAAAATCTAAAAAGATGGAAGAATTCGTATTGATCATGAGACACGAAGACGGTAGTAAGCTCGCTTCGCCGGAACAAATGCAGATTTGGATGAAACAGACCATGGACTGGATCGGCGGCATCGCTGCCCAAAACAAATTCGTTGCGGGTACGGGATTGCCTTTTGAGGATGCCAGGGTGGTAAGGCCCAACAACGTCGTCACCAACGGACCCTTTGGCGAGATCAAAGAAACAATCGGGG
>Ga0193718_1000280_pt1 | contig 11856 bp, 6 predicted proteins | sample U2a1metaG_FD_144918 | JGI IMG/M metagenome (GOLD analysis project Ga0193718, IMG submission 144918) | Soil microbial communities from a riparian zone of the East river system, Colorado, United States - U2a1 | ecosystem: Environmental > Terrestrial > Soil > Riparian zone | place: USA: East River... | reverse complement strand
CTGAACCCAGCTCGCGTACCGCTTTAACCGGCGAACAGCCGGACCCTTGGGACCTTCTCCAGCCCCAGGATGCGATGAGCCGACATCGAGGTGCCAAACCGGGCCGTCGATATGAACTCTTGGGCCCGATAAGCCTGTTATCCCCGGCGTACCTTTTGTCCGATGAGCGATGGCGATTCCACATTCAACCACCGGATCACTTGGACCCGCTTTCGCGTCTGCTCGACTTGTAGGTCTCACAGTGAGCCTGGCTTATAGCCATATCCTCAACACCTGATTGCCAACCAGGTTGAGCCAAGCTTCGTACTCCTCCGTTACTCTTTGGGAGGAAACCGCCCCAGTCAAACTGACCCGCTGACACGGTCCCGCGGCCGGTTAACGGCACGTGGTTAGAACCTTAATGAGCGAAAAGTGGTGTTTCATTGTTCCCTCCGCCGAACCCGAGAGCTCGGCATCAAAGGGTCCCACCTACGCTACGTATCACACACCAAAGTCCAATATCAGCTTACAGTAAAGGTGCACGGGGTCTTTCCGTCCTACTGCGGGTATGCGGCATCTTCACCGCAACTACAGTTTCGCCGAGCTTCTCTCCGAGACAGTCGCTCTTTCGTTACAAGATTCGTGCAGGTCGGAACTTACCCGACAAGGAATTTCGCTACCTTAGGACCGTTATAGTTACGGCCGACATTCACGGGGACTTAAGTTCAGAGCTTCAGGCTTACGCCTTGACCCCTCGCCTTAATCTTTCCGCATTGGTCACTTGTCACTCTGTATACCGTCTCTTGCGAGTTCGCACAGAGCTGTGTTTTTGTTAAACAGTCGCAGAGCGCCTTTCACTGCGGCCCCAATCAGCTTTGATATAATCTGACCAATCGGGGCGCCCCTTCTTCCGAAGTTACGGGGCTAATGTGCCGAGTTCCTTAGAGAGATTTCACTCGCGCGCCTGAGAATACTCATCTCACCCACCTGTGTCGGATTACGGTACGGGCACCCATGGTGAACACTGCAAGGCTTTTCTCGCCAGCGTGGTATTAACGAATCCGCTTTGACCGTAGTCGCCGCGTCCAACTCCGTCTTCCGACGGTATTGACCACCACTTTCAATCGGTGGCTCGCATTCCCTTCTGGGTTCCTTACAGCTTAAACCAAGGTGGTGTTGGAATATTAACCAACTGTCCATCATCTACGCCTTACGGCCTCGACTTAGGTCCCGACTAACCCTGGGCGGACGAACCTTCCCCAGGAAACCTTAGGTTTACGGCGAGTCCGAATTTAACGGACTTTATCGCTACTCGTGTCTGCATTCTCACTTCCAAGCACTCCAGTTTCAGTCACCTTCCACCTTCGATGCGCTTGGAACGCTCCCCTACCACTCACCTGGTCCGAGGACCGGGTGAATCCATAGCTTCGGTACTACGTTTGATCGCCAATCATTTTCGGCGCAAGATCGCTCGATGAGTCAGCTATTACGCACTGTTTAAATGATGGCTGCCTCTAAGCCAACATCCTCACTGTTTTAGCAACCTCACATCCTTTCCACTAAACGTAGTTTAGGCACCTTAGCTGATAGTCTGTTTATGTTTCACTCTCGACAATGAAGCTTATCCCCCACTGTCTGACTGCCCGGGTAGTGCAACGCGGCATTCGGAGTTTGGTTGGATTCGGTAGCCCGGTAAGGCTCCTATCCCATCCAGTGCTCTACCTCCGCGCGCTAGTGGCCGGACGCTATACCTCAATATATTTCGGGGAGAACCAGCTATGACGGGGTTTGTTTAGTCTTTCGCTCCTACGCACAGTTCATCGCAGAATTTTTCAACATTCACGCGTTCGGGCCTTCATCTGGTGTTACCCAGACTTCACCCTGACCATGCGTAGATCACCTCCGCTTCGGGTCTATTGCCAGCGACTGGTCGCCCTATTCAGACTCGCTTTCGCTGCGGCTGCCCCCGTCGTACCGGGGTTAGCCTTGCCACTGACAATAACTCGCAGACTCATTATGCAAAAGGCAGGCCATCACCAGGTCTTACGACCCGGCTATGACACATTGTAAGCACAGGGTTTCAGGTTCTTTTTACTCCCCTCAAAGGGGTTCTTTTCACCTTTCCCTCACGGTACTAGTTCACTATCGGTCGACGATGAGTATTTAGCCTTGCGCCGTGGTCGGCGCGGATTCAGACAACGTTTCACGTGTGCCGTCTTACTTGGGATACCTCTAGGCTGCTTTGAGTTTTCGCTTACGTGCCTGTCACACTCTATGGGGGCAATTTCCATTGCCTTCGACTAACTCTCGGCATACCACATTAAGGTCCCGCAACCCCGAAGTACAAGTACCTCGGTTTAGGCTGTTCCCGTTTCGCTCGCCACTACTCAGGGAATCGATGTGCTCTTTCTTTTCCTCCGGTTACTGAGATGTTTCACTTCACCGGGTATGGCTCATATGGTCCTATTGAATTCAGACCACTGTATTCCGATATTACTCGGAATGGGTTCCCCCATTCGGACATCCACGGATCACCGCGTGCTTGCCGCTCCCCGTGGCTTATCGCAACTTACTACGTCCTTCATCGCCTATCGTCGCCAAGGCATTCACCCTGCGCTCTTAGTAGCTTGATCACAAACTATCCGTCCAGTTCTCTTAATAGAGTTCCAGAACAAATATTCTCAGCATTATGTAGTTTTTTATACCCACTACACTGTATGCAATTGTCAAAGAACATTCGTCCCGCTTGTGCAGGACGAAAATTGAACCGCGAAAACTGGTGGGCGCGATAGGATTCGAACCTATGACCCTGCGCTTATCAAGCGCATGCTCTAACCAGCTGAGCTACGCGCCCAGGCGGCGCGTGGCGCCGAAACTGGTGGAGCCGACGAGAGTCGAACTCGTGACCTCCTGCTTGCAAAGCAGGCGCTCTACCAATTGAGCTACGGCCCCCGTGGGGGCTATGCCTGGGATCGCTTCGCCCCAGAAGGTATTCTCTCCAGTACTTCACGTTTGTAAAGAACAGTTGCTCCCCGAAAACTGAAAAGTGCGATACGTTTAAGCGTCCCGACTCTGCTTGCGCAGAATGGGATTCGACCTAGGATCCGACCCGAGACCGAAGTCCCGGATCAAGGTCTCCTTAGAAAGGAGGTGATCCAGCCGCAGGTTCCCCTACGGCTACCTTGTTACGACTTCATCCCAGTCACGATCCATACCTTCGGCGCCTGTCTCCCTTGCGGGTTGACGTGGCGACTTCGGGTGCAGACCGCTTCCATGATGTGACGGGCGGTGTGTACAAGGCCCGGGAACGTATTCACGGCGCCGTAGCTGATGCGCCATTACTAGCGATTCCGGCTTCATGAAGGCGAGTTGCAGCCTTCAATCTGAACTGGGCATGGTTTTATGGGATTTGCTCCACCTCGCGGTCTTGCGTCCCTCTGTACCATGCATTGTAGCACGTGTGCAGCCCTGGCCGTAAGGGCCATACTGATTTGACGTCATCCCCACCTTCCTCCTCGTTTAAAGCGAGGCAGTCTGTTTAGAGATCCCGCTTTCGCAGGCAACTAAACACAGGGGTTGCGCTCGTTGCGGCACTTAAGCCAACATCTCACGACACGAGCTGACGACAACCATGCAGCACCTGTGCTGGCTCTCCTCTTGCGAGGAGTCGTCACCCTTTCAGGCTTCTACTACCAGCATGTCAAGGCCAGGTAAGGTTCTTCGCGTTGCATCGAATTAAGCCACATGCTCCACCGCTTGTGCGGGCCCCCGTCAATTTCTTTGAGTTTTAATCTTGCGACCGTACTTCCCAGGCGGTTCACTTATCGCGTTAGCTTCGGCACGCAGGGGGTCGACTCCCCGCACACCAAGTGAACACCGTTTAGGGCCAGGACTACCGGGGTATCTAATCCCGTTTGCTCCCCTGGCTTTCGTGCCTGAGCGTCAGGAACTGTCCAGAGACTCGCCTTCGCCACCGGTGTTCTAGTCGATCTCTACGCATTTCACCGCTACACCGACTATTCCAGTCTCCTCTCCAGCCCTCGAGCCCGCCAGTTTCGAATGACCTATCACAGTTAGGCTGTGAGATTTCACATCCGACTTAACGAGCCGCCTGCGCACCCTTTACGCCCAATGAATCCGAACAACGCTTGCAGTCTCTGTATTACCGCGGCTGCTGGCACAGAGTTAGCCACTGCTTCCTCTTCCGGTACTATCAATAATCCACGTGTTAGGTAGATCACATTGTTCCCAGATGACAGAGGTTTACAATCCGAAGACCTTCATCCCTCACGCGGCGTCGCTCCTTCAGGGTTTCCCCCATTGAGAAAAATCCTCGACTGCTGCCACCCGTAGGTGTCTGGACCGTGTCTCAGTTCCAGTGTGGCTGGTCGTCCTCTCAGACCAGCTACCCGTCTTAGGCTTGGTGGGCCATTACCCCGCCAACAACCTGATAGGCCGCAGCCCCATCTCAAAGCGCCAGGTCTTACGATCCCCAGCTTTGACCTTACAGTCACATTCGGTATTAATCCGGCTTTCGCCGAGCTATCCCCAACTTCGAGGTAGGTAGCTACGTGTTACGCACCCTTTCGCCACTAGAGTTCACTAATATTGCTACCAGTAAACTCCCGTTCGACTTGCATGTCTTATCCACGCCGCCAGCGTTCGTTCTGAGCCAGAATCAAACTCTCCGTAAAAAAATCAACCAGACCTGCCCCGAATTGCTTCGAGGCGTCAATGTCCCCTTTCGGGGCCATTGCTGATCCGACCGATTCCACGTTGAGCGACCAGCCAGGGCTAACTGACTGGTCTGTTACTACTCAATTTGTCCATCCCGACTTGCGCCGAGACAAACGTGGGCTCTCACGTATCGCACTTTCAATTTTCAAAGAACGCGACGCGCCGCCATTGGCCGCGCGGGTAATCAACTTTCAGATAATGAACTCTCAGCCATTGGGCTGAACGCTCATGTCTAACCGCTGATCACTTCCGTTTTCAGGCGACAGCAAACCCGCTCTCGGGATTAGAGTTTGTCGCACTCCTAAAAGAACCGTCCGAAACGTCCCCCTGCAGGCACCCTCTATCTACTCGCACTCCCCAAGCCTGTCAAGCCTGTCACAGAAGAATTTTTGTCACGACCTCGTGGCCTGATTCCCTGTCAAAGGACGGCCAAACTACAGACCGACCAGGGCAGTTGCAAGAACTATTTTCAATTTGCCGCAGAAGGCAGGTGTTACAAGCTCTCCAGCGCTACAGAAAGTCCATCACCATGCGCAAAATGCCCTGCAAACGCCAACACTCCCGCGTTTCACACGCGTCGCTGCCCGCGCATTCCCCAGCTCAAAAAGCTGGCCGCATTCCCGCGGCGCACCCAACAGCCTAGACCCGAGTGACGTTCTGGGCTTTCGCGCCCTTCGCGTCTTCGATGATCTCAAACTCCACGGCTTGACCCTCGGCCAGGGTCTTGAATCCGTCACCCTGAATAGCCGAGAAGTGGACGAATACGTCCGCTCCGCCTTCCTGCTGGATGAAGCCGAAGCCCTTCTTCTCATTGAACCATTTCACAGTGCCGCGTGCCATGACTTGTTACCTCCATCGGGGATGTTGCTTGCTCGGAAATTCACTTTGGGGAAAAGTTTCTGGGGGCTAAATAAAAAAACCGCGCCCGCCCATCGGGCAAGCACGGTCACTCACGCATCCGACTGCATTCCTCCTGATTCCGTCACAACCAGCTCACAGATATGCATACATCCCTTGAATACTGTGCCTTCTGTACCAAACCGTTACCCACCCTGTCAAGGTCGTTTCGGTAGCCTCTCTTCCTTCATCTCTCTGCCTTCCAGTGGGGCGGGCGTCTCGCCCCGCCAGCCGTCCCGCGCCGCGTTGAACAGGCGTCCCGCCTGTTGCATCCGAATTGCCCCAAATCGTACGCGGAACATCTGTCTTCCGCGCCGTGGTAGGGACCGACCGCCGGGCGGCCCGCTCCCCAACCAGATTGCCCTTCTCACTTGAACCGACCTTTGGCACACTGCCGGTACCTCTATGACCTGGGCTGAATTCAAAAAGAAGTGGCACCGGTACACCGGGAAGGAGTCCTCAGCCTATCAGGAACATTTCAACGATCTTTGCCGGTTGCTTGACCAACAGACACCCGCCGAAGCCGATCCGACCGGCAGCGAATCCTTCTGCTTCCAAAAACGCGTTGTCAAAGACGCCGAGCTGTTGGTGTTGAAAGAGGACGCAGCCGATTACGGGCAGCCGGGCGATCGCGGTTTTGCGGATGTCTGGAAAAAGGACTGTTTCGCCTGGGAGTACAAGGGCAAGAAAAAGAATCTGGACGAGGCGTATCGCCAACTGCTCCGGTACCGTGAATCGCTCCTGAATCCACCGTTGCTCGTCGTCTGCGACTTCGACCGCTACATTGTCCGCACCAATTTCAATGGCGTGGTGCAGGAAACCCACGAATTTCGTAATGCGGACATAGACGCGGCGCATAATCTCCATATCCTGCGCTCCCTGTTCGCCGATCCGGAAGCGCTCCGCCCGCTAAAAACCACCACCGAAGTCACCGAGGCGCTAGCCGCCCAAATCGCAGCCATCGCTCGCTCCCTTCAGGATCGCGAGTCGGTCGAATTGAGCAATGCCCGCACGCGCAAGGAAGTGCAGGTCGGGCAGAAGAAGAACCTGCGCATTGCCCGTTTCCTCAACCGCATCATCTTCTGCCTGTTTGCCGAGGATGTCGGTCTGTTGCCCAAGGACATCTTTCGCGACCTCGCCAAACAGAATGTCGATGACCCGCACTTCTTTGCCGAGCGTCTCGAAGATCTTTTTCGCAAGATGGCCAAGGGCGGCAGTTTCGGCCCCCACAAGATCCGTTACTTCAACGGCCACCTCTTCGAGGAAGCAACCGTTTTTGAACTGACCGAGGAAGAAATCCGCGCGCTGGCCGAAGCCGCTGAGCCGGAATGGGAATTCGTCCAGCCCAGCATCATGGGAACGCTGTTCGAACGCGCTCTCGACGGCGAAGGCAAACTCCGCGCCCAACTCGGCGCGCACTACACCAGCGAAGAAGATATCAAGACGCTTGTCGAACCAGTCCTCATGCAGCCGCTCCGTCAGGAATTCCTCAAAAAGCTCAGCACCGTCACCGTGCTCGATCCCGCCTGCGGCAGCGGCAATTTCCTCTACGTTTCGCTCCAGCTTTTGCTCAGCCTCGAAAAGGAAGTCATCGCTTTCGCCACGCAACTCGATTTCAAGTTCACCCCACAAGTCGGCGTCCAACAACTCAAGGCCATCGAGATCAATCCGTACGCTTTCGAACTGGCGCAGGTTTCGGTTCAAATCGGCTACCTGCAATGGCTGCGCGATAACGGTTTTTCGCTTGATCGCTCGCCCGTGTTGCAAGTCCTTGACGGATTTCAGAACGAGGATGCGCTCCTTATTCCTCATTACCACGGCAAGGCGAAGAGTCTCAAAGAAGCACGGGCCAAAGAACATGAAGAGGAGAATGTCCTCAAATTCTATACTGAACGTGACTGGCCGAGTTGTGATGCCATCGTCAGTAATCCGCCGTTTCTGGGTGACAAACTTATGCGCCGCGAGCTGCGCGATTTTTATGTCGAAGAACTTCGTCGGATATACAGCGACCGCATCCCCGGTCAATCCGATCTCTGCTGTTACTGGTTTGAGAAGGCCCGCGATTTGATCGAACACCAGAAATGTAAGCGCGTAGGCTTGCTTGGCACTCAAGGCATCCGAGGCGGCGCTAATCGCGAAGTTCTTAAACGCATCAAGGAGACCGGCGACATTTTTTTTGCTATTGGCGACCGTGACTGGATTCTTGACGGGGCGAACGTCCATGTAAGCATGGTTGGCTTCGACGACGGCTCCGAGAAAGACCGTCACATGGACGGTGAGCGGGTTGCCACAATCAATGCTAATCTGTCCACCAGTGCGGACGTAATCACGGCTTTTTCTCTCGAAGAGAATGCAAATGTGGGCTTCATCGGAACGTGCAAAGGCGGCGACTTCGACATTTCCCAAACAGAAGCGAACACACTTCTTCTGACTATCGGAAATCCTCACGGTCGCCCAAATAGTGACGTGCTGAAGCCGATTTTGAACGCTCAAGATGTGACAAAGCGCGCAGACCCACGATGGCTAATCGACTTTGAAAATTTGACGGTAGAAGAAGCTGCTAGATACGAAGCCCCCTTCAAAATTGTGTCTGAGAGAGTAAAACCATCTAGAGACAAGAACCGCGACAATTGGCTTCGTACAAACTGGTGGAAACTGCAACGCATTCGACCTGAAATGCGAACACAGATTCATCCGCTGGCGCGATTCTTGTCGACACCTCGCCATTCGAAGTACCGCGTGTTTGTCTGGAATACGTATCCCGTCATTTCAGATGACGCTACAGTCGTGTTCGCGCGCGCTGATGATTATTTTTACGGTGTTCTCCACTCTCGCACTCACGAGGTTTGGGCGCGGTCGCAGGGGACACAGGTTCGTGAACGAGAAAGTGGCTTTCGTTACACGCCAACCACTTGTTTTGATAATTTCCCTCTTCCGAAGGCCACAACAGAACAGAAGGCCGCGATCGCCACGGTTGCAAAGGAACTTAACGACTTGCGCGAACGCTGGCACAATCCGCCCGAATGGACGGCAGAGAAGGTGCTCGAATTTCCCGGCTCTGTCGACGGCCCGTGGGCGCGTTATCTCGTCAAGCCCGGCAAGAACGGCATCGGCACCGTCCGCTATCCGCGTCTCGAACCGAAGGACGCCGATTGCGCCAAGAAGCTGAAAGATCGGACGTTGACCAAGCTCTACAACGAGCGCCCCACGTGGTTGGACCTGGCACACAAGAAACTCGATGCCGCCGTCGCCGCCGCCTACGGCTGGCCCGCCGACCTGACTGACGAACAAATTCTGGAGCGCCTGTTGAAGTTAAATTTGGCGCGCGCCGCCGAGGAAGTGAAAGCCGGTCAAAACAAGAAACCGAAGATTTCACGGGCCAAACAAGCCGACGAATTGATTTAGCGCGCCGTGACTGGCTGAGTCGTCGTTTTTTTACTATTTTGCCCCCTGAAAACCCGAATGTTTACGGGCCAGCACAATTCCAACCAGGAGGCGCTTTCCTCTGGACATCGAATTACGATAATGGTATAATGGTGAGCATGAGAGAGAATCCGGTGCCGAACAGGACGGCGCGCCCGGCGGTCACGCCCTACCAAAAAACCGTCGGGAAGACCACGGGACGCGAAAACATGTGTTTTTGCGAAACGAACCCACCGTTTTCGGAGGATTTTTTTGATGCAACATTCTTCATACGAGATACTTGCGGCGGAAATGTACGGGAAAATTCGGTGGGTTCGTTTTGGAAAACGAACCCACCGGAGGGGTGTTTTCGGGGGGTCGGAGCGAAAAATGAAACCAAATTGGGCGGAAAAACAGGTCGACGGAGAGAAACGAACCCACGTTCGGGCAATGGGAAGGTGGAGATCATGATGGCAAGCGGGCCGTTAGCCATGCAAGCCAGATTGGAAAAGCGACCGAGGGGAAAGAGTTTGGCAATAACTCTGCCGGAGAGCAGGGTTGTGAAAAACATGTATTCTGCGAAACGAACCCACTTCCGCCTTCGCATTCTTGCCGGTACCAGACTGGCAGTACAAATAAGCGGTGAAGACTGGCGGAGAGGGAGGGATTCGAACCCCCGAGACGCTTGCGCGCCTAACGGTTTTCAAGACCGCCGCAATCGACCACTCTGCCACCTCTCCATAAAGCACTTACGAATACATGTGCCTGACTGCTGCCATGATTCCGCGTCATGCGCAGGACGAAAATCAAAACCGTGATGAATCACGCAAAGCGAGCGTACAAGCTCGAGTTCATGGCCCCGAGGATAGCCGCAAGCGTCGGTTCTTTCAAGACAAGAACCTCGCCCAGGACTTCACGGACCAATGGTCTGACACGCGTTGGAAAACTGACTGCTACCTTGGCAACCTGCTTGAGAGCGAGGTCAAAGCGGATTGCAGAGACTGGCGGGCGACAGGGCTTGAGGTGACCGCGAGCAACTGATTGACCAAAGCGATCCGCTGGTTGATTTCGGTCGCCGACCAGTTCAAAGCGGGAGCGGTGCTCCCAAACAGTTGATTCCCATATTGAATGTAAGTTCCCGCCAACGATGCGCTGACGGTTGGCCACGCTGTAGCAGGGACCCGATTTTGACGAGCGTCATCAACTAATGCGCTCGCCGCGTCCGGGTATTGCAGCGCAACTTGGGCCAATGGACGCAGAGCGAAGTCGCCAGTTCCCAGCGAACTGATGGCGGGATCCTGCGCCAGTTGGATCAACGCGGGAATTCCCGCCCCGTTTGGCAGTCCGGCCAAGGCCACTGTCGCGTAATAGTTCCACTTCGTGACCGCCTGTTTCAAAAGCGAAACGTCGTTGGCGTCGCCAAGGGCCTGGAAGGTCTCAAACAACGAGCTGACATCGCCCCCTTTCCAGTTGCCGCTGAGAGCCTGGGTCAGCGCATTACGCGCCGCGGTCACCTCAACTTGACGGTATTCTCCAGGCGCTTGTTGTTCCAAAGTCAGGGCCAACAGGGCTATTTCCAGAGGGTCGGTCGTCGCTTGCAGCGCTTCCGCAGATGCTGCGACCGTTTCCGGTCCGCCGATCTGATGCAAAGCGTCCACCAAACCGAGTCGCAATGAACTGTAGTCTGCCATCTCGCCGCCGGGCAGTGCGTCGAAGTTCACATCGTCCCCGCGTTGCAGAAATTCCCGAATTGCAGGGATCGCGGCCGATCCTTGTTCCCGCAATTGCTGCAACCACTGGTTGACTTCCTTGGCTTGTTCCGGGGATATCCGGCCGCGAGTCAAATCGATCTTCGCCAACCGGGCCAACAAGTCCTGCGCGACACCGGGCAATCCGGTGGGTGAAGGTATCGAAGTGGAGGCTCCGCCTTCGGTCGCCCGTGCGGACCGGGGCGCGACCGCCGGTGCTGAATTCGTGTCCCAGATCGAGATCTCGCGGGGGGACTGGCTGTTCCTTTGCCGCTTGATACTCGATCGCCCAACCGCGCCCGGAAGATTCTCGGTAACAATTTGCGGTCGAGATGTACTGGCGGAATCCGCGGAAGGATCGGTTGTGGCCGCCCTTCCACAACCGCTGCACGCCAGCACACCCGTCATACCGGCAATGGCCAAACGACTGGCCGCTCTGCTCGGCGGTTCTTTCATGCGAATCCAACGATGCCTTTTCACGCCCACACGATTCTCGGTCAGATTACCCGTCCACACAAGGTGGAGAACGCTGTCTCCTCTCACCATTCGACAGTTTCGCTGCCGCTTGATCAGACTCAAGGCGCCAACCGGACGCGATAGTAGCGCGCCGGTGTGCCTGACGTACCGCCAACATCGACCCAATTCGTCGTCACCTCGCCGCACCCAACTATCACAATTGGCGCACTGATGTCCGCGAAACTGTTCGACGAGTTGCCACTGAGGGTCGATGCAGCCTGTAGTACGTTCGTGCTGCCGCCAGCTGCCGTCCACGTGACGCGGACATTGCCGCCTTCGATCTTGATGCTCACGATGCGGAACCATGGCGCCGGTCGGCTGTCCACCACCATTACCCGCTGCGTGCAGGTGGCGCTGTTCCCGCAGTCGTCAGTGACCGTCCAGATCACCTGGTTGGTGCCGATGGAGAATTGCGCCGGCGCATCGTTGACCACCAGGCCGCTACCCTCGCAGTTGTCGCTGGCCGTCGGCGCACCCAGGATCACGCCACTGGCGTAACACTCACCTGCATCGTTGGAGACCGTCACATCGCTCGGGCAACTGATCACAGGCGGCGTCGTATCGACGAAGCGGATCT
>Ga0193718_1000279_pt1 | contig 11868 bp, 16 predicted proteins | sample U2a1metaG_FD_144918 | JGI IMG/M metagenome (GOLD analysis project Ga0193718, IMG submission 144918) | Soil microbial communities from a riparian zone of the East river system, Colorado, United States - U2a1 | ecosystem: Environmental > Terrestrial > Soil > Riparian zone | place: USA: East River... | reverse complement strand
CGGAGGCGGAGGCGGAGGTGGAGGCGGAAGCAGACGCAACTTCTGCAAGTCAGCTGGAAGGCGGAGAGGCAATGCACACGGAGGTGCAGACGACCGAGGGGGAGGCGGGTGCAGAGGCAGAGGAAGATGAACAGGCAGCGGAAGAAGATGGACAGGCGGCAGACAGGCCAAGGGCAGAACACGGAGCACCAGACAATGGAGAAGACATGGCTGACACATTGGTGCAGCATGAAGACACCACAAGCGCAGAGGCGGAGACCGGAGGAGAGGATCGACGGACCCCCTCTCCATTCCATGTCATGGACAATGCGGAGGCGGCGTCGGCCCCTTCCCCAATTTCTCCTTACATCATTCAGTCTGAGGAAGTCAATCCGCCTCCAGGTCTACTGGCCACTGGCATCCATATTTCACCAGCCAGTTCACAGCCAATGTCCTCACCAACCCCTCATCGCAATGCAAGGTTACTCAGGGTCGAACCACATCCCTCCAACTGGCCTTCTGGACCAACTACCCGCTCTCGTTCACAGTCTCCGAACCTTCTGCAGTCCGAAGACATTCCGGCGGGGCCAATGACACGTTCTCGGTCGCGATCAAGATCGCCTCACCCTCCTGCTCCCTTGAACAGGTCTGAGAAGCCCATTATGAATCCCAGACGAAGGCGAGGATGATACAATTGGGTGTGAATGTCTAATGGAAATATGGGATAAGTGACTCGGAGCTGGTAACCTTCTGTTTACATAGCTGTACATTACTGTTGCATAATACATGTCTGTTTCATAATATATTTCTGTACAATAATTCAAAAGCTTGTGCCTTGTATCTACATTTTAGTTCACCAATTGAACGGAGAAGGCGTGGCGGCGGAGATAACGGCATGGCGGCGGTGTTGCTTGTGCGGAGGCGTTGCTGAACTCCGGAGGTCACAACAGACTGGCTTCATTTTTGGTCATAAATCACTATGTAGGATGGAAGATGAAGAGCTTCAATTTATGTTACTTATCTATCTATCTTAAGCGAGTCTAAATACTTTTGCGTCGGCTTCCGCTTCCTACCTGACCTACTGGGAGTGATGTCTACATCTGGCAGACTTCTGGATCGTTTCCTCTTTGGGGTTCGTTTGGGCTTGGATAATGGAGTCATGGTGGAAGCAAGTTCTAACGCCCCTAGTATTGTAGAACCCATAGTTGATTGCGGTTCAGGTTGTGATAAGATTGGAGGGAATGAGAAATGCGGATCTCCGGACGGTAGAAGTTGAGGATCAATGTTGTGAAACTGGAAAGCTTCGTTCATAGGCAGTGGTGGTTTGAAGTCGCCCATACCTGATTGTTGTTGTTGCTGCTGTTGCATGAGATACGCGTTTAAATGCTGTTGGTACGGAAACGCAAATGGGAAATATGGAGGAATAAATGGAGTTGCAGACAGTCCTGGTTGAGCAGCAGGAGGAAACTGGTTGCCTTGAATGGGTAGCTGGGGTTGTGTCCTGGGGAATGCCATTACATTGGTCAGATGGTGGATATCGTTCGGTGGGTCCGTCAATGGTTTGTTTGAGATTGCCTTTGAAGGAACAGAGTCAGGTATGCCGCATCCGCTTTCTGCCATGGGAGTCGCCGGCTGCGACACTTTTCCTTTCCCCTTTCTACTCCTAGACTTATTCTCCGGTGACTTTGCAGGAATAGGTATGGGAGTGTTGGAATCATTGTCCTCAGTAGTTGGAGAGTCGCCATCAATAGTAGCCTTCGCTTGAGGGGGGTATTCTGACGGTTCCACCTTGTTGTTTCGGAGGACATGGTGAAAAATGAATGCGTTCACTCCCAACTCTATCTGCCGTTCACGGAGATGATTAAGGAGCGACTTTACACTGATGCCCATTCTGCTAGGGTCTTGGAATTTAAATCCCACTGGAAGAGATGAATGGTGGAAAAACTTAGCAGGGTCTTCACCTATTACTGCCCATGGAGTTCGGGCGCTCTCACAACCTGTAGCAAGCTCTGTTTCGAAAATGGATGAAAATTTAAAGTAATTCAGAACTGGAAGCCTTACGGTAGTGTCTCAGGAAATATGACCGGATTATATCCTGTGCATGTTTCGCGGTCTCCGAGCCTCTCACACCCTTTACTTCCATTGGCAGCAATGGCAAGCCTCCGGGTCCGTTCTCAAAAGTGAAAGGCTCAGGAGTGGTGGAAGCATCAGGGTCGGCTTCTGTTTTCCGCTGACTGTCCACATAATTCGCATACCCTATCATGTCTTGAACGATCCGGCTATATCCCTGCTGATTCCATTCCTTAAAGGTTTTGAATCTTTGGCCGTGGCTCTTCGCATGTAGGTCGGCAATGTAGTCATGACTGAAACTTATGAGTGAAATCAAATAAGAAAGGCAAAAATGACCGTACCACACAACCGCCACTACTCCTGTTTCCGGTTCCGGATAAAACGAAAATGTGATGCAGGATACATACATTTCCTTTTGAAGTAGTTGGTGCGCATTTATTATTCCCTTCCTGCTGTATTTACTTGCGGCCCTGAAATGATATATAATGAGTTGGTCTGACGGACAGATGAATTGAATTACTTAAGGCGGACATCGATCGGAGGCCCAGCATCTTGCCATTCGGCTCGGAGGGTTTCCATCTCCTCCAATTCCTCAGCGGTGAGATCGCTCATTAGGCTGGTAACCGCTTTCTGGAAATAACCAGGATAAGCCTTGTCTCCTTTTTCGATGCCAGGGTTCTTTGTTTTGACAATTTCATGGAGTTCTTCCGCCCTAGACTTGGCGACAACCCGTCTGAGCGGTATTTTCCTTTCCAACTTGAAGACTGCCCTGTCCTTGAAAGGTTTGTTGTTTTTGAACCAAGTGTAGACGGCCTGACCTTACTTCAGCAAAGGACCTGTATTAAAGTGGCAGGACACGTACCTGGACCCTGTCATCCCACAAAACCTTGGCGACTTTATCCTTTGAAATTACATCTGGTCCAAATTTCGCAATATTTAATTCTTGGATCTTGGGTAGGGCTTCGGCGGTTATGTATCCGTCTCGGGTTTTCTTGTCAGGCTTGCTGTTCCACTCTTCTAGCAAGCCGGCAAGGAGTTTCTTCTCCTCGTCACTGAGATACACTCGTTTGGTTGCTTTCTTCGCCATTAATATCGGGATTGAACACTAAAACGCCAAGGATGAGAGTTTAAATCGGAAAAAATCAAATATGACAGCTGCTGCTGTCGATCAATTCCGTCATCAATGATTTCCATAATTAGTAATCGAACCAACATCCCATAAATGGAAACTTTGCAAAGAAATCTCAATCTGAATGACTTCTGAGTCGAAACAGGGTCTTAAAACTATTCATTGGGAGGCAGATAATGTTCGTAAAACGGTAATTGCTGCATGGTGATCCGAACAAATCGATTATATATTGATTATAGCCGTTATATGAAGATGTCGTACATATCCAACTAAAGTTGTCATAACCGAAGATCTATTCCATGGATCCCCTAGATTTTATGTGGACCGACCATGATTTCACTCATAGAAAGGATTCAGACTGGAATTTTGCCCGATACTAAGCAGGAAAAAAAAAAAGTCTTTTTGAACAGGTCTATGTAGTCTCTATACGATATAAAGTTGGCTTTGTGGTAATTTTGATACACCTTTTGAAAAAAATTCTGAACTGCTTTGGAGACAGTCTAGACATTCTCATTGCATGTTTTACCAACGTATTTTACTGTTCTATTGTCTACGAAGCTGGTATGGAGATGATTGGAAGTGAGGGTACAGGCATGAGGCCATGAGGCATGCATGAGGCAGGAACGTGGCTTACAATTTGCCAATGGACGACCAAACTAGTATTCAGGGAGTTCAACTCCTTGTTTATTTCCCTCAGCAATCCTTCTGCAGCTTGTCAAAGTTCCAGCCCGGATAGATCTTAGAACATGCCTCCAAGGAAAAACTTTCCCAAAAGCCAGGAACACATCTATGTAAAAGTGGGAAAAGGGGGGAGGTCACGGTACAAGATGAAGGCTATTGACGTTCCCCAAGATGTGGGGACTTCGACTGCTGCTTCGACTGCTGCTCTGCCATCGGCGCCTCCGATAGTGTCTCCACCTACTGATGACGGACAGCCAAACCCGGAAAGTTCTTATGGTCCAGATGAATATAATAAGACCCCTCCAAAAAGGACAGGGAAGGTTTGTGTCTGTTCCTCATCATTGTCTCATGATTCATCTGATTGACCTTTTGTTGAAAGCGGCAATCGGATTACATGAAAATTTGGTTAAATGACAAACGCATGCCCTACCTCAGGAAAATCATTGACATGAAAGCAGGCCCAACAAATGAGGAATTAACTTGCCTACAATGCAAATCTGGGCGCGCAGTTTGGCGGTGCTTGGATTGCTGCAACAAAAAACCGGTCTGCGTATTGTGTTGCCGAAATAATCATAAACAGGAGATTTATCATAGAGTGGAGAAATGGAATGGCAGATACTTTCAGAAGGGAGCACTTTGGCAGGTCGGCGTAAAGATTTATCTCGGGCATGATGGTAAACCATGTCCCCGAAGTGCAGCCGCTCTCACAGGATTGTCGGAATATATTCGAGTGGAACAAAATCAGAGGCAAACAGGTGATATTTTAAACCAGGTCGCAGCGGAGATGAGTATTCCGATGGCGGAGGTGTTGGCGATCATCTCAGATGCACTGGAAAATACAAATGCAACTATGAGTCCAATGGGTCAAAAAGTACTGAATGTAGCGGCGGAAAAAGCGGGTCTGGATGTCCTGGATCTCCTTCATTATCTCAAGTCGGTTATCTCAGGGATGGCGGAAGAACAAGCCAATTTGCTTCAGGCGGATTCCGACAGAGCTGCAACGGATGCAGAAGCAACTGAAGGAAATGAAACATGCGAAGGAATTCTGCTAGAGGATGATGTCGGAGGGGATGATGATAATTGGGAGGATGAGGATGAACGGAAAGTCACAGACGGCAATCCCAGATTCCTGCCAACACCGCCGCCGAAGGATCACAGTGGAAATACTTTCCTGACGGTGGTCCATGCCAACGGTTACCATTCTTTACCGGTTGTATGGTGCGAATGCGTGGATCGCTCCCAGCAGCACGATCTCCAGCTGTTGGATCAGCATCTGTATCCGGCCAGCTATGAACGAATCAAAACCGTTTTCACCTTTGCATGTTTGGATGACCTTCGGTACGAATCCCTAGAGTGCAAGTCCAGTCACTACCAATATCATAATAAGTTGCGGCGGCGGACTTGTCCGCAGTGTCCAGAGGTGGCTCCGAACCGATACAAGGAGCTATGTCGTGTGGCACGCCAATGGAGGAATTTAAAGTACCGGAAATGGTTTTGGCTTCTTCACAACATGAATGGAAAGAGGGGGGAAATGGCGCTCTTTTGTGCTGCATGTCCACAGGACAGTGTCAATCTAGAACCGGGCTGGGAGAAAGACCAGGAAGCTAACCCGTACGCAAACCAAATACTCTTTTCACATTATATCGTAGAATGAGTGATCCCTTTCGCAGTCACCTGTACATGCGGAGCTACGTTGCGGATGGAAACATGAAGGCCAACCACCTCAAGCAAAAGAACGACCAGGAAGATGTATGGCTTGTGAATGGGGAGGGATTTATGACAAACACGGACCGCTATGAAATTCATTTAAAGATTGCCAAGGATAGCAAGTCTGTAAGTTTGCTAGTTCTTCTGGGAACCGTCCTTTAATAATACACCATGGACATTCAGACCCCAACATGTCACCGGCATCGGGCCCAATTGAACGGAGACGTAGTACACAATACGGCGGACAGCACCGGCCTCGGCGGACATGCATGCGCTAGGCACGGTTGTTTTGCTCCTGGTTCCTTGGTCAATTTCCAGAAGGGTGAAAGGCAAATGAATATGGATTGGTCGCTTTGTGAGGCCTTGGCTACCACCAATGTCGGTCGAATTCAATCCGCCATGGAAATTTATGACATCGTGTGTCAATATTGGATTCACTTGCAAGAACGGATTGACGTGAATCCGTATTTGCATATTCCTGAACACATTCAGATGCAATTTGCGATCGGATTATTCCATGTCCATGGCCACAAGGATGAATGCCTATACAGATGGGCTACCAATTATGTCCCCGGCGCAGGCATAGTGGACGGAGAGGTGTTGGAAACCCTCTGGTCAGTGCTCAACACTGTCTCCCCTGCGACCAGAACTGCATCTCTTGCGCACCGCACCGAGATTCTGGACGATCACATGAATGATAGCAATTGGAAAAAAATGCAACATATTGGTAAAGTACCTAGCCTCAATATTTATGGCTGCTATGACTGATTTTATGCAGTGAAATCCATCATTGGCAGATACCGGCGGGCAGTGGAAAATCTGGTGGAGGCCCGACATGCTTTCGATTCATTGACAAGCGCCGCCCCTCCAGATTCGATAGATGTTTGGAAAGCCACAATAGAAGAGGCGGAAGCAATACGATCGCAATCTCCAAAATCCATGGACGTGATGCATTCGAAGATCAAGACGGGGCAGACTTTGAAAGCCATTACGTCGGCCGTCATGCAAGAAGATCTGACTTCCCAAAATTTTGGCCCTGAAAGTACTAGTACTGACTGGATTGTGGAAGGTCTGAACATTGAAGAAGAACAGTTAGTGTCAGGTCCTGATGTGTTGCTTTTATTTCTGTTCTGATTGATGTTGGATGTAGGATTCGGATCCAGCAACTTGTAAGGAAAGGAGGACAGCATCCGACTCCGGATGTAGTACAAGATACCATAAGGAAACGACAAAGGGTTGCCATCCGAATTAACGACTTCCACATGACTGCGAACAGGCTTCTTGGTCCTCGCTCGGTTGCAAGTGTCATCGGAAACCACAATGTTCTCAGCGAGGATGGGTATGTGAGTGATGACATGCGGAAGCCAGAAGACCGTGGACTGGAGCCATCCCTTACGGATATTGAAAACACTCTTCTCGCCTTCCCATCCAACGTTGTTGGGGAACTGACAGCCATGACACTAGAGTTGCGGAAGCGCGAATGTAGATTACGTCGGGCCAAGGCCAATGACCTACTCGGACAAGTCAGAGAAACACTCAGCGGCCTCTCCTATCAATATATCAACAAGATCAGACAGGCGAAAACGGGTGTGGAACACCTGCGAGCATATTCCGGCATAAAAATATTGACCACGGAAGTAAGCTTTTACCAGCAGGTATACAATCGGAATAGTTGTGCGCTTGGTATATGTGATCCTTCCCTCTCCGCAAAATATCCGCCGCTGCGCCGAGGTGATTGTACAATTAGTACTGCAATTGCCAACGTCAATGCACGGGGCCAAAGTCAAGCAAGATTGCCATGGTTTTGGGCCGCGCTTGATGGGTGGGACGGTGACAATCAATCCGCCCAAACTTCCATGTTGGACAATGATAGATTGCTTGAATGTAAGTAATATGCGGTTAGCTCAAGATGTATGGACTGTACATGATGATGAATTACTGGACAGTTTACAGGGTAAACTGGTTGAGAGCCAGAGCGAATACCCATCGGTGGGAGGAAGAATTACCGCGGACGGAAAAGGAGATGATTTGGACAACGCGTTACTTTATGCACCAACGGGACATTTGGTATCATCGACTCATAAATCTCCGGGAGAATGAAATGAATCAACGGGGCCATGAAGTGTATTGTGAGCAGATGATTTCTCAATGGGAGGAGTTTGCACGTCTTGCAGCCGTTCAGTTCCGCAAAGCCAACAAAGATTTCCCGGATACTTGGGTGCCCATCGTTACTCCATTATAGTCATTACTCAATGTATTCACAAGTTGCCATGTATTTACCTTGGACTAAGATTAAATGGTGGTACTGGAGGGAATGTACATAAGATTCAAATGGGCCATTCTAATTATATAGGGCCACTTACGAAGTGGAGAAAGTGGTGTTCCCCATGTCCGCATCCAGTTCCATATATCCACTGACGTCTTCCTTCGCCGATTCGTCTGATTCCCAAGACGAGCTATCCTCCTCCTCCTCCTCCTCTGAATCGGATTCCATGAGTGGAGTCGTACTTGGTTTAGGGGGTACTGTAGCCTCTACAACTGCCTTCATCCTTCCAAATATGCCTCCGAGCGGAGCCGCATCAAGGTTACAGCTTGCATCCGTATCACCGAGTGGTGGAGCTTGTGGCCAAGTTGGCAAGGGCATTTCCATTGCATCTTGTTGCACTTCTAAGAATTCTAATTGATGTCGTTAGCAAGATAATTAATGTTTGACCAACATATTTGAACCTGAAAGCCGTTGAATAGACATTTTTTGGAGGTCTTCCTGCACAAATTTGGATGCCAGCGTCCGATAGACGCAGTTGTGATCAGGCGCGCCTTCACCAAACACTTCTGGCAAGGTTTGTCTTATCAAAGTGACGAATTCCATCGGTGCATCCGGGACCTTTGGTGGGAGTGGATCCGCTATGTGCAGGTACGGATCATGAGGGAGCCTTGCAAAAATATATATTTCAACTCATTCCACTCACCTGCTGCACCCAACCAAGATTCCTTTGCATTTTGTGGCAGAAGATGGTAAATTGATCGTTTTGGTGTCGGATTGTCGGCTGCACGTTCCTTGCCTTTGCCTGAATTTAAGGACCCTGGGACTTTTGCAGCCGCCGTTCGGTTGGCTGCGGTTGGCTGCAAGTCGAACAAGTCGGCCCTTCTGCTGAAGGGAATCTCCTTCCCTTTGAGTGACTTGGTCAGTGATATCAATTGTACGGAGGCATCATGATTCCACTTGTCCGTATTAACAGTTTCTACCTCATTTCCCATCAGCCGGATTAGTTGTGCTTCCGCGTTAGTTAAATGGCAGATGTGATCCAAATCCGCCTTGTCCTCCGCCGAAAGTACAATGTCCGGCAGGTACATGACATGCAATTGCTCTGTAAGGGCCTTTACGTCGTCTGGCGTAAGATTCGGGACCGTGCTCGACGTCTGAGCAGAAGCCGAGGTCGCTGTGTCTGTATTCACAGGCGGGTACAGAACATCCAAAACATCCTCCGGATTTGACATTGCCGCCGGAATAACTCCAAATGCATCCGTCTCTTTTAACTGATATTTTGTCAAATTTAACATTACAATGAAGTCCCAACTTTGCTTACAATCTGTAATCGTTTGTCTAACCGGCTCCATAGGGTACTAAAGGAAGGCGGTTCCCCTGATTCCGTCTGCCACCAATTTCCTTCCCCTTCCATGATATCATCATGGAACCTCTGATCTTGTTCCGAGATCTCCAATCGTACTAAAATCTTAACGATGGACGCAATATGTTGAAATATTTGTTCTGAATCTTCAAATGTGCCAAGGAGCAATTCCTGGAGGAAAAATGGAGTCGGAACCGGGACCCCAAGTGCGGCGCACCATCCTTGGCAGATGAGAACGTTATGCTGTTGTAGGATAATTAGTGCAAGTGTATAAGCAACTTAATAAGGCATAATAAATACCATTTCATATTCAAGGAACTCTTCTGCCCGCTCTGAATATCGGCCTGCCAAGATCTTGGTCATGACGAATTTTGCACGGGTAAGAAAAAAGCGATGTCGAAGTTTCAATGAAATTGGGAACAGACCAGCGCGCTCGTACTGAAGAGGTCGATAATTGGCGAGCGCAGGGGGATATTCATAGGAATTCGCCATGATAGTTTGTTACAACGTTCAAGGGCATGAGGCTGATCCGATCGACCACATGTTGCAGAAATTGACATCCACATGTTTTGTCCACTTGAAATTCCAAATGTTTCCGGTTGTATGTAGTACCTATCTATGATAAGGCTTGCATTGTACTTCCATACATCCTCCACTGACATATCTGTGTCCCTTCCGCAACACAATGATCTCCGCCTCCGCCAATATAATATTCACTATTATGGTCACCGCCGCAACATCCTCCGCTCCTGACATCTCCACCGCCGCATTGGTGTCCGTCTGACTCCAACAGTTACCACCTGATCCAAGTTTACTTCTAAACATTTTATCAAACAAAGTTATATGTGTTGCATGTAAGACCGAGAGATGTGACAAAAAGACAATATATGAGAACAATATGGAGAAGGAGATTGACGCTGCAGGTATACATTAATTGCGGCACACAAAGACATTCATATTCCCATGATCTCTTGAATTCGGATCCACTGTGGCTCTTCCACTCCAAGTGTCTCCAATATATTTTCTCGCAAATACTGCGCAACGCATACTCGTTCACCAGTCACTTCCGCCGCATGCGGTACAATCCTCCCGAGAAGGGCAAACACGGCACCCGAACTGAACAAGAACTCATACCCTAGACTGGGCACCTGGAACCTGCCATCATTAAACTCTCCCACTGATGCTAATAAATCCATGGAACCATAAGTCGCCCCATTGTCACGGTGGATTGGTGTGTTCCGGTTACTGATGATGGAGCCGGCAACGCAAGGTGAAGTCCACACACTCAACAACTCATTGAGGTTTTCTCGCTTCATAATTTCGGATCTTTGCTCGATACCGTGGACACATTTCGCGCCTGTCGTAAATGTTGGCGGGTGGATTACACCAAGCACTGCACCAAGCAATGTGTTGGTCTCCTCCATGGTGGCAATCCATTCAGCTCCGGCTGGTGTCCGCATCTCCGCTGAGACTTCCATATCAAATTTCCCCTACACATCTCTAAGATTTAAACACGAAGATGGTTAAATAAATCATCAGACCTTCTGTCCCTGCTGATACCAGGCCAGTCCATAACTGAGTGTTCCCGGCTGGTACGTGCAATCCGTCGGAGTCCGGTAGTACTTAGAATTAAGCCGCCAATTGGTACAACCCTTTTTGACAATCAATCTTTGCTGAATAATACCCAAGGAATCCCACAAATGCGCCTAGATAAATGTTTGAATGTTCAATGCTTTGGGAGCAAAATGTAGACCTACCTGTCTAATGGAAGCGAGCAATCCGGGTAAAAACCAAAAAAGAACGATGTCCTCTGAATCCACAATCAGGCACGGCTCCGAAATCATCTCCGTTGCCACTGGCGGAAAGAGTACATGGAGCCGGTCTTCAACCTTTGGTTGCATACCTGTACATCTCTTACCCATTGTGGAGAGCGCTTGTACATAGTGCGCTACAGACCAACTCATTTTCTCTGACAGTGGATGAGTGTCAGCCTAGTAATTAACAAATTACCAAAGTTACTTACTTTGATTCTGTATCGCCCGTTTCACCAATTTCACTGCGAAGTGCAATTCCTGCAGGAACTCCAGCGGACAATCCAGCAAACCAATTTCTGGCCCATTCCCAAGCTCAGCTGCCAACAACATTCTCAGATACTGCATAAAATGTTGAGTTTTTTCGATTCCACGAAGGCTTGACATTGTCATTTGGTAAGCCTGCAAGGTGTGAAAATTGGATTGTTGAGATTTCAATTTGCATTACCAAACGGTGGTATTTGGTTGCACAATCGGTAAACAATTCCACAAAAGACATCTGCCCCTGTTCGTTGAGACACACATAAGCAACTTGTAGGAACTTAATTTGTATCCTTCGCATAGTTTCGGAAATCATTTGCCTATCTGCATACACCTCCACACGGGGAAGGAAACTGCTTCCACCAATCTCCGTTGCACCTCCATTCATTTCTACCGTCCTCCACATTCTCAAACTCATTGCCGCGCATCACCATCCACCTCTACCACCCTCCGCATTCATATCCACACATCTCCGTCCACCTCTACCACCCTCCGCATAGGTCGCGAAATCATTTCCACCAATCTCCGTCCACCTATACCAACCTCCGCACTCATATCCACACATCTCCGTACCACCCTCCGCACTCATATCCACACATCT
>Ga0193718_1000278_pt1 | contig 11896 bp, 12 predicted proteins | sample U2a1metaG_FD_144918 | JGI IMG/M metagenome (GOLD analysis project Ga0193718, IMG submission 144918) | Soil microbial communities from a riparian zone of the East river system, Colorado, United States - U2a1 | ecosystem: Environmental > Terrestrial > Soil > Riparian zone | place: USA: East River... | reverse complement strand
TAATGGCGGGTGACACCATATTCCGCGGCGGCGGGCGGCATTTGCTGAAGACGTTCCAATTCCTGGTTCGCGACTTTCTTGGCCTCAGCGGGCATCGGCGTTGCGTCAATTTTATCGCGAATGGCCTTGATCTCGCCTGCATTCGACTCGGTTTCACCGAGTTCGCGTTGAATCGCGCGTAATTGTTCGCGCAGGAAAAAATCGCGTTGCGTCTTCGAAATGGAAGTGGCGACTTCGGTCTGGATCTTCGAGCTGAGCGTCAACACTTCATGCTCGCGATTGAGCATCGGCAGCAGGAAGGTCAAGCGTTCCTTGACCGACGTCGTCTCGAGCAATTTCTGGCGCTCGTCCAGGTTCAAATTCAAATTGACTGCCACCAAATCCGTGAAGTGCCCGGGATCTTCGGTGTTCAGCGCCGCGATTTTGACCTGCTCCGAAAGCGCGGGGGAAAGTTTGATGATTTCCTGAAACTGGCCTTGCGCGTTGCGCATCATGGCCGTCAGTTCCACCGTGTCTTCCGTCACATCCTTCATCAGCTCGAATTTTGCGCTGAGATAGGGATCGTGACGTAATCTTTGATGCGGATGCGCCAGAGTCCCTCGACCAGCACGCGCACCGTGTTATCCGGGAACTTCAACATCTTCAGCAACCGCGCGGCGCAACCGACTTCGTGCATCTCCTCCGGGGTGGGATTCTCCGCTTCCGGTTTGCGCTGCAATGCCACGCCGAGCAAACGGTCTCCTGCCACAACATCATCAATGAGCTTGATGCTTTGCGGAGTTTCGACGAGCAGGGGAGCGACCATTCCCGGGAAAATCACAATGTCGGACAAGCCGAGGATGGGGAGTGATGCGGGTAATGAATGCGCGGAAACGCGCGCCGGAGCCTCAGGGTTTCCGGCGGCGCCCAGGATGCTGATAAATTCTGTGTCAGGCGACGTCATCGAGCGTTTCTACAAGTAAGATGCCGCCGCCCGCAAAAAGTTCGGAAGAAAATTTAATTCCCTTCGGCGATTGGCACCTTGGTACTCTTAACCTGAGCCAGCGCCACCGGAACATCAATACGTAAAAACCCGTTTAAGTAAGCGGCTTTGGCTTGCCCCAGATCGTAACCCGGCGGCAACTCTAACATGCTTTCAAACGGGCCGTAATTAATCTCCATCACCAAAAAACTGCACTTCGGCGCGCGGCAGCCGTCCGGCCGGTTTCCACTGATGCGCAGGCGGTTACCCTCAATGGTAATTTCCAGGTTATCACTGCGCATCCCGGCCAGCTCGACTTTGATGACCAGTCCATTGTCGGTGGCATAAACATCCGTGTTCGGCACCCAATGCGCTCGCGCCGAACCTTCACGGCCGCCGGCGGAGCGGGTTACGAAATGCACGGTCGAACTGACTTTGCACATGGCCATTCCAGCAAAAAATTATATCAGGCGGTTGGTATAAGCAAGCGCGCTCATTTGGGTTTAATCACGACTTGCGGGCGCTCGCCTTTGCGCGCGCGGAAAATGATGGTGTGTTGGGGGGCCGCGCTGCCCGTGGTTGAACAACCACAATGCGTATCGCGTTGAAAACTGAACTTTCGGGGACGAAACCGCCCGCGCAACAGCAATACTGCTGCGGCGCTGACAATCGTCAACGAAACCAACTGCTGCCAATCCATGCTCGCAAGATAATCTGAAATGCGCTTCGCGCAACTAATGATTTTAGTGGCACGGGCATCTTGCCCGTGTGTTCCCAAAGAATCTCCCGAGGGAGGGCCGGAAACACACGGGCGAGACGCCCGTGCCACTATCTTTGGAATGGCGGCGGTGATAGGCCGCCGCTACAGTAACCGCTGTGTCCGCACAGATTTTCCGCCACCTCTATCGCGTGGTTTATGCCGATTGCACCCTCGGCAATCATATCTATTACGCGCGCTATCTTGATTTGGTCGAAGCCGCGCGCGGCGAGTTTTTTCGGTATCTCGGGATTTCATTGCTTCAATTGCACGAGCACGACACGCTTTTTCCGGTCGTTGAATGCCACCTTCGCTACAAATCTCCCGCTCGTTATGACGATGTGTTGACCATTGAGCTCTGGACCACCCTCGTTCAAGGCGCCCGCGTCAACTTTGGCTTTCGGATTCTGAAAGATGAGAGAATCCTGATTGTCGAAGGCGAGACATTCCATGTCTGCACCGGCGTGAATGAAAAACCCAAACGGTTGCCCGAGGAGTTGGCGGCGAAGTTGCGAGTCCACAATCCCGAGTCTCCAGACCTTGGAGAGGGGACACCGGAACGAAAGACTTTGGACATTAGCCTTTAGACCTTGGACTATATCACATGCGCATCCTCGCCCTCGATCACGGAACCAAACGCATCGGCATCGCTCTCAGCGACGAACTGAAAATGATCGCGCAACCGCTCGAATACGTGCTGGCGGAGCCGATAGCGGATTTCTTTGTGCGCCTGAAGGAAATCATTCGCGACAAAGAAGTGGAATTGATCCTCATCGGCATGCCCCGAAACATGGATGGCAGTTACGGCCCGGCGGCGTTGAAAGTTCAGGAATTTATCGCCGTGCTCAAAGACAAGGTCGCGGTTCCCATCCAGACCTGGGACGAAAGATTGACCTCCGCGCAGGCGCAACGCTTCCTGATTCAAGGCGGCGTCCGGCGTCAGGACCGAAAGGAAAAAGTGGACAAAACGGCCGCCGCGATTTTGTTGCAAAGTTATTTGGACAGTTTGGCGACATGAAACGTAAAACGTGAAACGTGAATTCACGTTTTACGTTTCACGAACTACCGGAGTGCAAATACAAAACCGCAAATTCAAACTCACCATCGCCTACGACGGCGCCGCGTACGAAGGCTGGCAGGTGCAAAAGACCGGCACGGGCGTGCAGGAAAAGGTCGAAGACGCGCTCGCAAAATTATTTCCTTCCAAACCCAGGTTGCACAGCTCGAGCCGCACGGATACTGGCGTTCACGCACTCGGCATGGTAGCGCATTTTGAGGTGCCAACCGCCCAGTACAAGATGACCACGCGCAAGCTCGCGCTCGCGCTCAATGCCTGGCTGCCCGAGGACGTTCGCGTACTTTCCGCTTCTCGCGCGCCGGAAAAGTTCCACGCCCGCTTTGATGCGAAAGGCAAACAATACCGCTATTTCGTCTGGAACCATGCCGCGATGAACCCGTTGATCCGCGGCACCGCCTGGCACGTCCCACGCGCGCTGGATTTTTCGGCGATGCGCGCTGCGGCCGCGTTGTTCGTCGGCAAACACGACTTCAAATCCTTCGCCGCCAATCGAAATTACGAAATGGAATCCACCATCCGCACTTTGACGCGTTGCGATTTCAAAAAAAACGGGCCGCTGCTTACGTTCATCATCGAAGGCGACGGTTTCCTCTACAAAATGTGCCGCGGCATTGTCGGGACCATTGTCCAGGTCGGTCTTGGAAAATTCCCGGCCGCTGAAATCAAACCCATGCTCGCCCAAAAAGATCGCCGCGTGGCCGGCATGACTGCGCCGGCGCATGGTTTAGTGCTTTGGAAAGTGTTTTACCCTAAAACTCGTAGCAGCCGACGTAAGGAGGCTCTATCTAAAAAAAGTTAGAGCCTCCTTACGTCGGCTGCTACCTAAGTTATGCACATCGTCCTCGTTGAACCTGAGATCCCGCCGAACACCGGCAACGTCGCCCGCCTCTGCGCGGCGACCAAAACGACGCTGCACCTCATCGAGCCGTTCGGTTTCAAGCTCGACGATTCGCAACTCAAACGCGCGGGGATGGATTACTGGCAGCAAGTCGAATGGCATCGCTGGCAGAATTGGAATGCTTTTGCGCAAAGCCTCCCGGCATCCGCGCGCCTTTGGTTTGTGGAATCCAACGGCCCGAAGCTTTACTCCGAAGCCAAATTTTTGCCGGAAGATTATATCGTGTTCGGCCGCGAAACCGCCGGCTTGCCGAAAAAATTGTTGGAGGATAATCGCGAGCGGTGGTTGCGCATTCCGATGTTCAACCTGAATGCGCGTTCGTTGAATCTTTCCAACTGCGTCGCGTTGGTGCTTTTTGAGGCGCTGCGGCAGCACGGGTTCGCCGGCGAACTCTTCCAGCCGGACGGGCAATTTTGATATCCCTTCACCGTTCATGACTTGAATTGTGTGAGCGAAAGTATGTTCCCATCCGGATCTTTGAACCACGCGACCTTCGCGCCGGAAGGAGCGGTCCAGACACCGGATTCGTCCTGGGTGACACCTTCGAAGCGTTCGAAATGCACGCCTCGTTTCGTTAACTCTCGCGTTTTCGCAGAAATATCAGGCACCTCCCAGCCGAGAACGGTGTGTCTGGCTGGAGCCAAGTCGCGAACCTTTTGCACGCGAAGCATGGTGCCGTTGGCGTCGAACACCATCGCGAACGGGTCATCACTGATTAATTTCAGGCCGAGCGTTTCCGCGTAAAACACCAGAGCGTTTGCGGGATTTTGCGTGGCCACGAAGCTGATGATTTTTGACTTCAGCATGGTTGCAGGCATTTAGCGGGTTGGTTTCGTTATCCAACCACAATGTTAATGAGCTTTTTCGGGACGACGATAATTTTCTTAACGGTTTTGCCGTCCATGAATTGCTTCGCCTTTTCGGACGCCAGCGCGGCCGCTTCGAGGGTGGCGTTGTTGGCGTTGGCGGGGACTTTGATGACGTCGCGCAACTTGCCATTCACTTGCACGGGAATTTCCAATGTATCTTCGACGAGCAACGCCGCGTCGAATTTTGGCCATTCGGCGTAAGATAATGAATGACGAATGACGGATGACGAATGGAGTTTGGCCCACAATTCTTCAGCGACGTGCGGCGCGAACGGTGCGAGCAAGATGAGAAAGTCGCGGAGCGCTGAAACGGGTTTCGTTTCCCAGGTCATCGCTTCGTTCACAAAAACCATCATCGCCGAAATCGCGGTGTTGAATCGCATCCCGTCGAGGTCTTCGGTGACTTTTTTGATGGTCGCATGAAGCGTCTTCAGTTGCGTCGGAGTGGCGGGAACATCTTTGATCGAGTGATTCAATTTAAGAATCTCGAGCAACTCTCCGCGTTTCTGCGGCTCGGCGGTGGTCTCTGCCTGTTCAAAATCGGTTTCACTTTGTTCATCCACAAACAAGCGCCAGGCGCGGCCGAGAAAACGATACACACCTTCCACGCCCTTGGTGTTCCACGGCTTGCTGTCCTGCAGCGGCCCCATGAACATCTCGTAAAGGCGAAACGCATCTGCGCCGTATTCACCCATGACGACGTCGGGGTTCACAACGTTGCCGCGCGATTTGGACATCTTCTGGCCATCTTCACCAAGAATGAGACCTTGATTGACGAGTTTATAAAATGGCTCAGTGGTCGAGACGTAGCCGAGGTCGAACAAAACCTTGTGCCAGAAACGCGCGTAAAGCAGATGCAACACGGCGTGTTCGGTGCCGCCGACGTACAAATCAACTCCGGGTGTTGCGTGTTGCGTGTTGCGTGTTGCGTCTGAGCCCATCCAGTAATTCTGCGCGTCTTTGCTGACGAATGTGTTTGGATTCCTCGCGTCGAGATAACGCAAATAATACCAGCATGACCCCGCCCATTGCGGCATGGTATTGGTCTCACGCACTGAGCCATCCGGCAAATTCACCCAATCCTGCGCGCGGGCGAGCGGCGGCTGGCCATCGGGCGTGGGTTTGTAATCATCGAGCTTCGGCGGCAAAAGTGGCAATGCACTTTCAGGCAAGGCTTCGTGGCAAAGATTTCCGCTGGCGTCGCGTTTCCAAATAATCGGGAACGGCTCGCCCCAATAACGCTGCCGGCTGAAGAGCCAGTCGCGGAGTTTGTAATTGATGGTCTTTTTGCCGAGGCCCTTGGATTCGAGCCAGGCTGAAATTTTCTTTTTGGCTTCGGATGTTGAAAGGCCGTTGAGCGAAAGTTCGGCATTTGCGGAATTTACTGCCGTGCCATCGTCAACGAAACCCTGCCATTCGGTTTTGGAATCCGGCGGCTGGACAACTTGCACGACGGGCAGATTAAATTTTGTGGCGAATTCAAAATCGCGCTCGTCGTGTGCCGGCACGGCCATGATGGCGCCAGTGCCGTAGGTGGCCAGGACGTAGTCGGCGATCCAAATGGGAATTTTTTCGTTTGTGACGGGGTTGATCGCAGACGCGCCCGTGAACACGCCCGTCTTATCTTTGGCGAGTTCGGTGCGTTCCAAATCGGATTTGCCGGAAGCGAACGTTTTGTAATCCTCAACAGCTTTCTGTTGTTCCGGCGTGGTAATCTGCGAAACGAGTTTATGTTCCGGCGATAGCACCATGTAAGTCGCGCCGAACAAAGTGTCCGGTCGCGTGGTGAACACGCGGATAGTGGCACGGGCGTCTCGCCCATGCGTTTCTGGCTCTGATTGGTTAGTTTTGAAACTCACGGGCGAGACGCCCGTGCCACTATTGGATATTTGAAAATCCACTTCAGCGCCTTCGCTTTTTCCAATCCAATTCCGCTGCATTTCCTTGAGCGAATCGGTCCAATCAATCGTATCCAAGTCCGACAACAAACGTTCCGCATACTTTGTAATGCGGAGCATCCATTGGCGCATCGGCTTGCGGACAACTGGGAAGCTGCCGACTTCGCTTTTACCGTCCACAACTTCTTCGTTGGCGAGCACCGTGCCGAGTTGTTCGCACCACCAGACGGGCGCTTCCATGACGAACGCGAGGCGCTTTGAATCTCGGTATGCCCGCCGTGCGAATTCCAGATCGCCGTGGTAGGGCGCGTCACTCCATGCGCGCCGCTCGGTTGCAACCGACCCCGGCGCGCACGGAGTGACGCGCCCTACCTGGTCGGCGGGTGATTGAAGATCTTCGGGATACTTCAACGTCTCAATCGGCTCCGCCTTGTTCGTCTCGGGATTAAACCACGAATTATACAGCTTCAAGAAAATCCATTGCGTCCATTTGAAATAATGCGGATCGGTCGTGTCCACTTCGCGAGTCCAGTCGTAGCTGAAGCCGAGGGATTTTATCTGCCGTTTGAAGGTGGCGATGTTTGCTTCGGTCGTCTTGCGCGGATGTTGGCCGGTTTTAATGGCGTATTGTTCGGCGGGCAAGCCGAAGGCGTCCCAACCCATGGGGTGCAACACGTGACGGCCGCGCGAGCGTTGGTAGCGCGCGAGAATGTCGGTGGCGGTGTAGCCTTCCGGATGGCCGACGTGCAGCCCCGCGCCGGAGGGGTAGGGGAACATGTCGAGGATGTAAAATTTCGGGGGGGCCTGGCGGCCGGCCACCATGGAATTGGCGCCGTGGCGTTGGGCGAACGGGTGATTTTCCGGAACCACTTCGCCGGGATTGAATGCGCGAAAAGTTTGCTGCTCGTCCCAATGCTGCTGCCATTTGGGTTCGATCAAATGAAACGGATATTGCCGGCGTCCTGACATAATTCCGCGTGAACATAAACAATTGGGTTCGCACAAAGCAAGAAAGGGTGACACAGGACTGGAAAGTCCCGTGAAGCCGCTGGCACTGCCCTCAAATTCTGACGGCGTATGGAGCGCCGGACTACGATCTGGCGCGTTTCTTGAAGGCTCTCGTCTTAAGCCGGTTGCAAACCGGCGCTCCGAGGGCAGGGTCGGGACGCGCCCGCCAAGTGGGCTCCTTCGCAAAAATACTTTCCAGCCCCGAAGAATGTGTTATGGTGGTTAAGCGCCCTTTAAGACGCATTCATTCATGAGCGTTTTGCCAGCACTCCGAAATTCCGACCCGAGACGCCGCGGGAGTGCTTTCACTTTGACGGAATTACTGGTGGTTATCGCCATCATTGCCATTATCGCGAGCCTGCTTCTGCCGGCGCTGGCGAGGGCCAAGGCGCGCGCCCAGGGAAGTTTTTGCCTGAACAACACCCGGCAGCTAACGGTGGCGTGGATGATTTATGCCGACGAACACAACGGACTGCTCGCTTATAATATGGGCCGAAGCGCGCACATTCCGATTGCCGTGCCGGCGTTCACCGGCGCGCCAATGGCTGATAATTGGGTGAACAATGTTTTGAATTGGGAGCTGAATCCGGACAATACCAATGCCGCGGCGGTAGTTGAGACTGGTCTCGGCCCATATACCAGCAAATCGGCTGCGTTGTATCGTTGCCCTTCCGATAATGTGCTCAGTGAAATTCAACGGAACGCCGGCTGGCAAGCGCGTGTGCGGAGTTATTCGATGAACGCCATGGTCGGCGACGCGGGAAGTATTTCCGCGACGGGGGTTAACGCGATTAACCCAAATTACGTGCAGTTCTTCAAAGTGTTCAGCGTTCCGCGTCCCTCGGACATTTTTGTGTTTTTGGATGAACACCCGGACAGCATTGATGATGGATATTTTCTGACTCGTGATGTGGACTCGGCGCCGCAGTGGACTGATTTGCCGGCATCCTATCATGATGGCGGGGCCAGTTTTTCATTTGCCGACGGCCATTCGGAACATCGTCGCTGGCATAATGCGAGCTCGAAACCACCAGCGCGGGCTCGCAACATCGAAGTGCGCCCGGTGCTCGTCACGGATGGAACGCAGGATTTGGAGTGGGTTCTCTCCCGGATGAGCGTTGAACGAAACCCGGAAGTATCTTCCGGTCCTTCGTCTTCGCATTAGAAGCGGTTTCATAAGTCTCGCGGGGCGTTTTCAGTGTCTTTTGCCCGGACGCTTCGTAGGTCCTCAGTCACAGATCTCTGCGAATATGCTCCCTCGTCGCGCCTTGCGTCCGGGCAAAATCCACTCGAAACCGCCCGCCCCTGACTTATGAAACCGCTTCCAGAGCATTTCCATCAAAGCTGTAGAAACCTGCCGGGCAGCGCGCGGATAAAGGGCGCTCACAACACTGTTTTTTCCGGTAGGAATTTGCCAAGGAATTGTTCATCACCCTGGGCTGCCAGCACGTAAGTGCGATTGCCAACTGTCCAGCTTGCCGTCGCCATTCCATTCGCTTGTTCGAAAGTGGGGTTGCTTACCACTGGGGCATCCGTGGCAACCGTTCGATCACTGATGAACAACCACAAATCCGACGGATAACCGGGCCTCGGCGGCCTGCCGCTTTGGAAGCAAATCATGGAAACCTTTTTTCCCTGCCAGGTTGTCTCCACGCAACCCACGACTTTGGCATTTGCTTTCAAGTTGTCGGGCACCACGTAATCGGCAATGGAGTTCTTTTGAGCGAAGAACAGGCGAATTTGATCCAGGTCGGTCGAATTCAGTTCCATCCCGTATGAACCCGCCGCCATGCTGCCCATATAATCGCGATAAGCGGCGAAGTCATGACGCTCGGGAGGGGCGCCGGGTTGCATCAGTTTAAAGGTCACCATCACCACGGCGGCAACGGCGCCTGCCAGAATGACCGCTTTCTGCCACATCGGCGTGGTATGGACCCGCCGTTCGGCAATGATCTGTTCCTTCAAACCTTCCGGCACGGCGATCTGTTTAAATTTTGAGCGAAGCGCGGCATAAAGCGCGCAATGATTTCCGAACCATGTTTTTAATTCCGGCTCATGCTCGCATAGTTCCAATGCCTCGGTGAATGCCGGATCGACCGCGTCGGCCGTTCCCGGCCGATACAGCTGTAGAATTTCTTTTGCCTGGTTGTTAGTCATTTTGCCTTTCGCGATGGCCTTCTCGCTCGCCGCGGGTCAGAATGCTCTGCAGTTGAGCGATGCCGCGGGCCATGCGTGATTTTACCGTGCCGATGGGGACATTGAGGATGTCCGCGATTTCCTTGTAAGAACAATCTTCGAGATAAAAAAGGGCGACGGGCGCCTGGTAAACTTCGTCCACCTGGGCCAGGGCTTGAAGCACCTGCGGGGAGTCTAATTGATTCACCGTCGCCGGCGAGAGAGTCGGGAGATCCAGGGGCACTTCCTCCAGTTCAAAGTGTGGGAAACGCGCCTGACGCCGCCGGCTTTCCAAAAACGCGCGGTGAAGCGTCGTAAACAGCCAGGTTTTCACTTTCGTCTGGTCCCGCAATTGATGGCCCTTGGTTGCCCACACATAAAACGTCTGTTGTGTCAGGTCGCACGCATCGGCCTCGGCGCGCGTCAGGCTGAAAGCAAATTGATACAGCGGCTCATAAAAATGAGCCACCAAGCTTTCAAAGTTAAGGCCTGGACCCATACATCAATGTCATCTCTTATGTGAGCAACCAGTATGCAAAAGGTTCCCCGCACGTCTGGATGCCTCCCATTCTTCCCGATTCCCGGCCATAATTCGAGGCAAAAGTGACGGGAACAAAAGCCACCGAGCGGCTCTCTTATTTGCATGGGTCGCGCGATCAATTTCCGGTTCCGGCTTCACCTCGCGCGCTGCGGGGGTGCGAGGCGCACTTTGTGGCCGCGCGTCAAACCCAGCCGCAAACGCATCCGGATTGTGTTCCGGCCCGTCGAGTTCTGGATTCAACCGGTGCGCCTTGAGGACCGTCCGCAACACGTTCATATTCGGCATCTTCGACGAAACGCTTCCGAGTAAGGGTGCGGAGTAACGGGCTGTTTTCATCTTCGGCAACGGGCCTCCAAAGGGTGTCGGCGACATCAAGGGAGGCGGAGATTCAGCGTGGCAAAGATGGTATGCGCCCGGAAATCATTGGCGTCCGCGGTGCTCGGCTCGCGGTAATAATCAAAACTGTACTGGAGCCGCGCTGACAGATTTTTTCCAAATCGCCGCGCCACAGCCGCATTCAGCCCGTACTCCTGGTAACGAATACCCACCGGCACCGTGCCGAGAAGAATTTTGCGGCTCTCTCCAAAGTTCGCTTCCGAGAACGTGCTGCCGAATGAAAGATCCGTGGTATCGCTTAATACGAAAGTGCCGCTCAGGTCGGCGCTGTAAGTATCTCCCTTGTATTGTCCAACCGTCGCCCTGTCACTGTTCGCGCTCGTGGTCTTGGAAGGCTGGTAGGTAAAGCCACCGTTGAAATAAAGGCGCGGATGTGGGGTCAGGACCGCTGCGAATGAATAAATTCGCGAATCGTATTTCCCGGTGAGCAGCCGGCCTGCCGGAGAAAAAACAACATGCGAAACCGTATTCGATGCAAAATTGGCGACGTCGCGATAATCGGTCGTGACGAGTTGATACGTGAATGTAGTCTTCAACCAATTGCAGGGGCGCACGACAAGTTTTGCTTCGGCTTCGTCCGTGAGGAGTTTGCGCGATTGGAAAAAATCCGGATAACCGCCCGCCGGCGTGGGCGCTTGCCCGGTGGGATAATGGCTGTCATTTTCATAACGGCGAAGGTGCGCGCTGAGCGATATCCGTTGCCAGGGTGAGGTGCTGAAACCCGTTCGAAGATCCGTCAACTGGCTGGAGAAAGCCGTCTGCTCCGTGAAATTCCCGCTCGGCTGCAAATCACTATCCGTCTGGCCGATGCTCTGCTGCTCAAACCGGCCTTCGGCGAATAAAACGGTGAACGGGATCTTCGTGTAACGGAGGGCCGCGCTTTCCATTGCGGACCTTTGATCGTAGTCCGATCTCAAGGTGGTGGGCACAATCACGAGGCTGTTTGGAGATACGCGCGTGAAGGCGAATTGGTTCAACTGCCCGGACCCAAAGCCCTGCTCGCTGGTCCATTCGCCTTGTGCGCCGCCCGATAATGTCAGGCCCTCAAATGGCCCGATGACGCCATTCAGATTGGCGACATGCGATTCACGTTCCAGGGTCACGTTCGGGATGGTCCCTGGGAACGAAAGCGTTGATAGTCGTGTGACGTTGGTAAAACTGCCGTCCGAGTCCAGATGGCTGTAGAAATAACCCGCCGAAGTGAACAGCCAGTGCGTGAAGGGCTTCTCGAGCCGGATCGAGTTGGCGCCCTGGAAATAAGTGTTCTTTTCTCTCACATCCTGCGTCACCAGGCTGCGCCCAGCCGAGTTCGTAT
>Ga0193718_1000277_pt1 | contig 11956 bp, 9 predicted proteins | sample U2a1metaG_FD_144918 | JGI IMG/M metagenome (GOLD analysis project Ga0193718, IMG submission 144918) | Soil microbial communities from a riparian zone of the East river system, Colorado, United States - U2a1 | ecosystem: Environmental > Terrestrial > Soil > Riparian zone | place: USA: East River... | reverse complement strand
AAACACGGCCTGCATTGCGCCGGATGCTGTTGGTTCCTGATGCTGCTGCTGTTCGTCGCCGGCGTAATGAACATCTGGTGGATCGCCATCATCACGGTGCTTGTGCTCACCGAGAAAGTTGTGCCGCGCGGTTTGTTTCTTGGAAAAATCGCCGGCGTGCTGTTCGTGTTGTGGGGCGCGTGGATGATCTTGAAACAACCCGGTGCGGTTTGAAAACTGTTTCTCCGTCTAACTCCCAACATGGTAGGGCGCGTCACTCCGTGCGCGCCGTGTGTTTCTGTAAAAATCAGCCATCGAAAAATTCGCTGCCTAAAAATTGAATTGCCCGCCGTCTTGCGCTGGCTATCGTACTCGCAATGGGGCTCGGCACTTACAGCCAATCCACCGAACAACGCCGCCTTTCGGGAATGATCGAACGGCGCGGTTTGCAGACCGGACTTTCGACGCTGGGCATGTTGGCATTCGGATCGCCCTTCGTGGGAATTGGAGGCTTCTTCACCCTCGCTGGGATGAAAGTCGTCCACGTCAATCCTTCTTCCGTTCATGCGCCTTATTGGGTATTGGCGGCAGTCGGCTTCTCGTTTGCCTGCGGCGGCCTCATGCTCTGGAGCATGGCGTGGAAACAATTTCAATCGAACCGCCGCCGCGCCTTGCTGCAGGCCCGCCACGTGAACGAACCCGCGCTGGAAGATTATGATTGGGACCCGCACGGCTTTCGTTCGCACTGCTGGGCCAGGGTCGCAAAGACAATCGCCGGTGCGGGTTTCTTCGCCATCTTCCTCTCGATGTTCAATTGGTGGGCATGGTTCGCCGCCGGGCCGTTAATGGTGAAAATAATCGTCAGCCTGTTCGACCTGATTCTCGTTTTCGTTTGCTGGCAGGTGCTGGTGGCGCTCAGCCGCGCGGTTAAATTCGGCAATTCGCGCATAGAATTTGTCCATTTTCCCTATCGGGCGAACGACCAGATAGTCGTGCGCTGGCTGACGCCGGGCGGAATTCGCCGCGCGACCAAAGGAACCTTCACCCTGCGCTGCGTCAAAGAATGGACTGAGTCCACCGGGTCCGGAAGCAATCGCTCGCAGACAATTGTCCACGAAGAGCAATGGAGCGGGACGTGGTCGTTGAACGAACCGGAGGATTTTCCGCCGGGCAAAAATTTGGATCTCGAATTCACGCCGCCCGCAGACATCCCCATCACCTGCCTCAGCGGCACACAAACGTTCTTTTGGGAATTCGCGGTTGATCTCGATCTTCCCGGGCCCGACTTCAAGGAAAGCTACCTCGTGCCGGTGTATTGATTTTCAGCAACTTTTTAAGGACTGCGCCGTCTCAGTAATAGCGATAGACGGCAGCCTGAATGCAGGCTATCGTTAGCCTATGCAAATTGCCGGCCGTCGCCGTTCTCGAAAGCAGAAGGTTAATCTGCAGTCGCAAATGTTCACGTTGAGCAATGCCAAAACCTATTTAGGCCGCTTAGTGGAAAAAGCCCGTCGGGGAGAAACGGTTTATATCGTGAAAGGCAGGCACCGGTTTATTTTGCAGGAAGTTCCTGAAATCGATCCCATCCCCATTCGGCCGCCGAACTATTTTGCCAATATCTATAGCCAGGCCGAAATCCAGGAAGACAATCGTCTGGCCAAGGATTCGGTGATTCGCGCGCCCAGAGGCCTTGAATAAAAAGGGCGCCATGAAACAATGGGAGATTTTCATGTTTCCGTTCAGCAACGAAAAACGGCATCCGGCGGTCATCATCTCCAACGATGAAACCTGTGAGAATCCTGACATTGAAGAGGTCAATGCCTTGCTATGCACTTCGGCAAAGGCAAACCGAGGAGCGAAACGCAGTGAAGAGATATTAGATGAGGCTGACGGGTTGGATTGGAAAACGATGGTTCGTTGCGACAAAATTCATTTGCTGCCTAAAGCGCAGTTCGACGGCCGGAAGGGCCGGGTTACCGAAGAACGTCGCCATCTGATTGCTCGCAAAATTGTGGAGGTCTTACGGCTTCCTATTCATCGGCAATAGGTGAAAAAGCCGGGAATGGCGATCGCTTCCCACGCAACGTCACCCTTTCGCCTGCTTCACCGCCTCCACACACCGCGCGCAAATTGTCGGATGTTCCGGCGTTGAACCGACATCGGTTTCCCAATGCCAGCAACGCTCGCATTTCTGGCCGTCTGCCTTTTTCACGACAGGAATCCAAGTCATGGTTCCTTCAATACGGGGGATCGATGTCACTTCCAATTGGGAAACGTTGAGGAGCTCCTTCAGTTCCTTGGCATACTGCTTTTGAACATCGAGCAGGCCGTCCGCATAGCCGGCCAGTTCAACTTTTGCGTCTAGTGACTTGCCTATCGCTTTGCTTTGCCGTTCCTTTTCCAGTTCCGGCAAAACCTTAGAGCGCGTGTCAAAAAGGATTTTCCAATTGGCCTGCTCTTCAGCTCCAATGACAAAATTCGCAGGCTGCCACCCCGTCCCATGAATCGAATCCACCGTTTTCCCCGGCACAAATTCCCACGCCTCATCCGCCGTGAACGCCAGCACCGGCGCGAGCATCTTGCACAACCCCGCCACCAGCCGATGCAACGCCGTCTGCGTCGAGCGCCGCCGATGCGAATTAGCCGCGTCCGTGTAAAGCCGGTCTTTGATGACATCGTGATAAATCGAGGAGAGCTCCACTGCGATAAATTGGCTGAGCTTCTGGTAAACCACGTGGAACTCGTATTTGTCGTACGCTTCGCCAACTTCTTTTTCAACCTTCGCAAACTCGCCCAAAATCCAGCGGTCCAGGCCCGTGAGCTTGTCATCCGGCACCGATTGTTTTGCCGGATCAAAATCGTAAAGGTTCGAGAGTTGATAACGCAACGCATTGCGAATGCCGCGATACGTCTCCGCAACCTTGTTGATGCGCTCCTCGCTCACCACGATGTCGCTGCGGAAATCTTGCGATGAAACCCAAAGTCGCACGACATCCGCGCCATAGCGTTTAACGTATGCTTCGGCAGTTTGCGGTTTCTCATAACCGCCCTGGCCTTGTTTGCTCTTGGAAATTTTCTCGCGATCCGCATCCACCATGAACCCATGGGTCAAAACGGTCTTGTACGGCGCCGCACCATTGCCCGCCAGCGACAGCAGCAACGAAGATTGGAACCAGCCGCGATGCTGGTCGGAACCTTCGAAGTACATGTCGGCCTGAAACGGTTTTTCTTTCCCGCGAATTTCTTCGCGCCGCGCGATAACTGCTCGCGATGAACTCCCCGAATCATCCACACATCCAGCGTGTCATTGGATTTCGCGACCGCGTCGGCGCCTTTCCAATCCTTCGGCTTCAATAACGTCCACAATTCCACCGCGGATTTTTCGAACCAAATATGTGAGCCATGTTTCTCGATCAAATCCGCTGCATTGCGCACGATTTGAGCGTCCAACATCGGTTCGCCCTGCGCGTCATAAAACGCCGGAATCGGCACGCCCCACGTGCGCTGCCGCGAAATGCACCAATCCGGCCGCGATTCCACCGCGCCCTTGATGCGATTCACACCCCACTCCGGAATCCATTTCACATTGTCAATCTCCGCGACCGCGCGCTGACGAAAAGTTTTCCCCTCAGCGGATATGGTCACGTGATCGATCTCCACAAACCACTGGTCCATCGCGCGGAAAATCACCGGGTTCTTGCTGCGCCAGCAGTGCGGATAACTGTGATGATAATTTTCCTGGTGCAACAACGCATGACGCAACCGCAATTCATGCAGCACCGCCTCATTCGCCTCGCTTTTACCGTGCTTCTCCAGGATGGATTTGCCGATCAGCTCTGCCGGCATCTGTTGCTCCACCGGAAGCTCGTTCGTGTAAGCAAACTTCCCGCTGTCATCGATCGGCGAATAAATCGGCAGACCATTTTGCGAACCCAGACCGTAATCTTCCAACCCATGCCCCGGCGCGATATGCACAAAACCCGTGCCGGTGTCGCTCGTGACAAATTCCGCCGCAAATAATTTTCCGGTGCGATTGCAGAACGGATGCTGGTATTGCAACTTCGCGAGTGTTTCGATTTCAACCGGCGTCTCTTTATAATCCGTCCAGCCGCACTTCGCCGCGATCGCCGGCAGCAAGCCGCGGAACAAAATGTAATTTTCTTCGCCGTCCGTAGTGGCACGGGCGTCTCGCCCGTGCGTTTCTGCCCCTGGTGTTGGATTTTCCGTTGTAGAATCAGACGGGCGAGACGCCCGTGCCACTACCCTGACCTGCACGTATTGCAAACCCTTGTTGTAAGCCACCGCGAGATTCGCCGGCAACGTCCACGGCGTCGTCGTCCAAATCAGCACGAACGTCCCCGGCTGCCCCACAACAGGAAATTTTACAAAAACACTCGGGCTCGCGTGATCGGCATATTCCACCTCCGCATCCGCCAACGCGGTACGGCACGGGATGCACCAATACACCGGCTTCTTGCCGCGATAAACAAATCCCTGTTCCACGATGTCCGCGAACAGGCGCAATTCATCCGCCTCGTATTCCTTGTTGAGCGTGAGATACGGATTATCCCAATCACCCAGCACGCCGAGCCGCTTGAATTGCTCGCGCTGGATGTCGATGTATTTGCGCGCATACGCGTCGCACGCCTTGCGAATCGTCGCCGCATCCGCGCTCGTATCGCCCGCCTTGCGCATGTCCTGCGTCACCTTGAATTCAATCGGCAACCCATGGCAATCCCAACCGGGGATGTAGGGCGCGCTGAACCCGCGCAGCGTTTTATATTTGACGATGATATCCTTGAGAATCTTGTTGAGGGCCGTGCCCACATGCACATCGCCATTGGCAAACGGCGGGCCGTCATGCAGCACAAATTTCGGTTCACCCGCGCGCTCGGCCTGGATGTGCTGGTAAAGCTTCGCCGCGTACCATTTCTTCAAGCGCTCCGGTTCCCGGGCGACGAGGTCGGCCTTCATCGGGAAATCGGTGCGAGGCAGATTTAATGTGTCTTTATAATCCATCGCAAAGAGTGCGCAAAGTAACAGCGGGCCCAAGTAGTGTCAACGAAGGCACGGGAACGAAAAACATCTGCTGGATTGGCCACGTCAAGGGGATGACAGAGCGCGCCAGCGTCCCGGACTGCGGTAGCCCTCTACCGCTCCCCGCGGATGTTACCAATCAACCGACGGCTCAAAATCATCCGCAGCGGAAAGCTTGTCAGTTTTAAAACGATAAATGGATTTCACCATCGCAGTTGAAGCTGTCCGTTCAAACCATGCAGCCGAACACCACGGATACTGGCACGCAAGAGGCACCAGCAGATGCTTCACTGCGTTTTGATGCACATAATTCAACCGTGCCAAATAGGAGCGCTGTTGATGCAGTTTCGTTTCCCGAAAATTAAACCACACCTTGCGACCAGGAGCTTTATCCAGTTTGTTTACCTACTCAGCAGTTTTCACGTGCAGAATACTTAACATATCGCTCAGGCTGGTTGCATCTTCAGCATCTGCCGGAGAATGAGCGATGAAGTGATAGTGATTTGAAAAGACAGCCCACGCTTCCAGTCGCCACGCGAATTTTTCCGCGAGCGATAATAATCCTCTGTGCAATACTCGCAGCCTGTTTTTACCGATGAAATGGTGTTGTCGAAGATAAGTGGAAGCGGTCACAAAATAAGTTCCGCGGCCATCAAGCTGATGAGTTGGAGCATGAGGCCAGGGTGTCTTGGTTTCCGGCATGGGCGAAGGGTATGTGGAACGGATCGACATTTCAACGCCGAGCGGCAGAGGGCTGCCGCAGTCCAGGACGCTCCGCGCGGCACATTGCACAGGACTTCGCGCCAGCGTCCCGGACTGCGGTGGCCCTCCACCGCTCTTTTGCCGGAAATATTTTCATGCCGTTCGAAATTTCGACTGCTGCTTCACCCCCGCCCCATGCCTCGGCGCCGATGCCTTCGGATGTAACTTGATAAAGATCGTTGGCCGCTTCTGTTGTGATTTGTGGATCTGAGAAGTTTCCGACATCGCGCCCGCGCCGAATGCCAGCCCTTCCGATTCGAAATCCGAATTTGATGAATGATTGTCCTTCATGTTTCAAAAAATTATGCGGAGGTCTTGTGCCAGCGATGCTTCGTCACCGCCGCCGCTGTCCCCAGCCCGAACAAAAGGAAACTTCCCACCACCGCCAGCAATCCCATCGGCGCAGATTGAATCGCTTGCACGAGAAAATTGCCGGGGCCTGACAGGACCGTCAGTATGGAGGCAGCAGGTAGGATAAACGCGTCCCATCGGCCCCGGAGAAATTGTGTGATTAGATACGCTCCCAAAACGATCGCGCCTGGAATGCACGGCATCCACATCGCCGCGTCCGCGCGCACCCAAATGACCGTGTGCAGCACCCAAAGAATTCCCGCCATCACACGCACGACACTCGCGCCTTGTTGCTCAAGATCCTCCCAGCGCAGGCTGTGCAACAGGATGAAAACCAATCCGCTTTGCACCGCCCAATGAATCGCCGCATCGTGCCGTTGAAAAGCGGCGGCCACAATTCCGGCCACGATTACCCCGCCAAAAATTCCCGCCTTGGCGTCCCGCGATAACACTAGGTAAAGCATCACGTAAAAGGCGGCCGCGACGCCGACATAAGTGTCCCGATGCAATCCGGGTGTGACGATTTGAATCCATTCGCCCGGCAATCCGCAGATCAACAGCACCGCCGACGCCAACAGCAAATGCCGCACAAAATCCCGGTCGCAGTTACGCAGATACATCACGCCATAAACCAAAGTGTTTAACGCCATGAGCGCGAAAAATATTTTTGTTCCGTTTTCCGATGCCGCTGCCAGCGGAATCAGAAGCGAACTCACCGCCAGCGCGTATTGTGGCGCGCGCGATTCCGTCGCCAGAAATTCGGACGCGTGACGATACATCACCCACGTCAGCATCCACACCGCGGGCACGATCATCTCGATGCGAAACGCGAAGTTGTAAACGTAATTCAGGCAATACAAATGGACGCCCGTCGCACTCATCCAAAGCGCGCAGAAGCCGGCGGGAAGCCAGCGGCGTTGCGGCACCAGACTCCCCTTCTCCCTGGCGTGTGGAAGGAAGTTCGCCATAGCCAACGCCGCCGGCAAAATCACCAGCCACGTGAGTTGATTAAATCGAAATTCGGGACTGGTGTCGGTCCTGTCCGGCTGCCAGCCCATTTTTGTCTCACACACGATTCGATACGCCGCGAGCAAGCCGATATTGACCAACAACAACACCGCACCGATCAGCAGCAATCGACTCGGCAAATTGAGCTCGCCAAAATAGCGCTTTAAGCTCGCCACGCGCGTGATCGCAATAATCGCCGTCACCGCGCAAACCACCCAAACCGCATGCGTGCTGATCAACGCCACCTGGCTCACCAGGATGAATGGCACGAAAATGAAAAGATTTTCCAGCCCAACCAGCAGAGTGGAATCATACCAGATGCGCCGGCCCGCGAGAAAAATCGCCGTCGCCACGAGTAGAACCTCGTAAAACTCCAGCGAACTCAGATTGAAGGCGAGCTGCGAGATTTCGCCCGTGAAAACACTTCGATCCACCGAAATCCGATACATCCCGAAGAGCAACAGCGCCGCGCTGACGAGATAAAATGGATTGCAAACGAGGAAACGCTTTACCCAATAAGAAAACGGTTGCGGAGCGGGTTTCTCCGGCCCGGAATCGGGAACGGAAATAATTGGCGGCGAGATTTTTTCTGATTCGTCATGCTCATTCATAATGCCTCCGAGCGATTTGCGATTTTCAGACTCCGCGACCGGCGATTCCCTTTTAGCACAGCGCGGGCCAATTGCGGAACGTGCGTTTCACCGCACAGAATTGTTTATTTCCGAACAACGAGATAGGCTCCTTCCACAGCGCCATTCGAGCGTGCGTGAATTCCACGCCTTACGCGTGAAATTTTCCCGCAACAACCGTAGGACAGGCATCCTGCCTGTCTCCATATTTATTCTTTTCCCGTGAGAAATATCAGAAACAGGCAAGCTGCCTGTCCTACGCATTTTGACTTTGCCCTCAGCATCCTTTAGCCTCAACGCGATGAAAGTGATCCGTCACACCGACGCGGATTTTCCCAATCGACTGCGCGAAGTAACCGCGCCGTCGAGTTTGTTTGATGCCGAAATCGAGCAGCGCACCCGCGTGATTCTTGATGCCGTGCACGCGCGCGGCGATGACGCCCTGCTGGAATTAACCGAACGTTTCGACGGCGCAAAACTCACCGCCGAACAACTCGCCGTGACCCAAGCCGAATTCGTGACGGCTTCCTTGAAAGCCGATGAATCCCTGCGCGCCGCCGTCACCGAGGCTGAACGCAACATCGCTGCCTTCGCCAAAAAATCGAAGCGCCGCAATTGGGAATCGAAAAATTCGCACGGCGCAAAAGTCGGCGAAAAATTTGATCCGTTTCAACGCGTTGGCATTTATATCCCGGGCGGCACCGCTCCGCTGGTTTCGACCGCGTTGATGACCATCACGCTCGCGAAAGTTGCGGGCTGCAAAGAGATCGTCGTCTGCACGCCGTGTGGAAAAGATGGTTCCATCAATGCCGCGCTCCTCTTCGCCGCGCGCGCGGCGGGCGCCACTGAGATTTACCGCGCCGGCGGCGCACAAGCCATAGCCGCCATGGCATACGGCACGAAAACCATTCGCCGCGTGCAAAAGATATTCGGACCCGGCAATGCCTACGTGGTCACCGCCAAGCGCTTGCTCGTGGGCTACGTCGCGATTGATTTATTGCCCGGCCCCAGCGAAGTGCTCGTGCTCACTGATGAAACCGCCAATGCGAAATTCGCTGCCGCCGATTTGCTCGCGCAAGCCGAACACGGCTCCGGACACGAACGTGTGTGGTTGATCACCACCTCCGCCAAAATTCTGAAAGCCGTCGAAACTGAAATCGCGAAACAACTGCCCAAACTCGCCCGCCGCGATTTCATCCACCGCGTGCTTGACCACAACACCTGGCTCATCCAGGTGAAAACGATCGAGGACGGCGTCGCGTTGACCAACCAGCTTGCACCCGAGCATTGCGAAGTGATGACCCGCAACCCGCGAAAATTGTCCGAAAGCATTCTGACCGCCGGCGCGATTTTCCTCGGCCCGTCGTCGCCGACCGTCCTCGGCGATTACGTCGCCGGCCCCAGCCACACGCTGCCCACCGGCGGTGCCGGCGCGTCCTTCGCCGGTCTGACCGTTGATCAATTCCAACGCCGCACCAGTGTGGTGGAATACAATTCCGCCGCCCTCAAGAAAGCCCTGAAAGCCATCGCCAAATTTGCTGAAATGGAAGGCCTGGACGCCCACGGCCGCAGCGCGGAGATCCGGCGATGAAAGGAAAATCTTTGTTGTGGATTGCGCTCGCCGTTCAGGTGGTCGTTCTATTCTATATTTCGCTAATCTCTCCTGAGGCAAACGGATTTATCGAGGTCGGACTTGGCAGGCTGCGGGAGGGAAATCTTTCACAGGCACCCACTCCTGCCGGGACTGGAGCTGGGACAAGAACCCTTAGCACCGCTGGCGATTTTTTCTTTTCCGGAGGCGAACTTCACTTGTTACTTATCAGAGTCGCCCTTGTCGCAATGGCACTCACAATTTTACTAATAAGCAGCCTTCTTTTCTTGAATCGTCGCAAACATTCCACAATTCAAGAAGAAACAAAAACTAAATAAGGGACGATGAAAAGCAATTCGTTAAAAAGGGCAATCCGTCCTCTGATTCATGCCTTGCACGCCTACGTTCCCGGCGAGCAACCGAAAATCAAGGGCCTCATCAAGCTCAACACCAACGAGAATCCGTATCCGCCGTCACCGCGCGTTTTGAAAGCTGTGAAGTCAGCCGTGGATGGACGGCTGCGATTATATCCCAATCCCACGGCGCAATTGCTGCGCGAAAAATTGGCGAAGCTTCACCGTTGCAAACCGGAAAACATCATCATCGGCAACGGCTCAGACGAATTGCTCGCGCTGGCCGTGCGTGCGTTTGTGGAACCAACGCAACACGCAACACGCAACACGCAACACGCAAAGGCGCTCGTCCAATACTTCCACCCCAGCTATTCGCTTTACCCGGTGCTGGCAGATATTCACGGCGCCGCCAAAAACGCCGTGCCGCTCGGCGCAAATTTCGCGTTGCCAAGCGTGCTGGAATTGAAACGCGCCAGCCGCTTGGATTTCAATGCCGCGCTGACCTTCGTCACCACGCCAAACGCCCCGAGCGGCCGCGGTTATTCCAACGCCGAGTTGGAAAGACTGTGCCGCGCGATGAACGGCGTGATCGTGCTGGATGAAGCCTACGTGGATTTCGCGAGAGAGAACGCGCTGAAACTCGCGATGAAATATCCGCACGTGATTGTCGCGCGAACCTTCTCGAAAGCGTATTCGCTCTGCTTCCAGCGCGTCGGCTATTTCGTCGCGCATCCCGAACTCATTGCCGCGCTCGATAAAATCCGCGACAGCTACAACGTAAACGGCCTCGGCCAAATCGCCGCGACCGCCACGTTGGACGACCTGCCTTATTACCGGACAAACTTCCGCAAGATCATCGCAACGCGCGAGGAGCTCAGCCGGTCCTTGACCAAGCTCGGCTTCCGCGTTCTGCCCAGCCAAACAAATTTCATTCTCGCCAAACCCCCGCTGTTTGCCGCGAAGGATTGGCTCCAAAAATTGCGCGAGAAAAAAATCCTGGTTCGCTGGTTCAGTCAACCCGAAGTGAAAGATTACCTCCGCATCACCATCGGCACGCCAGCCGAAGCCGAAGCTATGGTGCGCACCGTGAAGGCGATTATGCGCTGACGCCCCAACGTGCTGTCGGCGTCCCGCCGGCAGTCCACCTCGAGTTTCCATTCAACGTTCTGAGTTCAGCGTTCGATGTTCGATGTTCCCCACGATCACGCCCGATTCTCCGTCGTCACCGGCCTCTCCTTCAAATAATAATCCCAAAACGCCGCCACTTCGCGCGCCATGTTGAACGGTATCTGCCCCATGAAACGCCGCTGCCGCGCGGGCACGGTCCAAACCTCCACCCCCGCGCGTTGATACGCCAGCTTCACGCGCGGCAAATGATAAAAATGACTCACCGCCAGCACCCGGCGGGCGTGCCATTGTTGAAACAGCGGCACCGTATCGCGAACCGTCGCCTCGGTATTCACACCCAGGTTATCAATAAAAATATCTTCCGCGCGCACGCCCTGTTTCAACGCGTAACCACGCATCGCCTCCGCTTCCGTCACGACCCCATCGCCGCGCCCGCCCGAGAGGACGAGGCGCTTAGCCAATCCCGCGCGATAAATATCACAAGCTGTGCGAATCCGATCCTGTAGCGCATCCGACAACCGCCCATCCGCGTACGTCCGCGCGCCAAAGACAACCACTGCATCCGCCGGTCGCCGGTAATCCGTATTGCCGAAGAAAAGCATCAACGCCAGCGGAAATAGCGCAAATAAACAAACACTTCCTCCAGCGATTATCCCCCCATGAATGTGCGTGTCAGCCTGCGGTTCGATCCACGCCCCTCGCGCAATCCAAACCAGCGCGCCGCAGACGACGAGCGAGAACGGCACCGGAAAACCCGCGTCGATTCGGATCGTGGCCAGCAACCAATAAAAACTCACAGCATTAATCAGCGCAACGCCCGCCAGACCGATGGCCAGCATCGCGGTAAATTTTGACCGTTGCCCTCGCCGGTGATTTTGGCAAGCGAACATCAGCAAGGCTATGCCGGAGAGCGCCACTGAACCTTTGGCGAACCACCCCGGCAGCCATTGTCCAAAATGAATCCACCACAGATTGGCATCAAACCCCGGCCACAGCAGATTGCCGAGAAAATTTACGGCGATGAACAAGCCGATGAAGAGCGCCAGGACGCGAGCTATCATAGACGGCAATCAAACTCCCGTGCCCGATTTTAGACAAGGAAATAACGGCGACGGCAA
>Ga0193718_1000276_pt1 | contig 11959 bp, 5 predicted proteins | sample U2a1metaG_FD_144918 | JGI IMG/M metagenome (GOLD analysis project Ga0193718, IMG submission 144918) | Soil microbial communities from a riparian zone of the East river system, Colorado, United States - U2a1 | ecosystem: Environmental > Terrestrial > Soil > Riparian zone | place: USA: East River... | reverse complement strand
CATATATATCTGGAAACTACGCCCTGATATTTCTTTGGACTGATCCGACTCGAGGGAGGCAACAAGAGAAAAGAACTCTACTCCTGTAAGAAATACCCAGAGTCGCTATCGATGACATCGAGTTGCGGTTGAGTGGAGGTCTGGTGTGCCCGCGGACGATAGGGCACAGGCCGTGCGCATACCATAAATGTCCTGTGAGTCGATCTTTTCTGCCAAATGAACTCAGCGAGAAGACATGCAGCGTCTCTAAATTTTGAATCACGACTCAATTCCTACACGAATGGTGGGTATGAGGTCCAACGTGAAGTGTTAGACGGCGACACGTAAAAGGTTATGAACAATATACTTGGACGATGCGAACAACTCTAAACGCGAACCTTGCGACACCATACTAGGGCTCCAGCCGTTCCATCTGGCTAACCGTTGTAGACGGTTTATACTGTATACGTATGGGTTTATATACAGGGAACACCAGTCGAAGTCGAACATTTGGTAGCTAAACAGTATACAGATGGTTAGACGGCTGGTAATTCAGACCTAATAGAACTCGAATTACGAAGTCCTCGAAGGACAAAACATACCGACCACCTAGGCATTTGAACGCACTTGATAATGAAGCGCCGGAGCCGGAAACAAAATAACAAGCGACAAGGCGGGCGACGAGCCGTAATAGTTGGACGCACGAGTGCACTGTGAATGAACTGTGAGAGCGCTACCACGACGTCACTTTCAGAGCGTACAGACACTGACGTCACGCCCTCGTTAATTTATGTGGCAGTGCCGCTTAGTCAAGCTTGGCGCCTAAATCGGTCCGCTCTTTTGTCGAACGTCCACGTCGAGCTCAAGACAAGCACCCCCTCTCAATGGCCATGCTAGAGCTATGTGGTGAGTTGCCACTGCCACGTTCTCGTTCTTCTCTAAACGCTGGACAGTACTGTCTATTGGCGTCGTTCTCCTCGCGTTAAGCGTCGTTAACCAGGCACGGATATTGGCTTCGTTGAGGGAGCTGCACGTCAAGGCCGATCGGGCGTCAGTCTCCATTGTTTGGCAAGGTCGATACTGACGTCAAGTCATCTAGGAACAATCGCGCGGATGGCATCGATCGCGGGTTGGAGGGAATCAGAGCAGCCGCGCAGGCCAGAGGTATGAAAACGGTGGATGTAACCTTGTTTCGCATACTGACTGTTCAAGACTTCATCGGAATGGGTCGAATTCAAAACGTACACGTCGGTTATTGTGATATGAGGATGAACAACAACGGACGTCCACGGGGGTGACGGTAAGCCCTGCATACACAGAATCAGCAACCCAAGCTGACTTCGCCCATGTATTGTACAGTATGCCACTATTCGGTGGCCTGGCCGGCAGGAAATTTGTCCAATACTCTGTACTGCTGTGTACGATACTGCATCATAAATCAAACGCTGGCGCGGATGGTCTCGGTTGTGAATTCATGACGAGGGAGAGCTAGCGAGGAATCATCTCGGGAAGTCGACCCCTCCCCAACGATCAGAACATTGGAGATATCCGTGAGCTTCATTTTGTTCTGCTCGCGGCAGCAGAACGCAACGTCGACTTGCATCCGCTCGACAGTAAAGTCAAGTCCGCGGTGATGGTCGTCTCCAGCACCGTAGAGGCTTTTCACTACGCCATCAAGCTCTGGAACACAGTCCATCGCGCTGACCACGACCTTGAGGTTTTTTTCTAGCTTCGGCTAAGGTCGGACGATGCTCGATGGAGTCTGTGATAACGTCGAACACCCAACGATTATACTCGTGATAATCGTCGCCCTTCTGACATTCGACCATGACCCTGACGCCAGAGTGAGAACGCAACAGCACACGAACCTCGATAAGTGATAGGTTCTCGATAGCATTTCTGTTAGCCTCCCGATTGGTGTTCATGGTATCAGCTCCGGGCGTCAAGGCGCGAGCCCTACTACGGCTCCTCGCCCAGCCCTATCATCGTCCAGCGGTTGCCCATTTGAGCTGTTTCGGCCTGTCCTCGTAGCTATCAGCACAGACGTGCACATCCCCCGATGCTTCTGCGGCGTCGAATAGGACACTATTACCAGGTAACTCTATTTAGTACTCACTCCACCGCCTCCAAAGACAATCCATAGCACTCTTTTTTCGGGTCTATGTAGCATACTCAGAAAGTTGTACGTCGATATTGTAATATTTGGCCAAAAGCCTAAGGGCTTTCGTAGCCCAGCATGCTCATACCCACAGAAATACCACCTAAGGGACTCATACATGCTATGCCCTGTAATGGTCCCACATAGCGCATTACACGACAGACATACTTGGGTTAGTTTGACATGCCTCTACTCATGGACCGGTTGTCGAAGGTCTTTCGACCAACACATCACCGTCGGAACGAGTCGATACCGACGTCACCCTGCGTGCTTCCTCAGATTAGCTAAGTCGGGCGCCTAAATCGGGCCGCTCTATAAGCAACGGTAGTCTCAAGCGTCGAGCTTCACTGGCGTCCGTCCTTTCGATGTCGAGCAGCAATTCACGTTGTATGTAGCCCTTCGTGTCCCAGTCTCGTTGGTTTACAAGTGCAACAGTGGTATCGATTGGTGTCTTCATCGCCGCAACGGGCGTCTTGATCGTTGCCAACCAGGTGAGGCTGCAGGCGTCTATTCGAGAGCTCAACTCGAGGCTCGATCGAATGTAAGTCGCCATCTTCTTGCTAAATCGAAGTTGACACCAAGGAACGCAGGAACAGTCAGATCGATGGCCTCTATCTCGCGTTGGCGGAAATCGGAGCAGCTGAGAGGGACGGCGGAGGTGGGCGATCTATTGTTGCGATATCGTTTCATATACTGATCCTTGAAGACTTCATCGGAATGGGACATATCGACAACGTCAACCTGCGTAACTGCGTGGTGACTATGAACAACAAGTGTCGGTCCCAGAAGTGACTGTGAGGCCTTCCTGCGTAGACGCGGTGACGTGGTTTGACCCTGTGATTTTTTCCCCCTACATCCCTGAACAATCAATTGTCGCAACGATAAGTCACGTACGGACAGGACACGTCTTACATCTTGTACTATACTGCATCATATTCTAGAAGCTTGGAACATGTTCGCCATACAAAACAAGTTTGTTGTTACCGGACAAACGCAACGCAGAAAGAACTGCCAAAGTCTTACCTTCGTCTTCTCTTGTTCTGTGGCGTCTTTAGGCCATCTGGAAGATAATTCTTCCTGCAGTCACGATTCCGAGCTCTGCTCTTATGCCACGTTCCTGGACAGCAAGACGTTCGACAAGGATTCAGGTGGCCGCATGTCGTTGTCATCGAAATTGCGTCTGCTATATTTATCACAGATGTTGAAAGTAGGCTTAACGAACGAAACGGACACCAGAACCGAGGGAGACGATCGTGCGTGGCAAGCGATCCTCGCATCGCGAGTTATTTGTCATTTCATGGTAGTTTTCCTCTTTCGTCCAATCTTGCATTCTAACTACAGCACAATACTTCACACCAGCTGTACGATCCATCTACACCTCCCTCGACGTCGGAGGGAAACCCACACATTCACTGACAACTCCGCCACGAAATTGGTAGGAGGTTACGTCCCTCTCAGTTTGGGCAGCAGGTGACGTCACTCTCTAACTCAGGGGTGTATGACGTCACCCACATCAGCGCATAGAGTCCGTCGTTCAATCCCGACCATAGACAGCCAGGATCGCTTTTCGACGGCTATAGCCTCTCGACGTGGTCATAAGCCATTCTCTGTCTGGTATCTGGCCCATCTTTCCTTCCAAAATGCAGATCGATTGAGTTGTCATCCCATCGTGATACCATATTCGCCCATCTTTCGTGATCAATCTGGCGACAAAATGGTTACCATCCCCATATACGATTCCTCTGAGATGGAAGACCACGTCAAATTGAGATTGTTGGTAGGTCAGTTTAGCGCTTATATAGAAACAGTCCTCGTTGAGCATTATGCACATGAGATACGGCAATCTGTTGATGGATACCTCCAAGACCAAACGCTGACGCCCTTCAGAAATTGAACCGGAACATCTTGGACAGGGAACTTGACTTTCTCTTTGCTGCGCTGACAAATTCCATCCAAGACAGTCGAATATTTCCCCCATCTTATGCCTGCCGTCTTGGAACGGTCCTGTGTCTTTCAACGTTAAGTATTCGCCAATGTGCAACAGCGTATCGCCTTTGTATCCACAAGTCCTACAGGTGAGAAAGTTCACTCCAGAGTCGCGGTGTCCCGCTCTGACCATCATTCTTTGAGTTAATGCAGCCAGACATGTGAAAGCCGTGCCCATTGGATATTCTGTAGGGTCAACTCGGTTTAATTTCAGTCGGGTGGTATCTCGAGCTACTTCAATCGTGATCGATTCGTTTCTTACAAGATGAAATCCTGCGGACAAAATCGACAAGTACTCACTGATATTGTCGAAGCGAGCAGACCATAGCGTTGGTGCATCGGCCCAGATATTATACAATACTGTAAACAGACTATCATAGGCACAGCTATAGTCCTGACAGTCCCATATAAGGCCACGAGGGCCAGATGAATCGGACAAGGTCTCCATTCTGGCGATCTTTACCGCTGGCCTCGGCGCTTCGACTCCTTCAGCAGCTTCGCGTTTTAATGGTACGCACGTTCCATTTTTTCTGGTTGCTTCCCGTAGCGCATTAAACATGTCGACATCCCATGTAGCGTCGGATTCTACGGCCTTTATCTTTTGCTCTCCAGCTTTGTATTGAAGCGAAGAATGCCATGTCCTGTCGTCTCGCAGAGTCTTTATCCATACGTAGTAGGCCCGAACCACAGGGTTTCGAAGGGGACCAAAGATACCACTCGGAAGGCACCTTTCATATTGTAGCCGAGTGACTTCATTGAGAACGTTGAGCTCCCGGAATTCTTGACGCAGCCATCCTGAAATCCCGCCAGTAATTTTACGTTCAGGGAAATCCTGGATCAAAGCAGTACCGGCTGCACTGGAACTCCTAGAAAGCGCGGTATAATACGACTGGTGATCGCGACAGTATCCAAGGTCGACAACATTGGTTGCTCTCGTTTTACCCTGGGACGCATAGTCTGTCATAGCAAAATTTAGCAGGACGGGGATCTGCTGCCGCTTGATTTGCAGCAATTGATCACTCTTGGCTTTGCACTGTATGCTGGAAGTCAGTTTCGTCAAGGGAATCACGTCCGTCGGAAGGTCTGCCAACTGCACGCTCTTGGGAGGATTTACAAGCTTCACAAATAATGTCTCCAATATCTGACGACCATACGGACCATCACATGCGTCCCATCCAACTACCACGGCCTCCTGTCCTTTAGTAACACACAGCTCTGTTGCCTCATTATTGCGAATCATCACAGGCATACCCACGCACAACGACAGCTTCGCTGGCACGTGGTCGCTCATGTGTGGGTAACATTCCCAAAGAGCATCTTGATCTGCTCTAGTCAGACCACTGAGAGTAGGTTCTCGCCCTGGTTGCCCTTTGCTTCGTCCTTTCTTCCATTTGCGTTGTTGGCCCTTGGGGTTATTACCACCGGCCAGTTCGTCCAAGGAGTAGAAGTGTGCGAGTTCTAGACCATGATCTGCTGCAAACCTACGGGACCCTTCCTCGTTTATTCTGTCTCTCTGATTATTTCGTGCAGTTATAATAGACACATTCCGGAAGCGAGGATCGCTCAGTCTGGGGGATCGCTCCCCTCGACCTGCAATTAAAGTTCTAAGAAAGGCAATATCCTCCGAAGTGCATGCTGCATATCGCATATTTTCTAGGGCAGTCCTTAGATTCCCATCGGCCTCAGTTTGTGTCTTCTGTCGCATATTTTGTGTCAGGATCACCGCTGTAGTGATCTGGTGCCATAGAACCTTGCCAATAACTGTCTCCTGGTTGCGTACCGACATTCTGGAATTTACATATTTCTCCACATTTCCATCGTACAACGGTGACCCAAACACAGGCGATAACTGTGCAAAATCACCCGCTAGAACAACATTCATACCTCCAAAGGGAGCATCGTGCATACCCGTTATCTGTGCAAGCCTGGCACTGATAGAATACAGCTCGTGACAAGCAATCATCGACACCTCGTCAATGAAAATGTACTGCACCCCTTGAAACCGGGAACGCACCTCGTTGAGAACGGTAGAATCGCTTCGTGAAAAGTCTTGACCCGCATCGCTCTTTCTGTATATACCGAGAGCTTTGTGATACGTGGAGCCATTCAGCAGAGCTGCTGCAGTTCCTGTTGGAGCAAGAACTGCGAATCTATGATTCTCCTTCCTCTGCCCAAAGAAATAGATAAGAGCCTTAATGACCTGGCTCTTTCCGGTGCCACCCATTCCTCCAAGGTACATCTTCAACTGTTCTGTTGCGGGGGCAGAAACGTGATTGGCGATTATTCGGAATGCTCTTTCTTGTTCGGTGTTAAGAGAGAAGCTAGCCACCGTGTCGTCTATAAGTCTGTTCATTTCCATATTTTCTGCTTTGAAATCTCTTCTGAAATATTCGGCAGTGAGCAGTCTCACTGGGTCGCCATGCTTTGATCCTCCCCAGGATAGACTCTCGTCTTCGACCGGCGGTATGTAACTCGCAAATCTTTCCTTAAATATTGAAATACACCGATTCTTAACTATGCCGGACCAGCTTGAACCTGGAATGTATTCTGGGTGCAGTCTCTCATACGAGTTGGCCACAATGGTTGAGCATCGATCCAACCATCCTGCCTTGGTAAGGACAGATGACATAGAATCCATCATTGCAAGGGAAGATGTGTACGACTTTCCATGAACACCATGTTCGATCTGGCCGGTTGGGGGTATTGTGACAAAGTCGTTCTCGCTTTCGTCATCCGATCCACCGCAGTTATACCAGGGCGTTCTGGTGTGAGCTTTCTTTTTCGACTGTGCATGAAAATCATCGCGAGCATCTAGACATTCGTACCGGAGATTGAAGTTGCGCATCAGCTGCTTTTCTCTTGCTGAAAATTTGTGTGCAGTAAATATGGACTCCCAGGACTCAGACGGCTGCTTAACGCTCAAGGCATCACGCCACGGCAAAAAAAGGGTCAGCATGGTACAGCAATAATATTCGCGATTACCAGAATCGGGTCGAGGAAGGGCACCGCCGACGATGTTGGGGACAACATATTTTAAACGATCCAAGTCGCATTTCACTACATGGGTAGCACGCGTTGGATGGCCCTCTTTAAACAGATGGTAGGTGCTTCTGGTACTCCCGGCTGACAGAGAATTTCCAAGCTTCTCCAGCTCTTTCTTGCTGGCCCTGCGTTTATGTGATGTTTGTGTCCATTCATACAGCGACACGTTCGCATAAACTTCTGGGCGATATTTGTAATCATCAACATTGGTCGTTGCGATATAGACACCGTCCTCTTGTCCAATCCTGACACGTTCGTAATTGCTTTCTTCAGGGCTCGCCTCCACGTCGTCGTTAGCTGCGCAGGTCTGTTGTTCATGATTACTTTTTTGCATATAAGTAACATAAGATTTCCACCAAAAACATACAAACTGATGGCCGGTATAATGGTCTGGATTGCCGAGGAGATACATTGAAGCCATAGGAGAGCCAATTTCCATCTTGGCATTGAGCGAGTTGACGATTTTCAGTATCAAGCGACGACCGGCGTCACCCTCCGTCTTGACATCTGTTCCGAGCTGTACTTTATTTCGTTCGAATACATCATACATTGACGAGAAGATCTGATGGGTTTTTAATGCAGGCTTTGTGACGTAGTCTGATATATAAGAAACGATAGCCTTTATTGATGTGCCAGACGAAAGGCTAGTGACGTCTGTATTACAACGCATGAGATAGGTCAGACATGGAGTGTAAGTGTTCATATACGCCTCCAACTTTTTCAGAACTATGTGGCCATCTGCTTTATCCACCTTGGTTTTTTCGTGAACCTCGCGGGGGAAGCGTGCACGACATATCCCATTATGATCGAGACATCCTTTTGGTCCCTGTGTAACAGGTTTCGAATTTTTTGATGTTACTGGTATTATATCGTTGTCGGTCGTTCGCGTCTGTCGAGCAGCTGAAGATGTTGTGCAGCGATGAATATTTGATTTCAAAAGCAGGTCGTCGACGGTTTTATGATAGCTCTTCCACCAGTCACCACTGCATTTGCACGACGGACTGCAAGTGGACGAGCACTTACAGAGAGGGGCAGGCTTTGGAAGAGTCTGCGTTGGATCCTTGTAGTCCAACGCAGTTGGGACAGTAGGGGCCGCCAGTTGCTCTTGCAACACTGCGTGAATACCGCCACGGGATTCGTTCTGCACTGGAACAGATGCACGAACGGAGTCTATCGAGCCAGTGAGGAACTCGCCTCGATGCACGCTCTCAAGGTATTGGACCAATTCCTGTTGAAAAAGAGAATCCTTGGACACAAGTCTGTCGCGGACTTCTTGTGGAGAAAGGGAACCTGAAATCCACAATAGCAAATGAAGATGCAGAGTGAGTCGACCCTGCTGCTCAACAGTACCATAGTAACCTGACGTTTTCCCATAAAGACCAGGGTGTTCGTGATCTACGCCAAGGACGTTTTTTATGAAAGAGCGAACCATCACGTCAAAAAATCGGGCTGCCGCAACTGGGTTGCTCGCTACGAGTCGATTTCGTTCTGCAGAAGATCTCAATTCGGGACTGAATTTCTCTCCTGTATCTGCAAAGTACAGACATATTGGATGTCGGTTATCTGCAGGTGAAAGAGTAATAAACCAGGAGGGTGCCCCAAGAAACGAGATTAGGGACCAGAGCTCGTTGCGCATATACTTTTTGCTTGTAAGAGACCCTTTGACATGCCCGCCAACGTGATCCAAATCTTCTAAGACAGCGAAACACGCTTTCTCTGCCTCTGTCTCTGGACGGACGTGCTCTCCATCGGTCAAGCGTGCAACCAATCCCGACAAAACAGTTTGATCCAGGGACACCAATCTCTGTGATATTTCATCAAATTTTTGCCTTTTAGCGAGCAGGTGACTGCCAGTAATCCCCGCTTTCAGCTGCTCGTGATTGAAGGCAACAATAGGAAAATACAAGTCAGTCTGGAAGCGCTTATCGTGGTACATGAGCAAATGTCTCTTATGTTCTGCTTCTGATATCTTCCTCTTAAGCCGTGCTTGTCCTATGCCGCCATAACCGTATGGAAATAGCCACGGGAACATCTGAGGGTACGCCTGTGGATTATCATACATAGATTGAGGGTTGTCGTCTTGACCGATGCCCAGCACCTTTCCCTGATCCTGGAGATGCTTGAGAGCACGGGCCTTTAAAGCCGTCATAGAGAGCTTGGTGTATTCGTCACCAGTTATGCCGTGGACAGTGAAGGGGCAAATGCCTTCTTCTGTTCCCTCCTCCTCTTCCATATCGTGGTTGCTCATCGCAGCTGGTAGCTTATTTGATTCATCTAGATGAGTCTTTTTGTAATCGACGACAACAGGAACGCCAGAGAGCGGATATGAAGCCAGGTTCTCGCTAGATATCTCAAGATCCCTGTAATCGCGATGATTTAGTTTCAACCAGTCCAGCGCCCTGCTGACCTTCTCTCGGCGAACCAGAAAGGGTGTCCTCTTGAAATCCTCCTCCGTAGGCTGTGCACTCCCTGTGAATATGAAGGCAAGGACCTCTTTCATCTCATCTCGGCTGGGAGGTAGCATACGATAGACTGCAAGCGTTGGATTTGAAAACATGATAACATTTGCCACCATTTTGGCTCTACCAGATGAGACCCGAACGACCGCCCGATTGTGGCGAATGCGGGCGATCATCATACTTTCGGCAAATGTAAGGCCTTTCAGTGCATCTGGTACGGGGCCTAACCAAAGGCCATTGGAAAGGGCAAGCTTTGGAGCTTTGCCCTTCTGGAGCGATGTCAGACAAGCGCGACAGACACCCTTACACGACCTGTCAATGATGGGCCCTTCCAGCTCTTCTATTGGATCCTTGGATGCTAAGCGCTCTTTCCTTGTCACCCCATCGGAAATTAGAGACGATAGATCACATCCGATGTCTTGGATGGGAGTCAGATCGGTACGGAGTTTCAGCTCGCCACAGACTGCACAACCCGACTCTTCGAAGGCAGAGGGACTAGTGTCAGCACAGAAATCATTCACGATCTGTTCAATCTGGGGAGAGGAAGGAGGACGAGGGGGAAACTTAGTAGGGGCCCCACTATTTGACTTGGGCATTTCAGGGGCCCTGTTGTTCCACTCTGAATCTGATTCAAGTCCGGACTTCCCAGCATCATGAGGTCCAAAAAGGCATGCGTACTGGTCGCAAACATGACACTTGTGATCAGTGAACAGGGCTGCCAGTGCTGGTTTGCGATCTGTTGACCGAAACCGAATCGCGTGTAACGACGCCATATTTCGAAGTTCTTTCCGAGTTAAGGAGTTTGCAAAATGCCGAATAGGCAAGCGGAGTGGGATTATGCTGCCGTCTTGCTTGCACAAAGTCATCGCCTCGGTAAGCAGAGCATATTTGTAGAATTTCCAATCCGAGTTGTCAGATGCCTCTGGGCCATGGCCATCGACGCGGTACGACCTCAGAAACGACATCTTTAAAATCCGGGGTGAATAGGTTTGTGTCGGTGTTGCACCCGTCTCCGTGGTCTTGTCGTTGATCGAGGAGGACGTGGGCTGCCGCAGTTCGAAGGAATTGTCGTCTTTTGAAGCCTCTGCTTTCAGACGGCTTTTTTTCTTATAATAACGATTTTGTTCGCGGTTGGCGAACAGAACATCGCGAGAACGAAATAGGGAAACATGCTGATCACAGACATCACAGCTGTGATTCTTTAACAGGGCTTTGAGAGCAGGTTTGCGATCCCTCGAAGTAGAACGAATGTTGTGCAGGGATGCCATATTGCGAAGTTCCTCACGGGTCAACCATTCTGATATACAATGAACGGGCAAACCGAAGGGGATAATGCTGCTGTCTTGGTTGCATAAAACAGATGCTTCAGCAAGGGTCGCGTATTGAACAAAGCTAAAATCGGCGTCATGGAGTCCGTCCATATCGCGAACATTCGGGCAGTATGACGACAGGAAACTCCCCTTCAATGTGTGCGACCCGGGTGCGCCACCTCCCATGAATCGAGTACGAGCACCAACTTGCAATTTTGACGGTTTGGGGCCGCCTGAACGCACACGAGATGCCCAGTGCGATACCCGCCGGTGCAAAAAAGTTAGAGGGGTAGTGTCCAAGAGGATAGCCAGTGAGTGCAAGCGATAGCAGGGTCGACGGTTGTGCAGTAGTTTCAGGCGGTTTGAAAAGTCGTGGCGCCGACAACAAAATCTCTGCAAATATAATTCAATTCTTCTTACTAAAAAATACACATCATCAACTGAGTAAGGCATGATGAAAGGCACAAGAAGTGGAAAACTCCTGCCTAGAGGCCTAACCCTCTGAGAAGATTTGCATCCTGCACAACAGGCGGATGAAATGGTTTGCACCACCATAACCTGTGAGAAGCAAGGAAGCCCAGACGTAGAGGCAAGCTGATTGGCTTTCACTGCCAGTATAACACGAGACAAGCTCGGAAACGTAGACATGGACGTAGTTTGCTCAGCAAAAAAGCACTGAAACGTAGATGGGGATGGATCAGCTTGAACAGAAAATGTAGAAGGATAGAGACATGGAAATACACAGGGTCCTCTATCTGCTTCAGGGAAGTACAGGCCGTCGATGGGGGAGGGAATGGCAGCTGGTAATACATATAATGACATGGAACAGCCATGATCTGGCAATACCATCAGTGCTGGGTTACAAAAAATAAAAGAAGCTTACCTATAGATTTGAGGAGGAGATAAGCATATACCACGCACAGATACGACGCAAAAATATCGAGCAACATTGGTTGAAGTGGAAGCCTCGGCCCTCAACTTCAACGTTCGAAAGGGAATGTCACGTGTGCTTACCCAACGCGGAC
>Ga0193718_1000274_pt1 | contig 11988 bp, 12 predicted proteins | sample U2a1metaG_FD_144918 | JGI IMG/M metagenome (GOLD analysis project Ga0193718, IMG submission 144918) | Soil microbial communities from a riparian zone of the East river system, Colorado, United States - U2a1 | ecosystem: Environmental > Terrestrial > Soil > Riparian zone | place: USA: East River... | reverse complement strand
TTCATCGGCAGCAGCGATTCGCCGATGTGGAAGCGGGGATGTTGCGACTTTTCCAGCAGGGTCACGCGCCAGCCCTTGCGCGCGAGCAGAGTCGCAGCGGTGGTCCCGGCGGGACCGCCGCCGATGACCAGCACATCGGGCGTCTCGATGCCGGAGGCATCGGCCTGCATAGCGGCGGCACCAATCGCACGGTCCCCGGTCGCACGGTCCCCAATGGCACAGTCCTGTGCTGCGTCGTGCTCAGTGTCGGAGACGGCTGCATTCATGGGCGGTACGTGGGTCCATCGGCAGTGCCCGTAGCGGCTGCGGATGGCGCCGGGCCTGCGCATGATACACTCCGCGCCCACTCGCCGACCGTGCGGGCGGCGCTTTGCGGGCTCTGCGAGCCAGGGGATCCGATCCACCCTTGAACGATGCCTGCACTGCAGCGGCTGTCCGCATGCGATCTTTCCACAGCAAGAATCCGATCAACCCCGCCCATGTCGACACAAACTCCCGCCGAACGTGCACTGGCCGAACTGCTGGTCGGCTCGCTCAATATCGAAAGCATCCAGGCGGCCGACATCGATCCGGATGCGCCGCTGTTCGGCGCCGGGCTCGGGCTGGACTCGATCGACGCGCTCGAACTCGCGCTGGCGATTTCCAAGACCTACGGTTTCCAGTTGCGCTCCGACAACGAGGACAACAAGCGCGTGTTCGCAAGCCTGCGCGCGCTGTCGGCGCACATCGAGCAGCAGCGTACGATCTGAATCGTCGCCGCCCACGATTGCGTCGAACCCGGATGCACCAGGCCAATCAACACCCGCAATGACCAACGCCGGCAGCCATCGCGAACCGCTCTGCATCGATGCCGCGCATCCATCGTTCGCCGGGCATTTCCCGGGACGTCCGGTCGTGCCCGGCGTGGTGCTGCTCGATGGCGTGCTCGAAGCCGCGCAACGCCTGTTCGGACTGAGCCTCGAAACGTTGCGGATGCCGCAGGTGAAGTTCCTGCAACCGTTGTTGCCCCGGCAGACTGCCGAGGTCGCGTTCGAGCAAACAGCAGTCGATGCCGGTCATGCGCGTATCCGTTTCCGCATAGAGCGCGACGGCGCATTGCTGGTTAGCGGGGAATTGATCGCAGCAGTCCCGATTGCAGTGGACGTCGCATGAGCACGGCCACCGGCACTCACTGGAAACAGCGCCCCGAAGGCGGCGGCCCGTTCGCGCTGTGGCTGATCCGCACCTTCGCCTTGCATGTCGGCCGGCTGCCGGCGCGCCTGGTGCTGTTTCCGATCACCTTGTATTTCCTGCTGGTGCGCGGGCCGGAGCGTCGTTCGTCGCGCGCATTCCTGACCCGTGCGTTCGGGCGGCCCGCGACGTTGTGGGAAGTCGCGCGACACATCCACACCTTCGCTGCGACGATCCTCGATCGCGTGTTCCTGTTGTCCGAACAATTCCGCCGCTACGACCTGCACGTGCATGGCCTGGACGCATTGCATACCGAACTCGACAAGGGACGCGGCGTGCTGTTGTTCGGGGCGCACGTCGGCAGCTTCGAGGCGCTTCGCGTGCTCTCGCTCAAACGCCCCGACATCAGCGTGCGCGTGGTCCTCGACAAGAGCCAGAGCCCCGCGCTCACGCAATTGCTGGATGCGCTCAATCCCAACATCGCCAGCACCGTGATCGATGCCGCCCAACCCGGCACCGCGATCGTGCTCGCGCTCAAGGAAGCGGCCGACCAGAAGGCCGCGATCGGCCTGCTGGTGGATCGCGCCAAACCCGGCGAACCCGCTGTGGCCTGTCCGTTCTTCGGAGCGCCGGCGCTGTTTCCGAGCGCACCGGCATTGATTGCGGCGGCGCTGCAGATCCCGGTTGTGCTGTGCTTCGGCCTGTACCGCGGCCGCGACCGTTACGACGTGCATTTCGAGACATTCAGCGAGGGTCTGGTCATTCCGCGCAATAACCGCCGGGATGCACTCACCGCAGTGCTGACCCGCTACGCTGCACGACTGGAACATTACGTGCGGCTCGCGCCCTACAACTGGTTCAATTTCTACGACTTCTGGAACATCAATGCACAAACCGGCGATGCACAAGTTGATCGACAAGAGACAGGCGCTCCACGCACCGCGGCGACTGCTGCCGCCCCTGCTGCTGGCGCTGACGATCGGAACGGTATCGACGTGGGACGTCGCGGCAGCGCCTGAGCCCGCGACACCGTCGCCGGTGGCGGCGCAGACCGCTGCTGCACAACCGCCTTCAACCCAGCTCGACGCATTGCTGGCGAAGCTGGCGCGGCCGACGCCGGCGGAAACGCCATTCGTCGAGCTGCGCGGTTCGGCGCTGCTCAAGCAACCGCAACGGTTGCAGGGTCGCCTGCAGCAACCCGACGCCAACACGCTGGTGCGCGAAGTGATGACGCCATTCCATGAGCGCACCACGATCCGCGCCCAGGACGTGCTGATCGAGCGCTTTGATGCCGGCGGCAACAACCCGCACACGCGCAAGTTCTCGCTGCGCCGCGCGCCTGAACTCGAAGGACTGCTGTCGAGCTTTACTGCGCTGCTGCGCGGGGATCGCGTGCTGCTCGAAAAAAATTACTCGGTGCAGATGAGCGGCGATGATCGCATCGGCGGCGCCAGCTGGAAGCTGCAACTGACGCCCCGCGACCCGCGACTGCTCAAGCGCGTGAGCGGGATCACGCTGCGCGGCCGCGGCAATGCGCTGGAGTGCATGCAGCTCAACCAACCCGATGGCCAGCGCACGCTGACCCTGCTCGGCATGACCGCGGTTGCGGCGGCGAAGGTGGGCGATGCGAACGCATTGGGTGCGCTCTGCGAAGGCAAGCCGGCCGCGTCGGCACCGTGAGCCGCAACGCCGTGGGGAAATGCGCCGTGAGGATTTTTTCGTGAAGCCGCGCGCGCAGCTCTGGTTGGCCCTTCTGTGGCTGCTGTTCGTGCTCGGCCTGGCATGGCTGGTCCAGTCGCGACTGACCGTCAGCGGCGATCTGCGGTTGTTCATGCCGACGCCGAAGACGTCCGAGCAGAAATTCCTGATCGAACAACTCGGCGAAGGCCCCGGTTCGCGCGTTTTGCTGCTGGCGATCGAAGGTGCGCCGGACGAGCGCCTGGCCGAACTGTCGCGCGGGCTGCGCGATGCGCTCGCGCACGATCCGGCGTTCCGTTACATCGGCAACGGCGAAGACACGCTCGATGCGATTCCCGAGCGCCTGCGCGCCTATCGCTATCTGCTTTCGCCCACGCTCGACACGCAGCGTTTCGACGCGCCTTACCTGCATGCGCAATTGCAGCAGCGCCTGCAGGACCTGGGCTCGCCGGCTGCGGCGATGATCGAACCGCTGGTGCCGTCCGATCCGACGCTGGAAACGCTGACCCTGGCCGAACGCTGGCAACCGCCGCGCGAACCGAACAAGATCGATGGCCTGTGGTTCTCGCCCGACAGCAAGCGCGCATTGTTGTTCGTGGAAACGCGCGCCGCCGGTTTCGATCCGCAGGGCCAGCAGACCGCCGTGCAGGACCTGCAGGATGCGTTCGCGAAGCTGGTCGGCACCGACAAGACTCCAGCACGACTCACGATCAGCGGACCCGGCGCGTTCTCGGTGCTGATCAGCAACCGCACCCAGTACGAGGCCACGATCATCGGCATCGTTGACACGGTCAGCCTGTTGCTGCTGTTGCTGATCGCGTACCGAAGCCCGCGCATCCTGTTGCTCGCGCCATTGCCGCTGGCGACCGCTGGCCTGGCCGGACTTGCCGCAGTCAGCCTCGCGTTCGGCAGCGTGCATGGCATCACCCTCGCATTCGGTTTCACCCTGATCGGCGTGGTCCAGGACTATCCGGTGCACCTGTTCAGCCACCAGCATCCAGGGCTGTCGCCATGGAAAAACGTGCGCACGCTGTGGCCGACGCTGGCGACCGGCGTGATCTCGACCTGCATCGCCTACCTGACCTTCCTGATTTCCGGCGTGGTTGGTTTGCAGCAGCTGTCGGTGTTCACCATCGTCGGACTCGCGGCCGCCGCGATCTGCACGCGCTGGATGCTGCCGGCGCTGATCGATCCGGATCCGCGCGATGTCGCATCGTCGCCTTTGCTTGGCCGACTGTGGAATCGCATCGACGCCTTGCCGCAACCGCGCTGGCCGCTGCTTGCGGGAATCTCGCTGATCGCGCTCGCGGTGCTTGTCTGGGCGCCGGCGCAGCTGTGGGAAAACAATCTCGCAGCGCTGACCCCAGTGCCGAAGAAATTGCTCGATCGCGACCAGCAATTGCGCAGCGAGCTCGGCGCGCCGGACGTGCGTTACCTGCTGACGATGGAAGCCGCCGACGCGGATACGGTGCTGGCCCGCGAGGCGCAGCTCGTACCGGAGCTGGATGCGCTGGTCGCGCACAAGGCGATCGATGGATACGATCTCGCATCGCGCTATCTGCCCAGTGCAGCCGTGCAACACGCCCGCCAGCAACTGTTGCCGGACGCAACGACGTTATCGGCAGCGCTTTCCGAAGCGACGCGCGATCTCGATTTCAAGCCGGATGTCTTCGCGCCCTTCCTGCGCGATGTCGCCACGGCGCGAACGCTGCCGCCGTTGCGCGCACGCGATCTCGCCGACACGCCGCTCGCGCTGCGCCTGCAGAGCCTGCTGCAAACCACCAGCGACCGCCGCGCACGCGGACTGATCAGCCTGACCGGCGTGAACGACACCGATGCGCTCGTGCAACTCGCCGCGAAGCATCCGGGCGAATTGCAGCTGCTCGATCTCAAGCAGGCATCCGAATCGCTGGTGACGGCGTACCGGGAGCGCGTGCTGTACACGCTTTGCATCGCGCTGGTGCTGCTCGCGGGTGCGGTGTGGTATGCGCTGCGCAGCACCCATCGCGTGCTCAAGGCGTTGACGCCATTGTTGATCAGCACGCTGCTGATCCTCGCGCTGTTCCACGCCTGCGGCGTTGCGTTGAGCCTGTTCCACCTGATTGCGCTGATCCTTGCCGCGGGGCTCGGTCTCGACTACGCCTTGTTCTTCGAACACGCGGGTGAGGACCGCGACGACCAACTCCGCACTTTGCACGCGGTATTGATCAGCGCCGCTTCGACCGGGCTGGTGTTCGGCCTGCTCGGCACGTCCAGCATTCCGGTGCTGCGCGCGATCGGACTGACGGTCGCGCTCGGCGTCGTCTTCAACTTCGTGCTCGCGCTATTGATCTCTCGGGAAAAGAGTTCGCCCGGGAAGAACGCACCCGTGCTGGATCACGATGCCACGCATTGACCGCGACGCGATCCTCGCGCTGATCCCGCATCAGGGGGCGATGTGCCTACTGGACGAGGCGATCGAGTGGGATACGGGACGCATCGCCTGCGCCACGCGCTCGCACCAACGAGCGGACAATCCGCTGCGCAGCAATGGAATCTTGCGCGCGATCCACCTGTGCGAATACGGTGCGCAGGCGATGGCGGTGCATGGCGGCCTGCTGGCGCGCGAGTACGGCGAAGTCGCGAAGCCGGGATTGCTGGTATCGCTGCGGGCGGTGCAGATTCATGTGGCACGGATCGACGACTTGCACGATTCGCTGCAAGTCGATGCGGAGAAGCTGCTCGACAGCGAATCGAGTTGGCAGTATCAATTCCGGGTTCGCCATCGCGACGCGTTGCTTGCCGAAGGACGCGCAATCGTGATGCTCATGATGGACGCTGCGGAGAAACCCGAATGACTTCATCGATCAAACGCGCATTGGTGACCGGCGGCAGTGGCGATCTCGGCGCGGCGATCTGTCGCGCGCTCGCCGCAGACGGACTGCACGTGATCGTGCATGCGAACGGCAGGCTGGATCGCGCCCAGGCCATCGCCGATGAAATCCGCAATGCCGGCGGCAGCGCTGAAGCGGGCGCGTTCGACCTGGTCGACGGCGATGCGGCGCGTGCGGCGATCGAGTCGCTGCTCGCTAACGGCCCGATCCAGGTCCTCGTCAACAACGCCGGCATCCATGACGACGCGCCTCTCGCCGGCATGAGCGAGGCGCAATGGCGCCATGTGATCGATGTGTCGCTGCACGGCTTCTTCCATGCGACCCAGCCGCTCCTGTTGCCGATGGCGCGCACGCGCTGGGGCCGCATCGTCAGCGTGTCGTCGGTGGCGGCGGTGCTCGGCAACCGTGGCCAGGTGAATTACGCCGCGGCGAAATCCGCGCTGCACGGCGCGTCGCGATCGCTGGCGCGCGAGATGGCCTCGCGCGGCATCACTGTCAACGTAGTTGCGCCAGGCGTGATCGCCGGCAAGATGACCGATGCGACCTTCGATGCCGAACGCATCAAGGCCACGGTCCCGGCCGGTCGCGCCGGCACACCCGAGGAAGTCGCCGCACTGGTGCGTTTCCTGTGTTCCGACGCAGCCGGCTACATCAATGGACAGGTGATCGGGATCAATGGCGGCATGGGGTGATCGACCCATCGGTTCGTTTTCACAATAGTCTTTACATCACCACAAGGGGAAAACCGTAATGAAAATTCTTGGACACCTGGTCGTTGCCGCTTGCCTGTCGATCGGTATCGCAAGCGCGGATGCGCGCACCGTCATTCAAGCGTCGTCGATGACCAATCCGGCACCCACTGAGGCTTTCAATCATTTCGATCATTTCGAAAGCAAGCCGATCAGCATGACTGCACCTTTCGCAGGCCAGTCGGCCAATGAGGCCGCAGTGAAGAAGATCCAGGAAAATCTCGACCTGCGCCTGAATCCAACACTTGCAGGCTGGAACGCGGCCGCCACTAGCGCCACACCACCGCGAGTGCTGCTGATCGAGCCGCGCATTGACTCGATCAAATTCATCGGCGGCGGCGTCCGCTTTTTTGCAGGCGCGCTCGCCGGCAGCTCCGGTGTGCTCATCAAGGTCAAATTCATCGATGCCGCCACTGGGCAGGTGATTGCAGAGCCGGAGTTTTACCAACACGCCAACGCGATGGGCGGTGCCTACTCCGTTGGCGGCACCGACAATGCCATGCTGGTTCGGGAGGCCGTGCTGATTGCCGACTACATCAATGCGAACTATGCCAATGCCGTTGGCGGGCGTACCGGCGTCGAAGACGCCCGGGATATCAAGACGCAGTAACCGATCGCAAGCCGATCAGGCGACCTGCGTGAACAGCACAGGTCGTTTCCCCATCGCAACGGCCTTTCCGGGCGCCGATGCGAATTCGACTTTCGTCGCGGCATCGATGGCCATGCCGCTCGCGGCGGCGCGCTGCACGACCTCATGCGCCAACGCACGCAATTGCACGACGTTCTCGCGCAGGCGCGTACGCAACTGCACTTCGTTGAGCGGATCGTGCAGGGTGCTGTTGAGTTCGTGGAACCAGTCGAGCGTGCCCTGGTCCAGGAACACCGCGGAGTTCGAGTGCGTGTCCTTGTTCGTCGCATGCCACTGCAGGAAGAACGCCTGCATGCGCGCGTTCAACGCCTGCGCGACCTCGAGTTCCGGGCGCAACTCGCCGAGCAGCTTGATGTCGGCCAGGCGGTGCTGGAACATCAGCTGGCACAGCACGCCCCAGTAGTACGTGTAGTCCCAGATCACCTTGATCGGCATCACCACCGCGTTGCCGAACAGCGGGTACTGGTCCTGGTACAGCGACAGCGTGTTGCGATAGAACGAGAAATACAGCTGCTGGTAAATCTGCGCGTACGGCGCCAGCGAATCGCCCTTGCGATCGTGCGCGATCAGCTCGCAGATGTAGGTGTTGGAGATCGCGATGAAATCGCTGCCGGGCGAATAGAACGGATCCAGGAACAATCCCGCCTCGCCGGTGAGGGCCCAACGATCCGCCGAAAACACCTGTTTGCAGCCATAGGAGAAGTGGCGGAAGAACTTGAAATCCAGCAGCGCCTTATCGCTTTTCGCAAGCTCGGCCTCGACCATGTCGGCCACCAGCGGCTGGAATTCGCGCAGCCAATCCATCGCCTTCTCGAACGTGTTCATCGTGTCGAGCGGATGCATCTTGGCGTCGCAGACGATGCCGACCGAATGCGCGCCCGAGCCGAGCGGGATCAGCCAGACCCAATAGCCCGGGCCATTGAGATGATTGGTCGAGCGCCAGCGTTCCGGCGGTACGCAGCGTTGCGACCATTCCGGATCGCTGCACCATTCGTCGAGCGACAGCTTCGCGTCGATGCGGAACCACACCGCGTTGGCGTCGTGGTCGTTTTCCTGCATGAGTTGCTTGCGCCGCTTGATCAGGCTGGCGCGGCCGGAGGCATCCAGCAGCCAGCGCGCGCTGGCCTCATGCGTTTCGCCGGCGTGCTGGTAGGTGACGCGATGTTCCGCGTCGTTTTCACCGATATGGAATTCGCGCACCGTCGCGCTGTGCAGGAACTTCGCGCCGCGCCGTTGCGCTTCCTCGCCGAGGAAATTCTCGAAGATGCCGCGATCGATCTGGTATGTCGGGATCGGAAACACTTCGCGCGTGCCGGTCTCCGTCACGTTCTCGATATCGCGCCGGCCTTCCGAGAAGAAGAAACGGAAGCCGAACTTGCGGATATGCGCGCTGTCCATGTGTTCGCGCAGACCGAGCGTCTCGGCGAAATAATGCGCGCCGATTTCGACCGACGACTCGCCGACCTTGTGCGCCGCCAGCGGCAACGGATGCGGCTTGCGTTCGAGTACCAGCACGCTCATGCCGGGAAAGCGCTGGCGCAACTGGATGGAAAGCGTGAGGCCTGCAAGGCCGCCGCCGAGGATGATCGCGTCGTAGTGCTGCATGTCGGGTTCCAGGCTGGTTCTTATTCGGTATGGGGCGATATCAACCGCGACTTGCGATGCCGTCGTCGCTCGCCACGGGTGCCGGCTTGCGGCTTGCGAACAGACTCAGCATCGGCGTGGTCATCACCGTGGTGAGGATAGCCATCACCATCAGCATGGTGAAGACCGCATTGCCGATCACGCCGGCGTCCAGTCCGACCTTGATGACGATCAGCTCCATCATCCCGCGCGCATTCATCAGCGAACCGGTTGCGAAACTCTCGCGCCATCCGTAGCCGGCGATGCGCGCGCCAGCCGCGCCGCCGAATACCTTGCCGGCGACCGCGGCCAGCAGGATCAGGGGTCGTGTTCAACCCGGCGAGCGCGAAGAAAATCGGCATCAGCACGATCACCGCGATATGTTCGATGCGCTCGACCAGCGTGTGCAGGAGGCGCTCGTCGCGCGGCAGGCAGGCGCCGAACAGGAATGCGCCGAACACCGCGTGCAAGCCGAGCCATTCGGTCGCGGCGGCGCAGGCGAACGCGCCGATCAGCAATAGCGCGAGCATCATGCCGCCGGGCTGGCCGTCGTGCGCCCGTCGAGCGAGCAGGCGCGCATACATCGGCCGCAGTGCGACGAACACCACGATCGCGATGCCGAACAAGCCGCCGATCGCGCGCCAGAAACCAGGCCAACCGGTTTTCGAGGCGATCAGCGCGATCACCAGCGCGAGCATGATCCACGCCAGCACATCGGCGATTGCCGCCGAACCCAGCGCGAGACGGCCGATCGGCGTCTGCGTGAGGTTGCGGTCCTTCAGGATGCGGGCCAACACCGGAAACGCGGTGACCGCCATCGCCACCGCGATGAACAGCGCGAATGGCCAGAACGCCACGCCGGGCGGAGCGAGTTGCGGATACAACAGCGGCGCGATCGCGAGGCCCAGTCCCATCGGCAACAACACGCTGAGCACGCTTACCATGCCGGCGGCCTTGATCTGCGCACGCACGCCGTCGGGTGCGCGCAATTCGGCGCCGACGATGAACATGAAAAGGACGAGGCCGAGCTGACTCAACGAACCCAGCGCGGTCAGCGATTCCTTCGCGAACAATTGCGCCTGCAAATCCGGCGCGAGCGCGCCGAACACGATCGGCCCGAGCACGATGCCCGCCGCCATCTCGCCGATGACCGCCGGTTGTCCGAAATAGCGCAGCAGTAACCCGAGCCCCCGCGCGGTGGCGAGGATCACGACGAGTTGCAGGAGCAGGATCGAATGCGTCAAGGGCATGACTCAGTGGTGTGGATGGTCCGGATGCGGCATGCCCGGACTCGGCGCGGGACGAATCATTGGCCCACCATTCCGTCGTCGAATACCTCGGCCCGACTCTGGCGCGAACGTCGGTACTGCGCCCAGACCTGGCCGTACTGGAATATCCGCACGGCCGTGTGCGAGACGATGCGATACAGATCGCGTATCGGGCGGAAATGGCTGCGACGAAAATGCTTGGGCTGCCCGGCGTCCTGGTAGCGCGACTCGATCGGCACCGCGATCGCGCGCGTGCCGAGCCGGCGACTGGCCTGGATCAGGATGTCGGCCTCGAACACGAAACCATCGCTGGCGATGTCGCCCAATGCAGCCACCGCGATCGGATAATAGCGCTGACCGCTCTGGCTGTCGGCGAGCGGATAACCGCAAGCCCAGCCGATGCCCCAGTCGCCGAACTCGTTGGCGAACCGGCGGTACTTCGGTTGCTTGGCGCGCTTTCGCAATCGCGCGCCGATCACGATGCGCTGCGGATAACGCGCCGCCGCAGCCAGCAGGCGCGGGATGTCGCTGGCGCTGTGCTGGCCGTCTCCGTCCATCGTCAACACGCCTGCGTAGCCGCGCGTCGCGGCCTCATGGAAACCATCGCGCAGGCTCTCGCCCTTGCCCATGCAGGCGGCGTGGCGGATCACCGTCACCGGCAGGTCGGCGATGCGCTCGATGGTCGCATCGGTGGAGCCATCGTCGATCACGATGATGTTCGGGCAGTGCGCGAGTGCGCCCTGCACGACGTCGCGGATCCGCAGTTCCTCGTTCAACGCCGGGATCAGTATCGTGACATGCGCTGCATCGATTGCCGGCGCAGCGGCCTGCACCGGATTCGTCGGTGCGCCTTCATTGCGCGTCGCGCCGGGATCGGTCGGTATCGATGCGCTCATCGATCCGCCCCCGAAACATCCACGCGCAACGATTGCCGCGAGGAGGAGCGCAGCGCGATCGATGTCGCACGCGCATTCGCCAACGCCTCGAACAGCGGCAGCATCGGCGACATCGCGTTGCCGGCGTATCGTGCATGCAGCGCACCATCCGAACGCTGCGCCGCATCGGTTTGCAGCGACAACCGCAGCATGCGCGCGCCGTCGGTGGTGTCGCGCCCATCGACATTCGCATTCAACACCAACGCCGCGGCAAGCAGGCCCCGGCTCGGAGAAATCGTGCCCATGGCACCGCGCGACTCGCTGTCGTACGCGACCAGCAGGACTGGCGCTGCGGCGTCGCGCGATTGCGCGCCCGCCTCCAGCAGGCCTTGCGCGAAACTGCAGTCGTAGGCGGAAATCGCGGTGGTCGCGGCCATGCATCCGGTGCCGATCGTCCAGTAACCCGCCGCTGCGTTGTGCACCGAATTGTGGAAGCGGGTCGGGGACATCGTTTCCGGCGCGCCGGCCAGCGTGTCGCAGATGTAGTCGGTGATCGCCAGGTCGCCGTGGGTGGAGGCGAACACCGACGCCAGCGTGCTCGGATCGCGGCCCGCCATCGTGCAGGCCGCCTGCGCGACTTCCAGCGCGAGCGCCACGCTGTCGGGCGCGCGTCGGCGTTCGTTCGGCGCCAGCAATTGCGGCGCAGGCTTGGCCGCAGCGCCAACCGGCAACGTGCCGTCGATGACGAAGGCGCGCGCCGCGTCCCAATCGGGCAATCCGCCGGCCCAGAAGCCGATGCCTTCGACAGTCAACACGATGGAATGATCGATCTGCGAATTCATGCGCGGCCGAAAACCAGCGAGGCGTTGTTGCCGCCGAAGCCGAACGAATTGCTCATCGCGTAATCGATCGGGCGCGTCGCATTTTCGATGCGGATCTGGGGGCCGCACGCCTGGTCGAGCGCATCGCAGTGCAATATTCCCGGCAACTCGCCATGTTCGAGCGCCAGCAGCGCGATCACCGCTTCGAGGATGCCCGCCGCGCCCAACGTGTGGCCGCTCCAGCCCTTGGTCGAACTCGCAT
>Ga0193718_1000273_pt1 | contig 11997 bp, 7 predicted proteins | sample U2a1metaG_FD_144918 | JGI IMG/M metagenome (GOLD analysis project Ga0193718, IMG submission 144918) | Soil microbial communities from a riparian zone of the East river system, Colorado, United States - U2a1 | ecosystem: Environmental > Terrestrial > Soil > Riparian zone | place: USA: East River... | reverse complement strand
TTCGCCTTTAGGTTTATCAGATCCCAATGACTTGCGTAAATGCTAGACTCCTTGGTCCGTGTTTCAAGACGGGTCCTGAAAGTATCCAAAGCAATAGCGTCGCTGACTGACAGAGTCTAATCCGAGAACAACGTGTACCAGCAGCCGACGGAGACCCGCACGGTCGGCATACGAGATGCCGAACCGACGAGCTCACAGCCTAAAGCTTGTAACGTGCCGGACGCAAACAAAGTTGCCGCTCCATGTCACTCGTTTAGCCCGTCGAGCGGGACGGTAGGGCAAACAACGGGTCCCCGAGAGCACGCAAGCGTGCTAACTCACCGGACTCCACCGAAGGCCGCATACCGCCACCCAACGGGTCGCGACGTCCTACTAAGTGAGGAAGTGCACGCGTTACGCTCATGACGGCAGCAAATGGTGCCGGAAACTACAGGTAGTAACCGGTCAGTCCAGATGCATGCTCGCACAAACAGAAACAGCGCTGAATCCCCCCGTTCGAACTTTCGGATTTCTCAGGTTTACCCCTGAACGGTTTCACGTACTATTGAACTCTCTCTTCAAAGTTCTTTTCAACTTTCCCTCACGGTACTTGTTCGCTATCGGTCTCGTGGTTATATTTAGCCTTAGATGGAGTTTACCACCCACTTAGCGCTGCATTTTCAAGCAACACGACTCCAAGGAGAGATCCTCCCGAAATCGGCAGTGGTCACAACGGGCCTGGCACCCTCTATGGGTAAATGGCCCCCTTCAAGAAGGACTTGGACACACCACACAATCTCAGGATAGCGGATCCTCCCGTACACTACATTTCCCAGCGTCCTTTAACAGGGCGCGGGATTCAGTGCTGGGCTCATCCCTGTTCGCTCGCCGCTACTAAGGGAATCCTTGTTAGTTTCTTTTCCTCCGCTTATTAATATGCTTAAATTCAGCGGGTAGTCGCTCCTGACTGAGGTCTATATCATATACATATCAAAAGAGATATGAACATCAACAATTATAGTAAATGTATCGCAATAACGAGATTTTATGCATGCATGCATGCATATGTCTACGCACATCCCTAATAACGTAAGCAGGCCCGTGCACACTAGGTGTACAAACTATTGCATAAGTGAATGGTGAAGGCCGTCTGTTTTTCAGGCATAACATCACCGACACTTACGCCGCTGCTACGAGGATGAGGCGAGTCGCATTTTGTGTTCTGCAACGCAATCCCTAATAGTATCGCCACAACGATTTTGAGAATATCCAACGAAATTTGCGTTTCGATCACCCACACACACAGACCAGTCGGCCAACAAACTCTAATGCGAGTCTGTGGATAACTGCTGGTGCTTTCCTGCATAATACCATTGCGTTGGTATTACCGGGTGGGCGACCCACTAAATATCATCAGTGACATTTTCATATATGTGTGTGCGATACGAGGATATATGGCATGGGTACTCTAGTCAGGAATATGCATTCTCCCTGAGAAGGAGCAATGATATCCTGAATACCCTAATAACTCTCTCGTTTACATTACTTATATTGTACATGTTATTCGTTCAAAAAAACAAACATCATATAAGTGCGCGTCATTCTCTTGCGACACAGTTGTACACAAGTATCTACTTCTCAGATGTAGTGTAATGTGCAAACGTGTGCGAATGAGTGTAAACAATGCTAATAAAGCGAAATCTGTTTGACCAATGTAATTGTTCATTGTATGCCAGGTTTGCAGCAAGTTTTCCCAAAAAAACAGTAGTTTAATTAAAACGCACCACGGTAAGCCGGGACTTTTACGCTTAGAAAAAAAAACTGAATCAGGTCAACCTTTTGCAATTTTGACAAACAAATACAACGCATATCTAGGACAAAACGACCGTTTATTTGTATCGCAGAGTTACAGCTCGCGCGATGTTTGGTCGACAACAGTCGGACAGAAATTTCATTTGTGCAACAGTGACAACCCAAAGGACGGCCTCATAATGACAACTAAGTCAAAATAAGGACGACACCTAAGAGAGGCCCCGACATAACACCAACTCGAGCGCTCACATTAAGAACATGCACGAGTAGTAGAGCAGTGTTACCGGGCAGGTTACGTTGTATGTGTACCACAGCAGAAATAACATGTCTTCTTGTATGTCGTAATTTAAGAGGACGGACTCAAAAATTATTTCATAAGAAATAAATAAGTACGACACCTCCAAGTAAGCCCCGCATAACACTAAACAACCAAAAGGCTGAGTAGCGTTACCGGGCAGTCGTGAAAATTGAAATGACACTCAGACAGGAGTGGCCCAGGAACAGTATCCGAGGGCCGCAATGTGCGTTCGAAATGTCGATGTTCATGTGTCCTGCAGTTCACAGATTGACGCGCAATTTGCTGCGTTCTTCATCGACCCACGAGCCGAGTGATCCCCCGTTCAGGGTTGTATTAGGCGTACCTCTTTCAAGCTCAATTACGACCAGTAATATTGCTCTACTCATAGTACTAAAAGTGTCAAACGTTTGTCTGTTATGAGCGAAAAGAAACGAACGGTTGCTGCTAACTTATGCCACCATGCTCTTAAGCGCATACCCATCCGTCCCTTTCACAATATACAGAGATTTAATTTACATCACCGCAAGTATAGCGAAACGTATTCAACATCAAAATCGCTCAGCACATCAACTACTATCGAACAGAAGATTTTCACAACGACCAAGTACTTTATGTTTCAAACGCAAATAGACCAGGATTCAACACTTTACAGGGTCATGAGACGTATCATGAATGCGTGCATTGAATGATCTGGTTACCGCGCCGGGCCATGGTTAGATGCCAAAGTTTCGTCGAATGTGTGCATTAGACCATGGTCTCCTCATCGAATGGATGTATGTGTGTGTCAAGCGTATAGCGAGAGCCTTGCATACAAAATATCACTTCAACTATGATTGAAGACATACACATGTACACAAAGCCTTAGGAGATCTGATATCGTCTACATACAGTTATCACTCCAGTCAACACGTCTTGACACAATACTCCACCACTCAGCATACCCCCACGTGCACGGTTGACATACACGTGTTACAGTATACTCGGTGACATCAACGTTTTCCAATATTTCGAACTCTACTCTACGGAAAAGATGACTCGGAATAGTATTGGTTTAGTTGTTACTTATACATCTGTTTACTATAGTTGTGTAATAGTGCCTTTAGTTAAGCTAACACATGAGTATTCGATGCAACATATCATTTCCACCATATCATCATCTAAATTCCGAATCCACGCATGCGGTAAGCCGCAACTTTTACGCTTCAACGTACTAATAGACAGACTGAGAATTCCAAGAGCAAGACGATATTTTACACAGAATGGTAGCGCCAGGCTTCAAGAGCTCCGGAAATAGTCCCAACAAAAGTTCCAGACCAGCGCCAGCTCAAGAGCCTCCGGAAATGCCAAACTGCGAGAAACATGCTCGCTCTAGGAATCTACTGCTAAGGTCTCCCCTTGGATATGGACGAATACATATTTGCACAAAAAACTGCTACATCAAACATTCTACAATCTCATAAGCTTATCGAAGTACTGCGATCTGAGCGTCCCTCATAGGCCTTTATTAAATCAAGGAGACCCAGTCAGCCAAAGTACCCTTACACTTACAAAAGAGAATATTTGACTGCGCGGCATTAACTTTGCAATTCCAACATCAAACATTCTATATCAACATGCGCTTCAGCACATCAACTAATACTATATAATATATTCACTAATATATATGAACAAAAATGATTTCATAGCTTCTACTAAATATTCGTTCAAAACGAAGACAGCCAGAATCGATCACTATTTTTGTAGTTATAGGAATATTGCATTTGATAGGAAGAGCCTTTATAGTGTCTATCTAACTGCCAACGCCGTTTCTTGTCTATGCAGCATTTCGTATTAACTACTTTGCGTACATTCAAAACTCATCGAATGAAGTATACGTTGTCAAGCGAATAGCGAGAGCTATACGTGGTCCTCCGCACATATGGATACGCAGCCTGGAGTATCGTTGTAACGAGGCTGCTTATCTCGTCACTCCATTCTTCGCGTCTTGACATTATACTTCACCCCTACGTACACACACACGCGCTGCACAGTATCATACAGACGTGCATCAGTGTACTAATAGGCGATCAAAATTTCCCTTCTTTCTTATAACTCCACTTGGGAAAAGTTGACTCTGTATTAATTATATCGTTCTGAAGCTATTACTTTCAAATCTGCGTTAGTTTTAGTTGTGAATAGTGCTTTTAGTTGAGGATGCACGAAAGTTTCGTACGCAATATCATTTCCATCATATTTTACCACCTCATTTCGTTCGCAGTGCCCGATTTAACCCTCCGACAGGCGTACTACTTTGAGATGGCAACGCCAGTTTCCAATACGTAACACTACTTACTAGGGCTGGTAGCGCCAGGCTTCAAGAGCTCCGGAAATAGTCCCAACAAAAGTTCCAGACCAGCGCCAGCTCAAGAGCCTCCGGAAATGCCAACCTAGCAAGAGTGCCCGCCCAAGGAACTTTTGATTCATATGGATACTCAAAATATGGACGAATACATATTGCACGTTAAACTCGGCCATCAAATTTCTACGTTTCATAAGCCTTATCGAAGCACTGATTGACTAACTGCGTGAGTGCCCCATTTAAGTGGATTGACCCAGTTAGCAAAGTGCTCTAAGACTTACAAGAGAATATTTGACTGCGCGCCCCAACTTTGCGTACGGACAATAGAATTTGTCTCACTACACTCTTAGTGACGATGGTAGTCATGCTACCGACACCTTGTACAACAAGACGGTGTGAACATCGTACCAATATGTTTGGAAACCCCGTCACGCACCGCGTGTTGACGCAATTGTGGCGAAAATCATTCAACATCAAGATACGCTCAGCAGATCAACGTTAAACAGAACTGAATCGAACGTCAAGCGTCAAGCATGCACGAAATTCTTAGCGTACAAAAGCTACGTCACATTAACCTCTCCGTTTCGACATCAACGCACCACGGTAAGCCGGGACTTTTACGTTTTCAATCTACTTTGGAAGAAATACTTCGGACGAGTAATGTACGAAAGACAAATCAAAAAAATCTCATTTCGGACCACTACTTTGAGAGAAATTTGACTCGGCGAATGACTAACATGAGCTAAAATCAGTTTGTTGCGGTTGATATGTGCTTCAAGCCAAGCAAGCACGTATTTAAAGTACGAAAACATTACATCGACCATATTGACCTCACTCCGCTTCAATTTCACCGCACCACGGTAAGCCGGGACTTTTACGGTTCGATCGACTCAGCGAGAGGCAGAGCCGGAATCACATGAGCAAAGGTGCAATATACTTGTCAGATTGGTAGCGCCAGGCTTCAAGAGCTCCGGAAATAGTCCCAACAAAAGTTCCAGACCAGCGCCAGCTCAAGAGCCTCCGGAAATGCCAACCTGACCCCTTGCTCAAGGAACCTCATTCTGTATGAAATCGATGAACATAATGCACGAAAAATCAATCAAATTATTAACGCTCATTTCATCAAAAGACTACTATTGAGACAATTTGACCGTGACGAATGACTCAAGTCAAGCATGCACGAAATTCTTAGCGTACAAAAGCTACGTCACATTAACCTCTCCATTTCGACATCAACGCACCACGGTAAGCCGGGACTTTTACGTTTTCAATCTACTTTGGAAGAAATACTTCGGACGAGTAATGTACGAAAGACAAATCAAAAAAATCTCATTTCGGACCACTACTTTGAGAAAAATTTGACTCGGCGAATGACTTGGCGATTAGATACCTCAATGCTACCTCAGCAGTTTTATGCGACCAGCATAAAACTCTCATTGTAAAGTGTGTCGGAGCATTTCTACCAGAATCGTTCAAATGCACATCCCTAAATGTAGACATGTATAGAGGTAAAAAGTGAAGGCATCTTTCAGCTAACATCACCTATCTATTACATATACAATGACTACGAGGATGAGGCGTTTTGCAACCATTTTGCACATCCCTAAATGTAAACATGTATAGAGGTAAAAAGCGATGGCATCTTTCAGCTAACATCACCTATCTATTACATATACAATGAATACGAGGATGAGGCGTTTTGCAACATGCCACAACTTCATAAGAGTGCGTGTCAGTGCCTCAGTGAAATTGTGGACTTTTGGAACATTTGTTATATTCCGCGTCAAATCCGTTTATAATCTTACCAGCTTTAAGATTGTGCACATCCCTAAATGTAAACATGTATAGAGGTAAAAAGTGAAGGCATCTTTCAGCTAACATCACCTATCTATTACATATACAATGAATACGAGGATGAGGCATTTAGCAACCTGCCACCAAAATCGATCAGAGCGTGTATCAGAGGCCCAGTGAAATTGTGGACTTTTCGGAACCCTTAGTATTATTCCGTGTTACGTTTATGATCCATTCAAAAGTTTTACTGCACATCCCTAAATGTAAACATGTATAGAGGTAAAAAGTGAACCCATCAAATTACATATACAATGAATACGAGGATGAGGCATTTAGCAACATGCCACAAAATCGATCAGAGCGTGTATCAGAGGCCCAGTGATATTGTGGACTTTTGACGACTTTTGGAAACATGTTTCCTCAAGACGTTAATGATCCTTTCGCTGGTTCACCAACGAAAACCTTGTTACGACTTTTACTGTCTCTAAGTAATCGAATTTGGTCATCTTCCCAGCAACATCGGTAACGTCGTAGACGCCACCGCGTACCGGTCCGAAGACCTCACTAAATCACTCAATCGACAGTAGCGACGGGCGGTGTGTACAAAGGGCAGGGACATAGTCAATACAAGCTTATGACTCGCACTTACAAGGAATTCCTCGTTCATGGGGTACAATTGCAAGCCCCAATCCCAAACACGAAGGAGGTTCAGCGGGTTACCCGGACCTCTCGGCCAGGGAAGACACGCTGATTCCTTCAGTGTAGCGCGCGTGCGGCCCAGGACATCGCAGGGCATTACAGATCTGTTATTGCTCTATCTCATCCGGCTAAACGCCGATTGTCCCTCTAAGAAGAATTAATTGTACGCCGACAGTAAAAATCGCGCACGACCGCAGACCAATTGGCCTGGGCCGACGGACCTTTAAGATGTCGAAAGTACGCCTATTTAGTAGGCCAGAGTCTTGTTCGTTATCGGAATAAACCAGACAAATCGCTTCGCGGACTAAGAACGACCATGCACCACCTCCCGCTGAATCAAGAAAGAGCTCTCAATCTGTCAATCCTTACAGCGTCTGGGCCTGATGAGGTTCCCCGTGTTGAGTCAAATTAAGCCGCAGGCTCCACTCCTTGTGGTGCCCTTCCGTCAATTCCTTTAAGTTTCAGCTTTGCAACCATACTTCCCCCGGAACCCAAAAGCTTTGGTTTCCCGGGAAGCTGCCCGCCGTGTCATCGGAGGAACATCGGCGGATCGCTGGCTGGCATAGTTTATGGTTAGAACTAGGGCGGTATCTGATCGCCTTCGAACCTCTAACTTTCGTTCTTGATCAATGAAAGCGTTTTTGGCAAATGCTTTCGCTTTAGTCCGTCTTGCTGCGATCCAAGAATTTCACCTCTAACGTAGCAATACGAATGCCCCCATCCGTTCCTATTAATCATTACCTCGGGGTTCTTAAAACCAACAAAATAGAACCGAGGTCCTATTCAATTATTCCATGCACACATTATTCAGGCAAAATTTTAGCCTGCTTTAAGCACTCTAATTTGTTCAAAGTAAACGTGCCGGCCCACCTCGACACCCAGTGAAGGGCACCGTGATGGGATTTCAAGTTGGGCCGCCCTTGCGAGCTAAGCCCACCGGCAAGACGTCCCGCGTACACGCCAGTTTAACACCGCGAGCGGTGAACCGACGGCGCGGGACACAGATTCGACTACGAGCTTTTTAACCGCAACAACTTTAATATACGCTATTTGAGCTGGAGTTACCGCGGCTGCTGGCACCAGACTTGCCCTCAAATTGCTCCTCGTTAAAGGATTTAAACTGTACTCATTCCGATTACGGGGCCTCGGATGAGTCCCGTATCGTTATTTTTCGTCACTACCTCCCCGTGCCGGGAGTGGGTAATTTGCGCGCCTGCTGCCTTCCTTGGATGTGGTAGCCGTTTCTCAGGCTCCCTCTCCGGAATCGAACCCTGATTCCCCGTTACCCGTTACAACCATGGTAGGCGTAGAACCTACCATCGACAGTTGATAAGGCAGACATTTGAAAGATGCGTCGCCAGTGCAAGACTGTGCGATCAGCAAAAAGTTATTCAGAAACATCATATTGTACGATGGTGAACAGGAGCCCACCACCGATTGATTTTGAGACTAATAAAAGCGCTCCTCCCGTTTCCGGTTGGAGTTCTGTTTGCATGTATTAGCTCTAGAATTACCACAGTTATCCAAGTAAATGTGGGTACGATCTAATGAACCATAACTGATTTAATGAGCCTTTCGCGGTTTCACCTTAATTTGGCTTGTACTGAGACATGCATGGCTTAATCTTTGAGACAAGCATATGACTACTGGCAGGATCAACCAGATAGCTATTTCTAGTAAATGAATCAAAAGAGAAACAAGTACTGAGAATATAGCTTAGTGCTTAGCGTGAGCAAACGAATTTACTCCGCTAAGCTAAGCTACGTGTGATCGACCAATCAATTTTAGAAAGGACCGATACACGCTGTTATATATATATATATATATTTCAACTTGACGACATTAATAAAACGCAAATAGACCAGGATTCAACACTTTACAGGGTCATGAGACGTATCATGAATATATGTGCATTGTTCTGGTTACCGCGCAATAAATTTGCCTTCGTAGTAAAGTCTTATACTTTGAGTATCGCAAGCATTCGATCTCATTCAAAATTTCTCAATCTCATTGCACCTGTCGCTATAAGCGTCGTCGTGCGTTTCGTTTTTCATATATTCTCACTCGGAACGTAGAGAGTTTTTGCAAATTTTACATTGAACAAACAAAATATTATTGGAAATTCCAATGGAAAATCCTCAAATTTGTCCCTGTCAATCTATTTGTTATGTTTCCCTGCATATGAGAGGCCTGAACTAAAAGAACAGAACGCACCCGCAGAGTTGCAGTGTGGTAAGGAATATTTACAAAATTCATTATAAATAAGCCTAAAACACGATAGACGCATCGTTCGAATAAGTGCAACAAATCAACAACAACAACAACACTCAATTGTGTGTGTGTTGTGAAGTGAGCCCAACTTACTGACTAGCTTCTACCATGAGAGAGTGGTCGAATTGTCCGCAGACATTCCCTGCTCCCATAAAGCATGTAGGCATCTGGCACATCATCATTTTAATGATATGTGTCGATTCATGTTTGAGATGATGTTGTGTACGTCGTTGCTTCACAGGAAAACGAATTGTATAATACTCAATTTTTCAATGCTAAATTTTCCCAATCAGTTCGCGCAGCCGTACACGGTAAGCCGCAACTTTTATCGCCTGGGTTACTTTGAATTTTACTTCATTTTACCAACAAACTGGCCAAGTCCACCTTTGCATTGCTAAGCATTATATTCGCTGCAGATCCCTAATGCAAAACAAAATTGTACGATTGAAGAATATCAAATGAAATTTGCGTTTTGATCCTCACAGCCAACAAGCACCAAACACTTTTCGAAACTAATCGAGAAGCGGACACTTGCCAGTTGCACCTGCATAACACCATAACATTCACACACTTACACGCTAGTTCTGCTAGAAGACTAGTACTGTGCGGCGCGAATGCATTATCGGCATTACCGGGTGAGGACCCACTAAATATCATAACGAAATTTTCAATATATGTACACATGTATTACAAGGATTAGGCACAACTTCATAACATCATCATCATCTCATGCAATAATATAATTGCTAATTACAGGCATCAGGCACACATCATCTTGACGATAAACATGTGTCGATTCATTTTATATACAGAATTACAGGCATCAGGCACAAGATTATCTTGACGATAATTTGTGTCGATTCCACGACAAGACTTTTTGTTAGAGCTATCCGCAGTGACTAGATACTCTTCGTGTGATACCTGGGCGAGGTGTATCACACCAACACACTGTTACCTACAGGCGACAAAGTATCGTGTAAGCAATGAGCGTAATAAGTGTGCTTCGTGCATTTCTCGAGTTAATTCAAAATCTTTCAAATTAAACCCGGACCCGGTAGCCTATTAGATTCACAAACCACCTCGTTGTAAGCCTTCGCGCATGCAATGACTGTGGAGTGCGTGCACGCTTCAGCACGGCTACCGGGAGGGAGCGAGTAACCGGTCCGCAGACCGGCCTCACTCCCTATATATGGCGGATTCCAGGTCCCATGTTTTGCAACTTTCATACTTAGAAATTTTTTTGCATTTTTTTTAATTTATAAAATATTTATTTGTGGAACGTCTACGTTTCAATACATGTAAAATATCATAGTTTGATAAATATTCGAAGTATTTTTTTCATAATTATAATTTTGTCGAACGATACGCTTCAAACGTCGTTCAATATAGGTAAAATACCATAGTTTGATTCGTACTCGAGACATTTTTCCCTGATCGCATACACTTTTCTACCGAGCACTTTACTGCATGCATCGTATCTGTGGAGCGCGTGCACGCTTCGACAAAGTTACCGAGCACGGCCGGTTAAGCGGCTCAAGCGCAGCCCTCACTCCCCATATATGGCGTTTTTCAGGTCCCATGTTTTGCAACTTTAATACTTTGACATTTTTTTGCATTTATAAAAAATTTTTTTTTTTTAAATCTACATTTCAATATACGTAAATTACCATAGTTTAATGCGTACTCGAGACGATTTTACCTAATTTTCATTTTGTCGAACGATACGCTTCAAACATCGTTCAATATAGGCAAAATACCATAGTTTTATACGTACTCGAGACATTTTTCCCTGACACTTTTCTACCGAGCACTTTACTGCACGCATCGTATCTGTGGAGCGTGTGCGTGCTTCATCACGGCTACCGGGCACGGCCGGTTAAGCGGCTCAAGCGCAGCCCTCACTCCCCATATATGGCGTTTTTCAGGTCCCATGTTTTGCGACTTTTATACTTTGACATTTTTCATTCCAGGTAACGAATACGTTTCGTCTAACGGGAATTACCGTCTCTATACACATACTCGAGACACAAAATTTTTATTTTTTTAATAAATTATTTTATTTATTTAAATACATTCTACATACAATAAATAGTAAATATATTAATTTCTATTCAAAATATAAGATTTCAATTACTTATTTTAAGTCTTTATACTCCGACGCATACACATTTCTACCGAGCACTTTACTACATGCATCGGTTGTGTGGAGCGTGTGCACGCTTCAACAAAGTTACCGAGAACGGCCGCTTAAGCGGCACACGCACGCTCCACACTCCCCATATATGGCGGATTCCACGTCCCATGTTATGCAACTTTTATACTTTGAAATTTTTCATACCACGTAACGAATACGTTTCGTCTCACGGGAATTACCCTCTCTATACACAAACTCGAGACACAAAAATTTTATTTTTTACAAAAATTATTTTATTTATTTAAATACATTCTACATACAATAAAATAGTAAATATATTAATTTCTATTCAAAATATAAGATTTCAATTACTTATTTTAAGTTTATATCCTCCGACGCATACACATTTCTACCGAGCACTTTACTACATGCATCGGTTGTGTGGAGCGTGTGCACGCTTCAACAAAGTTACCGAGAACGGCCGCTTAAGCTGCACACGCACGCTCCACACTCCCTATAATTGGCGAATTTCAGGTCCCATGTTTGGCAACTTTTATACTTTGAAATTTTTCATACCACGTAACGAATACGTTTCGTCTCACGGGAATTACCCTCTCTATACACAAACTCGAGACACAAAAATTTTATTTTTTACAAAAATTATTTTATTTA
>Ga0193718_1000271_pt1 | contig 12053 bp, 15 predicted proteins | sample U2a1metaG_FD_144918 | JGI IMG/M metagenome (GOLD analysis project Ga0193718, IMG submission 144918) | Soil microbial communities from a riparian zone of the East river system, Colorado, United States - U2a1 | ecosystem: Environmental > Terrestrial > Soil > Riparian zone | place: USA: East River... | reverse complement strand
TTCCGGACTTTTCAGATCCTCGGGATTGCTGCCGGGAGGCGTCCAGGTTTTGCCGCCGTCATCGGAGCGCTGGATGATTTGGCCGAACCATCCGCTGGTTTGCGAGGCATAAATCCGGTTGGGATTCACGGGCGAGCCTTTGACGTGATAGATTTCCCAGCCGGCAAAATGCGGGCCGCTGACATCCCATTTTTTTCGTTTGCCGTCCGAAGTCAAAACGAACGCGCCTTTTTTGGTGCCGACCAATACTCGTATTTTGCTCATGATTTTCTCGGTTTGATTTTTTGATTGCGCTCCCGCAATTCAAAGTTTCGCCACTAATTCTGCCAATTGCTCCGTGGCTTTGGTCCAGCCCGGGTGGAAGCCCATTTTTTCATGCGCTTCGCGGTCAGCCACCGTCCAGTGAAACACTCGGGCCGTGTATTTCGTTTTCCCGCCCAGGTCTTCAAACGTGAGCACGCCGGTCATGAACGGCTTGGCCGATGGCTCCCACGCTTTGGTGTAGGCATCAGTAAAAACAAGGCGCTCGTTTTTTACCACTTCCAAATACACGCCGCGGTTGGGAAATTCGTTTCCATCCGGGCCGCGCATGACGATGTGGCTGCTGCCGCCGGGACGAACGTCGGTTTCCACGACGGGCGTGGTCCAGGGGCGCGGGGTGAACCATTGTTTCATCAACCCGGGTTCGGTCCAGGCGCGGAAAAGTTTTTCCCGCGGCGCGTCAATGATGAAGCAGAGGGCGAGTTCGCGATCGTTCGCGGGCGTGATCGGAACGGCGGTTACTTTTGCGGGAGCAGTCATATATTCGGGTTCGCGATTCTGAATTTATTTTGTTTTGCCGACATAGGCAGCTTTCAATTTTTTAATGTCGAGCTTCATCATTTCCATGACGGCGGCCATCACGCGATTGACGCGCTCAGAATCTTTGCTGGCCAGCATTTTTTCCATGAGGCCTTCCGGGACGATCTGCCAGGCAACGCCGAATTTGTCTTTCAGCCAGCCACACGCAACTTCTTTGCCGCCACCGCTGGAGAGTTTTTTCCAATAATAATCCAACTCTGCTTGTGTCTTGCAACGCACGACAAACGAGATCGCTTCGGTGAACTTGAAATTTGGTCCGCCATTCAATGCGGTGAACCGTTGTCCTTCGATGTCGAATTCGACCGTCATCACTGAGCCCTTGCGTTGGCCGGTACATTTGGCGGCGGACTCGGGATAGCGTGTAACGGCGTGCATTTTGGATTTTTTGAAAATGGATGTGTAAAACTTCGCCGCTTGCTCGGCATCGCCGTTGAACCAGAGAAACGGGGTGATTTTTTTCATATTCATAGGTTTGGTGTGCGTGATTTTGTCGTGAGACCTGCTTATGCCTTAGCCAGATACGCAACCAATTGATCGAAGGTGCCGGTCCAGCCTTGTTTCATTCCGTCGTGGGCGGCGTCGAAGGTTTTGCGCTCTTCCTCGGTTGCATTGAAAGGGACCCAGTGGACGGTGGCGGTCGTGCGACCATTTTCTTCCGTCAGGGTGAACGTGGAGAGCATTTCGAGGGGCCAGGTGGCGCTCATGGGATGCCGGGTGATGCCGCCGGCTTCATCGGAGAATGAATTCACGAGCACGATTTTTTCCGGAGCGATAATTTCCCGGTACACAAACTTGCCCCACATTTCGTTTCCGTCCGGCGATTCCATACAATAATGAAAACTGCCGCCGGGCCGGAAATCCATTTTCCCGGCGGGCATCTTGAAACCTTGCGGGCCAAACCACTCCATCAGGCGACGTCGTTCCGACCAGGCTTTCCACATGAGCTCGCGCGGCGCGGCGAAGGTGCGTGAAATGATGAAGGGGCGTTGAGTGGACGTCTGGGCTAGTTCGCGCTCGGAGATTTGTTCCATTGAATCACTCGTTGCAGTCATATTAATCCCTTTTTGAAATTGGTTTTATTTTTTTGCCATGGTCTGGGTCACTGAATTGAGGCTGGCGAGGCCCTTCTCGAAATCCTTGCCAATCATTTTGTCGCAATCCACAAAAAGGTGGAAAGCTTTTCCCATGAAATTATTTTTTCCCGACATGGTCCAGGTGACGACGGTTTGATCGCCTTCCGGTTTGAACGTGAATTCCGCCATGTTGGTTGCCTTGAACGGACGGAGAAATTCCAGTTTGATGTGAATCACATCGTTCGGGCGCGTGTCGGCGATGGTCATGCGGCCTTCGCCAACTTTATTGTTGCCGGACCAATGCATGGATGCACCGGGGCCGGATTCCGAGCCGCTAAAAGTGCTTTTGGAGTTCGGATCCACCTTTGCCCACGGCGACCAGGCTTCCCATTTGTGAAGGTCGTTCACGTTCTCGAAGACGATCCCGGCCGGCGCCATCATGCGGCCGGTGCGGGTGACGCGAAAATCTGAGGGACGCGTCGCCACGATAATTATGAAAACCACCACGATGGCGGCCACTGCGATAAGAATTATTTGCCACATACGATGCCTTTTTCTTTTTTGGTTGATTGTCGCTTCATTATTACAACGAACGAAGCGCGGTGTTCAGGACAACTTTATTGCGATTGTCTGAAATTAGTTTTTTGGGGTACCCGCACTATTATATTCGGGAAATCGCGGGAGGCAAATGGCGTTTTACCCTTATCAACCCGCGCCGACCTGGAAGTCGGCGATACAGCAGGCTTGGAAGCCCGCGCTCCTTTCAAAGATGCCTGGTTTCGGCGGGTGGGCGGTCGTAGTGATCGTTGCGGCCGTCGAAATACTTGACCGGAGCTTCGATCAATTCTTCCGGGTCCACGTCATCGAGACAGTTTACGCGAATGGCGTAGAATTTTCCGCCCGGCGGTGGATTTTCTCCCCAGGCAAACGGGCGCACGCCGCAGTGACGGCAGAACACGTGATGAATACGTTCGGGTTGATAATGCAGCAGGGCCTCTTCGCCGGCGATGAGTCGGAAGGCTTCCGGCGGCACGATGGTGCCCCAGTTTCTGGACTTGGTGCACATCTCGCAGTTGCATTTGAAGGTGCCGGCGTGGAGGTCGAGGTCGGCTTCGAAGCGGACGGTGCCGCAATGGCAACTCCCGTGGTAAGTGCGTTCCATAAGACTCAGTTGGTATTGAAGAATGCGGGGATTGGTGGACGGGCCAATCGATTTCCTCGACGTATTGGCAACGCAGTTTCGCCCTTTCAGGGCTTAATCTATTTGCGGCGCGTATCCCAGGGCGTTGCCCTGGGCTTTCATGTTTCAGCCTTTCAGGCTGGCTCGCTGTCCCTGGGTTATCATCTTTCGGGCCTTCAGCCCGACCTGACACGGACGTTTCGAACCGGTCTGGGCCGCGAATTTTTACCAGCCGACAAGGACTTTGAACCCGCCGTAGAGCATGCGCTGGGGGTCGAAGGGCATTTTTTTGGGGTCGCACAGTTTGGCGATGCGCGGGTCTTTCATTATTTTTGCGTTCACGCGATCGCGATGCGCGCGATTTTTGTAAACGATGTAGGAAAAGACGACGGTTTCGCCGGGGCGGGTTTTGAGGCCGCGGGGAAAGGGCATTCCGACTTTTACGTTGAGGTCATCGCCAGCGCATTCCTTGTAGTCGAGCGCGCCAAATTCGCGCCAAATCCTGCTGGCTTTCTGCGCCATGCGGCGATAGGCGGCCAGGTTTTTCTTCGGCACAGGCAGGAGAAATCCATCCACGTAATTTGCCATAACATTCCTTTCGCTTGCGGTTACTTGCCGTTTAGGGTGCCGCGAGTTGCGATTCTTCGCGTCCTTCGCGGACTTGTTCGATCAACGGACATTCGCCAGCGACCTGGCGCACTTCGACGCGGATCCCGTAGGACAACCCTGGGCAGTCCTTGGCAATGGCGACCGCCTCGTCAATGGTGTTCACTTGCAGGAGAAAATATCCACCGATGGTTTCTTTGGATTCGGCGAACGGGCCGTCCGAAACGACGCGGCCATTTTTGCCGGAAACAATTTTGCCATCGCGTTCGAGGGGATTGCCGGCGGTGGCTTTTCCGGAAGCCATTAGGCCCTTGAACCAGGCCATCCATTTGTCGCCGACCTGTTGCATTTCTTCGGGCGATAGACCTTTGTACCAGTCCGTGCCGCGAAAGATCAGCATGTATCCGTGATGTGTTGGTGTGCTCATAATTTGAATTGGTTGATAGTTCTTAGTTGATAGTTGAGAACGGTCAAGCGGCAACCGCTGCTTGTTCCCGTTCGAGTTCCTGCGCGCGGCGAAACAAGGGGCACTCCTCATGCGACGTGAACACCGGGCGGATTTCAATGGAAGTGCCATAACGAACCACGGGGTTCATTTTGGCGATGGCAATGGCTTCTTCGATGCTTGCCGCTTCCACGACGATAAAACCGCCAATGGCTTCCTTGGTTTCCGCGTACGGGCCGTCTAAAATGACTTGGCCAGTCTTGCCGGCAATACGCGCGCCGGTACGGGCGAGGCCATTTCCGCCCTTCACCTTGCCTTGCGCGATCAACCCATCCAACCACGCCTTGGCGTCATCGGCGAGTTTCTTGATCTCAGGATAATGAAGTTCGTTGCACCATTCGTTGCCCACGAACATCAGCATGTAGTCAGTTTTTGCATTCATAGTTTTTCTATGTTTTCGAATTAATTTTGTGGTTGTTTCAATTATACGACGAACAAATCCGGTTGTGCAGGACAATTATTTTGCCTGGCGATCACTTTCCCAAAGGCCGAATCCGTTGTTTTCGGTGTCCTGGCACACGGCGAAATAGCCCATGTTCGGGACGGCGGTTTTGGGCATGCGGATTTTGCCGCCGAGTTTTTGGATTTTCGCGGAGAATTTATCCACGGAATCGACGCTGACGTAATTCATGATGGATTCTTCGCCGCCGTTGCGGCCGGTCAATCCGCCGTTCGGGCTGGCGTCTGCGCCGCCGGTGTCAATTTCCATAAAATCTTTCATCCCCCGGAACGGTTTGATTTTCCAGCCGAATAAACTTTTGTAGAACTGCTGGGCGCGTTTGAGGTCGTCCGCCGGGACGTTAAACCAAATGATGCTGGCCGGTGTCTTTTTCTTAGTTTTGCTCATATTTTGCCTTATTTTCTTAAATTATTTGCGTGTCTTCAGATATACAACGAACGGGACTGGGTCTTTTGGACAATTGCGTGAATTTTTTTTCGGGGTTTTATTAAGGAGCAAATTCGGATGCGCCAGGAACCTCTTTGCTTATTGCGCATCTGCTGTCTGCAATTGGAAAAAAATGAAATAAAACTGTTGAATATGTATAACAAAGAAAATCTGGCAAAACTGAAAAAGATGGACGCGCTCGCGCCTGAGGTGATGAAGGCGTTCTGGGCTTTTGACAAAGCCGCCGTCGCGGAGGGAGTGATTTCCGTGAAATATAAGGAGCTGATCGCCGTGGCAGTCGCGGTCACGACTCAATGCCCATATTGCATCGATATCCACAGCAATAACGCGCGGAAAGCGGGAGCGACTGAGGCGGAACTGGTTGAAGCAACGATGGTGGCTGCTTCGCTGCGAGCAGGTGGCGCCGTGACACATGCGACGCACGCGTTGGCAAGTTGAACACTCCGGACGGCTCGCGAGGACGCTCGCCCCACCGCCGCTTTGCCGCAATACAGTGTTGAGCCGAACGCTTGCCGGCGGGATGCCGGCGCTCCCAGGGCTGTGAACAATTCGCGGTTGCCTTTTGGCGGGTCAGCGGGATATTTCATGTCTATGACTCCCAAACCTGTTCCGGATGGTTATCACACGGTGACGCCGTATCTCACCGTGCGCGGCGCGGCAAAGGCGATTGATTTTTACAAACGCGCTTTCGGCGCGCAGGAGCGCGGCGTCCTGCCCATGCCCGGCGGCAAGATTGGCCACGCGGAACTCATGATTGGAAATTCCATCGTGATGCTGGCCGATGAATTTCCGGAAATGGGGAATCATTCGCCCGAGGGACTCAATGGCTCGCCGGTCGGGCTGGCCCTTTACGTGGAGAACGTGGATGAGGTTTTCAATCGCGCGGTGAAAGCTGGCGCGACGGTGAAGGAACCGGTGTCGGATAAATTTTGGGGCGACCGCGTCGGATCGGTCACGGATCCGTTCGGCCATAAGTGGACGATTCTGACGCACAAGGAAGAGGTCTCGATGGACGAGATGAAGAAGCGGATGGAGAAGATGTTTGCGGAGAAGGAGTGTGCTTAGAGACGACTTCAGTCAGGGTCCAAAAGCCAGCCCCAATGAACTTCGTAGTAGCGGACGTGAATCCGCTCCATCTGAATTTAAGAAAGTCAGAGCCGACTCACGTCGGCTGCTACGGGGAGACGCATTTCATGTCTTCGACGCGGCCATCCATTGATCAATCTTCGTTTTAATTGCCTCGTCCATTTTTATCAACGGTGGCCAGGGGCGTTTGAAACCTTCGCCGGGGAGTTTTTTGGTGGCGTCGATGCCGAGTTTGCTGCCGATGGCGATTTCGCTGGTGGCGTGGTCGAGGACGTCCGATGGACCTTTGGTGAAAATGCTGTCGCGTTGCGGGTCGGTGTTGGCGCAGAGGCGGAAAAGGACGTCGCTGGTGCTGTGCACGTCCACATCTTCGTCCACGACGACGATGTATTTGCTGAACATCATCTGGCCCATGCCCCACAGGCCGTGCATGATTTTGTAGGCCTGCATCGGGTAGGTTTTTTTGATGCTCACGAAGACGAGATTGTGGAAGACGCCTTCGGCGGGCAGTGCGATGTCTTTTATCTCCGGGAAATTCATTTTGAAGATCGGCAGAAACAATTTCACCGAGGCGCCGCCGATGTAAAAATCTTCCATCGGCGGGATGCCGACGATGGTCGCGGGATAAACGGCGTCTTTGCGATGGGTGATGGCCGTGATGTGGAACACGGGATACGGCTCGGGCAAGGTATAATAACCAGTGTGATCTCCAAAGGGGCCTTCTTCGCGGAGCGGCTCCTTGGGGTCCACGTAGCCTTCGATGACGAAATCCGCGTTGGCGGGGACTTCGAGGTCGTTGGTTTCGCATTTTACGAGTTCAACGGATTTTTTGCGCAGGTAACCGGCGAGGAGAAATTCGTCCAGCCCATCGGGCAGCGGCGCGGTGGCGGCGAAGGTGAAGACGGGGTCGCCGCCGAGAAAAATCGCCACCGGCATGCGCGTGCCTGTCTCGTAATAACGTTTTCCATGGCGCGCGCCGACTTTCTGGAGCTGCCAATGCATCCCGGTGGTGCGGTCGTCATAAATCTGGATGCGATACATGCCGACATTGCGCTCGCCGGTGTCGGGATCGCGGGTGACGACGCAGGGCAAGGTGATGAAGCGGCCGCCGTCCAGCGGCCAGCATTGTTGAATGGGTAAATTCAGCAAGGTTTCGAGTTTCGAGTTTCGAGTTTCGAGTTTCTCCACGTCTGGCGCTTTGGGCCAGGGTTCGGAGCGGGTGGAGGGCGCGTCGAAGCGGTGGATGACTTCCTTACAGGGGCCGCTTTTTACGCTTTTGGGTTTGGCGTGACGCAGGTCCATGGCGGTTCCCAACAACTTCATGATTTCGCGGAGGCTGGTTGGCGGTTTGGCTTTCATTAACGAGCCCAATTCAGCCGCCGCGTCGTCCACGCTTGAGGCCCCGAGTGAAATGGCCATGCGTTTCCACGAGCCCATGGTGTTGATGGCCAAGGGGAACGGGCTGATAACCCCATTCACGGTTGGCTTCTCCATCAGCAATGCTTTGCCACCGTCCCGTGATTTCATGTGGCGATTGGCGAGCTCGGTGATTTCGAGTTCGGTGGCGACGGGCTGCTGAATTCGGACCAATTCATTGGCCGCTTCAAGCGCAGCGAGAAAATCACGGAAGGAATCGAAAGCCATGACTGGAAAATATCAGAATGACATGAAGCCGCAATCCTTCCGTCACCCGAGGGCAGGACTAGCGGTCACCTAGCCTAAAATTCTGGCGCGATCGGTGTTGCGGCGCGCCGCCGACTTGGAAGTCGGCGATACAGCAGGCTTGGAAGCCCGCGCTACAAACTGCACGGATTGCGCAGCCAGACATTACCGCATTTCCGATCTTTTCCACAGAGCATCTATCAGAATGCAATAGGTCGGCCACGCGTGATTCTCACGCTTAATGCGTGAAAATTTCACGCAAAGGGGGATGGGCGTCAGAATGCACATGTGGTTTTACAGGGGTTTTTGAAAGGAAATGGTTTGGCATCATCGGTGCTAAAAGTTTTTTAGGAAAGGGTTGACAGCAAAAGCGATTTCCTCAGAATTCGCAAACTGTTTGCCGAAATAATAACCAAAAGAAATATATGAAGAAATTCAGTAAAATAAGGGCGTTCACCCTCATCGAACTGCTCGTAGTTATCGCAATCATCGCGATTTTGGCGGCCATGTTGCTGCCGGCGCTCGCAAAAGCCAAGGCTCGTGCGTTGCGTATTCAGTGCGTCAACAACCTCAAGCAATGTGGTCTGGCCACTCGCGTGTGGGAAGGTGACAATAACGATCGTTACCCGATGGCGGTTTTCTCAGCCCAGGGTGGCGCATCGGAATGGGTGCATCATTCGGGACAAAGCGCGGCTATGGGAGCGCTCGGGACCGGTGGCACGACCATACCTTACCTGGCAAAAGTGTTCCAGGTCATGTCCAATGAGTTGAGCACTCCTAAAGTCTGCCTCTGCCCCGCAGATACATTCCATACCGTTGCAGGAACGAACTTCGGTAACTTCAACGGCGGCGGAGTCCCCGCTGGCGATTTCGGCACTAACCGCATGAGCTTCTTTATCGGCTCAGACGCCACGGAAACGGATCCGCAACAGGTTCTCTTTGGCGACGACAACGTCGGCACCCAGCCGAGTGCCGGCTCTCCGGCGTCCACCCGGTTTACTTCAGCCCAGGTGCTCGGTGGTGTGTTGAAAACTGCCAACGCGGCATGGACGATCGACACCCATAACAAGGTGGGAAATATCGCCTTGTCCGACGGCAGCGTGCAGCAGGTTAGCGGCAATGGCTTGCAGTCCACGTTCCAAAACGCCACCAATACGGTGGTTTGGCCTGTTTTCGAGTTCTTCCAATAATTTATTTAACAGGTTTTATCGGTCACAAAGGCACCCGCAAGGGTGCCTTTCTTTTTAGGTGATCGCTGCAGCGGTTTGCCGGATCGTCTCGTGCAAGGTCGTTGCCGGACGGAATCCAATGGTGGCGGCGAGCTTTTCGATGCTTGGTTTTCGGCGGCGCATGTCTTCAAAACCGGGGGTGTAGGCCTGGTTGTAGGGGATCAGCTCAATTTTTGATTTTGATCCCAGGGTCGCAATAACGAGTTTGGCGAGTTCCAAAATGCTGATTTCTTCCGTGCTGCCGATATTGAAAACCTCCCCGCGCGAGGCGGGAGAATTCTGCAGGCGCACGAGCGCTTCCACCGTGTCTTTCACATAGCAAAAGCAGCGCGATTGCAAGCCGTCGCCATGCACCATCAGCGGTTCCCCGCGTTTGGCCGCCGCGATGAAGCGGGGCAATACCATTCCGTATCGCCCCGTCTGGCGAGGGCCGACGGTGTTAAACAGGCGAGTGATGGTGACGGGCAGGGATTTTTCCTGCGCATACGCGAGCGCCAGAAATTCGTCCATCAACTTCGAGCAGGCATAACCCCATCGGCTTCGGTTCGGAGGGCCGATGAGCAAATCGTCGTCTTCACTGAACACCGGCTTTTCGCTTTTGCCATAGACTTCGGAAGTGGAGGCCAGCAGCACCGGCGCTCGATGGCTCGCGGCGGCCTTGAGCAGAACCTCGGTTTCGTGCACATTGGTTTCCAAGGTGTGAATCGGCGATTTGACCACCAACTCAACGCCCACCGCCGCGGCAAGGTGGAAAATGGCTTTTGCGCCCGCAGCCAATTCGGGCAATTCCGCGCAGGCGGAGATGGTGGATTCGATGACGCGCAGTTTCGAATTCCCGGCCACGGTTTGCAGGTTCTGCGCGCTGCCAGTGGAGAAATCGTCAATCACGACCACCGCGTTTCCATCCGCCAACAGCCGCTCCACAAGGTGCGAGCCGATGAAGCCCGCGCCGCCGGTTACCAGAGTAAATGAGGATGGAGGATGGATGGTGGAGGATGGCATCGAGAGCGATGGGCGAGGATTAGGAATAACGAAAGCCTGGCCGCGATTTCAAGTGAGGGCAACTCGAGCATCTTGTGTCGGCTGGTGGTGTAACGCTTCGCCGAATGTCCTTCGGCGACACAGCAGAGTGCCACTCTGCGCTACAAAGATTCCGTTGACCCCCATTTAAAATCACAGATTGAAAGTTTCTAATGATTGCCATACTCCATCCTCTATCTTCCACCTTCGGTTTTTATTTCACCTGCCTCGGCGTCAACAGTGGTCGGCGAACTGTGGCTGGCGGGCTTTTCCACCAGCGCAGCCGCAACTGCTTCCGCCAGCTTCTGACGATAGGCCGGTTCCGCGACGCGCCTGGCTTCGCGCGGGTTGGAAAGGTAACCGCCTTCGACCAGGATCGCCGGGCGGTTTTGACCGCGTATCACGGTCATAAACCGCGCGCGCCGCACGCCGTGATCCCGCGCGTCGCTGATTTTCAAGAGCGCACGCTGGACCTGGATTGCGTATTGCAAGTTCTCCGAATCGTATCGGTTATTCGGAAAGACCAGCGAAATGTCATCGTCAAAGTCGCGTTTCAACGTCGAAGGCATGCCCGTGGGGGTCACGCAAAATGTCTCGATTCCCGCTTCTTCATGATCCGTGGGCGACGGCGCGGCATTAAAATGGAGGCTCACAAATAAATCCGCCTTGCACGCGTCGGCAAACGCCACGCGATTGGTCAGCGAGACATCCGTGTCGCCCGTTCGCGTGAGAAAAACTTTCCAGCCGTTGGCGGCGAGGATCGCCATCAGCCGTTTCGCCCAATCGAGCGTGTATTCTTTCTCATACGCGCCATTGAGAACGCTTCGCGTTCCCAAGTTGGCGCCGCCGTGGCCGGGATCAATCACGATGATGCGGTTGGTACGGTCCGGAAGCGTCAGGGGATGCAGCAGGGGTCCTATGTTCTTGGCGAGGTCAAGTGAGTGAAGGGCGGGCTGGCCGTTGACGACTTGCGGCGCGAAGCCCAAATGGAATTCCATGCTGTTCCAATACGCGACGAGGTCGTAGGCGCGAAAAATCAGCAATCCGTTGGCGGCTTTCAAGGCGAAGGTCGGCACGAGGCCGTTGGAAATTCGCTGCAACGGGCCGGCTTTATTTTCATCGCACCACGTTTTCATGGGAATCCACGCGTTGACGAGGTGATCGGTGGGCGCATGGATCGTGACCGGCGCTGTGCTGGGAGGCGGCGCGAGCGGGGCCGATTCCGTGATGTGTTCCGTTTCCATGGGCGCGCTCACCCCAGGTGGTGATTTCTCGATATAATCCGGCTCAACGCGGTGGCGCGGGGCCGTCGAACAACCGGTCAGGAGCACCAGCACACCAGCCAAAATTCTCAGCTTGGACACGCCTTCATTTTGCGGAAGTGCGCGAGCGACTCAAGCGGTTTCGCTCCGAGACACCGCATTAATTTGCACCTGGGGCTTTTGGCCGGTATGGACGGTGCGATTGGTAAGACTCCAGGGCTTCCTGTATCCGGGTGATCAAGTTGGTTTGGCCCGCGTTTCGCGCTGACTCGAGGGCGTGATTGGCAGTCGCCATCGCCTCATCGTATCGGCCCATTTCGCCGAAGGTGGCGGATTGATAGAACTCGGCCGCCGCGTAATTCGGTTTGAGTCTGGATGCCTGGTCCAACTGCTCCAGTGCCGCGGGGAATTGTCCCGTCGAAAACAATTGCCGCCCGAATTCATAGCGAGCCTCGGCTGATGAGGGGTTGAGCCGGACGGTTTCGGCGAATTGGGCCATTGCATCGCTCGCTCTCCCGGCTTTCAAAAGAGCGAGGCCCGCGTTGAGGCGGACGGTCGCATTCGTGGGATTCAGCCGCACCGCTTCAGCATATTGCGTGATTGCGTCGTCCAGTTTTCCGGCCGCGGCGAGAGCGTTCGCCAGATTGTTCCGCACCTCGGCG
>Ga0193718_1000270_pt1 | contig 12108 bp, 6 predicted proteins | sample U2a1metaG_FD_144918 | JGI IMG/M metagenome (GOLD analysis project Ga0193718, IMG submission 144918) | Soil microbial communities from a riparian zone of the East river system, Colorado, United States - U2a1 | ecosystem: Environmental > Terrestrial > Soil > Riparian zone | place: USA: East River... | reverse complement strand
CGCGAACTCAGGTGATGAATGTGATGAAACCCAATGTTCCCCGAGAACCATTGCAAGATCCGGGGCAGTTTGTAAAAGGAACTACCGTGCAGGGCCGCCGTGGCGTAGTCCCATTCGCCGGCGCGCTCCCAATAGACCCCCTCGAACTGATGCTGCACGTAAAACAACCAAACCCCCGCCGAACCAGCCACCGCGGTTGCGGTCAATTGAATCAGCACGTAGGCCTTGAAGCCGACAAGCCAGATCAATCCGGCTGCCATTGCCAAAATCCCCAGATTCGTCCAGTACACCGAGTTCCTTTCCCGGGGGGCCGCAGCCGCCTTGGGAAAGCGCTGCTTGATCAGAAAAATGTAAAGCGGCGCGAGGACAAACAAAATGACTGGGTTGCGCGCCAGCCGATAGGCGAAGCGCTGCCAGCGGGACGATTCCAGATACTCCTGCACCGTCAACGTCCAGATGTCCCCCATCCCTCGCCGATCCAGGTCCCCGGAAGTCGCGTGATGCACGGCATGTTCCCAGCGCCAGTGGTAATATGGCACGAACGTCAGCACCCCGGTGATGAATCCCCAAATGTCATTAGCCCGGCGGGATTTGAAAAAAGAGCCGTGTCCGCAGTCGTGATGGATGATGAACATCCGCACTAAAAACCCTCCCATCAGGACCGCCAGAGGCAGCGTCAACCAAATGGACACTGACAACAACAGGTACATCAGAAACCAGAGGGCCGCATAAGGGAGGAGGGTGTTTGCGATCTGCCAGGCGCTCCGCACGATTGCGGGCTTCTGGTATTTGGCCACAATCTGCTTCCAGGCAGCCGTTTCCAACTTTGGCTGCCCCGGGGGCTGGGTCGAATCGTTCGTCATAATTGATGGTATTACTAACTGCAGTATCAGCAAATGGCAGGCCAAGTTCAGAGAAGCCGCAGCGACACTTACAATATAGGCTCCGTTGTCGCGGAGGGCAAGGTGAATCGGCGCAAACCCAGTAACCGATCATTAATACCGGACCGCGGCTGTGGCGAAGCCCAGCCGCAGCGGCGTCGCTTCCAAAGGGATTGCTAGACCGAACTCTCACGCGCATTACGGAGGAACGAGCTGCGGCTGGGCTTCGCCACAGCCGCGGTCCGACGTTGGTTTAAACCGTGAACGCCGGCAGCGGCACGATGGCGCCGCCTTTCAGGGCCGATTGGTGCGCGCACAGGCCGACACACGTCCAGTTCGCCGATTGCTTCGCGTTCGGGAACGGATTGCGATGTTTGACCAGCGCAGTCAGGAACTCGTGCACCAGGTGCGGGTGCGAGCCGCCATGCCCCGCGCCCTGGGTGAAACTCAGATGGGTTTTCTTTGCCAAATCATAGACGCCTTTCGTCGTGAACCGGCGGATCGGCGCCGGCAGGAGCCTGGCGTAATCCGGGACTTTTATTTTCTTTGGAATCTTCGCTTCCGGCAGCTTGGCGGTGTGCAAAATGTGCGGCTCGTGCTCGACCAGCGTCCACTCGAACGACTTCTTCGACCCAAAAACGTCTATGCTCTCGCGATATTGCCGCGCGGTGTCGAACAGCGACCGGTAAATCCGCGCGCTGAGGTCGGAGTTCTTGAATTTGATATGCGCGGTCTCGACCGCAAAAGGAGAGCCGTAGCACTTCACCAATTCCTTGCGAATCGTGCCTGACCCGAAGCAGGACACATATTCCGCCGTGGCCTTCGTCAGAGCCAGCATGGGGCCGACACAATGTGTCGCATACCACATCGGCGGCAGCCCCGGCCAATAGTTGGGCCAGCCGTCCATGTCCTGTTGGTGGCTTGCCTGGAGAAACTGGATCTTTCCCAGCGCGCCTTTCTCGTACAGCTCCTTGATGAACAAAAACTCGCGGGCATACACCACCGTTTCCATCATCATGTAGCTTTTCCCGGTCTGCCGGACCAGGTCCACGATCTTCTTGCAATCCGCGACGCTCGTGGCCATCGGCACGGTGCAGGCGACGTGTTTGCCGGCTTTGAGGGCTGCGATGGATTGCCACGCGTGATCGGGAATTGGCGAATTGATATGCACCGCATCCACGTTTGGATCTTTGAGCAGCTTTTGGAAGTCGGTGTAACGCTTTTCCACTCCGAACGCGTCGCCGATGGCATCCAGCTTTTTCCGGGTGCGCTGGCAAATGGCGTACATGCTGGCGTCGGGATGGCGCTGATAGATGGGGATAAACTCGGCCCCGAAGCCAAGTCCGACGATGGCAATGTTGATTTTGCGAGTGCTCATGGGTTTGATCGTTGCGTTCGCTGTTGAGTATCGGAAGTCGAGACGGCGAGCAATGCAATTCGGGACAAAGCAGGAAGCAGAACAGGGGGCGTTGAAGGCGTTAGATCGTTACATCGTTACATTGTTAAAACGGGAGACTGGGACTGAGGGTGGCGGGCGTGAAACTTGAAGGGCAAACTCTTATCGCCTGAAAATCAGTCCGTTTCCGGTCCGTTTCGCTACCGATTTTCGCGAATTCGGCGCTTAAGGGAAATTACAAGCTGGCGGCATTGTTGTCATAAGTTGTTGTAGCGGAAATGCTTAACTATTTACCACAGCCCTGTGATGGGGCCGAGGACTCGAAGCGGTTGCAAGTTGCCAGGTCCTCTGATCGCTGGTTGGTGGCCGGCTCACCAGACGGATCGTAATGGAGGCAAACCGTGGAGAAACTTTGTTCTGACCCCGCTACGGGTCGAAAACATGGTAGGACCACTCGCGTTCACCTGGAAATTCTCGCAGAAGGATTATCTTCTGTCCAATTTCAGTGTCGACAAGAGCCGCGACACAATTCGTCAACCGTCTCGCGAGATGCGGCTCCTCCGGCCGAAGAGCTCGCATCTCGATCACACTCAACTTCGTGATGACGGGCATCGTCACACCATTTGTTGTGAGGTTTGCGAGTGCTTGCTCGGCACTCGCTGAAGATGATACGCCGACGTGGGACCAAATGATGCTGCCCTGAATGTTCGAGTATCCGGCTACAAAGCGGCTGATCGGGTCGAACTGTGCGACAGCAGTGCTTTTAGCTTTCCCGCAGCCAGTGAGTACCATCGCAAGGACCAGAATCGAGGCAAATCGAATCATCGCGATGCTTCGCTTAACGTCCGGCCTCACTGGCGCCGCGCCAATCACCGTCGAAATGCAAACTGAATGCTAACGCGGCGTCCAGTGCAGGCCGATGGTTAGCCCACGTCGTTGTCATCCCCAAACTCATCCTCGCGGCTTTCGCGTAAAGAACCACACGCAGAATGGAAGCAGCAAAGCGCCCAGTGGCAAGCCTAAACCACCTGCCGCGACGACCGTGAACATATCGTTGTGTGAATTGCCTTTGCCTTGAAGTAACAAAATGCCGAGGCACAGGTAATATCCACAAAGGAAGCCACAAAATCCACCCGCAGGTATCGCAGCGACTATTACGAGCCAACGCAAAACGGTTTTGGAATTCATGTGTGCAGTGGGGCTAACAGTATGTTTGGCCTGAAGTCCTGGGTGAAACCATGAAATTGGCCGGGGTCAACTGCTTCATGGAGAAAAGCTGATGGGCAATACGGAGTTTGTCAACGCGCAGGCTCATTGATTTAAGCACAAAGCATGGCACGGAGGGCCATGGTGAAGTGTGCGCCGAAGTGGGATGGCGGGGGGGGCTGGCACTTGGGGTGATTTAGCACTCCCAGCATCCCATTGCCTGATATCATTGGCGATTCTGATTTAAAGCACATTCGGCACTACACCGGTCTCCCGACAAAAAAGCCAACCCCAGTTGGCCTAAAAGATGCTTTCTCATAGCCGGATTCCAAGCTGTTCATTAAGGGATTCCGGCGGGGTTTATTATGACTATTCCAGGTTCGGCAGGAATGAACGTTGCGATACAGCAGCAATACATGCAGGCGGCACTGATGGTGTCGCTGCTGAGCGTGTGGCTGCTGGTGGGCCTGTTTTACTATCTCAACCGGTACACCAAGCGCGATTATTTTACGATTTGGACGGCCGCCTGGCTGTTTTATGCCCTTTGGCTGTCGCTGAGCTTCAATGGAACCGTCGCGCCGCCCGGCAGCCTCCTGTTCGACCTCCGGATGAGCTGCGTGTCCATTTCGGCGGCGTTCCTGATGTGGGGCAGCTTGCGCTTTCTCGGACTGCCAGTGAGCCAGAACTTGTTCGGGCTGTTCATGCTTTTCCTGATTGTATGGACTTTTGTGAGCCCACAAATTCTCTCGAGCAAACTGCAAGTCGAAGTTCCGGTATTCATGCTGTTGGGAATGGGGAGCCTGTTTGCCGGGGTGTGTTTTTACCGGCAGCGGAAAAAGATGCCCTTTGTCGGGGCGGGCATGCTTTCCCTGGGATTCCTGCTGTGGGGAGTGTACCTGATGACGTATCCCATTTCTCAGGCGTTTGGCGACTTGTACCGGGCCGGTTTCTTTGTGGCGGCAGTGCTTCAACTCTTTATCGCCGTGAGCATGATCGTGCTGGTAATGGAGGAGGTGCGCTACCATGCCGAACAACTGCGCGCAGAGTCCGTCCGGGTCCGCTCGGAGAAGGACGCATTGCAACTCAAAGTCATCACGGCCGAGGAGGAATGCAAGACGTTGTACGACCGGGTGCGCAACTCCGAGGGCCTGCAGGAAGCCTATAACGAGTTGCGCCGCACGCAACAGGCGGTGGTCCAGCAGGAGCGCCTCCGGGCCCTGGGACAAATGGCCAGCGGCATCGCGCACGACGTGAACAACGCCCTTTCGCCCATTGTCGCCTATTCTGACATGTTAATCGCGACCACGCCCGGCCTGCCGGAAACCTCGCGCCGATTTCTAGGGATTATCCGCCAGTCGGGGGAAGACATCGCGCGGATCGTTGCGCGGTTGCGCGAGTTCTACCGCAGCCGGTCCGAGACCGAGCCACTGGTCGAGGTGGATATCAATCAGATCATTGACGAGGTCATCACCCTGACCCGTCCCCGCTGGCGCGACCTGGCCCAACGCGGCGGAGTCTCGATAAAGGTTGTGTCCGAGGTCCAACCGAACCTGCCCTGCCTGCTCAGCGACGCAACCGAGTTGCGCGAGGCACTTACCAACTTGATTTTCAACGCGGTGGATGCGCTGCCCCAGGGCGGGGTCATTACTCTCGCCGCCCTCGCGGTCGAAGCAGTCAAAGACGCTGAAAGCGGCGCCACGGAAAAAAGTGTGCGACTTGAGGTTCGTGACAACGGGCACGGGATGGACGAGAAAACGCGCCAGCGCTGCCTTGAGCCGTTTTTTTCAACCAAAGCTCAACGGGGCGGCACCGGGTTGGGCTTGGCAATGGTCTATGGCATGATGCAACGCCACGGCGGCACGATCGAGATTGAAAGCGCCGAGGGCAAAGGGACGTGCGTAAGATTGACCTTCCCGCCCGGGAAAATTCCGCCGGCTGCCGTTGCCGCCCCGGCAGTTGAAGTCCTCAAGCCCCGGTCGCTTTCGCTCCTCTGCATTGATGACGAACCCAAAGTCAGACAATTGATGGAAGATTGCTTATCCCAGCTTGGTCACAAGGTCGCAGTCGCAAACGGCGGAAAACGGGGAGTGGAGATGTTCCGGTCAGCCCAACCAACGGAGGGGCATTATGAAGCCGTCATCACTGACCTGGGAATGCCGGACTTCGACGGCAACAAGGTGGCGGAAGCCATCAAAGCCATATCTCGGACAACGCCGATTATCATGATGACGGGCTGGGGCGAGTTGATGAAGGCAGAAGGCGAGAAATCGCCGGGAATTGATGCCGTGGTCAGCAAGCCGCCGCGCATTGCAGAACTCAATAAATTGCTGCTCGAACTGACTTTGCCGTCAGAGGTGTCCTTACCAACAACCCGACCAAGGTTGGGTCCGGCATTATCCACCGCCAGCCCGCGTTAGGCGAGGGCCGGATGAATGGCTAGCGCGAGTTCAAGGCGCGGCAATGAGCACCCAAAATCGGGGCCAGCTTTTTGGTTCTATTTTCCTTTCTTCGAGAGCAAGAACGCGATGAGGTCGTTGAGATCCTGTAATGGGATGATTTCGGAGAAGTTGTCGGGCATCAGGGAGGTTTCGGATTCGCGACGGCTTTGCACCTCGTTTTTGGGGATGGAGAACTCTTTGCCGGTCTGCTGAGCGAAAACGAGCAACTCGCCCTCTTCGCGGCGGAACAGACCGCTTTGGACGTCGCCATCCTTCATGGTGAGCAACGTCGTCCGGAAAGCCCGGTCCACGTTGCGGCTCGGGTCGAGGATGTCTTCCATGATCCGGTCAGCGCCGCGGCCGCCTATGCCGTCGAGTTGCGGGCCGATTAGCGCCCCCTGAGCATCCAGGACATGGCAGACCGCGCAGCTTTGTTTGAAAACTTCCGCGCCGCGCGAGAGGGAGGCGACGCCGGGATCGAACGCAGCCCGGCGGGCATCAACCAGTTTTTGGCGTTCGGCGCTGGCGGGCGAGAGGTTGGCGGTCAGTTTTTCGAGGCGGGCGCCAAGCCCGGTGATTTTGGAGGCAGCCAGGCGGTCGCTGATATTGTGTTCTTGCAAGAGGCGGGCGGAGGCTTTGCCATCCTGGATGGCCTGGAGCAGGCTTTCGGCGCCATCGGCGGAACTGGCGAGGGCGAGGGCAAGGGCCTTTTGCAATGCGGTGGGAGCAGAGGGCAAGGCTTCCGTGAGAATGGATTTGGCGCCGCCCAGGTTCAGTTCGCCCAAGAGCGCGGCGATCTTCTCCCTCATTGCCATCGGTTCTTCGGTGTTGGAAAGTACTTTGGCAAAAGCGGTCAGGTGATCCTGGTCCGACAATTTCGAAAGAGCTTTGGCGGCGGCGGCGCGAGTCTCCACGTCGCCTTCGCTGTCCGCGAGCAACGCGGCGAGCTTTGGCTCGAGTTTTGTCAGGCGCAACGAGGCGGCCAGTTCGGCGGCGGCGATCTGGCGCTTGTCCACCTGATTGGGAATGATTTTGGGCAAGGGGACCACCGGCGGCTGGATACGGCCCACCGCCAGCCAGGCGAAGGCCTGGCCGGCGTCGCCATCCACGATTTCGAGATAACCCGGTTTGCCCTGATGTGCGTTCAAATCCCACGTAAATGGCTGCGCCAAATCGTTTCGGGGCGGAGCACTGTGCGCGAGAACCTGCTGGGTGGCAGCGTCCCGCAACCGGACCAGATTCTTCTTCCGCGGCGGTTTGTCGGGCGAACCATCATGGCCGGCCATGAAGAAGCTCAACCTGGCGGGAATGTTGAATGGTCGGGAACGCAGAATGCCGGTGAACTTCTCGCCGCCGGGCGAGAGGCTGCTGATAAATTGCGAGGCCTGGTCGCCGTCGGCCGACGCGCGAGTTTCAAGAAACCACGGATTGGTGGTGTCGCCGCCCTTCACCGGCGAGTTACGCCAATCGAGAGCGTTGACATCCACCGAAACCAGGAGCTGTCCGGCCAATTCCGCGCCCCAATCGCGCAAGGCCGGCCCCAGTTCGGCGCCGCGCTGGCTGGCTCCCTCCTGCATGGATTGGAACAAGGCGAGTTGGAAATCGAGATCGTCGCTGAATTTGGCGCGGACGAACCCGGCCACGGAGCCGATAGCAGTTTCCGGCGCGTAGCGCACGATGTGGCGCAGATAGCTCGCCAGCTTTTCGCGCGATTCGACAAAGCGTTGAGCGTGGTTCCACAGAAAACGGCCGGACTCTGAGGTGGGGATGCCGAGCGCAACATCCGCAATCGCGCGGGAATCGGCCTCACTCAAAACGGCGACTTGCAACTGGACGAGATGGGTCTCCGGCAGCAGTTGGTTTCGCAGTGCCATGCGGACAGTATGAACAAGCTGGACATCCTCGGCCGGAGCAGCCGCGCGCAATGCCAACAGCGGCCGGACATGCTCGAAAGCCGCGTGGCGTCCGAGAGCGTCCGCCCCGACACGTTTGACGTAGGGATCGCTGTCCTTCAGGCCGGCCAAGGCCAAGTCGCGGTCAAGGGCGCTCCAAATCGGCGTTTCCGAGAGGATCCGCATTACATGGACGCGAACGCCGGCGTCCGGGTCGTTGGCAAAGCCCGCAAGGGTCTTCTCGTCCAGGCCGTTCAACCGTTGCAGCGCCCACAACCCGTGCAACTTTTGGAAGGCGGTTGATTTTTTGTCGCGCAGCATTCTCCGAATGGGACCGACGGCATCGCGGCCGATGCGATCTACCAGTTGATCCGTCGCCAGCATCCGCCGCGTTAGGTTCGGGCTGGCCAGTTGGCGGATGAGTTCGCTGGCCGATGAGCCCGACAAAGGATCCTGGGCACGGGCCTCCGCCGGGCCCTCTGGATATGTACCAGAAGCATTGGTGATACTGGCGCCACGGTACACAATGCGCCAGATGCGGCCGCGCTCGCGGTCGCGTCCCGGATGATCCAGGGGCACTTCGTAGTGGCCGATGATGCGGTTGTAAAAATCGGCAACGTACAGCGCCCCGTCCGGCCCGAGTTGAAGATCCACGGGCCGGAACCACGGGTCTTCGCTGATGAGGAAATCCGGTTCCTCCCGGGCGATGCGCGTCGAACCGTGGGCGACAAGAGAATCCCGATTGATGCGGCAGGTCATGACGTTGCCGATAAACGTGTTGCCGCGATACTCAGGCGGAAAATCCTCGGCGGCATAATAGACCATGCCCGCAATCGCCGTCGAGCCGTGGCTGTGGTCGCACACATCCGGCCCAAAGCCGAGGCCATCGTGCGGCTTCCCGAAGCTTGAATAATAAGCGCCGCGCAAGAGTTGATACACAGGTGAGCTATGACAATCGGCCGACCACAGATCCCCCAGCGGATCGAACATCAGCCCGAAGGGATTGACCTGGCCCCAGGTATGTTGCTCGACGCGAGAGCCATCGGGTTTGAAGCGATAGGTATTGCCGGAATTCATCTTGATCGTGCTGCCGTCTTTCGCGGTCAGCGTCGAATTATTGTTATAGCCGTGATCGGCATAAATCCAGCCGTCGAAGCCCCGTCGAAAAGCACCCGTCAATCCATGCACGTCCCGTTCGAAACCGAACCGGCTGAGGATCACTTCCCTTTTGTCCGACGCCCCATCGCCGTCGAGATCCTGGAAATAATAGATGTTGGGAATGCTGAAGGCGATGACTCCATTTTTGTAGGGATAAAGGCCAATGGGGATATTCAAGCCCTCGGCAAAGGTTGACACCTTTCTGGCACGTCCATCCGGGCCGAAGCCGGACAAAATTTTGATCGTGTCCCGGCCCGGTTTGTCTAACGGCGCGGCGAACGGGTATTCGCGGGATTGGGTTACCCATAGTCTTCCCCGCGCGTCGAAGGCCATGTTCATTGGCTTGCCGATTTCGGGTTCGGACGCGACCAGTTGGATTTCGAATCCAGGTGGGAGGCGAAAAGCCTGGCTCTCCAATTCGGGGGTCAAGGGACCGGTGGTGCGAATGTTTTCGGCAAATGGATCGGCGGCGCGAGCTATTGCGCCGCACAAAAGCAGGGCCAGGCAGCCGGTCGCAAGGGCGTTGAATCGTTGAATCGTTGAATCGTGAAAACGGGCTGGTCGAGGTTGGATGAGAAATATTCGCAAGCGGCGGAAACCTTTAAGCATGGTGGTGCCAAGCGTCAAGTAACCGGCGCCCGAATCCAAGCGCAAAATTCGCAAGCGTAGTAGCGCAGATTTTCAATCTGCCGTATCGCAGAATTGTATTCTGCCGGCGCGAAGAATATCTCCATCGCGGCGATTTCGAAGCCCAGCCGATTGCAAATCGACGATACGGCAGATTGGAAATCTGCGCTACGTCACTGAATTCACGCCCGCATATACTTAGGCGTGAGGATTGCAGGGCGTGCCGGTCTAATCCCGCGAAAGATCAAAATGATGGCATTCGATAGAAAACTGGGGTGTCATGCCGGCTAACCATCCGGGCATGCAAGTGCCGCGAGCGTTGGCCGGCGCTGCCCCAGCGCGGACCTTCGGTCCGCTGCGGTGGTATTTCGATTTGTCCCTGCTCGGGCGTGGTCTGGTAATAATCGGCGCGCTGTTCGGGCTGATTTGCGTGTTCTTCGCCGAAGAAAACTGGCGAGGCAAGCGGGCGTGGGAAAACTGCCGGCGCGAATTGGAGGCGAAGGGCGTGCAGCTAGATTGGCAAAAATTTGTGCCGCCACCGGTGGCGGATGAGCAGAATTTTGCCATGACGCCGTTCCTGGCGCCCCTATTCGATTTCAATCCAAGACCCAGGGAGCCGGGCCAACAGATCTGGCGCGATATCGAAGGCCACGATCGCGCCGCTAATTTTGCCGCCGCGCTGTTGCCCGCGAATGATAAGGGAGAGATTCCTTCAGCCCGATTCGATGGACGGATGACCGACCTGGAAGGGTCGCTCTTGTTGTTGCAACACCAATCCAACCGGCCGGCTGCTTCGGCGCCCGCCTACTCGACGCGAGCCGAGGCGGCGTCAGCCGTCCTTGCTGCTCTAGCGGAAAATCAACCTGTCCTGGACGAGCTTCGCGCTGCCAGCCGGCGGCCACACTCCCGGTTCAATGTTGAATATGACGCCGAAGATCCGTTTAGCATTTTGCTGCCGCATTACCTGGTTCTGGCACACGTCTGCCGAGCGCTGGAGATTCAGGCGTCAGCGGAGTTGGCGCTAGGGCAAACCGGACCGGCATTCGAGGACGTGAAGTTGATGCATTACCTCGCGGACTCAATTCAAGGAGAGCCGTTTCTGATAGGCGTGATGGCGCGCGGTTCCCTGGTCAAACGCACCGAGCAAATTATCTGGGAAGGGTTGGCCGGCCGGAACTGGCCAGAGCCACAGTTGCGGGTCTTTGAGGAGCGACTCAAGAGTTTCCATCCGCTCAAAGAGCTACAAACGGCCCTGCGGGGCGAGTGCGCCGCCTTCGGTGACACGGCATTTCGCTTCATTCGCAGCCACAAGAACGTGCTTCGCAATTGGGTGGGTTCGGACGAAGCCGCCGGGTCGCTGGCCTACCTGCTCGCCGGCCCCAACGGCTGGCTGTATCAGGAACAGGTTTCGTTTCACCGTTTCTATGACGAGCGGGTGCTCTGCGGTCTTGGCCCGGAAGTTGGACGGCTCCATCCCCGGGTGATTGACCAAAACCGGAAAGCCCTGGAGCTGGAGCTCAATCGTTCCTCTTTCTGGCACCACACGGGGTTTTCAAAATTGGCGCTGCCTGCGGTGAGCAAGACGTTCCAGAAAACAGCCATCAGCCAAAATCGCGCGGACCAAATCGTAATGGCCTGCGCACTAGAACGCTATCGGCTGGCGAACGGAAAATATCCCGAAACACTCGGCGCCCTGGTTCCCCGCTTCGCCGACAAAGTGCCCATGGACGTCTGCGATGGAGCGCCGCTGAAATACCGGTTGCTGCCAGACGGCCATTTCGTCCTTTACGGGGTGGGCTGGAATGAGAAGGACGATGGCGGAGCAGTCGTCATGAAGAAAGACGGATCGGACTTTGATCCCGACCAGGGCGATTGGGCGTGGCCGCTGTACCCCGAGAAATGAAACTCAAATGCAGAGGCGGACCGCGGCTGTGTCGAAGACCAGTCGCAGCAGGACGGCCGCGAAATAAGCGTTCAAAATGAATTCTGACCTGCCTTCAATTCGTTGCTGCTGCGGCTGGTCTTCGACACAGCCGCGGTCCGGGGGCGGTCTGAAGATGAGCGCCTTTTCACGTCTCACGCATCGCGCACTCGTCCCGCCGAAGTCGGACGAAGGCGGATCACGCATCACGATCCTATGTTACAGCGAAGAAATCGTCCGATTCTGATAGCCATCGGCGCTATCGCGCTCGTCTGGGTGCTGGCGTGGTCCGGCTACGTCATTTCGAAGCGCTCCAAAATGACCGCCGAAAGGGTCAGCCAGTATCAGCGTTCGCTGGATCTGGCCCGATTATCAGGGGTGGATCGCCTCAAGGCGCTGAAAGACCTCGCCGACAAGCTGAATGCGCTCTCGCTTGACGAACGGCAGAAGTGGCGGCTGGATCTCGATTGGTTCCGGCAACTGACCGAGGAAGAGAAAGCCTATTTCCTCGAAGCATTCCTGCCAGGTGAAATGCAGGCGGCGTTGCGGATGTTCGAAAGATGGCCCAAAGAACGGCAGCAACAGGAAA
>Ga0193718_1000269_pt1 | contig 12153 bp, 6 predicted proteins | sample U2a1metaG_FD_144918 | JGI IMG/M metagenome (GOLD analysis project Ga0193718, IMG submission 144918) | Soil microbial communities from a riparian zone of the East river system, Colorado, United States - U2a1 | ecosystem: Environmental > Terrestrial > Soil > Riparian zone | place: USA: East River... | reverse complement strand
ACCCCCCCCCCCCCCCCCCCCCCTCTCACTAGTCCCTTTGGACAAGTGATGCGCAGGGGCGGTAAACGCAGGGCCCCTATTCTACCCCTTAGGTTAAAATTTTTAAATTTTAAAAAAGGGTAGACCCTGAGGGTCCAGCCTTAGGGTAAGGAGTCCTAAGGGACAACTTATTTTTTTTTTCTTATATAAACAAAGATAAAAAAGGTTGAGCCTAAGAGCAGCGAAGCAGCCATTAGTAGTTAAAGACTCTAACTTACGGTAGAGTGGTTAAGAATAAAAAAGGAGAGTTGTCCTAAGGGACTCCCTCCCCCAGGGGACGGGAGGGGGGGGGGTAGTATCGCAAGGGTGGGAGTAGCACCTAGCATCGACCCTGCAAGTAAAAATAGCTAAAGCAGTCGCTTGAGCCTTTTCTTTTTTTTTTTAATAAAAATAAAAATAAAAAAGGGTGAAGATTGAAAAACAAAATTTAGCTTAATAAAATTTAATTTAGTGATGATAACATTTGCAATTTTAATTTTAATAGTTGCTAAGGCACTACCTGGTTTAAACACGCGTATTTCTTCTATTCATGTTACTAGAATAACAACTATTGTATTCCTATTCTCAGGAGCTTTGACTTTAAATAGTTTAAATATAGAGAGCCTAGGTTCAGGTATTGGAATATATAGTGGGTTCTATCAAGTAACAACCATTAGTCAATTAATAGAAATTTTCTTATTTATGATAGGGGGAGGAATATTAATTGCATGGCCTCAAATTAAACATACTAAATCCTACCCTCCTTTAGCCTTAGCAACCACCACTTTTAGGTCAGAAGCAAAGGGTGTAGACCTTAAGGGTCTCCCTCCGAAGGACTATCCTAAAGGAGGGACGGGAGCAGCAAGCCTCGCTACGCAGGGTCCAGGGACTGATTATTCATTAATAGTATTATTTAGTAGTTTAGGATCTTCTTTATTAATATCAAGTTATGATTTAATATCAGTATATTTAAGTATAGAATTACAATCTTTTGGATTATATGTATTATCAACATTATATAGAGATTCAGAATCTTCAACTTCCGCAGGATTAAAATATTTTTTATTAGGTGGGTTATCTTCATGTGTTATATTATTAGGAACAGGAATAATTTATTCTTATACAGGAACTACTAATTTAGAATCTTTATATATTATAAGTTCAGTCACCGGCGGCAGCCAGCTATATATTATACAAGGTATAAGTTTAGGTTTAAGTTTAATATTTATAGGATTCCTATTCAAAATAGCAGCAGCACCTTTACATAATTGGTCTCCAGATGTATATGATGGTACTCCTACAATAGTTACAATTTGGTTAACTATTATACCAAAAATAGCTATATTTTTTATATTATTAGAACTACAATTTAAATTAGGCAGTTTCGGCTCATTAGGTGGTGAATTTAATACAATTTTTGTAAATAATAGTGGATATCTACTAAATTTAAACCAAATAAATGAATTTATAAGTTTAATTTTTACTTCTCCTTTTGTCCCTCTCTCCTTTGGAGACAGCGGTGCCCTCCCCCTACCCTCGGTTGCCTTAGGCTTAGGTGAGGGTTCTGCTCTTTCTCCCTGCCTCCCTTTAGTAGAATCTAAGGGTCTAGAGGCAGGATTGGTAGCCCCTAAGTGGGTTGAAGGTATACCTTCTCTCTATTTAACACCTTCGACCACTGCGCAAGCGCAGGGAGAGGGATATACTAATTTAGGTTTTAATATATTAAAAACTTTATTATTAATTTCTGCAACTTTATCTTTAATAATAGGAAGTTTACTAGGATTGGCTCAAATAAGAATAAAAAGACTATTAGCGTATAGTACAATATCTCATATAGGATTTATTTTATTAGCTTTAGCTGTTAATACAGAACAATCTATAGATTCATTTATATTTTATATTATACAATATACTATTACGAATTTAAATATTTTCCTAGTAATTTTGGGTTTAACTTATTGCTTTAACACTTCTAAGGTTAACTACCCTGCCTCTTTCTCTCCTTTGGACTCGGACAGCCACTCTCTCCTTTGGAGTACGGGAGTAGGAAACAAAGACATTAGTTATATTTCTGAATTTAAAGGATTATTCTTCAGCAATCCTCTTCTAAGTATATCTTTAGCTGTATCTTTATTTTCTATGGCAGGAATACCACCTTTAATAGGATTCTTTTCTAAACAGTTAGTATTATATTCAGCTCTACAAAATGGTTATTTTTTCATTTCAGTATTAGCTATAATAGTAAGTGTAATAAGTTGTTCTTATTATTTACAAATAATAAAAGTACTATTTACTCCCTCTCCCTCTCCCTCCCTCCCCCTCTCCAAAGGAGAGGGGGGGAGGGACGCTAGCGCAGGGGTCGAAGGACACCCATTAGGGGTGCTTCGCATTCGGAGGGACGCTTGCATTGGGCTCGAAGCCGTAGGTAGTCCAACACCATCACTCTGCCGGGGGCACAAAGGAGACCTGGCTATCAAACCTAAAGTGGACCCCCTCTCCAAAGGAGAGGGTATCTCCCACACCCTTGTCTCTTTAGAAGAAAAAATTGAAATTCATTTAACTAATACTCATAGCTATTTAATTTCTACTTTAACTATTACTATTTTATTATTTTTTATAAAACCTTCATTAATCTTAAATAGTACACAATTACTATCATTATCTTTATTTTACATTTAAATGAATAATTTATTATTTATATTTATTTTTGTTCCTATTCTAGCTGCTGTATTATTAGCTTTAAATATTTTATTAGCTCCACATAAACCTGATTTTCAAAAAGTTAGTCAATATGAGTGTGGATTCGCTCCTATACCAGGTCAAACTAGATCTACTTTCCAAATTCATTTTATGATAGTTGCTCTTCTATTTCTAATATTTGATCTTGAAATACTATTACTGTTTCCATTAGCAGTTTCACTTTACCAAATTTCTATCTTTGGTTTTACAGTAGGAATCATTTTCTTTATTGTATTAACTGTTGGATTTGTTCTAGAAATAGGTTCAGGTGCTATAGCATTAACTAATTTAAACGATTCTACCAAAAGCTAACGCTAGCTCTCAATCGCTTGACCATTAGGCTGATGATTTTCACTCTTTCGGCGCCTATTTTCCCCTTTTATTTAATTTATTAATAAACCCTTAGGCTGAGATGGTTGGGATCTAAACGTTTTATAACTAGTAAACCCCCCCCCCTGCCTTACCACTTAGCGGGCAAAGAGGGTGTTTTAAACCCAGCCCTACTATAAAACTAGAGCCTAAGTGTTAGGAGTCCTAAGGGATCCAGTAGAAAGAGTGTAGAGCCTTTTCTTAATTTAACTAATCTTTAATTATTACTTTACTTCCCCTAAGGGGCCCTAACCTAATATTTTAATCTAAGATTCCAAAAAGAGTTGAGCCTAAGGGTCTACCCACCTTTAGCTTAGGGTTGTCCTAAGGGACACCAGCCTAAGGGTACCCTTAGGCTCAAGCCTCCTTTAGCTTAGGGTTGTCCTGCGACCCTTAGGGTCGACTAATTTTTTAATCTATGATTCAAAAATTAGGTCCCCTCCTTTAGCTTAGGGTTGTCCTAAGGGACTCCCGTCGGGAGGGAGGGAGGGTGGAGAGGGGTCAAGAAAAGGGAAAGTTGCTGCGCAAGCCTAAGGGATCAACCACCCTCACTTTTTTATCTTTATTTATATTTATATTTATATGAGAAAAAATAAAGAAAGGGGGTAGCAATTATCTTTAAATATATAAGATAAAATTAAAGATAGGTCAAGCGAGGCTTAATAATAAAAAAAAGATTGGGGATAAAATTTTAATGTTAAATCTGGAAATTTGTTAGAGTGGTTTATTAAGTTCGTCTTGAAAACGAAACCTGGTTAATTACCAGGCGGAGGTTCGAATCCTCCAATTTCCGTTCTCCTTCTATACTAAATACTTTTTTTGCTGCCTAGTTTAACCGGCCTTAGCGTAGGCCATGTCCCCACCACTAGCAAAGCTAGTCCTGTCTTAGCATAGGCCTTGCTTACTTACCTGACTCTCCTCTCCTATCCCTAGCCACCTATTGGCTTAAGCTCGCTTGACCCTTTTTAACTTAACTTTATTTATTTACTTTTCTAGCCCTAAGGGGGCCTAAGGGGGCCTTTTTATTATTAATTTAAAATTAAAAAAAAGAAAAAGGGTCCAGACCCTTAGGCTGGAGGGTTGCTGCGCAAGCCTCTCCTTTGGAGAGGGGAAGAAAAGGGTCAAGCGAGGCTTAATAATAAAAAAAAGATTGGGGATAAAATTTTAATGTTAAATCTGGAAATTTGTTAGAGTGGTTTATTAAGTTCGTCTAGAAAACGAAACCTGGTTAATTACCAGGCGGAGGTTCGAATCCTTCAATTTCCGTTCTCTTTCTTAGGTTAAAATTAGTCTTATTAATATTATTACCTTTGCTTAGTAAATATTATTATAAAAACCCCCCCCCCCCCCAAGGCTGGTAGGAAAGTTCCAATTATCGAAAACTTTTTTATTTCTTATTTAAATTATTTTTTTAAAATTAAACAAAATATAAAAAAAACCTGCCTTTTTTTATATTCTAATTATTCTAAAAAAAATAAGTAAGCAGGGAGCAATTAATGATTAATGATTAATGATTAATTTTTTTTATGAAAAAAGGAGGTAAAAATTATAAAATTTTATAAAAGATACTTGCACCCTCTCAACCTAGGGTTTAAAGACCGATGGTAGAAGGTAGACCCTTTTATTTTTTTTTATTATTAACCCTAAGGCTCAAGAATAAAGATAAAAAAGGTTGCTCCTTCTCCTTTGTAGTTGATCCCTTAGGACTCCGTAGATTGACCTTCAGGGTAGCGCAGCAAGCCCCTTTTTTATTTTTTTTTATAAAAAAAAATCACTTTTCCTTTTAAGAAAAGTATTCTTAAATTTAAATTAAATTGGTAGCTCCTTCTGGACCCTTAGGCTCTAGAGCCTAAGGGTCGCGCTGCAACCCTCGCAACGCTCCCTCCCGTCCCCTCTCCAAAGGAGAGGGTTGCTACGCAAGGGAGTCCCTTAGGACAACCCTAAGCTAAAGGAGGGTTGCTACGCAAGGGAGGGTGGAAAATATTAATTTTTAGGGTCAACTTTTCTTAATTTTAAATTAACCCCAGCCTAAGATGGACCCTTTTTATTCTTGAGCCTAAGTGGTTCAAATTTAGGCTAGCCTTAGGGTTAAAATTAAGAAAAAGGGTTGCTCCTTACCTTGTCCTAAGGGACTAATTTTATTCTAAGAATAAATTTTAAGGCTTGTCCTAAGGGACTCCACCCTTTTTTAATCTTAAAAACAAACAAAAAAAAAAATAAAAGGGTCCAGACCCTTAGGCTTGCGCAGCAACCCTCCGAAGGTCTTACCTAAAGGAGGGACGGGAGCTGCAACCCTCGAGCCTAAGGGTCTCCACCCTTAGGGTCTAGCAACCCGGGCTCGCTAGTGCCTAAGGGTGGTAGGTGGACAAAGAGAAATAAAAATAGCATTTATTAAATGTAACAAAAATGACTAGTAATTTTGTAACAACAAAAGAAATGAATATCTCTATATTATTATTTATAATAGGAATATTAGGATTCGTATTAAATAGGAAAAATATTATATTAATGATAATAGCTATAGAAATTATGTTATTATCTGTAACACTTTTAGTTTTAATAATGTCTTATAATTTTGATGATAATATAGGTCAAATTTTTAGTATATATATTTTATCTATAGCTGGTGCGGAATCTGTAATAGGTTTAAGTATATTAGTCGCATATTATAGATTAAGAGGGACTATATCTTTACATAATTAATGTATTTATCCATAATAATCTTACCATTATTAAGTTCAATGGTTAGTGGATTTCTAGGTAGAAAAGTAGGAGTAACAGGATCTCAAATAATAACATGTGGGAGTTTAATTGTTACATCTGTTTTGATAACAATAGCCTTTTATGAAGTAGGGATATGTGGATCTCCCGTAAATATAGAAATAATAAATTGGTTAGATATAGAAATATTAAATATATCATGGTCTTTTTATTTTGATCAATTAACGGTATCATTAGGATTAGCAGTAATATACTGTTCCACTTTAATACATATTTATAGTGTAGATTATTTATCTACAGATCCTCACATTCAAAGATTTTTTGCTTATTTATCTGCGTTTACTGCAGGAATGTTAGTTTTAATCTGCGGTGGTAATTTTTTAGTTATGTTTGTAGGTTGGGAATCAATAGGAGTTGCTTCATATTTATTAATTAATTTCTATTTTACTAGAATACAAGCCAATAAGGCAGGAATCTTAGCCTTTACCATGAATAGAGGGGGTGATATGTTAATGAGTATAGGATTCTTTGCAATATTTTCTATTTTTGGTTCATTAAGTTATTCTGAAATTTTTAGTTTGGTACCTTTTATTAATGAAACTACTATTACTATAATTTCACTTTTTTTATTAGGTGGTGCTTTAGCAAAAAGTGCTAATATTCCTTTACATTCTTGGTTACCTGGAAGTATGGAAGCTCCCACACCAGTTAGTGCTTTATTACATGCTGCTACACTAGTAACAGCGGGAATATATTTATTAATAAGAGTTTCGCCAATTTTAGAATATAGTAGCACAGCTTTATTAGTTATAACTATTATAGGTTCAACTACTGCATTTATAGCTGCTACTAGTGGTCTTTTAGCTAATGATTTAAAAAGAATTATTGCATTTAGTACTATTTCTCAATTAGGATATATGATGATGGCTATTGGATTAAGTCAATATAATGTAGCTCTAATGCATACAGTAAACCACGCTTTCTTTAAAGCTTTATTATTTTTAGGAGCTGGAGCTGTTATTCATTCTTTTGCAGATCAGCAAGATGTTAGAAAAATGGGTGGATTAATAAAATTCTTACCATTTACTTACTCTGTAATGTTAACTGGATCTTTAAGTTTATTAGCTACTCCTTATTTAACAGGTTTCTATAGTAAAGATTTAATTTTAGAATTAGCTTATGGTCAATATAATTTTAGTGGTATTTATGCTTATATTTTAGGTTCTATTACTGCTGGTATTACTGCTTTTTATAGTTTTAGATTAATAAGTTTAGTATTTTTAACTACACCCAATGGTAATAAACAAGCTTATATTAATTCTTACCTACCCCCTCACCACTCCAAAGAAGGGGTGGGCTCCGAAGGTATCCTTTGGTGGGAGAAGCTAGAAAAACTTAATTTAATTGTAATTTTTCCTTTATTATTATTAGCATTATTTAGTATATTCTTTGGTTTTGTTTTCTCTGATTTATTTGTAGGAATGGGTAGCGATTTCTTCCAAAATTCTATTTTCATGCATCCTAAAAATATTTCTTTAATAGAAGCAGAGTTTTCTCTTTCCTCGACCCTAATGGAACCTGCCTTAACAGGAAATTACCCTGTCCCTCACTCCGAAGGAGTGTCGGGTGGAGCCTACTCTTCTAACACCGAAGGAGACCTTAGGGTAGGGAGCAACAATATATTTATTAAACTATTACCAGCCATTTTAAGTTTCACTGGTGCTTTCTCTGCTATTATTTTATATCATTTACCTTTTGGTTTATTTTTAATAAATTTAACTAACAATAAAATAGGAAGAAATATTTATGCTTTCTTAAATGGTAAATATTATTTTGATGTAATTTATAATCATTTTATTATTCAAAGTGGTTTAAATTTAGGTTATAATATTTCTAAAGAAATTGATAGAGGTGCTATTGAATTATTAGGACCTTACGGTTTATCAAATTATTTTTATAATGCAGGTAAAAATCTAGCTAAATTAGATACTGGAGTTATTACTACTTATTCTTTATATATTACTATAGCTTTAATTTCTTTATTATTTATATTATTCTCTCCTGCCTTAGCACTGGCTACTAATTATACCGCCCCGGACCTCTTAGTAGCTACGCTAGAGGGAGGGGGTAGTTATCCACAGAGTAGCTTCTCTCCCTTGCGTTTCATCCCACAAGGGACTCCTTCGGAGGCAGAGGAAATAAGATTATTTATTATTTATATTACTTCAGCTTTAATTGTTCTTTCACCTTCTCCCCTACCTAGAATGGGTGTATAGCTCCCCACCCTCCCCAACCTAGCCTAGCCTTTGGGCCCTTATACTCCCAAACCTCTTTAGGTTAAAAACCTTAAGGCTCAAGCGAGGAGTGTAGACCCTAAAATTTAATTCTTACCACCCTTAGGCTCCCCGTCCCGTAGGGAGGTGCAACCAATCTTTAATTTCATCTTAAAGCCTTAGGTATAAAGATAAATGCTCCTCCACCCTTTTTTATTTTTTTTGTTTAAAAAAATCACTTTTCCTTTTAAGAAAAGTATTCTTCCCCTGCCGCAGTCCCGTCCCCTAACCTAAAGGAGGGTTGTCCTAAGGGACTCCCGTCGGGAGGGTGAGCAAGCGAGGGTTAATTTTTTTTTAAACAAAAATCACTGTTCCTTTTAAGAAAAGTAGAATAAAAATAAGAAAAGGGTCTTGAGCCTAAGGGTGGTCGGAGTGCCTAAGGGTGAGAGGGGTTAATTTATTTTAATTATTAAATATAAAATTGCTTGCTGCGCAACCCCTTTTTTACCCCTTAGGCTTGCGCAGCAACCTCCCTATCCTAAAGGAGGGACGGGAGCTGCAACCCTCGCTACGCACCCGGCGGGTGGGTTATTTTTTGTTTAAAAAAAAAATCACTTTTCCTTTTGTCCCTCTCACTTGCTCGCCTGCGGCAGCAAGTGATGCGCTCCCTCCCCCCCGGGTTGCTAGAGCCTAAGGGTCGCGCTGCAACCCTCGCTACGCTCCCGGCGGGAGGGTGGAGTGAAGAAAAGTATTCTAAATTTAATAATAAAAAAGGGGAGTTGTCCTAAGGGACTCCCGCCGGGAGGGGTAGACTAGACCCTCCCGTCGGGATACCCTTAGGCTCGAGGGTAGCTGCTCCCGTCGGGAGACCCTAAGGGTTAGGAGTCCTAAGGGATCCAGGCAAGAAGGAGGGAACCAGCGTAGGAGGGAGTAAAAGGTTAAAGACGATATAAAAATTAAAAACAATTTAAAAATTAATAGTAATACCAACCCCCCCCCCCTAACTATTTTCTATTTTATAGAAATATGAGGTTTTACTATGCTAGTGCTGCTACTCCCGACGGGAGTCCCTTAGTACAACCCATCTTTTATCCTATCTAATTAGTAAAATGGAGAGGTTGCTACTAGCTACTTGCTATTTGCTTCTATCTTCTAACTTCGCTGAGGTCCCTCTCCTACCCCTAAGCTACCGCAGGTGTCTATTCTTACCATTTAGTAGTAACACCCAAAGGGAGTTGCTACGCAAGATAAAGACTCTAAGTGTCAAATACTTTCGGAGGGGGGGGGGGACTTAGCGATACTATCTTTAGCTAGTCTTTTTGCTATGACCCTAAGGGTCACGGCTGTCCCCGCCCTCACAGCTTTCGCTTAGGCAGAGGCGGTGTGTTGCTCCTTCTTGACCCTAAGGGTCTAGACCCTTTTTATTATGCCACCCTTTTCTTGTTGCCCCTTAGGGCCCCTTTTCTTAATTTTAAATCTAAATTTAAGAAAAGGGGAGAAAAAGGGCGCTGGTGTCCTAAGGGACTCCACCCTTTTTTATTTTTGTTTTAAACAAAAATCACTTTTCCTTTTAAGAAAAGTATTCTACCCCTTAGGGTTAAATTTTTTTTTTAACAAAAATCACTGTTCCTTTTAAGAAAAGTAGAATAAAAATAAGAAAAGGGTCTACGCAACCCACCTTTAGCTTAGGGTTGACACTTAGGGTACCCTAAGGGTGGAGGAGCACACTGGTCTTTATTAGTAACTAGGGTTGAGCCTGGGGTAGACCCTGGGGCTCAACCCTGCGCATCACTTGCAGCGCAAGTGAGAGGGAGGAATAGTACTAAAAGAGTATTATATAGTTAAATATAATTTAATTTTAAACTAATAAAATAGTAAATTTAAGATAAGTTATATTTTATTAAATTAATATGTTAGACGCTATTATAATTTTTAACATTTTTTTTTAATGTTAGCTGCGGCAAAATACATAGGAGCAGGAGTAGCTTGCTCAGGGTTAATTGGAGCTGGTGCTGGTATAGGTACTGTATTTGGTTCTTTAATTTTAGCAGTTGCTAGAAATCCTCAATTAAAAGGACAATTATTCACTTATGCAATCTTAGGATTCGCGTTAGCTGAAGCAACTGGATTATTCGCATTAATGATGGCATTCTTATTATTATATTCATAATAATCCGTTCAATAATTGTTTAACTCCCCCCCCCCCCCTAGCCTAAAGGTCTTCGCAATTAAGCGAGCCGTACAAATAGGGAGGCTGACCCCCAGGGTCTGCTACATGCTACTGCTTCTCCCACTCTTAGCACTTTCTTAGCTCACCCTTTTCTTCCCCTTAGGCTTGCGCAGCAACCTCCCTATCCTAAAGCGAGGGACGGGAGCAGCAAGCCTCGAGCCTAAGGGTCTCCCTCCTTTAGGATAGGGAGGGTGGAGGGAGGGAGGTACATATATTCAATAGGGTGTGTATCTAAATTGGTATAGGGTTTAATTGTCAATTAAAATGTTCTTAGTTCGAATCTAAGCACGCTCGTATATTAAAATATCCGACTTGGATACCTTTAGGACCCTTATTTTTAATTATAAGAATTAATTTTGCTTGCTGCCGCAGTCCCTAACCTAAAGGAGGCTTGTCCTAAGGGACTCCACCCTTTTTTATTTTTTTTGTTTAAAAAAATCACTTTTCCTTTTAAGAAAAGTAATCTACCCCTCTCCTTTGGAGAGGGTTATTTTAAAATTGCTGCGCTCCCTCCCTCCCTCCCCCCGGGGACGGGTGGGAGGGAGGGTGGACAAAAATAAAAGTGAATTAATTTTATATATAAAAATAAAACAAAAATAAACCAAACATAATTATTTGAAAAAAAATGAATAATTTATTTATTTTTTCTCCATTAAGTCAATTTGAAGTTACTAATTTAATAGGAGTTAATGCACCTATATTAGGAAATTTACATTTAAATTTAACAAACTTAAGTTTATATTCTATCTTTGTACTTTTAACTATATTAGGCTTACATATATATGCAAATAACGATAATAAAATTATACCTAATAATTGGTCTATATCTTTTGAATCTTCTTTTCAAAGTTTAAATACTATGGTTAGAGAACAAATAGGAGCTAATATGGAAATTTATTTCCCATTTATATATTCAATATTTTTTTATATTTTAATTGCTAATTTAATTTCAAATGTTCCTTATTCTTTTGCAGTTACAGCTAGTGGAGTAGTTTCTTTAGGGTTAAGTTTAACTATCTTTATTGGTGTAACTATCTTAGCTTTAACAATACATGGTATTAAATTTTTTTCTTTCTTTATACCTTCTGGAACACCTTTAGCTTTAGTACCTTTATTAGTTTTAATTGAATTAGTTTCATATTTAGCTAGAGCTGTTTCTTTAGGGGTTAGACTTTTTGCTAATCTTACAGCAGGACATACATTATTAAAAATATTAAGTACTTACTTATTCAAATTATTCACAGGTAACTTGTTAATTGCTATATTAACTTTAATACCTTTTGCTATTTTCTTAGCATTAGTAGGATTAGAAATTGCAGTTTCTTTAATTCAAGCTTTTGTGTTTACACTATTAGTTTGTTCTTATTTAAGAGATGCTATAGAATTACACTAGCCCACCTTTAGTTTTCTTGTCCCTTAGGACTACTCTCCTGCTTTTGCTGTTGTTCCCCCCCCCCCCCCACCATGGAGGAAGGTCCTAGGTAAATTAGAGGGAGTTCCTTGCGTAGCAACTCCCCTTTTTTATTCTTATTTTTAGACCCTTTTCTTATTTTTATTCTAATTTTCTTAAAAGGAACAGTGATTTTTGTTTTAAAAAAAAATTAACCCTCCCTCCCTCCCGACGGGAGTCCCTTAGGACAACCCTAAGCTAAAGGAGGGGACCTAATTTTTGAATCATAGATTAAAATATTAGGTTAGGCTCGAGGGTTGCTGCTCCCGTCCCTCGACCCTAAGGGTCTCGCCTCCCCTTTTCTTAAATTTAAATTAAAATTAAGAATACTTTTCTTAAAAGGAAAAGTGATT
>Ga0193718_1000267_pt1 | contig 12165 bp, 4 predicted proteins | sample U2a1metaG_FD_144918 | JGI IMG/M metagenome (GOLD analysis project Ga0193718, IMG submission 144918) | Soil microbial communities from a riparian zone of the East river system, Colorado, United States - U2a1 | ecosystem: Environmental > Terrestrial > Soil > Riparian zone | place: USA: East River... | reverse complement strand
CCCAGACGCTGCTCGCGAATCAGTACGATGCGGAAAGCGATGCCTTGGTTGCCGCCCGCAAACAATTGGAAATTGTTAACAACCAATACCGTGACGGCCTGATCACCTATCTCGAAGTAGCGACGGCGGAGAGTACCGCCCTGAACGTCGAGTTCACCGCGACCCAATTGCGCGGCCAACAACTGATCGCGGCCGTTTCGCTGGTGCAGGCACTCGGCGGCGGTTGGGAGGCCGGCAAACCATGACGGGCGTTCAACATCATTTCGAAAACATTTGGGCCAACATTTTCCGTATCGGGAATGGCCTTTGGTAGAAACAAAAACACAAAAAGAAAAGACACATGGATATGAAAACGAAACAACTCGGCAACTCGGATTTATTTATCACGCCCGTCGGCTTCGGCTCCTGGGCAATTGGCGGCGCGGGCTGGCAATTCGGCTGGGGAAAACAAAATGACGACGAATCGGTGGCGGCGATTCACCGCGCGCTGGAACTGGGCGTCAATTGGATCGATACCGCTGCGGTATATGGCCTGGGCCACTCGGAGGAGATTGTCGCGCGGGCCCTGGCAAGCTGGACGGGCCGCCGGCCTTATGTCTTCACCAAATGCGGGCTCAAGTGGGACGCACAAGGCAAGACGTACGAAGTGCTGAAAGCAGCCTCCATCCGGAAGGAATGCGAGGACAGTCTGCGCCGGCTCAAAGTTGACGCGATCGACCTCTACCAAATCCATTGGCCGGTCGATAACATCAAAGAAGTGGAGGAAGGATGGAGCACGATGGCGCAACTACAGCGCGAAGGCAAAGTGCGCTGGATTGGCGTTTCGAATTTTGATGTCGAACAGATGGAACTAGCGCAAGCGATTGCCCCGATTACTTCTTTGCAACCGCGCTACTCGCTGGTGCACCCGGAGGTGTCCGCGGAAGTTCTGCCGTACTGCATGCTCGAGGGAATAGGCACGATCGTTTATTCGCCGATGGCGTCGGGACTGTTGACCGGCGCCATGACGCGCGAACGCATCTCGAAGTTGCCCGAAGACGACTGGCGCAAACACCATCCTGATTTCAACGAGCCAAACTTGTCGGCGAACCTTGCGTTGGTGGAACGGTTGCGTTCGGTGGGAAAACGGTATGGCGAATCACCGGGAGCGGTTGCAATCGCCTGGACATTGCTTCATCCCGCCGTCACTGGCGCCATCGTCGGCGCGCGCAAGCCGGAGCAGGTGGAAGAGGTTGTTGCGGCCGCGTCCGTTCACCTGAGCGAAGCGGACCTCAAAGAAATTGAGACGGTGGCCGAAATCGCGGCGTAAGCGCCCGGCAAGAGTCGTCAAATCGCCGCTGCCCGGGCGAAACAACGACTGCCGAACTGCGCCACGGGCGAGTTTTTGAGGATATCGCCGGCGTCTTTCAACGAGCGTCGGCACGGAACTCCCGATTTGCTCTTCCGGAAGAAAGCGAAATTTTACTTCAATCGGTGTTTCACTTCTTCGTTCTCCGGGGCCAAGGCCTGGCAACGATCGTTGCCAGCTGACGCTCTGCTGTTCCCATGTTTTTGTGGGGTAGAGGCCCTGGGAGGGAGGAAGTATTGTTTTATGAAAATAACCAGCCGACAACAAAACCGGATCAACATCCCGCGTGAACATGCAAAAAATAAATTCGCAATTAAAAATCGAAGTCGGTCCAGTATTGCCCGCAGCGCGGCAGAGTCGGCGGGGGAACGGTTTCACATTGATTGAACTGCTGGTAGTGATTGCCATTATAGCGATTCTGGCGGCGATGTTGCTGCCCGCTTTGGCAGCCGCCAAGGAGCGCGCGAAAAAAATTTCCTGCGTCAATAATCTCCGGCAGATCGGCATCGGGATGACCATCTATGCCGGCGACAATAATGACTATGTCATCGAGGCGCGCTCCAAAGACGGCACCGGCAGCGCGACCACAAAAGATCCTTACAACCAGCACGCCATCAATCAGCCGCAGGCTTCCTTGTCCAAAGATATGAATCTGGACCCTACGCAGACGAACTCCGCGTCCGTGTGGGCTTGTCCGTCTCTCGGCGTGGGCAGCGTGCTCTTCAACGGCACAACGACTCCGCCGCAATGGAATGTCGGCTATCAATATTTTGGGGGCATCTACTGGTGGTATAATGTGGCGAATTCATCAGGCATCGCCTCGGCAAGTCCGACAAGATTGAGCCGTGCCCGGGCCTCCTGGGTGCTGGCAGCGGATTTGGTCTGCAAAGACCCTACTGCCACCGGAAACCCCTGGGCGGCGATTAGCGGTGTTAAACTGGTCGCTCATCAACGCCGGAACGCTCAATTTCCAGACGGTGCTAATGAATTGGCCGTGGATGATTCCGTTAGTTGGGTCAAATGGGAAAATCTATTGCAAATCACCACCTTCGATACCACGACGCGGCTCTTTTATTTCTATCAAGACGACCTCGGCCAAATCAATCCGGCGGATGTTCCTGCTTTGAAGATTAAGCCTTAAGTTCCATTATCTATCTGTTAATGTGATGGTGTATGACCCTGGCGTGCCGGCTATTTTGTTTTGTTCGAACACGAATTGTTTTTTTGTTTCTGATCTGCATCAGTGTTGCGCAAGCAGAAACCCTGAAAGATGCGGCGGCGCAATTTCCGTCGCTGAGGATCGGCACGGCGGTTAATCCGGCTATCCTCACGGGCAGTGAGGCGGCTTACGCCAACACGCTTCGTCTGCATTACCAATTGCCGTCTCCGGAAAATGCACTCAAATGGGGCAGTTTGCGTCCGGATGAATATTCATTCGATTGGGCTGACTCGGATACGATTGCGAATTTTGCCGCCGCAGCGGGACAGCGGGTGCGCGGGCACACGTTGGTCTGGTATCAATCCATCCCGGCCTGGATCACAAGCGGTGGTTTTACCACCAATCAAATACGCGACTTTTTGTTTCATCATATTGATACCGTCGCGGGCAGGTATCGCGGCAACACACTTTGCTGGGACGTCGTGAACGAGGCGTTTAACGACGACGGCACGTTGCGGAACAGTTTTTGGTATAATCAACCGGGCATGGGATACGCGGCCAATGGAACGCGTTATATCGAGGAGGCCTTCAAACGAGCGAGCCTGGCCGACCCCGGCAAGGAACTCATTTACAACGACTATAGCACCGAGGCGGTCAACGCAAAATCCGACGCCGTTTACGCGATGGCGCAAGATTTTTTGAACCGCGGCGTGCCGTTGAATGGAATCGGTTTTCAAATGCACATCATCGGCATTGATTACACGAGCCTGCGGAACAATCTCAAACGGTTCAACGATCTCGGCCTGAACCTGCATATCACGGAGATGGATGTGCGGATCCCGGTGGACACGAATGGTGTGGCCACGCAGGCCGATTTGAACGCGCAGGCGGAGGTTTATTGGAACGTGCTGGGTGTGGCGTTGGGCCAGCCGCATTTCAGGGTGTTTCAAACCTGGGGTTTCACCGACAAATATTCGTGGATACCGGGATTTTTTCCGGGCTACGGCGCGGCGCTGCCGTTCGATGCCAATTACCAACGGAAGCCCGCTTATTGGGCGATTTGGAATGCGCTGGCAAACCAGGCGGAAAAACTTCCCGTGCTTGATTTCTCCAGCGGCGACGCGACCAATGTTTTCAGCCAGGACACACTTAGCGCCGGGGCGGGCATGCAACTGCTGGCGAGTGGCGCGAACAGTTACATGACTCTCGCCGTGGGCCTGCCTTACGCCGGGCCTTGGGATGTCAAAGTCGGCTACCGTCAGAGCGGCGCTTCGGGGAAATTTCAACTTGCGGTCGCGCCAATGGGCAGCGGCGTTTTCACCAGCGCTGGCGGAGTGGTGGATGCTTACGGTTCGACGATTGGCGCCGGCGTGACGGATCTCGGCACGAATATTTTTTCCAGCGCCGGCAATTGGCAATTTCGATTCACCGTGACGGGCAAAAATGCGAGCGCCTCAGCCTACAACATCACGATTGATTACATCCGCATCACGCCGGCGGGCACCAATGCCAACTCGCCGCCCACGATTTCCGCGATCACCGACAAGAGCACACCCGAAAATACTCCGGCGGGACCGTTTGCGTTCACGATTGGCGATGCGCAAACTTCCGCGGCGGCGTTGACCGTGCAGGCGGTTTCGCTCAACACCAACTTATTGCCCACAGCGAACATTGCGCTCGGCGGCAGCGGAGCCGGTCGAACCGTGACATTGACACCGGCAACCAACCAGTTCGGCACCGCCGCAATTTTGTTGCTGGTGAGTGACGGCACCAACCAGACACCGGAAACTTTCACGCTCAATGTCGCGGCTGTGAACACGCCGCCGAATGTCCTCGCCACGAATTTAACAATGCCACCCAACGGTTCGGTGGACGTGAACCTCTTGCCGCTGGTCTCGGATGTCGAAACGGCCGCCGTGGCAATGCGCTATGACGTGAGCACGCCTGCCGGCGGCACGGTTCTGTTGCTGCCTGATGGACACACGGCACGGTTCACCGCCGCGACGAATTACATCGGCGCGGCTTCTTTTCACTATACCGCAACCGATACCGGCCCGGATGCGCGGTGGTTGTTGCATTACAATTTCGAGCCTCCCGATGCGGCTGATGACAAAAGTGTCAGCGACAGTTCGGCCAATGCGCTTACGGGCACATTGGAAGAATATGGCGCCGGCTTGAGTGCGTATGACACGAATGTGCCCGCGAGCCTCGCGCCGTTCAGCACGCGCTCGTTGTCGTTGGCGGAATCGGGGGCCGGCAATGGCGCGCGGTTGGAGGCATTGCTGTCCGGCAACACCTACAGCTTGAAGAATTCTGATTGGACGATGGTCGCCTGGTTCCGTCGGAGCAGTGCGATTAACGATGATTTTATTTTTCACCTCGGCGCCGGTGACGGTTATAGCGGGGATGGTGACGAACTCGATTTGGATTTGGTTCCTGGCGGACAACTGCAATTACGCCATTACAACACTGCCAACGCCCAGGACGCAAACATTGCCAGCGGAATCATCCCCACGGGCGAATGGCATCATGCCGCCGTGGTTTTTGATCGCACGAACAGCAATGCCGGTCTGCTGACGCTTTACCTCGATGGCGCGCAGGTGGGAACCGCGACGCCGGTCACGTGGTCGCTGGACCAAAGCGATGAAGTGGTCTTTGGCGGCGTCAAAAAAGGCAATGAAGCGCGCTGGCTGAACGGCAATCTGGACGATGTCGCGCTTTACGGGTCCGTGCTGACGCCGGCGGAGATCGGCGCCCTCGCTTCGGGTCGAACCGTCGCGCAACTGGGCGGATTGAGCCGAAGCAACACCGCAAACGTGACCGTGCAGTTCACGAATCAACAACCGATATTTTTTGGAATACATACGACCAACGGGGCGTTTCTGATGAATGTTGCGGGCGCTGGCGGGCCGGATTTTACCGTGCTGAGTTCCACGAATCTTTTGGACTGGGACAATTTGTTTACGACGAACAGTTCACCCGGTTATTTCACCTTCGGAATAACAGACATGATGTCCATGCCGCAGAAGTTTTATCGGATTCGGTTGGGGCCTTGATTCGACTCGTCCCCCACGTTTTTGTGGGGTGGACGAATTGGCGGCATGCGCCAAAATAATGACAATTAAGCCCGGAAATTCATCCCAAAATATATTCTCCATCATAACCCCGCAAAACTCTGTATCTACATGAAGACAAACATTCAAATGCAAGCCAGGCTTCTGGGCGCAACCATCCTCGGGGCGATTCTGTTTATCGGCGCATCCGCACAGGCGACCGTCATATTCCAAACGGTGAATCAGACGGGAGCCGACGCCAATGGGTGGGCTTCGGCCATCTGGGGAACGCCAGCAGCCGTGGCATTGAGCACTAATGATTATGTGACGCCGGGCACTTTTGCCGTCCGCACCCCCAACAATACTGCGCCCGCCGCTTTTGTTGGCCACAGTTTGACGATCAGTAATGGCATTTATTATTTGAAACACAACAACGGCCTGGCGAACGCAAATGTGGTGTTCAGCGGCGGGACGATGACTTATCACGGCGGGCCTGGCGGCACCAATGTGCCGATCGGGGGGACGCTCCAAGTGTTGGTCGATCCAGTCCTAGCAACGTCAACCATCAATTCCGACCAGGCCGGGACAACCAGAGACATTTGGATATTCTCGACGATGAGCGGCAGTGGAAATCTGACGGTGAATATGCAGGCTGCCACGAATGCCGTGGTTCTTCTCGGCACCAATTCAGCTTACAGCGGCAACTGGACGAATATTCTCGGCGCAATCAGAATTCAGGGCGGCGCCACCAACGCGCTCGGCTCCGGCGCGGTCACATTGGTCGGCAATGGCTCGAGTTCGCTGGTCTTTAACTCGACTAACAAGATGGTGATTTCCAACTCAATTTCCGGACCGGGTTTCATTGTGAAGCTGAACACCAACACAGTGACTTTAGCCGGCAGTAATACTTTTACCGGGTCGTTGCGGATTACCAATGGCGTGCTCCAACTCGGGGCGGGTTCCTCGGTTACCAATTCCTCCATAATTGTTCTTGGGGGCGGCACTTTGGATGCAAGTCTCGCGGGCGGCTTAATATTGAACGCTGGCACCGCCCAAAGCATGAATTGCAACGGCACGGTCGTCGGAGACATGACGGCGGCAACGGGCAACACTCTGAATTTCAATTTAGCTCCGGCGACGAACGACATCCTGAACGTAACGGGCGCGCTCACGCTCAATGGCAATCCAACTCTTAATCTCACCCTGACGGGATTTAAGCCTAGTGGCACGTATCGCCTGATCAATTATACCGGGACCATTCAGGGGGGCGGTGCGTTTAATCTCGTTCCCCCGGCGGGCAGCAGCGAGACTTTCGTGCTGGACACATCGACGCCCGGACAAGTCAATTTGATTGTCACCGGTTCTCTGCTCAATCTGACCTGGGTGGGGGATGGTTCCGCGAACAGTTGGGACACCGCCAGCGCGAATTGGACCGGAGATGGCGCCGTTTATTCGCCGGGAGCCAATGTGGTTTTCAATGATTCGGGCTCCTCCGTGCCGGACATTACCATCGCCAATTCATCCCTCTTTCCGAGTTCAATGACGGTCAACAATACGAGCACGCAATATATTTTCGACGGGTCCGCCAGTGCGGTGGGAATTGTCACCGCCGGCCCCCTCACAAAAACAGGCACCAACGAATTGGACTTCACCAGCAACGGCAACAATTTCAGCGGGCCCATTAGCATTCAGTCCGGCATACTTTCCATTGGCGTCGGCGGGAGCTTCGGCAGCCTGGGAACCGGCCCGATCACGAACAACGGCGTTTTGCAGGTGAACATGTCCGCCAACGGGGTGGCATTGAATGCGCCGATCAGCGGATCAGGATCTCTTCAAATTACTGGAGGGGGTGTGTCGGTAACTCTGGGCGCGTCCAACTCCTATACCGGCCTGACCAGTATTGGGAACGGGTGCCAGTTGAATATCTCTTCGAGTTCCGCATTGGGTTCGACCGACGCCGGAACGGTTGTTCTGGCTAACGGAAGACTGGGAGTCGCGTCAGCCGTCGGTTCGATGACAGTAGCGGAGCCGTTGACCGTCAATGGCACCGGCATCAGCGCGGCGCCGGGCGCAATTTACGTCAATACCAGCGGCAACAATGTCACGTGGGCCGGTCCGGTGACGATTGCCAGCGATTCGCGGTTCCGGGCTGTTAATACGAACGTCCGCATGAATTTTTCCAACGCGGTTCTCGGAACCAACGTGGCGTTGGAATGCACCGCGGGAGATATCAGCACAGTGATGAATTTCCAAAACACTCTCGCGCTGGGAAGCAGTGGAGCGCTGAATGCGGACGGATTAGGCGTGGTGGTCCTGGCGGGCAACACCAATGTCTGGGGCGGCGGCACAACCGTTGCGACCGGCACACTGCTGGTGAATGGTAACCTGGATGGAGGCGCGGTAACAGTAAACACCTTCGGTACCATTGGCGGTTCCGGAACTATTCTTGGTCCGGTGTCGGTGAGCGGCGCGACGCTGGCTCCGGGCAATTCAGGCATTGGCACCTTGACCGTCAGCAATAGCGTTACGCTCGACGATGCGAGCACGAATGTCATGGAACTCAATCGCACCAATGCGCAAAATGCCGATCTTCTTTCGGCCGCAAGCCTCGTCTGCGCGGGCACGCTGACCGTGAATAACATCGGCGACCCATTGCAGGCGGGCGACACCTTCCATTTGTTCAGCGGCACCATCAGCGGAACATTTATCGTCACAAACCTGCCGGCGTTGTCCTCAACGAATTTGTTTTGGGACACGTCGCTGCTCAATAGCGGCACCATCAAGGTCGGCTCGAATGTGGCGCCCGCGCCCACCATCACATCCCCGGCAGTCAGCGGGACGAATTTTACGCTGCAAGTGGCTTCTTCACAGTCGGGATTTAATTATGTGTTGCAGGCAACTCCCGCGCTCGTGCCGGCCACCTGGACACCGGTCCAGACCAATTCCGGAACGGGCGGGACGCTGAATTTCACGGTGCCGATCACTCCCGACAATCCGGAGCAGTTCTTTCGGATCAGCGTCCAGTAAACTGCGGCGGCTACGACATTTGATTGCGCTGCCCCGGCTGCTGGAGAAGCAGTCGAGGCAATTTTTGGAAAATCTGTCTGGCCAAGCCGCCTTAAAAAATCGGCAGGGCAGACGCAGCCAAAATTCCACAGAATGCCAAGAGGAAGTTTAAATGGATTTAGTGGATTTATGGGATTTAGTTCGGTCGATGGAAGGTCGGTGAATGGGGCAAAACTAATCGGCGGGGCCAAGGATTATTTTGCGTAGATATTAGCGCCGACACTGGAACCTTTAAAAAGCAGTTTAAAAAACTCAACTCCCCAATTTGAAATAGGGAAAATTGGGGAGTTGCAATTTTAATCAGAAGCAATTCAATGTCGAGCCAAAATGCTAACAAAATATTAAATTGCGGAAATTTTGGATGCGCCTGCCTTTTAGATGCGACTGCCTTTTAGATGCGGCTGCCCTTTTGAATGCGACTGCCCTTTTGAATGCGACTGCCCTTTTGAATGCGACTGCCCTGAAAAATCGATCGCATGGTTGGAAACGGAAAGCTTTTGAGGCTATGATCAGTCATCACGCGCGTGAAGCCATTTTTCTTCATTTTGTTCAATGCAATCTTGTTTGGCGTGGTTTCACCAGCGCTGGCAGAAAACGATAGCCCGTATTTCTCGCGAACATGGCTGGCGGAAGACGGCCTGCCTGACAATCGTGTGATAGGTTTGGCCCAGACTTCGGACGGATATTTGTGGGTTGCCACGCAAGGCGGCGTGGTTCGTTTTGACGGATCGAGGTTCCAGCGAGTCAGTATCCCTCATTCTCCCGATCTCATCGCAGGCACGATGCGAGCCTTGATGTTGGATCGGGCGGGGCGGGTTTGGCTGGCGAAAGAGGAGGGCGGCACGCTGTTCTGTTTCGATAACGCGCAGGTGCGGATGGCAACGGGTGACCAGGGTTTGCCGAAGAATGAAGCGCAAAGTTCGATGGCGGTGGATGGCAACGGTGATCTCTGGGTCACCTTCAGCAGAGGCAAAGTCATCCGTTACAGTCACGACGGCAAAGTGGATGCCTTCACGGTTAAAGACGGTTTGCCCAGCGGGGATAACATCTGCTGGCTGGCCAGCGGCCGGGACGGAACATTGTGGTTTGCCAAGGGCAGCCGGGTGGGAGTGTTTCGTGGCGGGCAATTCCATGTTCTGGAAAACTTTGGTTCTCCCGCGTTGCGCATCGCCGCCGCGCACTCCGGTGGCATTTGGATTTGTGCCGGGCAGCAGATCCTGAAATTCGATGAAGGTGCCGATACTTTTAAATTGGGGGAAATTATTCCTGACAAGGCCGTCGGTCGTTCCAGCTTTGAGCCTTCGGTCCTGCTGGAAGACCGCGAGGGAGCGGTCTGGGTGGGCACATTGGCCGCCGGTTTGTTTCGCTGCGACAGCAACGCAATCGTGAGAGTGACGGTGGCCAACCCGGCGATTCTCAGTTTGGCTGAGGATCGGGAAGGCAACTTGTGGGTGGGCACGCGCGGCGGCTTGAACCGGGTGCATCGGCGCTTAACCTCCATTATTCAGCCGAAGGACGGCTTACTGTTTCAAGGGGTGCAGTCGGTTTGCCAGGATGCGACCGGCGCGCTTTGGTTGGTTGGCGAAAACGGCGTTCTGGTTCGCAGCCAGGGAACTAATTGGATCGTTCAATCGCCGTCCGGAACTTCGCCTCAATCGCATGTGACGTGCGTCGCCGCCAGCACCAACGGTTCCGTTTGGGTGGGAACCTGGGGCGGAGGGTTGTTTCAATGGGCGGACGGCACATTTAAGGATCTCGGCCTTCAGGCGGGCATGCACCAAAAGTCACCGCGCTCGTTGTTGGTGGCGCAAAACGGCGATCTGTGGATTGGCGCCGACGCGCCGGACGCTTTGTACCGGTTGCGCGGGGAAACATTGCAGGCGTTCGCCTTGCCAACCGGCCATCGATACATCCGCGCCCTGGCGGAGGATGCGGCGGGGAATATTTGGGCCGGGGCGTCGGATGGCTTGCTGGTGCGCGTGACGGGCGATGTGTTGGTGGATGAAACCGCCAAGTCATCTTCATCTTCAATCCGCTGCCTGCATGGGGAGGCGAATGGTGATTTGTGGATTGGTTATGCCGGCGCCGGGGTCGGGCGGATGCGGAACGGAAGTATTACCCGGTTCAGCGCCGATCGGGGACTCCCCAATGATTACGTCGCTCAAATTCTGACAGATAATCGCGGCGGCGTGTGGTTCGCCGGCAACCAGGGAATTTTTCAGGTCCAGGAAAAGGATTTTGATGATGTGGCCAACGGGCTGGCGGCACGGGTCTGGCCGGTGGTTTACGGGCGAAGTGAAGGATTGCCAGGTTTGCAGGCGAGTTTTGATTTTTGCCCGGACTCGTTGCGCTCCTCGGACGACCGGTTATTTTTCTCCATGCTTTCAGGATTGGCCGAAGTGCGGTTGGATTATGCCCGGCTCAATTATCGGCCGCCCGGTGTATTCATCGAACGCATCACTGCCGATGACCAGGTGCTTAACGTTTATCAGGATTTCCACCTGGCATCTTCCACCAATGGACCCGAGTCTATTGGGTTGAGCGTCTCCGGCGACAAACGGGAACTCCGCCTGCCGCCGGGTTTGCAGCAGGTGCAGTTTGAATTTACCGCGCTGAGTTTTATCGCCCCGGAGAACGTGCAGTTCCGCTATAAGCTGGAAGGCCTGGACAAAAACTGGGTGGATGCCGGCACGCGTCGCGTGGCCAATTACACCCATCCGCCGCCGGGTCATTATCAATTCAAAGTTATTGCCTGTAATAACGATGGCATCTGGAATAAGGCCGGCGATACCATAGCCATCATTTTTGAGCCTTATTTTTGGGAGACTCGCTGGTTCGAGTCCGCGGTTACTTTGGGCAGCTTCGCCGCGCTATGCGGTGTGGTGGTGCTGGTGCTGCGGCGACGTCATCAACTCGTGGTCAAGCGCCTGGAGCATCAGCATGCCCTGGAGGTCGAACGCACGCGCATCGCCCGCGATTTGCATGATGACCTGGGGGTGGGCCTGACTGAAATCGGCTTGCTGGGTGACCTGGTTGGCGCCAATAACGAATTACCGCAGACCGGTCGCGAACGCCTGCAAGAGATCACGGGCCGCGCTCGTTCCCTGGCGGCTTCGCTTGACGAAATTGTCTGGGCCATCAACCCGTCCAATGATACATCGCAATCGTTGATGGAATATTTTTTCGAGTACGCCCAAAAATTATTGAGCCGGGCCGACATTCGTTGCCGCCTGGAAGTGATCGAACCAATGCCAGCCGGCAATTTGAAAGCGGAAGATCGGCACGAAGTTTTTCATGCTTTCAAGGAAGCTTTGAATAATGTCATCCGCCATTCCGGTGCCACGGAGGTTCGCGTGAAGATGGCGGCGGAGGAGGGGAATTTACTTATTAGCGTGATGGACAACGGCCGCGGCTTTGTGGGGCAGGGTGGCGAGGGATCGCTCGACGGTTTAGTCGGGATGCGCGAGCGCCTGCAGCGGTTGGGGGGGCGTTGTGAAATCAACGGCACTTCGGGCGGCGGAACGACAGTTGCCTTTATC
>Ga0193718_1000266_pt1 | contig 12244 bp, 13 predicted proteins | sample U2a1metaG_FD_144918 | JGI IMG/M metagenome (GOLD analysis project Ga0193718, IMG submission 144918) | Soil microbial communities from a riparian zone of the East river system, Colorado, United States - U2a1 | ecosystem: Environmental > Terrestrial > Soil > Riparian zone | place: USA: East River... | reverse complement strand
CTGCGACGCGCTGCAATTTGCCCACGACCGCGGCATCGTCCATCGCGACATCAAGCCGGAGAATCTCCTGCTCGACAAAGCCGGCCGGGTGAAGGTCGCCGACTTTGGCATTGCCAAAATGCTCGGCGCGGTCAACGCCGCCGGCAATGCTGGCGAGCCCGCCGCGCCGGGAAACGCCACCGAGACCGTCCTGGGAACACCAAATTATAGCGCACCCGAACAAAAAACCGATCCGCAGCGCGTGGACAATCGCGCCGACATTTATTCGCTGGGTGTTGTTTTTTACGAAATGCTCACCGGTGAATTGCCCGGCAACCGCATCGAACCGCCGTCGCACAAAGTTCACCTCGACGTGCGTCTGGACGAAGTGGTGTTGCGCGCGTTGGAAAAGCAACCCGAACTCCGCTACCAGCAAGTCAGTGAAGTCAAAACGATGGTGGAAAACATTGCGGCGACGAAGGCCAGTCCCATTGCGCCTCCTCGCCTTACTCCCGTTCAAAATATGAATACCAACACCACCAACACCACCAACAACTCGTTTTGGCGCGCGGCTTTCATATCCGTCGTGGTTGCCTTGTGCCTCATCTTCGGCGGGCTTCTCTTCCTCTTCGTACTCAAAGTATGGGCGGTGCAGAATTCGAATAGGGCCAGAAGAGTCAATTCAGTTTCGAATGTTACACCGCCGACCGGCCGGGTGGTGTTGAAGATGAAATGGCCGCCAGTCGGCGAACGCATTGTGTGGAACTTGAGCATGATAAGAAACGGCGAGTACGTTACTCCCGACCAGCCCAATCCGCGGAAGGAGAATTTGACTCTGGAAAAGAAATATGTTCTGACAGTGTTGAAGGCAACCCCTGGAGGTGAACACGAAGTGGAGTTGGAGTTTCTCGGCATCCGGAATCGGATTGTTGTGGGAGGCGAAATGCTGCTGGATTATGACTCGAACGAAAAATCAGCCGCGAACAAGACGAATGCGCTGGCCGATTTATATGAAAAAGTTGTCGGCTCCAAAATCCGTTTTTTCATGAATGCCAGCAACGAGGTCGGTTGGGTGGAAGGCGTTGATGAACTGCAGAGACAACTGTCGTCGGGCGCTGCGGCGGCCACTTCCGTATTCTCCAGGATTCCGTTTGGCGAAGCGAGTCTCAAGCAGATGATGAACATGCAACACCGGTTCCTCCCCTCCAAGGCGGTGCAACCCGGCGACACCTGGTCATTTCAAGACGAAATAGCCGTGGGCCCGCTCGGCACGATGAGCACGGGTTACACGGTTACTTTTCGAAGTTGGGAAAAGCATGGGGAACGAAATTGCGCCCGCCTGGAGTTTGAATGCGCCGTCAAAGCCAGCCCCGATCCAAATTCAAATCCGGCCGGAACATCGGTTTCCAGCTTCGAAGGCGCCATTTCGGGAGTGTGCTGGTTTGACCCGGAATTAGGGATGAACATCGACGCCGTAATGAATGACGACATGAAAATGATCCTGAATACGCCCTTCAATCCAAGTGGAAACGCGGACACCTCCGGGCCGACACAAAACATTATTTACCGATGGAATGAGATCGAGACCATAAAGCCGGAAAAGTGAGGCCGCTTGTCAGTTTCCCTTCTTCCCATCGCCCTTCGCCAAATCCCGCAACCACTGATGCCGCTCATCCTTGTTCATTTTGGACAAGCGCTCGACCTCCACGTAAAACTTTTCCATATCGCCGCCGTTCAATTCCAGCACCCGTTGAAACGCGGGCAGAAAATCGTAGTAATTGGCAATCGTGTTCAGCTGCGCGTTGTTCATCTCGTGCGCGAACCAATCATCGTAACCCGCATACCCGCCCCAGTTCACTTTTAGATTCGCATAGTTGCGATGCAAATCCGCGAACACGCGCTCCTTCGCCTCCTTCAATTGCGCCGGGGGCAGGGGAGGAGTCTTGGCCGCTTTCACTTTTCCATCCTTGTCGAGCGTGTCGCCATAGACTTTTTGCAATTGCTCGCGCGTGGTCATGATCAGATGCACAAACTCGTCGTTGCGCTGGAGCGCGACCTCGTATTTTTCCATCAGGTTCGTTTTGCCTGACGCGCGCAACCAGCGCCGCGCTCCCTCCTGTCCCACCGTGGTCGCGTACGCCTCATTGAAATCCGTGTCGCCCCGCGCGAACACACGTTGATGCCCAAGTTCGTGAAAGATCACTTCCGCCAGCTCCGGCTCATCGCGATCAATGAACGTGTTCAGAATGGGATCCTTGAACCAGCCCAGCGTGGAATACGCCTCCACGCCATCCACATAAACATCATCGCCCTTCTTCCCATAGCGCGCCGCGTACTTGTGCGCGCCGCTTTCGGAAAAATAACCGCGATACTCCAGGCTGCCCACCAGCGGATACCACCACGTCCGCGGTTGCAAAGAAAACTGCGGCGCCGCCTGCACATTCCACACCACGTACGGGCGATGCACATCCACGTATTTGCGGTAATGCCCGTCCACCGGCAGCTTCAGTTCATCCTTCGCGAAGACACGAAGCTGCTCCACCAGTTGCAATTGCTTCCGGAGCGGCTCCGGCGTTTGCGGATCGGCAATCAATTTATCTATCACCTTTTGATGCGCGAAAATCTGGTACTGCCCTTTGATCGCCTGCGCATAAAAGCCGATCGTCCGGCAGCCCGAAACCGCCGCCACGATCATAGTCAGTGAAATCAGCAGCAGTTTTTTCCGCCGGATAAATTTCAATACGCGATTCATTCCGCTTAATTTTGGCAAAGGTTGGTTCCCTGAAGCGAGAAAAACTAATGGCGTCGATTTTGTGATCTGCTCTCTTCCGGCCGCTAATCATCGGAGAGAGGGTCGTCAATTACCTCAACCGGAATAACGCCCGTGTTTTCCGTCTCCCTCGCCCCCATCGGGGGAGAGGGCTGGGGTGAGGGAGCACCCAGCGTTCATGGGGAAATATTTTTCCGGGCGCTTGGCACTCAACTCTTCGAGAAAGGCGGATTCACCCTTTCCCCAGCGCCGCCAACCCCGGCTTGGCGCATTCCAATCCCCAATAATGCGTGATGGATTCGAATAATCGCTCCACCGCGTGATAATCAACCGGCTTCACCATATAGGCGTTCGCGCCGAGTTCATACGCCCGGTCAATGTCCGCCGAACGGTCGGACGAAGACACGATCACCACCGGGATGCGGCGCAACGCGCCGTCGTGCTTGATCCATTCCAGCACATCAAAACCGTTCATCCGCGGCATCTTGATATCCATCACGATCAATTTCGGCAGCGGATACGTTTCGCGATTCGCGTATTTCTCGCGGCCGCTCAAATAATGAGTGGCCTCCTCGCCGTCGGTCACGACCTGCAGCGGGTTTTCGAGCCGCGCCATTTTGAAAGCGCGCTTGACGAGGAAAATGTCGTTTAAATCATCTTCCACCAACAGCACCGTAAAGTCTTTAATTTCCATAATAGGTTCCCTGTAACGACTGAACGTAATGGCTATTGCGAGAAAAGCAGCTTGGTTATCGACCCCATAAGCTGGCGGAAACTCCCTCGCTCCTTTACTCGCGCCAGCGTCCCGGACTGCGGCGGCCCTCCGCCGCTTTCGGAACGGCGACCATTCCGCAGACCGCCGTTTTAACGGCTTCTACCATTCCCGCCCATCACGCGCATTTACTTTCCCGCCCGTGACTGCTAAAAACTGCGCGTGCTTAATGATTCCGCAATTTGGAAATCCCTCAGTGCGCCCGCCCGGTTGAGCCTCATCGCGGGTCCCTGCGTCATTGAAAGCGAAAAGCTTTGCCTACAGGTCGCCGCGTCATTGAAAAAAACGTGCGATAAACTCGGCATTTTTTTCGTCTTCAAGGCCAGCTACGACAAGGCCAACCGCACCAGCGGAAAATCGTTTCGCGGTCCCGGCGTGGAAGCGGGTTTGCGCACGCTCGCCCTCGTCCGCAAAAAAATCGGCGTGCCGGTCCTGACCGATGTGCACGCCGAAACCCAGGTCGCCGCCGCCGCCGAAGTCGCCGATATTTTGCAAATCCCCGCGTTCCTTTGCCGGCAAACCGACTTGATCGATGCCGCCGTGCGAACCGGAAAAATTGTCAATCTGAAGAAGGGCCAGTTCCTGTCACCCAAAGAAATGGGCCAGGTCGTGGATAAAGCCCGGAGCGCCGGCGCCAAAAAATTGCTCGTCACCGAGCGCGGCACCACCTTCGGCTACAACAACCTCGTCGCGGACATGCGCTCCATCCCCATCATGCGTGGATTTGGATTCCCGGTGATTTTCGACGCCACCCATTCGGTGCAATTGCCCGGTGGCGGCGGCGACAAGTCATCCGGTCAACGCGAATTCGCCCCGGTGCTCGCGCGTTGCGCCGTCACCGCCGGCGCGAACGGCATATTCATCGAGACCCATCCGCAACCCGAGCGCGCCCTGAGCGACGGCCCCAATATGATTCCCTTGAAGGAAATGCCCGGCGTCCTGGCCAGCCTGGTGAAGATTTGGCGGGCGTCCCGCTGATTTTCAATCTATGACGATGGAAGACATAATTTGGAGAATGACGCGGAGAGATTGGATTAAGTCATCGATCGATGAATTCCCGAAAGCGTTACCAGGTCACCCCTTCTCCCCGGGCCGGAGCCATGCAGTTGGCTTTGGGGAGCGCACGCGTCTCGCGTGCTGCCGACGGCGTCCCGCCAGAGGCTTCGTGCCCACCATCTGGGCCCACCGTTTGGCTCAGCAAAATGGTGAGACGAAGTTTGCGGCGAGACGCCGCAAACCACACGCCGGAGGCGTGTGCTCCCCAGTTCCTATCGCTTGGCTCCGGCCGGGGGAGAAGGCCGGGATGAGGGGAAGCGTAAACTCAAACTGACCCGTACGAATCGAATCATTCGTTTTTGACCGTGAAAACCTCCTCCTCCCTCAACAAAAAACTGAAAGCCGTGAAGCTCTTCCTGACCGACGTGGACGGCGTGCTGACGGATGGGACCGTTTACATGGGCGGTGGAGTGGAAACGAAACGCTTTCACATTCGCGACGGGCTCGGGCTGAAATTCCTGCAACGGCACGGAATCAAAGTCGGCTGGGTCTCCCGCCGGCCCTCCAGCGCCACGCAGCAGCGCGCCGATGATTTGAAAATCGATTTTCTGGTGCAACATAACGGCGGAAAGATTGAGGGCGTTGAGGCGATTTTGCGTCAAACTGGTATGAACTGGGCGGATGTCTGTTATGTGGGCGACGATGTCGTGGATGTTGGCGTGCTCGACAAAGTCGGCCTGGCCGTCGCCGTGGGCGATGGCGTGGCCGAAGCCAAAGCCGCCGCCGACTACGTCACCAGGGCACACGGCGGCAACGGCGCGATTCGTGAGATTACGGAAATGATTTTAAAAGCGCAGAAAAAGTGGAAACTCGTCGTTTCCGAATATGCCAATTAAACGAGCCAACGACAAAGCGCGCAGCGCGAAAATGACTCCCAGAGTGGTAGGGCGCGTCACTCCGTGCGCGCCGTTGAGTATTTCAGAGAAATTTACCCGCTCAAAAAGCGCAGTTGTTTTGTTTTTAGCGTTTTGTTTCTTGTTCTCACTTGCCATTGCCGCCGACCAACAGCCCGCTGGCAGTACGGTCAAAGGCTTCAAGGCTCCGCTCGAATATTTTGACCCGCCGCACGAACTACAGGTGAAAACGTTCCTGGAAGGCACCGAAGCGGTACCGGGAACCAATGGCATCATTATTCACAACGCGAAGCTCCAGACTTATCACGAAGATGGCTCGTGGGAAATGACCGCCACAGCGCCGAATTGTCTCTGGGATTCGCGTCAGCAAACCGTCAGTTCCCCCGGACCGATGCAGGTGCTGACGGCGGACGAAAAATATCTGTTCCATCACGAAGGGGTGGGGTTTATTTGGATGCAAACCAACTCCGACCTCTTCATTTCGAATAATGTGTGCACGACCATCACTCCATTGACCAATTCACCCACACCATGAGAACCCTTTTTGTTTTATGCGCGGTTTTGGGAGTCGGCCTCGTCCTTTCGGCGCAGACTACTTCTCAGTCCACGCCCTCGGACGCCCCGGCTCTGGTTGGCCCCGGCACCAACGGCCCAACCACCATTAAATCCCACAGCTGTGAGATACACTTGAGCTCAAAAATGGCGATTTATCGCGAAGATGTTCACGTGGACAATCCCCAAATGAAACTCACCTGCGAATTATTGACCGTCGAGGCGCCCGACGTGACCGAGGGCAAATTCAACCGCGCGACGGCTGAGACCAACGTGGTAATTGATTGGACCGATGCCAAGGGCCCGAATCACGCCACGGCGGACAAGGCCGTCTATACTTACACACTCACCAATATTGCCGTCGCGCCGGGCATACAGTGGGAGACCAACAACATCGTCGTGCTCACCGGCAACCCCGTAGTGACCAATACGCAGCAAAGGTTCGAAGGTGACCCGTTGATCTGGGACCGCATCCGGGACGTCGTCACCAGCCCGAACTTTCACGAAATGAAAATCTTTCAAACCGGGACCAATAAGAACAGTCTCTTTGAAACCACCACGCCCAAGCCGAGTAATCCTCCAAAATGAGCGACGCCGAAACCAAGTTTGAGTCGAAAACGCCCGCCAACGGATCGGCGGTCGCGGACGGGTTTTTGCTCACCACGGACAAGTTGGTCAAAGCCTACACCGGGCGCCGCGTCGTGGACGGCGTCTCCGTCGGAGTCGAAGCGGGTCAAATCGTCGGCCTGCTGGGGCCGAATGGCGCCGGCAAAACCACCACCTTCAACATGGTCGTCGGAATCGTCAAACCCGACGAAGGGACGGTGCAATTCGAGACCCACAACATCACGCGGCTCCCGATGCACAAACGCGCGCGATTGGGCATCGGTTACCTCACGCAGGAGCCGTCCATTTTCCGCAAGCTGACCGTCGAGCAAAACATTCTGGCCATCCTGGAAACGTGCAAAATTGACTCCAAAGAACGCGCCGTGCGCCTGAAATATTTATTGGATGAACTGGACCTGTCGCGTCTCGCCAAAAACAAAGCCTATACCCTGAGCGGCGGCGAAAAGCGCCGGCTGGAAATCACCCGCGCCCTCGTCACCAGCCCGAGATTGCTCCTGCTGGACGAACCCTTCAGCGGCATTGATCCCATCGCCGTTTACGAAGTCCAAAAAATCATTCGCCGATTGAAGGAACGCGGACTCGGAATTCTAATTACCGACCATAACGTCCGCGAAACCTTGAAGCTCGTGGACCGCGCTTATTTGATTCATAAAGGCCAGGTCATCTACGAAGGCGGCGGCCCCGAAATGAGTAACGACCCGAAAGCCCGAGAAATTTATCTGGGGCCCGAGTTTAATATGTGAAAACGCGTTGCGTGTTCCGTATTCCGTGTTGCGTGTTGCGGGAATTGATATCGATGCCGATTGTATGAATTACAAAGATTGGTTGAAGATAGTGCCGAAGGAATTCACCGAAGACACTCTTTGGCGAATGGAAGTATATCGCATTTCTTTGTTTGCAGGCGACGTCGCCTGGCACGACGTCACCAAGCTCATGCGAGACCGGCGGACGTTGGATTTGTCCGATCAACTTTATTCAGCAGTGGGCTCAATCAGCAGCAACATTGCCGAAGGCTATAGTCGCAGCTCGCACAAAGACCAGGCCCGTTTTTATGAGTATTCGTTAGGCTCGGCTCGCGAATCCCGCAATTGGTATTTTGAAGGCAGGCACATCCTTGGCGAAACGATTTCCACGCCCAGAATTCAATTGCATACGCAAATCATTCGCCATCTGCTAAAAATAATCCCGGCAGAACGCGGTTATAGCCTTTCCGAAGAAACTGAGCCATATCATGCTGATGAAACAACAAGCTTGGAAAAATTGCTCGAAAACGCCCCAACGCCTGATTGAATACTTGACGCAACACGCAAAACGCAACACGAACCTCCATGCAACGTGATACTGTTACCGTAGAGCGATTTTACACCGACCAGGCCGACGCGCTCGGATTGAAATTGATGGCGGGCGCGAACGGCCTCAAGCGCATCATTCGCGAGCCCACCGTCAATCGGCCCGGCCTTGTCATGTCCGGCTTCACCCGTTATTTCGCGAACAAACGCGTGCAGGTCATCGGCAATGCCGAGGCCTATTTCCTTAAGTCGCTGCCGCCTTCCGAACGCGCGGAGCGTTATGAAAAATTTTTCTCATTCAAGATTCCCTGCGTCGTGTTCAGCCGGAACCTGAAGGCCGATAAATTATTTCTGAAATATGCCGAGCAGGCGGACGTGCCCATTTTCCAATGCCCGCTCGTCACGATGAAATTCATCAACCTCGCCACCCTCTCACTCGAAATGATGTTCGCGCCGCGCGGCACCGAAATGGGCAGCATGGTGGATATCCTTGGCGTCGGCGTGATCATTCGCGGCGAGAGCGGCATCGGAAAAAGCGAAAGTGTCCTGGCACTGATCGAACGCGGCTACAGCCTCGTCGCGGACGATATCACCAAAGTCACGCTCGTCGATGGCCGCGAGGTCATCGGCACCAGTGCCGAGCTCACTCGCAATCACATGGAAGTGCGCGGCATCGGCATCATCAATGTCGCGGCTATGTTCGGCGTCAAAAGCATTCGCAGCGAAAAACGCGTGGACCTCGTCATCACCTTGAAGATTTGGAGCGAAGTGACCGACGTGGACCGGCTGGGCATGGAGCAGGAGTTCGTGAAGATTCTCGGCGTGGACGTCGCGCACATCACCATCCCGGTGCGCCCCGGCCGGGATTTGGCGCGCCTCATCGAAGTCGCGGCGTACCAGACCAAGCTGAAAATGTCGGGATACAATCCGGCCAAAGAGCTGAACGACCGCCTGATCGCCAAAATGGCCTCCACCCAGAAGCTTTAGAGTGTTTGAAAAAATATTGTAGCCATTCGGAGCGAGGATTTTTGGGTTCTGGCGAGGCTTTGGCGAAGGAGCAGGTTTCAAAAAACCCTGTGACTGAGCCGAAACGACCTGTCCGCCATAGCCTTGGCGAAGGCGGAAGCCAGAACCCAAAAAGACCGCTTTTTGTCCCGACATGCCGAATGGCTACAATATTTTTGAAAATGCTCTAAGAGTGCCCGAGTGCAAAGCCCTGTAGCACAGAGCGGCGCTCGGCGGTTTCGCCGGTTGGCATTCGGCAAACCGTTAAAACCATCAATCCGCTGGTTATCGAATGGCCCCCTGTGCGCCCAAAGGCACACCCTTTTTTGCTACCCGACCATCAAAATCCTCGCCAAACCAGAATTCATTAGCCAATCTACAATACCTCGGGTATTTATAATCACAAGCCGATGAGCGCGAAAAAATTGGCAGAAGACGATAATGCGATGACGAAAGAATTTCTCGTCCTGAACAAGCTGGGCATCCACGCCCGGCCCGCGGCCTTATTTGTCAAAACGGCAAACCGTTTTGTGTGCGATATTTTTGTGGAAAAGGACGGCGAAAAAATCAATGGCAAGAGCATCATGGGTTTGATGATGCTCGCCGCCGGCCCCGGCACCAAGCTGACTGTTCACGCCATCGGTAACGACGCTTCCAAAGCCCTCGTCGAAATCGAAAGCCTCATCAAGCGCAAGTTTGACGAGGAATGACGCCTGTTGCAAACCGCCAATCTTTGGCTAAAATTCAGACATGAGCAAAGTTGAGCAAATCGAAAGCGATTTGAAAAAACTCCCCCCGGATGAGTTGCGCAAAATACGCGACTGGCTCAATGATTTGTTTGAAGACGACTTGGAATTCAAATCCGAATTTGAAGCGGATATTAGCGAATCCGAACGGGAGATGCGCGCAGGTGTTCGGCCGCGGACGCGCAAACCTTGAGTTTGCGTGAGTGCGGCACTCCAAATCTTTTACACTCGCTTCGATGCCGCCTTCTTTCGACTCCCAAAAAATGTTCGCGAGCGGATTGAAGGCAAAATTGACGAAATGGGGCTCCGCCTCAACTCCTTCCCACATTATCATTTAACCGGCAGTAATCGTTTTCGTCTGCGTGTCGGCGACTATCGAGTTATTTATACGTTTGATGCTGCGGAGAACGTAATTCATCTTCTTGCGGTCGGCCATCGTCGGGAGATTTACCGGGAGTGATGCACATCAGGCCCATCATGACCTTCGGAATGGCGCGCTTTGAAAAGTGTGTCTTGCGTCCGCCAATTGCTCGCGACAGTATTCCAATATGAGTACCGTGGCTGAAATAAATGAAGCCATTGAAAAGCTGGACGTGAAGGAGCAAATAAAGCTTCTTCAAGGCCTGCCCGATCATCTGAAGATCTCACCTGATAATCTGGCTTGGACACGTTTAGCCGAATCAGCCTTCGCGTTTTGGGACAACGCCGAGGATGCCATCTACGATAAACTATAACGGCTTCACGGAACTTTGGACTTTGAACTTTCGACCTTGGACTCTAGCCTGTCCCCATGGCTGCTGCAGAAATTGATGTCAAATACGTCGCGCATCTCGCGCGCATCGCTCTCTCCCCGGAAGAAGAGCAAAAGCTCGGCGCGCAACTGGGAAATATCCTCGGGTATATTGAAAAACTGAACCAGGCCGACGTCGCCGGAGTCGAACCCACCGCGCACGCGTTTCCCCTTGTCAACGTCACGCGCCCCGACGAAACCCGTCCCTGCATGTCGAACGAAGACGCCTTGCGCAACGCTCCCGCCAAAGCCAACGGCCTGTTTATCGTCCCGAAAATCGTGGAGTAACCGACTTCATGCCGAAAGAATTACCGCAAATGCACAGGGTGACGAGCGCAATTAATCTGTTCTCCATCGTTGCGTCTTTGCTCCTTTGCGTCTCTGCGTTGAAAAAAAGATGCTCAACCAACTGACCATTTCCGAACTGACCGCCAAATTGGCCGCGCGCGAAGTCTCCGCCCGCGAAGCCGTCCAGTCGTGCCTCGACCAAATCAGCCGCGTGGACAAACAAATCCACGCCTTCATCAGCCACGACGCTGCCGACGCTTTGGCCCAGGCCGACGCCGCCGATGAATTACTCGCCGACCGCGCCGCTGCCGCCACCAAACCACTGCTCGGCGTGCCCGTCGCCGTCAAAGATGTCCTTGCCGTCAAAGGCCAGCCGCTGAATTGCGGTTCCAAAATCCTCGGCAAGTTCGTGTCCCCGTACGATGCGACCGCCATTCAAAAATTAAAAGCCGCCGGCGCCATTATTTTCGGCCGCTTGAACATGGATGAGTTCGCGATGGGCAGCTCCACCGAAAATTCCGCCTTCGGCGTCACCCGCAATCCCTGGGATACCGCGCGCATTCCCGGCGGTTCGTCCGGCGGTTCTGCCGCCGCCGTCGCTGCCGATGAATGCATCGCCAGCCTCGGCACCGACACCGGCGGTTCCATTCGCCAGCCCGCCGCCCTGTGCGGCGTCGTCGGCATGAAGCCCAGCTACGGACGCATCTCGCGCTACGGCCTCGTCGCCTTTGCGTCCTCGCTCGACCAGATTGGCCCTTTCACCAAAAACGTCCGCGACACCGCCACATTGCTCGAAGCCGTGAGCGGCATTGATCCGCTCGACTCCACAAGCATGCCGCAACCCGTGCCGCATTACGCAGCGAATCTGGAAGGCGGCGTCAAAGGTCTCAAGCTCGGCTTGCCAAAGGAATACATGATCGGCGGCCTCGACCCGGAAATTAAACAGTCCGTCGATGCCGCGGTAAAACAGCTCGAGAAACTCGGAGCGGAAATCGTCGAAGTCTCCCTCCCGCACACCGATTACGCCGTCGCCACCTATTATATCATTGCCACCGCGGAAGCCTCCGCCAACCTCGCACGTTTCGACGGCGTCCGTTATTGCGCGCGTGTGGATGGCAAGGACCCCATCGAGATGTATGGCCTCACGCGCGGCGCGGGCTTCGGCCCGGAAGTAAAACGCCGCATCATCCTCGGCACCTACGTTCTGAGCAGCGGTTACTACGACGCCTATTATCTCCGGGCGCAAAAAGTCCGCACTCTCATCCGAAACGACTTTTTGAAAGCATTCGAAAAAGTGGACGCCATCGTCACGCCCACCACACCGACCGCCGCGTTCAAAATCGGCGAAAAATCCGACGACCCGTTGCAGATGTATCTCTCGGACATCTTCACCATCTCCTGCAACCTCGCCGGCATTTGCGGCCTGAGCCTCCCGTGCGGTTTCACCAAATCGCCCCGGTTGCCCATCGGCCTCCAATTGCTCGGCAAACCCTTCGGCGAGGAAACGATTCTGCGA
>Ga0193718_1000265_pt1 | contig 12296 bp, 12 predicted proteins | sample U2a1metaG_FD_144918 | JGI IMG/M metagenome (GOLD analysis project Ga0193718, IMG submission 144918) | Soil microbial communities from a riparian zone of the East river system, Colorado, United States - U2a1 | ecosystem: Environmental > Terrestrial > Soil > Riparian zone | place: USA: East River... | reverse complement strand
TGTTTGATTTGCTCCGTGGGTATTGGTGTTGGTTTTGTTTTTCATACGAACCTTGGTGTAGCGCGATTTCGCTCACCCGCCAATACCCATGTCATCTATATTCTGCGACACCTTCAGTGTCGTCGGGATAGCGCACTCCGCGCATAACAAATGATGAAGATCAGACCGGCTCATAAACGGTTTTTGTTCGACACGCGGGCCCATGAAACCGAAAATTCACCGATGGACAAACGAACGTTGACTCTCGGCCATTCGCCGGATCCGGATGATGCCTTTATGTTTTATGGCCTGGCCAAGGAATTGATTCCGACGCACGGGTTTCGTTTTGAGCACATTTTGCAGGACATCCAGACGCTGAACGAGCGCGCGACGCGCGGGGAACTGGATATTTCGGCGGTCAGCATCCATGCCTACGCCTACGTGAGCGATAAATACGCGCTGCTCCCGAGCGGCGCGAGCATGGGCGACGGTTACGGACCCATGCTGGTGGCGAAGGAAAAATTTTCGCGGGAGCAGGTCGGGCGAAAAAAAATCGCGGTGCCGGGCACGATGACCAGCGCATTTCTGGCGTTGCAATTGTGGCTGGGCAAACCGGCGCGGGAATTTAATTACGTTGTGGTGCCGTTTGATAAAATCTTTGAGACGGTTCGTTCCGGCGGGGCTGAGGTGGGATTGATCATCCACGAAGGCCAGTTAACCTATCAAAACGAGGGCCTGGTGGTGTGTGAAGATCTGGGTGTGTGGTGGGGGAAGGAGAATGATGGGCTGCCGCTGCCGCTGGGTGGCAACGTGATTCATAAACGCTTCGCGCCGGAGGTGCGCAAACAGATTTCCGATGTGCTGACGGCGAGCATTCAGTTCAGCCTGGATCATCGGCCCGAAGCGGTGCAGCACGCGTTGCAATACGCGCGCGACATGGGCCGCGAGCTGGCGGATAAATTTGTGGGGATGTACGTGAACCACTGGACGCTGGACTACGGCGAGCGGGGCCGGGAATCGATTCGGCGTTTCCTCGGGAGCGCGTTCGAGCGCGGGTTAATTGCGCATCGGCAGGAATTGGAATTTGTGCCGTAAGGTCTCAGCCGGAACCATGCGATAGGAATTGGGGAGTATATGCCTCCGGCGTGTGGTTTGCGGCGTCTCGCCGCAAACTTCGTCTCTCCATCTTGCTGAACCGAATGGTGGGTCGAAATGGTGGGCACGAAGCCTCTGGCGGGACGCCGTCGGCAGCACGCGAGACGCGTGCGCTCCCCAAAGCCAACTGCATGGCTTCGGCTCAGAGCCTGTATCAAAATGCCGATGTGGCTGCGGCTGGTAGGGCGCGTCACTCCGTGCGCGCCGCTTGATGTCAGCCAGACGACGGCGCGCACGGAGGTCCTGCGGACGGCGGACGCGCCCTACCACATTGTTTGTCAAAGGCATAATCCCAAATTTTCCCTAAATTCATTTTGACTCATTTCGTCAAAGGAGTAGGGTTTGTTCCGTTCGCGGCACGATTGCCACCTCAAGCGCATCGCAGAACGTGCCATGACATATCCAGAAACGAACAAGTTACAGAATCGCTCTCGGGACGAACCGTCCGCGGGTTCCGCTAAGAGACCGGTTACCGTTCTGCACGTGGATGATGATCCGAATGATACCACGTTATTCCGGGTGGCGTGTGCCAAGGCGGACGTTGATTTTGAACTTCAAAACATCGAGGACGGAAACGAAGTCATCGAGTATTTGAGCGGAACGGGCAAATACGCGGACCGCACGCAGTACCGAATGCCGGGGCTGGTCTTGCTGGATCTCAAAATGCCGCGGGCGACCGGGCTGGAAATCCTGAAGTGGATTCGCAATCATTCGATGTTGAAACAGCTGCCCGTGATTGTCCTGTCAGGCTCGGAATTGAAAGAGGACATGCATGAGGCTTATGCGGTAGGCGCGAATTCTTACCTCGTGAAACCGCCCAGTTTTGATTCGCTGGTTAATCTGGTTAAGAACATCGGGGCGCAGTTGCCCGCCGTGTCCCGGCCTCCGGGAGGAGCCAGCCGCAGTTGCCTTTGAGGGTGTGATTCAAAGTGATGGGCAATTTCGCGGGATGCTATTTAGTAATAAAAGATTAGAATGGGAGGCAACGCCCGTGAGTATGAGGCGAGAGCCCCTCCCCTTGAACCCTAAGAGCCTCCTCTCCCCAACCCTCTCCTCCTTTTTGGGGAGGAGAGGCAGAAGAAGTCTCGGACTGCACGCGGTTCAGGGGTTCAATGCGCGCAACTGGTTGAGGGGAATTCTAACCCCGGCCCTCTCCCCGTTTGGGTGGGGAGAGGGAGACAAAACTCGAGCATCGAGTGTTGACCATCACTTTGAAGCACACCGTGCCTTTGACGGGGCGCTGGATTTTTTTCAAAAAGCAAGGTAGCTTTCGGTGAACCCGGCGGGGGTTTTACTGATACGAGGAGCAATGATGGCCGAAACTGCCACACAGCTATTTCTTCTGCGATTTTCCCGGCGGGTAAGTTCTGTCGTCATGCTCATCGGCAGCCTCGTTTTGTTGGGATGGCTGTTCCATGTTCAGATTTTGAAAAGCGCCGCGCCGAATTTCATAGCGATGAATCCGTTGACGGCGATCCTTTTCATTCTGTGCGGCGCCGCGCTCATCCGCGCCTCGGAAAAGGGGAGAAAATTGCCGGATAAAGTCGTGCTCGCTTGCGCGGTGGTTATTTTGCTGGGCGGAGCCATGAAGATCGCCGAATGCGTCCTCCACTTCGAGCTGAACTTCGACCAATTGTTTTTTCGCAACGAAGTCATCTCGCCCGGGCCCTTTGGCCCAAGCGAAATAGCGATGAACACCGCCATCAGTTTCATTTGTTGCGGGATGGCGTTGCTCTTCCTGGACGTGGAAACGCGTCGCGGCTTTCGCCCGGCGCAAGTGGCTATTGTGATGGTTGGGCTGATTGCGCTGCTGGCGCTGATTGGCTACGCCTATCGCGTGCTGCCGCTGTACACGTTCGGGTCGCGGCTGCCGATGGCGCTGAACTCGGCGATTGGTTTTGAACTTTTCGCGGTCGCGGCGCTGGCGGTCCGGCCGCGCCGCGGGTTGATGATGGTAATTACGAGCGACACCACGGGCGGATCCATGGCGCGGCGGTTGTTGCCGGCGGCGATTTTGATTCCGCTGATTCTTGGCGCGCTGCGTTTCTCGAGCGAGAAACACGGATTTTTTGAAATTGAATCCGGCATTTCATTATTTGCTTTTGCGAACATTGTCCTCTTTACGGCGGTGATTTGGTGGAATGCAAAATTGCTTTTTCGCGCGGAACAGGAGCGGTTGAAAGCGATGGAGAAACTGAAGCGCACTTCCCTGGATCTGGAACGGTCCAACACCGAATTACAGCAGTTCGCGTATGTGGCGTCGCACGATTTGACCGAGCCCCTGAGAATGATCACCAGTTACCTGGAGCTGTTGAGCAGCCGCGCGAAGGGGAAGCTGGGTGGCGAGGAGCAGGAGTTCATTGGTTATGCCGTTGATGGAGCGCGGCGGATGCAGACGCTGATCCAGGACCTGCTCGCCTACGCGCGCGTGGACACACGCGGACGGCCGCTGGAGCCGGTGGATTGCGAGCGGGTATTGGAAACCGCCATGGCGAATTTGAAGCTGGCGATTGAGGAGAGCCACGCCGTGGTTCAGCACGAACGGCTCCCGATCGTGGAAGGAGATGTTGTGCAGCTCACGCAGGTGTTTCAAAACCTGATTGGCAATGCGATTAAATTTCGGGGCAGTGCGCCGCCGCGGATAAATATTGGCGCGCAGCGGAATAACGGCGAATGGCTCTTCCAGGTGAAGGATAACGGCATCGGCATTGACCCCAAAAACTTTAGCCGGATTTTCGTCCTGTTCCAGCGGTTGCACACGCGCCAGGAATATCCGGGCACCGGCATGGGACTGGCGATTTGCAAAAAAATCATTGAGCGTCACGGGGGAAAAATCTGGGCGGAATCCAAACCCGGCGAAGGGACCACGTTTTTCTTTACTATTCCGGCCAAAAATGAGATTCAACCTTGAACCCGGACGCAGCGTGGAATGGCGGAATCAACCCATTTGCTTCAAGGGCTTCAGGAAGGTAGGGTCGCCGAATGATTGCTGGATCACCCGAGCAAAATACATCTGAAAGCGAGTCAACGCCGCCCCGCCGCATTCGCGTGCTGTTGATCGAAGACAATCCCGGCGACGCGCAATTGATCAAAGTGATGCTCGCTGAAGCGGACGGCGAATCGTTCGAGCTTCGGCATGTGGAACGATTGGAAGCCGGTTTGCGGGAACTTGGCAATGGGAAGATCGACATCGTGCTTTCCGATTTGTCTCTGCCGGACAGTTACGGGCTGGATTCGTTTCTGCGGTTACACGCTCGCGCCCCGCATGTGCCGATCATCGTTTTGAGCGGGCTCAATGACACCACCGTGGCGCTTAGTGCCGTGCACGAGGGCGCGCAGGATTATTTGATTAAAGGCGAGGTGGACGGCCAGTTGCTGGCGCGCGCCATGCGCTATGCCATTGAACGAAAGCGGATGTCCGAGCAATTGCATCGTTATGCCGCGGAGTTGCGCGAGAAGAACGCGCAGCTGGAATCTGACTTCAACATGGCGCGGGAGATTCAGCAGATTTTTTTGCCGGACCAGTATCCGACTTTTCCCCGTTCGGTGGCTCCCGAAGACAGCGCGTTGAAGTTTTCGCACCGGTACATTCCCGCGCAGGCGGTGGGCGGGGATTTTTTTGATATTTTTGCGATCACGGATTCGACGGCGGGTGTATTTGTTTGCGACGTGATGGGCCATGGAATGCGGGCGGCGTTGATCACCGCGATCATGCGCGGGTTGATCGAGGAGTTGATGCCGGTGGCGGCGGACGCGGGAAAATTTCTGACGGAAATCAACCGGAGCCTGCGCGCGATTCTGCGGCGCACGCGCGAGCCGTTTTTGGCAACGGCATTTTACGCGGTGGCGGATGCCACGGCCGGGGAGCTGCGCTTCGCCAATGCCGGGCACCCCAGCCCGTTTCGATTGCAGCGTGACAAGAAAGAGGTTCGCCCCTTGAAGGATTACGACGCGCGCCACGGACCGGCGCTTGGGTTATTCGAGAAAACGGATTATCCCACGTGCGGCTGTCCGTTTGCGGCGAATGATTTCATTTTTTTATTTACCGATGGTATTTACGAGGTCACGAACGCGGAGGGGCAGGAGTTCGGCCAGGAACGATTGTTGCAAGCGGTTCGGAAACGTATCGATACCCCGCCGGAGCAGTTATTTTCCGAGTTGCTCGCGGAAGTGCAGCAATTTTCCGGCAGCCACGAATTTGAAGACGATGTCTGTCTTGTCGGGGTCGAAGCCGCGCGGCTCAGGACCCCGGTTTAAACCGCCGCCTTCACCGCATCAACATGACCGAAGGTGCCCGGACGGGCAGGGGAGCGACCACATCGGCTTCGCCGCCAAGGAATTTCACCGCGATGTACACATCCAGCAGATTGTTTTCGTAGGCGAAATCAATGGCCGCCTGGGAATGCTGAAAATTGAGCGCGTCGGATTCATGCCTGGTCCAGGTATTGTTGGCGCGTAAATATTGCAAGGTGCGGTTGTGTTGCAGCAGTATTTTCATAATAAATTTTTAGCGGCTATTGTATGAGCGCTCGCCATTTGGTTAATGAAAGTGTCGCGCCGGGGCTCAGTCTGTGCAACCAATTGATTGTCCATACTTTGCGGAGGCCGGTTGAGAGTTAGACCGGGTGGCTCCCCGGGGATGGCCGGGGGCTATGAGAGGGCGTTCATCGCAGTGGATGGGTGCTCCGGTTGGCCTCATTTTAGTTCAGTACCCCATGGCTGGTTGAAAGGGCTCAAGGAAAGTTCAGCCATGAAAGATGAACTATGAACAATTCGAAATGCCTCCTGACCCTTGCGGCTCTGGTAATTGGCGCCGGCTGCCAATCGAATCACACCCGTGCGTCAAACACCGTCCAGAGCACACTGCCAAATTCCCAGGTGACTTACACCGTCGAGATTATCCCGAATTCGCGTTTGAGCGCCACCTCACGCGAAGGTGACAAACCGGGCGAGGTTTATTCCAGCAACATTGTGGCGGTTTACATTCACCATCCCGGAGGAAGCAATGCGGCCGGCACGAATTCGAACTCCATTGAAGCGCGATCGATCAAAAAGTGACGGATTGGGCGCTCAGAACAAAGTGTAAATGAAAGGCGCCAGTCCGGTGCTGGAGAGCAGCAACAGCAAACCGAGTATCAAAAACACACACAGGATTGGAATCAGCCACCATTTTTTATTCGTCTTGAGAAAAAACCAAAGGTCGCTCAGCAAACCGCCATCACGCTTCGTGGCGGCTGCTTTTTCGAATGCGCTCGGGCCATCGTTCTTTTTCATCGCTTTGGATTGGTGAAACTCAAAATTGTCTGAGATATCGTTCAGGCGTCGGTTGCGCCTCGCGGCGGATCCAAAAACTGGATTGATTTTTCCCGCCGCGCACCTGAAGCACATCGCGTCCGCGCAGGCGCCAGAATAACGCAACCGGGGTGACCACGCCATAATACATAATCGCCAGCATCACCAGGCTCATCACCCATCCAATGGGAAATGCCACGGCGGACGCGACGATGAAGAGCAACCGCAGCGCATTGGGTTTTACCAGGCCGACTATTCCGACCAGCGCCACCACGCCGAGCGCGCAACCGGCGGGCATATTTCCCCGTCTCCAAATTTGATTCGCGGCCAGCGATAGAAAAAACACCAGCCAGGCGGCGGCAAATTGGCGCAGCACTCGCGTGCTGGGCCTGGTCGGGAAGGGAAAGGGGCTCATCGCAGTTAATCAGGTTGAAATGCCGCAAGGTGTTCGGCCTTTTCCGCCGCCGAGGGCAAGTGGGTCATTTGTTTTTTGTCCACGACGAAATCCCCCAGAACCACGAGATCCATGTCCGTGGCCAGGAAACATTTCAGCGCGTCCTGCGGGGTGCAGACGATGGGTTCGCCCCGGACATTGAAGCTGGTGTTCACCAGCATCGGGCAACCGGTGTGTTGGTCGAACATTTTCAACAGGCGATAAAGCCGGCCGTGCCGCTCCTCATCAACGGTTTGAATGCGGGCACTGTAATCAACGTGCGTGATGGCCGGCACCCCGGAGCGGGGAATGTTCACGCGCTGTCGCAGATCGGGATCATGGGCCATGGTGTTCCGCTGGGCCTCCGAAAGCGGCAGGCGATGTTCTTCCCGAAGTGGCGCGACGAGCAACATATAGGGACTTTCTGTTTCCGGCTGGATGTCAAAATAATCTGCGGCACGCTCGCGCAGGATACAAGGCGCAAACGGCCGAAAGCTCTCCCGATATTTTATTTTCAAATTCATCACCGATTGCATCGCGGGATTCCGGGCATCGCCGAGGATGCTGCGCGCGCCGAGCGCGCGCGGGCCAAATTCCATTCTTCCATGGAACCAACCCACAACCTTTCCGTCGGACAGGGCATCCACCACCAACTTCAACAATGCTGCTTCTTCCTCAAACCGCTGGCACGGCAGATCGCGCATCGTCAGGGCATTTTCAATCTCCTTATCGGAAAATTGCGGGCCGAGGAAGCTGCCGGCTTGGGAATCGGAATGACCGGTCTGCCGGGGCTTCTCGAGCAACTGGTGCCAGGCAAAGAGCGCGGCGCCGAGCGCTCCGCCGGCGTCGCCGGCCGCCGGTTGAATCCACAAGTCGGAAAAAGGACCTTCGCGCAACAGCCGGCCGTTCGCCACGCAATTGAGCGCGACCCCGCCGGCGAGCACGACATTCTTCTTGCCGGTCAGCCGATGAAGTTCGCCCGCCATGGCCATTATTATCTCTTCCGCGACGTCCTGGATGCTCGCCGCTAAATCCATGTGGCGTTGTTCGATGGGCAGCTCCGGCGAACGCGGCGGTCCGCCGAACAGCCGATGAAATCGCTCGTTGGTCATGGTCAAACCCTGGCAGTAATTGAAATAGGCCATGTCCATCCGAAAACTTCCGTCCGGGCGCAAGTCGAGCAGATGTTTGCGGATGAGATCGGTGAACTGGGGTTTTCCGTAAGGCGCCAGCCCCATCAGTTTGTATTCACCGCTATTCACTTTGAAACCGCAATAATAAGTGAAGGCGGAATAAAGCAGGCCGAGTGAGTGCGGAAATTTCATTTCGCGCAAAAGCTCGATGCGATTTCCTTCACCCACGCCAAGCGTGGCGGTACTCCACTCGCCCACGCCATCAATGGTCAGAATCGCCGCCTCGTCGAAAGGACTCGGAAAAAAGGCGCTGGCCGCGTGGCTTTCGTGATGTTCGGTAAAAATGAACTTCGCTCGTTTTGCGCCGCGCAATTCTGTTTTCAACTTGCGGCGCATGTAGAGTTTATCGCGCAACCATACCGGCATTGCCTGCCGAAAACTGGCGAGGCCCGCGGGGGCGAAGGCGAAATAAGTCTCGAGAAGCCGATCAAATTTCAACAGCGGCTTTTCATAAAATGCCACGTAGTCGAGATCCTTCGGTTCAAGGCCGGCTTCACGCAGACAGTAACCAATTGCTTGAGTGGGAAAATCTGGGTCGTGCTTGCGGCGGGTAAACCGTTCCTCTTGCGCCGCTGACACAATCCGCCCATCCACCACCAGCGCCGCGGCGCTGTCATGATAAAATGCCGAGATTCCAAGGATGCTCGTCATGGGCAATAGAAATGAAGCCGGCCGTGGGTGGCGGACTTATCGCGGCATGTGGTCACAGAAATCAAAAATGAATAATCCCCCGCTGGATGGCGACCGCAACCGCCTCGGTTCGATCACTCACGTGAAGTTTGGCGAGAATATTTTTCAAAAATCCTTTCACCGTGTTTTCGCTGATATCCAAAGCGTCCGCGATCTGTTTGTTGGTGACGCCTTTGATAAGCTTATTCAGCACCTGCAACTCGCGGGCGGTCAGTTCTTCAAATAATCGGCGGGACGAAAGGCGTTTCGCCACGTCCGGCGGAATCCAGCGTTGCCCGGCTGCCACCGCGCGAATGGCGGGAATGAGTTTTTCTTCCGTCGCATCTTTCAACACATAACCCGCCACCCCGGCTTCCAGCGCCCGATGGATATCTTCGTCGCCGCTCAGGGCCGAGAGCATTAAAATCCTCGCATTTTTGTCCTGCCTGCGAATCGCCGCCGCCACCTCGATGCCGTTGATGACGGGCATGCGCAAGTCGAGCAAAGTGATGTCGGGCTTAAATTTGGTGAAGAGCGCCACGGCCTGCGCTCCGTCGGAAGCCTCCGCCACAATTTCCATGTCCGGTTCAATGTTGACCATCGCCGTCAATCCCATCCGGACAATATAATGGTCGTCAGCGACAAGAATCCGTATTGGGGATGTCTTCTTCATAACCTGTTTCTTCAGTGGTGGGCGCGTCGTCATTCGTGGGTTTGATCGCGGCAGTTTCCGATATCGGAATCTCGACGCGTATCGTCGTTCCCATTCCGGGCGCGCTGGTGATTGAAATTGTTCCGCCTAATCGTTTCGCCCGTTCGGACATGCCTAGCAAACCAAAATGGCCTTCGTTCGGTCCCAGGCAATTATCCGGGGTAAATCCATTGCCGTTATCTTTTATCGTCAAAAAAACATTTTCAGGGGAGAACTCCAGTTCGAGTGTGAGATGGGTGGCGCCGGAATGTTTCACCGTGTTGGTGATGGCTTCCTGGCCAACCCGTAAGATGTTCTCTTCGATGATTTCGGGCAACGGCCGCACGACGCCTTTCTTTTCCACTTCGATGCGAATGTTGGCGCCATCGGCTATTTGATTTCCACTGATCAACAACGCCGTAGGCAAATCAAATTGCTCCAGCTCCCGGCTCCGCAAATCCCAGATGGACCTTCGCAAATCCACCCGGCTGCTCCGAACCATGCTCCGCGCCAGGCCGAGATGATGGCCGGCGCTATCCGGATTTTGCTGAAGGAGTTTTGCGACGGCATTCAGTTGCAACGTGACACCCGTCATCGTTTGTTCGATGGTGTCGTGGAGTTCCTTGGCGAGCCGCGTGCGCTCGCTCAAAATGGCCTTGGATTGCAGGTCGGATTCTTTTCTGGCGGTGATCTGGATCTTCAATTGCCGGGTCCGTTCCTTGACTCTCCACTCCAGCGTGTCATGCGCTTTTTGCAGTTCTTTTCGATCCAGTTCGCGTTCGTGGATTAAAAGCCGCAGGGCGGAATTTCTTCTCAATACCATGACAATCCAGGTGGAGCCGATGACGATGACCAAAAAAGCGATGCCAAGAACCATCAGAAAATGTTGAGTCAACCAACTGGGTTTCGATAAGATGCGAATGTTATTCGCTGAGGGCACGAGCAATTGAATGGACTTGGTCTTGGCATCCTCCGCGCTTTGGAGCAGACAGATGCCGCTCACTTCGACGATGCTTCCGACTGGCAACGAAGTTAAATCAGATTCCTCCTCGACTCCTTGTCTCTCCGCTGTAAACACGAAATTGGTGTCGTCCTGAAGAACTAAAACGGTTCGCGGGCTGGTGAGTCCGCTTACCCGTGATTTGACACCTTTGGTTAAACGGTTGAGCAGTATGCCTTTGAGCGTGATGAAGCGCGCATTGTGCAGACCTGCTTGCAGCTCTGCCTCCGGGACCGTGAAAGGCTTGACGACAGCTTTCGGCTCGGAAGTCTTTCGAAAAACGGCGTCTTCCAACACCGGCAGGAAATTCTGGACGCCTGGAAATCCTACCGCTTCGATAACATCACCCGGCGCAAAGGACGCTGCCTCCTGGCTTTTAACCTGCAAGCCGCCTTTGGCATCCTGAAGGAACAAATCCTCCCCGGGCCGTTGGAAAGCGACCACGCCCTTGACGTGAATGCGACCGCTGGCCGATGGACCATTATGGTATTGAGCAATGCCATTGAGGTCGGTTAAAGGGTCTTGAAATGGATTCGCCACGGACGGTTCTTCAACAGAAAAATCTGATACCGATGGGGCATAGATGACAATCGTGAGGAAATGCCGCAGCAGTGGGTTAAAGGAAACACCTGCAGTGCCCCTCACGCGGACACGCGCCCCAACCAAAGTTTGTGGATTGATGCCCGGCGGAATCGGCGAATAAGCGCGGAAGCGATAACCGCCCGCGACCAATTGGACGCCGAGCCGATCGTAATTGGTGAAAGCAGTTCGCACGATCCCGGACATTTCGATGCGTTGACTGTCCACAGTTCCCTCCATGAACTTTTCGATCGAGGGAACTTTGACCGCCGGCAGGGGAGCGGTCCCCAATTTTTTCCAGTGCGGCCTGTCAATGCAGGGCGCATAACCGCCCGCCATGCTGACTCCAGTGACCGCGACTAAATCGCCAGGGACAGGCGCCTCCCCAACCACATTGTTAACAAACACCCCGGCGCTGGCGTCCTGCACAAAATATCTTCCGCCCCAGTTCGGCTCGGCGGCGGTGACGACGCCACTGATGGAAACCGTAATCGATTGAGACGCGTGGTCGGGTGTAAGAGCCAAAATATCCGCGGCATTGGTCAAGACCTCCTCCGCTGAGTTTCCCCGGAGAGGGATCAGCAGTGCGGCTACCAAGAGTGCCACCGGGGCCGCAAGTTTCTTCGCTCGAAACATAATTGAGTCAAAGCACGGAACGCATGGAAAGTCGAGCGAAAATGGCATTAGCAAATAATTTTCAAAAACCCACCCGAAAGAGGGATGTGGCCGATTTTCAAAAATTATATAGTCGTAGCGCTGGCCACCATTAATAACTGGCCAAAACCACCCAATCAAGATTGTGAAATCCAAAAACGCCCCCCACATACTGGCCGCACTGGCCTTCATTTCCATTCTGAGCTGCGCTACCTTGCGAGCGCAAACTCTTCAGTTCAAATATACATTCGAAGACGGCCCGGGTACAACGACGACCAATGACCCGGCCAGCGCTATCTATCCGCTCGCCATGAACATGTTAACTGCGAGTAGCAGCGCCACCGACCTCCACGGTGCTGCCAATTCCGGGGTGCAACGTCAAGGCGTGGGAATGGATCTTTCGACTAATCCGATTGCTGGAAACCAGGGCGGGTCATTCGCCATGGTGCAGAACAGCGCGGCCTTGGGAGCGCTGGGTGTGGTGACCGATTTCACGGCTTCTATCTGGATTAAAATGCCGAACTTGCAAACCAACATGGCTAATCAAGGATCCCGTATTTATAATCTGGTGGGAACCGGACTTACGGACATCGGTGGCGTGAATAGCATTGGATTTCAGCCGCAATACGCCAACACTTCTACGCCGCTTTT